>Ga0154006_1000059_pt1 | contig 40991 bp, 40 predicted proteins | sample TSFL090MetaG_FD_104747 | JGI IMG/M metagenome (GOLD analysis project Ga0154006, IMG submission 104747) | Attine ant fungus gardens microbial communities from Florida, USA - TSFL090 MetaG | ecosystem: Host-associated > Fungi > Mycelium > Unclassified | place: USA: Florida, Wakulla State Forest...
GCCGCGTATCTACCTCCGTCTTCTGGATTCTATGGAATCCTAATGACTGACTTCGTCAATGGATCTGCCATCTACGGGAATGACGCGCGTCAGGAAACCGCTGCCCGATACGGAGTACACGTGGCAACGGGCGTTGCGGGTCTCATGTACGTCTACCCCTTCAAGCTCGCCGGAGGCACTCTGGCTACCACGCTCATTGACGAAGCCGGCGAATATCACATGACTGCGTACGGCCGATCTGGATATGTAAGCGGCATCGCAGACCTGTACTCTGACTTGCTGAGCTGGAGCAAGCATATCGGAAATGGTGAGGAAGGAGCCCATCCGGGCAAGCCTTTGCCCTATGGCCTCACTATCAAGCTGGCCTACTCAATGATCTTTCCCACGGGAAAATACGACGCCACGAGTCTGTTCGGCTCACCCGGCCACAACGTTTTCTTTTTCATCCCCAACGCATCTTTTAGCTACCTGACTCAACCCAATCTGCTCGGTGACGGCACCGAGTTTTCCCTGACCGTCTGGTACGACATCGCCACGAAGAATCATGCGAACAATTACCAGACCGGCGACGTGGTCGATTTCGACTGGGCCGTAAGCGAACACATCGGCAAGTGGCAGGTAGGCCTCGCCGGCAACTATGCTACGCAGGTGGCCGACGATCGGATAAACGGCGCTCCCGTTAACGGCAACGGGAACCGGCTTGGAGCGGCGACTATTGGCCCGGTTATCGCCTACCAGATCCCAGCGTGGAAGAGTCTCATCAAGCTGAAAGTTGCATTGCCCATCTGGCAGCGCAACTACAACCGTGTCACCACAGTCTTGACCACGTTCGTCAAAGCGTTCTAACCCTCGATTTTATCAACGCTACTGCAGACACTGTCCGCTGCAGCGATCCATTCCAATTACCCCGGACTGTTTCCAAGTCCATGCTCCATGCGGATTACAAACGACATTGGGCAAATGCGGCTCTGGACGTTGCGGGCAGGGAGGGGGTTCGTCTTCATGGGAGCCGATCGGTGCCGGCGGTCGGCTCCCGCTCATGGAGCGCAATTCGCGACTTCACGACTGGTTTCAGAAGCTGGCCATGTTGGTGTCGCTCAAGCAGACCGGGTTGGCTCAAGCCGGCGGCAATCGAGTACGACCACCGATCCAACATCAACATTCGCATTTCCGGATTCATCCCTCTTCGTGTCGCCCCGCACCGCACCGCATCGGTCGCGTTCGTGCTTGCGTTCGCGTTGCCGCACGCCGCGAAGCCGGCGATGCGCTGCTGCTGATCAGCCACGATCTCGCAGTCGTCGCCGAACTCGCCGATCACGTGCTCGTGATACGGCCGGCCAGGTCGTCGAAGAGAGACCCGCGCGCGACGCGTTGACCACACCCACGCATTCGTACACGCGCCAGTTGCTCGTCGCGATTCCCACGCCCGCATCGCGCACATTCCGCTGCCGCCCAAGCGGATCGAGGCTGGCGCGCAACTGCCCATCGCCGAGACGGTGACGAAACGCTACGGCGGCCACGACGCGCCTGCCGCGGTGGACGGCGTGTCGTTCGCGCTGGCACGCGGCATCATTGGCGAATCCGGTTCCGGGAAATCGACGGTCGCACGGCTCGTGCCCGGCGTAATCGAGCCGGACAGCGGCACCGTCGCACTAGACGACGAACCATGGAGCTGCGTTCCCGAAGTCGCCACGCAAACCCGAACAGGTGGCCGACGGCTTGCAGGCTTGGGTCGATCCACACGCCACCGACGGCTTCATCGTGCGCGGCGGCACACCCACCGCGTTCGCGTCGCCGGTCGTCCCGATCCTGCAGGAACGTGACGTCTACCGGCACGATTACGAAGGCGCGACGCTGCGCGAGCATCTCGGATTGCCACATCCGTCGAACCGGAATGCGCGCGCAGCGTGATTTACGCCGCGACGCCCCGGCCGAGTACCTGACGATATCGCATGTTCACGTACAAATGTATGACGTCTTGACGGTCGTAAAGAATTCGACTGCGTAGCGACCTTGCTCCCTCGGACCATAACTAGAGGCCTTGCGTCCGCCGAACGGCACGTGGGGATCAACGCCGGCCGTCGGCGCATTGACCATCACCATGCCGGCCTGCGCTAACTTGCGGAACTGACGCGCGTTTTTCAAAGAAGTAGTCACGACGCCCGACGACAGGCCAAATCGTGTGTCATTCGCGACGGCGATCGCTTCGTCGAGGTCTGCAACGCGAATCACACTGGCAACCGGCCCGAAAATTTCTTCGCGATTGACGCGCATGTCGTTTCGCGTATCGGTAAAGAGTGTCGGTTGCAGGTAGTAGCCAGGCTGCCCTTCCACGTCGGCGAATGCCCGTCCCCCGAAGGCAACGTTCGCGCCTTCTCTGCGACCAATCTCGATGTAATCCAGATCCTGGCGCAACTGACTGGCGTCGACCACCGGCCCCATCAGGGTTGACGGCTTTCGCGCGTCGCCGACCGAAAGGTCGCCAAGACGCTTCACCAATGCGTCGACGAAATGATCGTGAATACCGTGCGTGACGACAAGTCGAGAGGACGCCGTGCAGCGTTGTCCCGTCGAGAAGAAGGCTCCGTTCAGCGCGCACTCGACCGCCACGCCTATATCGGCGTCGTCCAGCACGACCAACGGATTCTTGCCGCCCATTTCAAGCTGAAATTTTGCCATCGACTCCCGGCGGTTTATGCAGCCAGCGGCGACTCGTCGACCGGTCGCTTCTGATCCTGTGAACGATACTGCGGAAATTCGCGGATCCGAGATCAATGCATCGCCGATAACGCGCCCGCGCGCCATCACGAGATTGAACGTCCCTTCAGGCAATCCGGCCCGGCTGATGATTTCCGTCAACGCCCATGCGCTGCCGGGTACAACGTCGGCCGGCTTGAAGATCACGGCGTTACCGTATGCCAGTGCCGGCGCGATCTTCCAGGCGGGAATGGCAATAGGAAAGTTCCACGGTGTGATGAGTGCCACGACCCCTACCGGATCACGCGTGACCTCGACGTCGATATCAGGACGTGTCGATGCCAGCAGTTCACCACTCGGCCGAAGTGCCTCGCCTGCAAAAAACTTGAAAATCTGCCCGGCACGGGCGACTTCTCCGATGGCTTCGCGCAAGGTCTTGCCTTCCTCGCGTGCCAGCAGATCTCCGAGTTCGGCCTGACGCGCCAAGACTTCGCTACCGATGGCATCGAGGATATCGAAACGACGCTGCGGCGTGGTCGCCGCCCACTTCGGCTGGGCCGCGGCGGCAGCAGCGATCGCCATCTCGACCTGTTCCGCGCTGGCGCGCGTATAGATCCCGATCGTGTCGCGCGTATCGGAGGGATTGATGTTTTCGGCAACGGTATCGCCGACACGCCACTCGCCGGCGATGAAGTTACGATGGATCGACTGATCGTGTGTCATGTTCAGGCCTGTTCCGGATAAAGCCGATGCTTCCGGGCAAAAACCCGAGTCAGGCCAAGAAGCGCATCGATATTGGGCGTTGCGATACCGAGGTGCGAACCCAGCTCATGGACCGCCGTGACGATGCTGTCGAGTTCGACAGCGCGTCGGCTTTCGACATCCTGCAGCATCGAAGTCTTGAAGGCACCGAGCCTGGCCGTGATCGCATGCCGATCTTCGGGACGCTGCCCGATGATGCAACCGATCGCCTCTCCGATCTGCGAAGCTTCCTCCATTGCACGCGAGCAAAACTGGCGCAGGAGCGGATCGCCCAGCACTTTGTCACCCGTCGCCCCGGTGAGCGCGGAGACGGGGTTCATGGTCAAGTTGCCCCAGAGCTTGTACCAGATGTCCTGCCGGATACTCGTCGAAGACGTCGCATCGAATCCGGCACGTTCCAGCAACAACACGACCTCTTCGACACGCTGGCTACGGCCGCCTTGCGGCTCGCCCAAAATCAGCCCGCGTCCCATCGTATGCTGCACGAACCCCGGCTCCGTCGTGGATGCACTGACATGCACGACCGCACCGACGATCTGCCGCTGCGGAATCGCAGCCGAGATGGCGCCGCCCGGATCAACGCTCTCCAGCCTGGCACCCTTCAACGCGGCGATTCCGCCGGCGAACCACCAGGGCACGCCATTCATCGCCGGCACGACAAGCGTGTCGGGCCCGATGAGCGGTTCGATCTGTGTCACGACTGCCGGCAGCGCCGGCCCTTTCACGGCAATCACGACAATATCCTGGACGCCGAGTTCGCCTGCTTGTTCGCTTGCGACCGCTGGCGCCTGCACGAGGCCATCCCCGGTCTGCAGCCGCCACCCATGCTCGCGCAAGGCCGCCAACGTATTACCCCGCGCCAATGCCGATACCTGCGCGCAGCCCGATGCGGCAACCTTGGCGCCGATCAAGCCGCCAATTGCACCCGCCCCGACGATACACACTCGCTTCATGACATCAACCCTTTGCTTTCTTGCAGATTCCGTTTCAAGTATTCAGGCACACGCTCGTCGAACCCGAGCGCAACCCGACGCACCTCGGGTGAATCGGTCGGCGCATGGCCGACACCCAACGCGGCGGCGCGCGGCGGGTCGATTCGTACAACGGTGCCGGCTACCCGGCCGATTCCGGTGATCTCGCACTCGACGGTCTGACCGGGGTCGACGCTGCGTGAATGACAAGGGGTTCCCATCAGAATCACGTCGCCTGCAGACAGCGTGATATGGCGGGCGATATCGGCGATGACGTAATGCGGCGCCCAGATCGTTTCGTCTCCGATATGAGCTTCCTGAACTACCTTGCCGTTCACATAGGTTCGCAGCGTCTGCTCGAAGAGATTCACACCGCGTACCAGACCGGGGCCGATAGGCAACAGCGTGTCCGCTCCCTTCACGCGCAGCATGCTGCCTTGATCCGTGTCACGGAAATCCTGCAGTCCCATGTCGAGCGCCGGGCAAAATCCCTCGATGTAATCCCACGCCTCGTCGGGCGTCACGTTGCGGCATGTCCGCGCGATGACCACGGCATATTCGCCTTCATAGTTCAGATACTGACAGTCAGCGGGTTTCAGGATTTCGCCGCGATGTCCGTTGAGCGAAGTCGGCGGCTTTGTGAAATATGTCGGCGTCGGCGTGGGGCGGGGCTTGTTGCGCGTCTCGATACTTCGCGAACTGTAGCTGATATGCACCGCGATGATCTTGGACGGACTCACCGGCGGAAGGTAACACTGCTCATCCGCATCGAGCACGCGGCCATCGTCCAGGCGCAGTTGCCCGGGATTCGCGCCCTGCTCGATCATCGTTCCCCAGAATGCACTTCCGCCGACCAGCACGCGCCGGCGTTCCACACGTGGTCCGCGCATAACGGCCGGAAGTTCGTTGAACGGAAATTCGAAGTTCACGATGCGCTCTCCGGTGACCATGCAAACTCGCTCACGCGCTGCGGCCGCTCCCGCTGATGGGCCTGGGTATCGAACCAGATGTGTATGTTGCCCGTACCACGTGCGTTCTCGTAGTCGGACAATACCTCCCCCTTCGCCTGGCACTGCGTACCGCCCAACGCACCGATCATCTGTAGATAGTGCGCACCGAAAGCTTCCCACGGCAGGCGGCGGTACTCTTCGTCCCAGCGCGCAAGAATGTCGCCGTGCCGCCCCTGACGCATCAGCTCGATCACGGCCTTGTCGCTTGCGATGTTCTCAATCGACGACACATTGCTTTCATGAAAAATCCGCGGGTGATTGGGTTTCCAATCGATACCGTTAAACTTGTGACTGAGAGCGCCGGAGGCGAGCAGAACGACCCGCAGGTTGCTGCGGCTGATCGCTTCTCCAATCGCCTCTCCCGATGCCAGAAAATGTGGCCAATCGCAGTTCTGACACGAACTCACGGAAATGACCGGCGTGTCGCTCAATTCGAAATGCAGGTGCTTGACGAGGTTAACGGTCGCATACTGACGCTCGAGTAGCGGATGGCTCGCCACGCGGTTGTACCCGCCGCGCTCGCGCGATACAGTTTCAATCGCGAGCGCGAGGTCCGGGTGACCTCGATAGTCGAATGGCACGCCATGGAGATACCAAGGCATCTCGCCCGATACATAGGTGCCGGTATAGCGCGCCGCGCCATCGACCAGGTGGTAGCCTGTGGTAAACCAGTGGCTGTCGAACACGATCACCGCATCCGGCTTTTCGGCTTCTATCTTGGTACGCAACCGTGCATAACCAGCGATCAAGTCGGAATCTTCTCCGGCCCCCATCGCACGTCGAAACTCTTCGCATTGCATCAAGCCAGGATGGTGCGAAACAATCGCTGCACCTACGATTTGACCCATTTTTCCGACTCCTCAACGATGGCTAAAGCTTGCGTGAAACGGCTTCTTCGGCACGACGACATCCTTGACGTCACAGAAGAACTCGAAACTCCAGTCGCCGCCTTCCCGCCCGATACCACTGCGCTTGATACCGCCGAACGGCGCCGCCAAATCGCGAATACCAAAGCTGTTGACCCAGATGAAACCGGTACGAACCTGCTCGGCGACCGCAGTGGCATGGTCAACTTCGCCGTAGCACACGCCACCCAGGCCGTAGTCGGTTCCGTTCGCGAGCGCGATCGCCTCGCCGTCGTCAACGAACGTCTGCAGCGTTAGCACTGGGCCGAATACCTCGTTCTGGACGATTTCGTCGTCCTGCTTCACATTCGTCAGCATGGTGGGCGTGAAGTACTGAGCTCCGAACGCATGTCGGCTGCCGCCCCACAGCAGGTCGGCACCCGCCGCAACGGCACGCTGCACGAATCCCTCTACACGCTCGACTTGGCGCGGGTGGATGATCGGGCCAACTTCGGTCGTTTCATCGCGGGGGTCTCCGATGACGAGGCGATCGACATGTACACGCATCTTCGCGACAAATGGTTCGACGACTCGTTCGTGAACCAGGAACCGTGTACCCGCCAAACACACCTGCCCCGCATTGCGATACATCAACGCTCCGGTTGCCGCTGCTGCATCAAGATCGGCATCCTCGAGTACGATGAACGCGCTCTTCCCGCCCAGTTCGAGGCTGCACGGCACAAGATTCGCGCCAGCCGCTTGCGCGATCCATTTCGCGGTCGGGACGCTCCCGGTGAATGAGATGCGGGCGATGCGCGGGTCACTGACCAGTTTCGCGCCGGTCTTCGCACCGGTACCCTGGACGACATTGAACACGCCGCGTGGGAGTCCTGCCGCCTCTGCCGCATCGGCCAGCAGCGAACAGGTCAGTGGCGCCCACTCTGGCGGCTTGACGATGCAGGTGTTGCCCGCTGCAAGCGCCGGACCGAGCTTCCAGGTGGAGAGCAGCAGCGGCGAATTCCAAGGCGTGATGATCACTACTACGCCGGCTGGATCGTGGCGCACCCGGTGATGCGCCTGCTCGGTTTCAATCGAACGGTTCTGGAGCGCGAGTGCATGTTCGGCGAACCAGCGGATATTGAGCATGGCGCGTGGTACCACGCCGTGCCGCATCCGCGACAGCAGCAACCCTGCATCCGTGCTTTCGACGCGGCAAAATTCGTCGGCCCGCTTGCCGATCTCGTCCGCGAAGCGGTCCAGATAGATCTTTCGTTCGGCCGCACTCAACGACGACCAACCCGGAAACGCGCCGTTTGCACTTCGAATAGCTGCCTCGACGTGCTCGTCCAACCCTTCGCTGATCACCCCGAGCACATGCTGATCGATCGGGCTGGAAAGTTCGAACGTCTCCGACGACGGAACGCGGCGGCCGTCTATGTAATGGTCGGTCGATACCGACACACCCGCGACTTCGATATGGGAGAATTTCATGTATTGCCTTCTGTATTGAAAAACCGACCGACAGTCCGGCACACTTCAGTAGCCGCCGCTGGGAAGCGAGCTAGCCAGTTCCGGCTTGAAACGCGTAGCAAGTGCACGGACCGCCGTGGCGAACAGGGTCGCGTCGATACCGACCGCGATAAAGCGGGCCCCTTGCGACAAATACTGGCGCGCACGCTCTTCATCCAAAGCCAGGATGCCCGCTGCCTTCCCCGCAGCCTCTATACGCTCGAACGCATCTGCAATGGCCGCTTGCACTTCCGGGTGGTCCGGCCGGCCGAGATGACCGAGCGAAGCGGCAAGGTCCGCAGGACCGATGAATACGCCGTCAACGCCGTCGACGGCGGCAATTTCATCGAGATGTGCAAGCCCTTCGACTGTTTCGACCTGAACGAGCAGGCACATCCGCTCGTTCGCGGTCCGCAGATAGGTGGTGTCGGCACTCCAGCGCGACGAGCGTGCCAAGCCGCTGCCGACACCGCGGATCCCGGCGGGCGGATAGCGCATTGCCCGCACGAGATCCCGCGCCTGCTGTGCCTGCTCGATCATCGGCACGAGCAGCGTCGTCACGCCAATCTCCAACACCTGCTTGATCAACGACGCATCGCCGTGCGGAATGCGGACGACGGGATGGGATCGATAGGGCGCGATGGCTTGGAGGCTCGCCAACATGGTCCGCAGGTCATGAGGGCCGTGCTCGCCGTCGATGAGCAGCCAGTCGAATCCGGCCGTCGCGCACAGCTCCGTCGTGCAGGCATCTGCCAGTCCCAGCCACAGACCGTACTGGACGACGGCCGTCGACAGCGCCACCTTGAATACGTTGACTGGCGCCGTCATACGAATTTCACCGAGATCGAGCCCAACGCGCCGTAGTCGGCGTGAAACGTATCGCCCGCAGAACAAGCCACCGGGCGCGTGAACGAACCGCCGAGTACGATCTCGCCTGCCTCCAATCCCTCGCCATATGGCGCAAGCTTGTTCGCCAGCCACGCTACGCCGTTACCGGGGTGTCCCAGCACCGCTGCGCCGAGCCCGCTTTCTTCGATCACGCCGTTCTTGAACAGCAGCGCACCTGCCCAACGCCAGTCGATCGCGTCCGGCTTGCACGGTCGGCCGCCCATCACGATCCCGGCATTTGCCGCGTTGTCGGCAATCGTGTCGCGAACCTGCCGCGGAGCGCGCGTATCGCGATCGAACTGCTCGATACGGGCATCGATCAATTCAAGCGCGGGAATCACATAGTCCGTCGCGTTCAGCACATCGAACAACGTGACATTCGGACCATTCAGCGGTCGAGCCAGGATGAATGCAAATTCGACTTCGAACCGCGGCACGATGAAGCGGTCGACACTCACTTCGCAACCGTCGCGCAACAGCATGCTGTCCATCAACGCCCCATAGTCGGGTTCGCCGATATTCGACGCGATCTGCATGGCACGCGAGGTCAGGCCGATCTTGTGGCCGATCACGGTGGCGCCCCGTTCCTTCTGCAACGCAACCCACCGACGCTGGATCGCATAACTGTCGTCGATCGACATGTCGGGGTAGCGGCCGGTAAAGTGGCGCAACTGGCGCCGGGTTCGTTGCGCCTCATCGAGCTCGCGAGCCAGCGCATTGTGGGTGGATGAATCCAGCAAGTCACTCTCCTTTCCGGCCGGAGGCATCGACGGACATCGTCTGTCTCCTAGGTTGCAAGTCTCGTCTCCGAGCGCTGAAAAGAGAAACAATCAATCCTCGACTTTTATCAAGTAATTCTTGATAATTCGCGCATGTCGCTCACCCGGTTCTCACTACGCCAGATCGAGACATTCGTCTGCGTCGCCGACCTGCACAGCTTCGCAGGCGCCGCGCAGCGGCTTGGCATGACGCCACAGGCGGTCAGTCAACTCATCGCCGAACTCGAGGCCACGTTGGCGTTTCGCCTGTTCGACCGCACCACCCGGCGCGTCAGCCTTTCGACCGCCGGCCGCGACTTTCTCGCTTCCGCCGAAACCATCATGCGGCACGTGCGGGCAGCGGAAAGCGCGGCCGACGACGTGCGAAACCGAGCCGCCGGTGTCGTACGAGTCGGCGCTCCGCTCGTTCTGGCCAGCACAGCCTTACCTGCCGCCATTCGTGAATACCAGGCCACCCGCCCGAAAGTCGTGGTTCGCATCCGGGACTTGCCAGTGGACGCACTCGTGGATGCGGTCGCCGTCGGCGATGTCGACCTGGCAATCGGGCCAGATCGCATCATTGGAGATACGGTCAACCGGCATCTGCTGTTCGATAGCCTCTGGGTGCTCTGGTGTGCAAAATCGCACCCATTGGCGCGCAGAAAGGTCCTGCACTGGCGCGAACTGATGGGAACCGCGCTAGTGGCTGCCGGTCGCGATCACGAACACAGCGTTAGCCAGATGCGACTCACCACGCCGGAAGGCGAACGCGTCACACCGATCGATGTCGTGGACAACATCTCGACGGCGCTCGGTATCGCGAGCGAAGGGCTAGCCGCAACGCTTGCGCCTGCCTATGTCGGCGCGCTGGCCTCTACCTTCAACCTGGTGATGAAACGCGTGGTCGACCCGGAAGTGTTACGGCGTGTGTGCCTGTACCGTTCGGCTCAACGAGCAGCGTCACCTGCCGTGGAGGGATTCGCCGAATTCCTCGGCCCGTGGCTGACAGGCTGGTCGAAGCAATTCGACGAACCGCAAACGCGCAGGTAGTGGCAGAAGCTGGCCTGGATCTTGATATACGGTCCGCCGGCGAAATTCATCCATGGTCGTGTTGTATGCTGTCACGCATCCTGCCTAAATTCGGCACCGGTGCCTTCATGCAGCATCGCCCTTTCCTCGACGGTCTCGACAACCCGGCCTCGCGTGACAGCCGACACGAACAGCCTAGCCAGCAATTCATCGTGCTCAACGGCGGCCGCATCTCCTGCACGACGTCTGGTCGCGGCACGCCAACCGTCGTTCTCGAGACCGGACTCATGGCCGACAGCGATGAGTGGGGACCGATCCAGAATGCACTCTCCCCGTACTGCCGTGTGTTCCGTTACGACCGCCCCGGCCGGGGTCGCAGCGATCCGCCGGTCGCGGTCCGCGATGTCACGTGCATTGCGACCGAACTCCATGCGTTACTCGCAGCCACCAAGATGCCGTCGCCATACCTGCTCGTCGGCCATTCGTTTGGCGGGTTGATTGCCGGAACTTTCGCTCGACGCTATCGTGCCGACGTCTGTGGACTGGTGCTCGTCGAATCGATGCATCCGCGGCAGTTCGACGTATTCGGCGACTCATTCCCGCCACCAAGCGAGTCGGATACGCCCGATCAAACGCGGATGCGGAAATTCTGGCAGGGCGAATGGCGCGCCCCGCAATCGACGAGCGAGCGACTCGATCTTACGGGAAGCCTGAGCGCATGCTTGCCTATTGCATCTCTCGGTGCGCTACCCGTGACTGTCATCACGGCCGAATCCTATTCGCAATCCCGCTTTTTCTCAGCCGCAACGCGCGACCCTCTGCAAGCGAGCTGGAACACCCTGCAGCGGGAATGGTTGCTGCTGTCGAGCCATGCCGTCCAAATTCACGCGCGAGGTGCGCAACACCACGTGCAACGCGACAGACCCGACTACGTGATCGAAGCAGTTGCCGCCATCCTGAGCGGAACACACGGATAGCGTTGCTGCTGCAGAACAGGCCGTGTTATCCCGCGACCAGGGCAGCCGCCGAGCCAAGTCGAATTGCAAAGATCGCAATATAACGAAACCCTGTTGTGTTATATTGCGGAAAATGGCGACTTCTCCGACCTTCACGCGCGCCCGTAGCCAAGAGGCCAAGCAACTGCGTATGAACGAAATACTCGAGGCAGCACGTACGCTCGGCATCGAACACGGTGTGGGCAGCGTGTCGCTGACCGATATTGCCAATGCTGCCGGAATGCACAAGTCGGCCTTGCTCCGCTACTTCGAAACGCGAGAGCAGATTTTTCTCATCCTCACCGCATCAGCGTGGCGGGAATGGGCGGACGAGTTGGTCGATCGGTTGGAGCGATCCGCGATAACGACGCTACCCGCCATCGCAGATACGCTCGCTGAGTCGTTAGGTAGAAGGCCGTTCTTTTGCGATCTCGTCGCGCATGCCGCACTCAGCCTCGAACGCCACGTATCGCTGGAAGCGATCCGCATCTTCAAGTTCACGGCCCTGGACGCAACGCATGCCGTCGCGACCGCACTGCAGAACCGGGCAGCGCTGACACGACAGCAGGCCGTCGACGTCATTACAACAGCCATCAACATGGCAGGTGCGCTGCAGCAGACCGCAACACCCTCCTCTGAGATTCTGTCGCGATACAGAAGCGAACCGGCGCTCAGACATATGACCAGCGACATCACCCCGCGACTCTCAAGCATTCTCGAAGGTTTGCTGACCGGATTCGTCGGAAAGGGCGATTCCGCAACCGGCCAGCCGCTTACTTGATACACCGTCCGTCGCCAACATGAAGTGCGAATATCGGCGCTTTCGCGCCGCGACTCGCCGAGCAACACCCTGCCGCCGCTCGGGACGAGGCACCAAGCTTCCCCGAGCGCAGTCGCTCACCCGCAGAAACCCATTGTCGTACCCCAATACATAACACAACATCATTGTGTTATTTACGAAACAAAGTTATCTTAATTCGTCGCCGAAGAATTGCCGGCACTCAGACACATGTATGAAGAATGGCGAACGAGGGATCTCACTGCTTCGCGATCGTGACTTCGGAGAGGTTCAATGCATCTCAAAGGCTCAGTTTCGACCGGATGGCGCATGGAAGGCTGCAAAATGTTGACTACCGGCGTGGCCGGAGCGGCGATGTTGATCACGCTCGGTAACGATCCACAGGCATCAGAGCCTGGACAGGTAGCCGAGCCAGGCAAACCGATCTACGTTTATGTCGCGTCATACAAGAGTAGTTCCTCGAACGAGGAAGGTGACAGCCCCGATTCGGTTGGGCTCTCGGTTTTTCGCTTCGACCCGAAAGCTGGAGCACTGACGCCGGTTCAGCAAGTGCACAGTGCCTACCCATCGTGGGTCACACTCGATGCATCCCGGCGATTTCTCTACGCCTGCTATTCATTGAACGGAAGGGAAACCCACAAATACGGAGCCGTTGAAGCCTACGGAATCAATCCGGACACTGGCGCCCTGCAGCTTCTGAACCGGGTAACCCAAGATATCGGAGGTTGCGCCCATCTGGCAGTCGATCCAACCGGGCGATACCTGATAGCAGCCAACTATCTTTATGGCGATTTTGCCGTGCTGCCCCTCGAAAAAGACGGGCGGCTCGGTCCTGTAAGCAGCGTATTCAAGGACAACGGCCAAGGCCCTCATCAGCGTCAGGATGCGCCGCACCCCCATGCGGTTGTTTTCTCCCCTGACAGCCGCTTTATCGCAACCGCCGATCTCGGCAACGACAAAGTGCAGACGCTCCGCCTCGTCGACGGTCGTCTCGAGCACGTCAGCGACGCATCCGTAGCTCCCGGTATGGGACCTCGGCATATCGCCTTCTCGCGCGACAGTAAAGCCCTCTATGTGATCGGTGAGCTCAACGGAACTATCACAACATTTTCCTATGACCCTGCAACCGGGAAAATCGGACAGATCCTGCAGACCGTTTCCACGGAGCCCGATGGCTACTCGGGAAACCACGCCTCCGCTGAAATCGATGTACACCCATCCGGAAAATTCCTTTACGGATCCAACCGAGGTTCGCAGACCATCGTCGGCTATCGGATCGAGCCCGTGACAGGAAAACTCACACGGATCGGATTTGCGGACAACGGCTTGAATTTTCCAAATAATTTTGCCTTCGATCCCAGCGGCAAATGGCTCTACGTTGTCAACATGCGCGGGAACAACATTGCAAAGTTCGACATCGACCCCAAGACCGGCGATCTCAAGTCAACGGGCCAGGTAACGCCAGCAGTTGCACCCACCATGATGGTCTTCCGGACGCCAGCATGATGTCGAGCCGACTGTCGATGAGCGGTGCCTCACGCTTTGCTGCTCATCCAATCGATTCGGCCCCAACGTACAAATCGTCGGATTTGCTGCCGGACGGTCAGATCCAAGCCGTACATCCTGCGAAGTAACATTGCTCAGGTTCAGTTCAGGCCAGCCACATTCGAAGTTCCTTTCCGCTATTTGACCGGAATCTCGCTTCCCAAAAGCTCCTGACAACAACCGGACGCAGACTCTCGCCATGCCTACTCCATGTGCGATGACCTCGCGGTGGAACCGATGAGATGCAAGGTACAACATCAATTTCCGGATTTCTGATTGTAGGCGGCATGCTCGCCGTCACGCCCGGTCCGAACATGATCTACATCATGTCACGGTCGATAGCCCAGGGGCCCACAGCCGGACTCATCTCGCTGGCCGGAGTCATGCTCGGGTATCTCTTCTACATGTTCGGTGCAGCATTCGGCATCACGGCCGTATTCATGAGCCAGCCTTATGCTGCCGTCCTCGGTGCAATCGGCGCCGCGTACTTGTTCCATCTTGCGTGGCAAGCAATCAAGCCCGGCGGCCGCTCGCCGCTCGAAATCCGCGAACTGCCTCGCGAACGACCGTATCGACTCTTCGCAATGGGTGCGACGACCAGCCTGCTGAACCCCAAGCTGGCGATGACGTTCCTGTCCATCCTGCCCCAGTTCATCGATCGTCAAGAAGGCAGTATTCTCGGCCAATCCCTCACCCTCGGATCTATTCTTATAGTTGCGTTCGCTACCATAAATGGATGCGTGGCGATCTGCTCGGGAAGCATGGCATCGACGCTATCGAGGCACCCCACTCTGCTGAAGCTGCAACGCTGGTCTATGGGGGCCATCCTGACGGCACTCGGCATACACATGCTCATCGATGCGCTGAAGCATGTAGACGTCACCTGACTGCGCGCCACCCAGACGCGCTTCCTCAATCAAGTACTCTGGAAACCTTACCGACTCTCTCAAATTTTCGGACTGCATCTGGCACATCGGAGATTTCCCTACATTTAACGAAACTTGATTGCGCTATTAACGCAACGCCGATATCTTATTACCGGGTACGAAGCTCAGGCTCACAGGTTGGACTCGATACCCGGAGGCAGTGCTCAGCTGCCTTCCCTACCACTCAGACAGGATGGGGACAATGGACTTGAAAGGTGCAATCTCGGCGGTCAGGCGACACGCGGAACATCGCAATAAATTGGTTGCCATTGCAACCAGTGCGGCATTGATGGGTTTGATCGGTGCTGGGACAACAGCGGCACGCGCGGAGCAACCGGGTGACGTCGGGAAGCCTACGTATGCCTATGTCGGATCGTATCCGAACACCTCGACAAGCGTAGCGGGAGACGGGAACTCGATCGGAATTTCGGTATTCCGGTTCGACCCGCAAATCGGCACGCTGACCCCCGTGCAACAGGTACATAGTGCCTATCCGTCCTGGCTCACGCTCGCGCCATCCAAGCGATTCCTTTATGCCTGTTATGCTCTAACCGGAATCGGTACGAACGTGTCTGGCTCGGTAGAGGCCTACGAAATCAATCCTCACACCGGGACGCTCAAGTTCCTGAATCGGGTGACGCAAGGCATTGGTTCATGCGCTCACGCAGAAGTCGATCCGACCGGGCGACATTTGATTGTCTCGAACTACGGGTACGGAAACTTCGCGGTCTTGCCCATCGATGCCAACGGGCGACTGGATGAGATCAGCGGCGTTCTACAGGATTTCGGCTATGGCCCGAATCCGAGACAGGATACCGCACACCCGCACGCCGCGAATTTCTCTCCCGATGGCAGATTCATCGGCGCGGCCGATCTCGGCAACGACACGGTACAGACGCTCCGCCTTCAGGGTGGTGCCCTGGCACGCGTCAGCCAAACCTCCGTCGTTGCCGGCACCGGTCCGCGGCACCTCGCGTTCTCCCACGACAGCAAGACGCTCTACATGATCGGCGAGCTTTCCGGGACGATTACGGTCTTCTCCTACGATCCGGCGTCCGGGAAAATCGGCCAAACCCTGCAAACGCTCTCGATCGAACCTCCCGGCTACGCCGGCGTTCCTGCCGCCGGTGAAATCGCCGTGTCTCCGTCGGGCAAGTTCCTCTATGCATCCGATCGCGGCTCGCAGACGATCAGTAGCTACCGCATCGATCAATCTAACGGCACGCTTTCCCTGATCGGCTTTGTCGGCCAGGGAGTGAATTATCCGAACAACTTCGTGTTCGATCCGAGCGGAAAATGGCTCTACGTCGTCAACACCCATGGCAACAACATCGAGCAGTTCAGCATCGACCACGACACGGGAGAACTGACACCTCACGGCCAAGTCACGTCCATCAATGCGCCTGACATGATGGTATTTCGGACGCCGCGGCAATCACACGATTGAGCGGACCCTGGCATCGATACCAATGATGAAATGAAAGCCCGCGCGGGTCTCCACCGCAAAGTGAAGGCCCGCCTTACCCCTGAAATCCCGCCATGCATCGCCGTCGGCCTCCGACGTTCCGCCTCACCCTGCCGACAGGAGATATCGATGAATACGTCGAACCACATCCCGCCCCTACGCGTCGCGGTACTCGATGACTACCAGGACGCCGTTCGGAAGCTTTCGGCATTCTCGAAACTGGCAGGGCGCGATGTGACTATCGTTCGAGACGCGATTGGCGACCCCGTAGAACTCGCTGGACGCATTCGGGACGCGCAGGTACTCGCGCTAATCCGTGAGCGCACCATCGTCGACGAGAGACTGCTTGTTCAATTGCCATCGCTGAAGCTGATCTGCCAAACCAGCAATGGTGTTGCGCATGTCGACGTGGAAGCCTGCACGCACCGCGGCATTGCCATCTCGACTACCGGAACGAATCCGTACGCCCCCGCGGAACTCACATGGGCGCTGATCCTCGCTGCGACACGTCACCTGCCAGGCGAGTTGACCAGCATGAAATCGGGAAACTGGCAGGCCGGCTCCATTGGAACGCAGTTACGCTCGCGCGTATTGGGCATTTTCGGCTATGGGTCGATCGGACGCATCGTTGCCCAATACGGCAAGGCATTCGGAATGCATGTGCTCGTCTGGGGACGAGACGCGTCACGCGAATCTGCCGTGCGCGACGGTTTCGAAGCGGCGGGTTCCAAGGCTGCATTCTTCGAAGAGAGCGACGTATTGACGCTGCACCTGCGATTGAATGACACGACGCGAGGCATCGTGAGTGCGGAAGACCTCGTCCGCATGAAAACCAACGCCATATTCGTCAATACTAGCCGAGCTGCCCTCGTCGCACCCGGCGCATTGGCGGCAGCGCTCAATACAGGACGTCCCGGACTTGCTGCGGTCGACGTCTACGAAAGCGAACCGGCCCGAGACGATCCGCTGCTGGCGTTGCCCAACGCTATCTGCACCCCGCACCTGGGTTATCTCGAGAAAGACACCTACGAGGTCTTCTTCAACGGTGTCATCGACAATATTCTCGCATTTGAGGTGGGCACGCCGACGAATCTCGTCAATCCGGAGGCACTGAACTAATGGTCACGTCGCACCCTGGGCATGCCAGCCCACGAGACAAGGACCAGGTACAAAATCGCGTTTCCCGACCGCATATTCGATTTTGACGGCGCACACCGCATGTGTGATCTCATCTGCCTCGCGTCGTTCAATCATTCTGCATCTCGTTGGCGACTTCTTTGAGGCACTCGACAAACAGCAATTCGGCGCCGCGCAGCGCATCGACACGCCAATATGCAACCACTTCAGTCAGAGGTTCAAGTGGCGGCAAAGGCAGAATGCGCATGTGGCCTCGCATCGCGTGCTGACGTGCGATCGAAAGCGGCAGGATCGCGACAAACTCTCCACGCGTAAGCAGTGCAATGTTGAGCGACAACGCACTCGACTCGACATTGTTTGCACCAAGGACGATGCCGTGCTCGGACAACGTTTCGATCAATGTCGAATAGGCAGGCGAACCATGTATGGGCGTAATCCAGCGACAACCTCGCAAGTCGTTCCAATCCACCGCCTTCTCGAACTGGCCGAGCGGATGATGGGCGCTTGCGACAAACACGAACGACTCGCTATGCAGGGACTCCTGCCGAAGCTGTGTCTGAGCGGTTGCAACCCGATTGCGACCGATGGCGATGTCGAGTTCGCCCTCATCGAGCATCTTGATCAGTCGATCCAGCGTACCTTCGACAAACGACACCGAGGCGGACGGAGCGCGTCGCAGAAAAATCTGCATTGCGCTGGATATCAACGGCTCCGGAATGGTTGCAACCGCACCGAAACGCAAATGTCCTCCCGCTCCTGCCGCGAGCGCATTCACGTCCCGCCGCGCAAATTCCAGTTGGCGCAGTATCTCCCTTCCACACGCCACCATCACTTCGCCAACGTTCGTGAGCTCGAGCGTATTGCCGACGCGATTCACGACGCTTACTCCCATGGCCTGCTCGATTTCAGCAATCTGCCTGGATATCGCCGGCTGCGTGACATGAAATGCAGCAGCAACACGCGTGATCTGTCCGAACTCGGCCAATGCAACGAGGACGCGCAGATGCGGAAGCTTGATGCCGCTTCTAAAGAAGCGGTCTATGGACGACTCGTTATGCATGGTGATGTTCGCAATCGACATAACAATCCGGTTATGCGCGATACCAAAAGAGTGATTTGCACCGCCCGTCCGACGAAGGTTAATCTTGGATTCGAGTCGGACACTGAACGATTGATTAGCACAGCATAACAAATCACAGCGCTGCGTGCACGCATCAAATCCGTGCACGCAGTAAGTAAGGCGGCGGCACCGATCCTGCGACAAGGAGACGAGATGAGCCCGACAAAAATCACACGAAATGCAGACCGAACATGCGTTTCGGTCAACGCGAATGCCACGTCCGATGAGCATGAAACCCGTAACCATGCACGGTCTTTCCACCACTTCGGCTCGTCATGCCACCTTGGATCCGTTGCAGTTTTCGCGAGCCTCTCCGCATATATCAATCTTGTCGGCTTCTTCCGTACGACGACACGTACGGCAATCGATACGAGCACTGCCGGACTCATGTTTGGCATGAGCGTCGGAACGCTACTCGTCCGTTACGCAACGCAACAGACCCATTTCAACCGAGTTCCGACGCTCACGGCCGCGGAGCTGGATCATTCACGTCGCCATCCTTCGACCAACTACGTCCGAATTTTTCCGGACCGCCGCCGCTCCAATCACTTCGCGCAACCCCTGAGCATCACGCCTGAGTCCGTCGTGAATCGACGCCAACTTCATGCTCGTGTCTTCCGTGCCGCAACGCGCACCAGAAAGTGCGCGACCTTCCACTAGAACCTCATCCTTATCAAGAATTTCCCGTTGACCGAGCCGACACGACGAGACGACCGAACCAACCATGCACACACTCGAATCCACTCCCGCGCGTAACGCTCCCAGCGAGCGGCTGACCACAGGTCAATGGCGGTTGATCGTACTCGCCAGCCTCGGCGGCGCGCTCGAGATCTATGACTTCGTCGTCTACGGCGTATTCGCGCAGTTCATCAGCGCGGCATTCTTCTCGATGCTCGATCCGATGTTGTCGCTGGTGATGACCTTCGCGGTCTTTGCCATTGGCTATCTGTCGCGACCGATCGGCGGGGCTGTGCTGAGCTGGTTCGGTGATCGTTATGGCAGGCGCCGCGTGTTTATCGTATCGGTCATCGTCGTATCCCTGTCCACACTTGGCATGGGGCTCGTGCCCGGTTACGCGAACTGGGGGATCGTCGCAACCTTCACGATGATTGCATTGCGGCTAATTCAAGGATTCTGCCTCGGTGGAGAATTGCCCGGATCTATCACTTACGTCGTCGAGACCGTGCCGCGCCGTGCCGGATTCGTCTGCGCAATCGTGTTTTTCTTCGTCAATACGGGCGTACTGCTTGCAGCAGGCATGAACCTGTTTGTACACGCAGTTCTTGCTCCGGCTGATGTACCTGTCTACGGTTGGCGCATCGCCTTCATATTCGGTGGGCTGATCGGCCTGCTCGGCTTCTGGCTGCGACGCAAGCTCGAAGAGACTCCCGAATTTGCCCATATGAAGCATCTCGCGTCGAAGCATCCGTTCGCTGAAATGTGGCGCAACCACTGGCGCGCGGTCGTCGTGGGCGTGCTCACGACAGCTGCGACGGCTAGCTACAACGGCCTTTTGTTCGCACACATGCCGGCATATCTCGACAAGGTGCTCCACTACGATCCGCACACGATCGCAGTAGCACAAAACGCCGCCCTCGCGATGCTGTCAATCGGCATCCTGGCCGTCGGCTATGTCAGCGACAGATTACCGCGGCGCTATCTCATGCGTGCGGGCGCCTTCATCCTCGTTACGCTATCGGTGCCGTTCTACTTCGCACTCGTTGCACACACGGTCGACCTCGTCTTGCTGATGTCGCTCGCGGGCCTGGGCGCAGCACTGGTCAACGGTACGTTTGCCTGCGTCATCGCTGACATATTCCCTACTCGGCTGCGCTTCAGCGGTGTCGCGATGGCACTCAATCTGAGCTTCACGATCTTCGGTGGGACTGCACCGTTGATCGGGACGTGGCTGATCACCAGACTGGATACACCCGTGGCGCCGGCATGGTTTATGGTCGCCTGCTCATTCCTGACGCTCGTGGGCACGTTTTCGCTGAAGAAACTGGACCGAAGACTCGACGTCACGGATTGATGACTGTTTCCCAATGGACCGGAATAGCGCTGTCCTGATCGTGTCGATACCCCACACAAAGCAACGCTACGCAGACAACATCCGCTCACAAGGATAACCCGGAGGAATTCGATAACGCTTCATAAGTTACCCCATTGATCTCATAGATTTCGATACTCGAAAAAGTAATCATCATTAACTTTGGATGCCTATAAATGATAGACCTTGTGTTGTTCGCATACACGCTTTCTTGAAACATAAAAACATACCAACACGACCCTTCGGAGCGGAGACAAATGAAGTCAACCACATTACTTGCGGGGTGCCTTGCTACGTTCAGTTTTCCTGCATTCGCGCAAAGCAGCGTCACGCTGTACGGCATCGTCGATACAGGTGTCGAGTACGTAACACACGCAAGCGCGACCGGGGGCAGTATGGTCCGTATGCCGAGCATTACCGGGGAGCTGCCATCGCGGTGGGGAGTTCGTGGCACCGAAGATCTCGGTGAAGGATTGTCTGCTGTCTTCCAGGTCGAAAGCGGCTTCAATCTCCGAGGCGGAGATCTCGGTCAGGGAGGTAGATTGTTCGGTCGCCAAGCATGGGTCGGCCTGCAAGGCCCGTGGGGAAAATTGTCGTTCGGTCGGCAGTACTCGATGATCTTTCTTTCGTTGATCGACACTGATATCGTCGGCCCGGATATCTATGGCATGGGGTCACTCGACGCGTACATTCCCAATGCCCGCAGCGATAACTCGGTCGCATACATTGGCACCTTTCATGGCTGGACGGTCGGTGCGCTTTACTCGTTCGGACGAGATTCCACCGGCACCGGAAATTCGCCGGGCCAGGGCACATGTGCCGGCCAGGTCGCAGGCCAATTCACCCAATGCCGCCAGTGGAGCGCGATGATCAAATACGATGCATCCGCATTCGGTACGGCAGTAGCCTATGACGAGCAGCGTGGCGGTGCCGGCGCCGCGGCCAATTTCTTCGATGGCGTTGCTCCGTTTCCGTTTACCAATCCAGGGGACAAGGATGTCCGCATACAGGCTAGCGGGTACGGAAAGATCGGGCCGGTCAAGGTAAGTGCCGGCTGGCTCGGACGAAGCGTCGAAACCGTATCGCCTTCCGTACCCGACGTACGCTCGAATCTCTTCTTCGTGGGAGCATCGTATCAGGTCACCCCGGCAACGCTGCTCGACGGCGAGACTTTCCGGATCATCAATCGTGACCAGGATGCGAGAGCGACCATGACGACGCTGCGCGGCACCTATTCGCTTTCCAAAGCGACGGCCGTCTACCTGCAAGGCTCCTACCTGTGGAACAGCGCGAAAGCTCGATATAGCCCAACTTCCGGCGGCGGCGGAACCACGCCGGCGGCGGGTATTGGACAACTGGCCGTGATGGCCGGGATTCGCCATATGTTCTAGGAGAGTCGAATGGACGCAACTGACAATGCAGTAACGTTACTTGACGAACAAGCGGTCGCGCACCTGTTCAGCGAATTCTCGCGATGTGTCGACGAAGGTGATGCCGGGGGGCTATCCGCCCTGTTCACATCGGATGGCGTCCTTCGTGTCGGAGATATGGAGATCAGGGGTCAGGCGGCAATCGGCCATGATCTGGTCGAACGCGCTCGCCCTCCCGGGCGCATCACGCGACACATATGGTCCAATCTGCGGATTCTGTCGAAGAATGGTCAGTCTATGCAGACGGCCGCGTTGCAACTCACATTCGAACAATCGGGTCCCGACAAGCCAACCCAGCTACGGATCAGCGACCTCTTCGATCATTTGCAGCGCGAACACGACGGTAAGCTCCGATTTGTCAGTCGGATCATCGACCGGAAAATGACAGGCAATTTTCCGGCGTAGCCGTCTCGCTTCCAACTTCCGCGGACGCCTGCTCATCTTGTTCGATTCGTTATTCGATCGTGTGTCGTGCGACACGGATAAAGCCTATGACCACGATGTCCCAATAGGGAGCCGCACTGCGCATAACCATCCGGTTATGCGCAATCGCAAAAGAGTGATTTGCAGCGGCAAGATCGCTCCGGCTAATCTGGAGTTCCAAACCCACGGTCATTCTTTCCTGTCAGCAACACACTCAAAGCGGGAAAACGTGCGTCGAAGCTCACACGACGTTCGTTGAACCGCAACGGAAACAGAGCCGTCCAGATGTATAGGAGACAACATGAGACCCCGGTCACTCGAGCGAAACGGAATGCGTTCCGCCGTATCGATCGACGGCTCCCGGCGTGCAAGCGCGCGATTTGCATCCGCTCTGATCGGCATCGCGAGCCAGCGGATCCCATTGGGACGTGCGTTTCTCTTGCGGTATCTGGGTCGTCCGCACCGGTCAGGTACCACCCTGTCCAACCCGCTCCATCCGTTCCCGCTTGCCATCGACCACGCGTTGCTCGTCACCGCGCCGTGCGTGCCGCCAATACATCTCGCCGCGTACGCCACAAAGCGCTGCGCCGACAGTTACTGTTCTTTGTATAGAGGATTTTCAACATGACGCATACCGACGCGCCGGTTTGCATGATTACGGGCGCCGCGAGCGGTATCGGTGCCGCCACCGCCATGCGATTCGCACGCGCTGGCTGGTCCGTCGCCATCGGCAACTTCGATGAGACTACGCGGCCTGGCGCCTTTGCTGTCGAGACCGGCTGTCGTGCGCTCGGGGCACAGACACTGATCCTCGACATCGACGTGAGTGACGACACCGCGTGCCGCCGTGCTGTCGACACCGTATCCGCGCATTGGCAACGCATGGATGCCCTCGTCAATTGTGCAGGCACGACGCGAGTCATTCCACACCATGCGCTCGACGACGTCGACGCGGCCGAGTTCGAACGTGTTTATCGCGTCAACGCTATCGGGCTCTTCCAGATGACGCGCGCGGCTGCCCCGTTGCTGCGCAAATCGGCGGAAGCAGGACGCAGCACAAGCGTTGTCAACGTGTCGTCGCTGGCCGGGCTAAACGGCACGGGTTCGTCGATTGCATACGCGGCCTCGAAGGGCGCCGTCAACACGATGACCCTCTCGCTCGCGCGTTCACTCGCGCCGTACGTGCGGGTGAACGCGATCGCACCCGGCATGGTCGACGACGGCTTGCTGCAACGCACGCTCGATCCCAGCCATTACCGGGACGTGCTTGCACGCATGAAGGAAAACTCGCCGCTCCTGCGTGTCTCCCAGCCCGCCGAGATTGCCGAGCTCGCTTTCTTCCTGACTGACCAGGCACCGGCCCTCACGGGGCAGGTCATCGCGGCCGAGAACGGTTTTCTGCTCGTGGTCCCCTGATTACGGGCAATCGGACAATCACAGAACGGTTCGTGTACACAACGCGTTCCCCCCATTCGAGACCAACATGACAGATCTCCACAAGCACCGCTCCCGCATCGTGACAGACGGTGTCACCCGCGCGCCGCATCGCGCCTTCCTGCGCGCCACGGGGCTCGACGACGCATCGATGCAGAAGTCGTTCGTCGCCATCGTCGACACATTTGGCGAGAATACGCCGTGTTCGATGTCGCTCAATCAGATTTCGGACAACGTGCGCCTCGGTGTCGCCGCTGGTGGCGGCGTGCCCATTCGAGGCACAGCAATCTCGGTTTCCGACGGGACCTCGATGAATCATGCCGGCATGCGGATGAGTCTCGTCTCCCGCGAAGTGATCGCGGACAGCGTCGAACTCTTCGTGCGCGCACACGGCTACGACGCGATCGTCGGCGTAGCCGGCTGCGACAAGACGCTGCCGGGCGTACTGATGGGCATGGTTCGCGTCAACGTACCGGGCGTATTCCTGTTTGGCGGCGCAATGCTTCCAGGCACGATGCCCGGCGCAATTCCGGGAGGCTCGGGCCACGGTCTGCAACGCCAGGCAACCATTCTCTCCGCGATCGAAGCCGTCGGCGCCGCGCAGCGCGGCGACATGACACGCGCCGCGCTCGATGCAATCGAACATCGCTGTACACCGACAACCGGCTCCTGCCCCGGGCAGTTCACTGCCAACACGATGGCGATGGTCGCCGAAACGCTCGGTCTCGCACCGCTGGGATCGGCAATGGTACCGGCCGTCTATAGCGAACGCATTGCGATCGCACGCCGTGCTGGCGAAACCGTCATGCGCGCGTTGCGTTCAGGCGGCCCGTTGCCACGCGATCTCGTCACCGTGAAAAGCCTTGAAAATGCCTGTGCGGCTGTCGCGGCGACCGGCGGTTCAACGAACGCTTGCTTGCACATTCCGGCGATCGCGCACGAGGCTGGCGTCCACTTCACGCTCGAAGATGTCGAACGCGTGTTTGCGCGCATTCCACTGATCGGTGATCTACAGCCCGGCGGACGCTATCTCGCCCAAGACCTCCACCATGCGGGCGGCGTGCCTGCCGTACTCAATGCCCTCCTGGCCGGCGGCCACCTGCACGGTGACGCGCTTACACTCGACGGCACGGCGCTCGAAGAAGCGCTTGCAGACTTCAATGGTCCGGACGGCGAAGTCGTGCGTACCTGCGATTCCCCTCTTTCGCAGAATGGCGGCCTCGTGATTCTGCGTGGCAATCTCGCACCCGATGGCGCGTGCCTGAAGATTGCCGGCCTGAAATCATTGACCTTCACCGGCACGGCTCGCATCTTCGAATGCGAGGAGGATTGCATGGCTGTGGTCGCCGCACGCGACTATCGTGAAGGCGACGTACTCGTGATACGCAACGAGGGGCCGCGAGGCGGGCCCGGCATGAGGGAAATGCTCAGCGTGACCGCAGCGATCTACGGCCAGGGCATGGGCGAAAAAGTGGCGCTGCTGACCGATGGCCGATTTTCCGGCGCGACACGCGGCATGTGCATCGGCTACGTTGGCCCCGAAGCGGCGGAAGCCGGACCGATTGCGCTGTTACGCGATGGAGATCGAATTCGTATCGATGCGCGCGAAGGCATCCTCCACGTAGACCTCTCGGACCAGGAACTCGCGCGGCGGCGCGAGCAAACGCCGCCCTTCCAGCCGAAGCGTCTGGCCGGCGTACTCGAGAAGTACGCGGCGCTCGTGCGGCCGGCCCGGCTCGGCGCCGTTACGCATTCGGGCAACCTCGACTGGCCGTACGATACGCCGACGCCGGGAGACACCGCGTGAGCGCCAACGTGACAGAATCGAACGTCGCAGTGGTTATCGGCTTTTGCGGGCTCGGCAAGATGGGTTTGCCGATGGCAAAGCGACTGGTGGACGCCGGTTACCACGTTGCCCTTTGGAACCGGTCGCCCGAGAAGGCTCGAACGCTCGATCCGACGGAGTCGGAAAGGCTGGTCATCGGTGCGTCCCCCGCCGAAATCGCCTCGCGAAGCGACATCGTCATGCTCTGTCTCGCCGACCAGCCTGCAGTCGACACGGTGGTATTCGGCCCGAACGGGTTGGTGCATGGCGCGAGGCGCGGCACCACCGTCGTCGATCATTCGACCATGAGCCCATCTCAAGCCCGGGCACTCGCTCTGCGCTGGCACGAAGAAACGGGAGGTACCTGGATCGACGCCCCCGTTTCCGGCGGAACAGCCGGCGCGGCAGCCGGCACGCTGGCCGTGATGGCCGGCGGCGACGCCGCGACCATCGAAGCCGCCACCGAACCAATGAGGGCCTATGCCGCCCGCGTGACACGCATGGGCGAAAGCGGTGCCGGCCAGGCAACCAAGCTTGCAAACCAGGTCATTGTCATGACTACGATCGCGTCGATCGCGGAAGCCACGCGACTCGCGCAGCAGACCGGTATTGATGCAGCGAGCATCCCGTCGGCGCTCGCGGGAGGCTGGGCCGACTCTGTACTGCTGCAAACGCTCCAGCCACGCATGATTACCGCACCGGCTCGACCCAGTGGCACGATTCGCACGATGCTCAAGGATCTCGATGCTGTCGACGCATTCGCTAGCGAGCACGGTGTCTCGCTTCCCGTCGTGGCGCGTGTGCGTCTCTGGCTGGTGCGGGCGGTCGAACAAGGCTTCGCCGACGCCGATATTTCGCAGATTGCAGCGGTGACAAATAACTGACGATGGATCGGCGCATGTCATGCCGATCGTCGCAATAGAATCAAGGAGACAACCATGCCGACTCTAGAATCCACCCCGGCACTCGCCCGCTCCGGCGAGCGGCTGACAGCGAGCCAATGGCGAATGATCGTGCTCGCCAGCCTCGGCGGGGCACTCGAGTTCTACGATTTTGTCGTGTACGGGGTATTTGCCCAGTTCATCGGCGCCGCATTCTTCTCGATGCTCAATCCCACGATGTCGCTGGTGATGTCGTTCGCCGTATTCGCTATCGGGTATCTGTCACGACCGATCGGTGGAATGGTCCTGAGCTGGTTCGGCGATCGCTACGGCAGGCGCCGCGTGTTCATCGTCTCGGTGATCATCGTGTCGCTCTCGACGATCGGCATGGGCCTCGTTCCTACCTACGCAAGCTGGGGCCTCACGGCAACGTTCACGATGATTGCACTGCGGCTGATTCAGGGGTTCTGCCTCGGTGGAGAATTGCCCGGCTCGATCACTTATGTCGTCGAGACCGTGCCGCGCCGCGCGGGATTCGTCTGCGCCGTCGTGTTCTTCTTCGTCAACACGGGCGTGTTGCTCGCGGCATGCATGAATCTGTTCGTGCATGCCGCCCTCTCGCCAGTCAACGTGCCCCTCTACGGTTGGCGCATCGCCTTCATATTCGGTGGGCTGATCGGCCTGCTCGGCTTCTGGCTGCGACGCAAGCTCGAAGAGACCCCAGAGTTCGCCCACATGAAGCATCTCGCGTCGAAGCATCCGTTCGCCGAGCTGTGGCGCGATCACTGGCGTGCAGTCGTCGTCGGCGTGCTCACGACCGCTTCGACGGCAGGCTACAACGGGCTGCTGTTCGCACACATGCCGGCATATCTTGAAAAGGTTCTTCACTACGACCCGCACACGGTTGCCGTTGCCCAGAACGTGGCGCTGGCGACCGCGTCGATCGGCATTCTGATCGTCGGCTATCTCAGCGACCGCTTGCCGCGCCGCCACCTCATGCGTGCCGGGGCTTGCATTCTCATTGCGCTTGCCGTTCCGTTCTACTCCGCGCTCATCGCGCATAGTATCGATCTGGTCCTGCTGATGTTCCTGGCGGGCCTGAGTGCGGCACTCTTCAGCGGCACGTTCGCCTGCATCATTGCCGACATGTTCCCGACGCGAGTTCGCTTCAGCGGCGTCGCGATTACATTCAACCTCAGCTTCACGCTTTTCAGCGGCACGGCACCGCTGCTCGGAACGTGGCTCGTCGGAAAAACGGGGGCGCTAGGAGCCCCCTCGTGGTTCATGGTCGCATGCGCGCTCATGTCATTCTTCGGCACGTTCTATTTGAAGTCGATCAGCGGGAAGATCGGAGCGGCCGGATGAAATCCACGCGGGCGAACGGTCGAAGAATTCCCATTTCGACGAACTTGCCTAAAGTATTGATTCAAACACCACAACGGAGCACTGATGAACAGACGGGATTTGATTACTCGCGGACTGACGGCCTCGGCACTTGCCGTTGCTTTACCCGTGTCCAGCGCGATGGCCTCTTCCGGAGACGAATCGAACGTTGCCGTGCAATTTGCGAAAACACTCAGCGATCACGACATCGACGCCTTCGCGGCCTTGCTTTCGCCGAACTACGTGAACCACCAGTTCAGCGCAGCCAGTCCGCCGCCAGCCGGCGTGTCGACAAAATCGCTCACGGTCAAGCTGTTCCACGCACGTCTCGACGGCATGGCGGATCTCAAGGTCGTCGCAGATAAAATTGTCACCAAAGGCGACAGCTGTGCAGCCAACTTCGTCTACGAAGGCACCCATACGGGCGTATACATGGGTGTCCCTCCCACCGGAAAGCATCTCCGATTCTCGTCCTGCGATATCTTCAGGGTCGAAAACGGCCTGATCGTCGAGCACTGGGGCATGGGTGACATTGCCGGCTTGATGGCGCAGTTGAAGGGGTAATATGCCCGCACACGTCGCCAGCGCGAACATGGATACGTCCGGAATCGAGTACCGCAGGTATCGTGACGATTGTTCGGGCTGGTCGACGTCTTGCATGACAACCCGCGGCAGCTTGTCGCCGAACTGGCGGTATCGCTCCGCCGTCAGCCAAGCTCCGTACGGAAAGCGTTCAATTTGCCGGCTTGTTCGCCGCCGCGAAACCCGTCACCAACCCTTCCAGGATGCCCGTGAGTCTCGGTGCAATGTCCGCAACGACGTGACCCAGTCGCGGATCGCTACGATACAAAGGCAGCACTTCCGGGGCCGGCGTTGCAATTTGCCACAGCACACCGGCCATGTTGGTCGCGGTTGCGACGATATCGACCGCTTGCCGCTGCGTCAGTGGAACAAGCGCCTGCAACTGCGCGGCGATGGCATATGCGGAATCAAGTGCGGCGATCTTGAATGTACGAACGGCATCCAGCGAGACATGACGTTCGAGGCTGAGCGCCGCGTGAGCGACGAGATCACAGAAAAGCGGTCGTTCCGCCAACGATTTGGCAAGTGCCGCGGCCACGGATGCCGGTGATGCCTTCCGCAATCGTCGCAGACGTTTGACGACGTCGTCCGCCCACTCCTGCCATCCCGATGCGGTGATGATGAGAAAAATCTGCTCCCGCGTTTCGAAGTAGCGGAGCAAGGCCGACTTGTGCATCCCGACCGCATTGGCGATATCGGTCAGCGACACGCTGCCCACACCGTGTTCGATGCCGAGCGTACGTGCCGCCTCGAGGATTTCATCCACACGCACTTGCTTGGCCTCTTGGCTGCGGGCGCGCTGAAAGGTAGAGAGTTTCATGCGACCATTCTAACAAAACAGCGTGGTCGTAATTGTCAGCCCGCAATCGACCACTTCGCAACACCGCAGTCAGGGTTTTGAAAGTAATTCCTGCCGGCGCCCCGGGTTGCCGTGATCCATGCCGGCCGTGATTCGCCTTCGTAATGCCGGCATTCAATTGATCCCCGACACATCCAGCTCTTCCGGCTGATTCAGCTTGTGCGTGACCTCGTCCAGCTTGTCGCCCAGCAGCCGGCGCACCACCACATAGAACACCGGAATCAGCAACACGCCTTTGCCCGCTCACCCTGCCAGAGTCGCCGGTTCTGCTTGTCGCCCGGCATCGACGATGACCCGCCTTCGGCCGCCGTTCTCGCCGAAACACGATTGGGCCGACATCGATGCATACGATCATCTGGTTTCCGCGTCAATCTTGCCGTGTACCAAATGTGCACTCGACGCACGCAGAAGGTCTCGAAAGCGACCGCGACACAAGCGCGCCTGCTGTACCTCATGGAACGATTCAGGCTCTCGAATGCCGCCAATATTTCGCTCGAATGTTGCGTTGATCCGAAATCCGTGACGCGCACTGTCGGTCGGCTGGTGAGAGACGGCTTCGTGATGCGCGGGCGCAGCGCTTCGGATCGACGAGTGGTCGAACTCGTGCTGACGGCTCGAGGGCGAGCGGCCGCCTCACGCGTCGCGGAGATTTTCTCCGAGGTGTCCGACGAGGTGCTGGTCGGTTGCACCGTCGATGAGATAGAAGCGTTCAAGGCCATGCTTCGCCGCATCATCGAGCTAAACGCGGCGCGCAACCTCGCGCCCGGCCCACCGCCGGAATACCACTCCGCCTGACGCATTCCTGAGCGCCCCTCATGCCGGCCATCCGGACGCGACGAATACATACACGTTCGACGCCCTGCCGGGCACGTATGCCGTGCGGTGACAGCGCCCTCGACCAATTGCCATCCCGTACCCCATGCGCGAAAGACACGGCAATCCTTACCACTACACGCCACCATGCGACGTAGTACTTTCCCGGTTGATATCCAATTTGAACTAGTTCACTATCTTAACGCAGCTCATTCGTACTGGTTGATTGTGTATGCAAGTTGAAAGTATGGACTCATCGCCCGCCCTGTCCTTGAGGAGCACGTCATGAAATTGCAACTGCACCATTGGGGAGCCGCCTTGGCGGCCGTCCTGGCTTCCGCGCTTCTGCTGACCAGCGCTCACGCCGACCCGCTTACAGGCACGCTCAAGAAGATCAAGGACACGGGGGCGATCACCCTCGGGGTCCGGGAATCCTCCGTGCCCTTCTCGTATCTGGACGACAAGCAGGTCTATCGCGGCTACTCCATCGATCTGTGCAAGCGAATCACCGAAGCGATCCAGACCAAGCTCGGCATGCAGAAGCTCGACGTGAAATTTCAGCCGATCACGTCCGCAACCCGCATTCCGCTGATGGTCAATCAGACGATCGACCTGACATGCGGATCGGACGCGAACACGCTGGAGCGTCAACGTCAGGTGGCGTACTCCTACACGATCTATGTCGGAAACGAGGCCGTTGCCGCCCGGAAGACGGCGAACATTCGAACGATCGAAGACCTGAAGGGCAAGACGGTCGTTTCCACCTCGGGCACGACGGATATCGCGCACATCAACGAACTGAACCAGACTCGGCGCCTCGGCATGAATGTGCTGGTCGGGCCCGATCATGGCGCATCCTTCATGATGATGGACACCGGCCGGGCGAATGCCTTCATCGTCACGGACATCCTCATCGCATCGCAGATCGCGAACTCGAAGACTCCCGACAGCTACGTCATGTGGAACGTCGACGAAATGCCCGTCGAGCCGTGGGCATTGATGATGCGCCGGGACGACCCCGCATTCCGCAACCTCGTCAACGACGTGCTGGCCGGCATGTTCAAGTCGGGTGAGATGAAGACGCTGTACGCGAAATGGTTCGAGTCGCCGCTCCCGTCGCTTGGAATCAATCTTCGCATTCCGATGAGCCCGAAGTTGCAACATGCAATGGCAACGCCGAACGCGTCCGGCGACCCCAGGGACTACAAGTAACTGAACGGCGCGGGCGAGACACAAACATGAACTACCACTGGAACTGGCAAATACTGTGGCAACAGTCGCCGGATGGCAGCGGAACCTATCTGCAATCCATCATCGACGGCCTGTGCTGGACACTGGCGACCGCAAGCGCGGCGTGGCTGGTCGCGCTCGCGCTCGGCTTCCTGATTGGTGCGTTGTGCACGGTAAAGAACCGCTGGCTGGCCCGCCTGGCCAATGCGTACATCGAACCATTTCGTAACATCCCGCTGCTGGTTCAGATGTTCCTGTTCTACTTCGTCTTGCCTGAGCTGCTCCCGAGCGCGATCGGGGACTGGTTGAAGTCGAATCCGTACTCGTCCTTCATGACAGCGGTCGTGTCGCTGGGATGCTATACGTCGGCACGCGTGGCGGTCCAGGTCGCGGCAGGGATCCGAAGCTTGTCGCGCGGCCAGGAAATGGCCGCACTGGCAACCGGGATGACGCAATGGCAGGCGTATCGCCACGTGCTGCTACCGCAGGCCGTGCGCATCGTCATCCTGCCGCTGACCGGCGAGTTCATCGGTGTGATGAAGAACAGCGCCGTCGCCCTCACGATCGGGTTGATGGAGCTGACGGCCCGCACGCGGTCGATGACGGAACTGTCGTTCCAGACCTTCGAAGCATTCATCGTGGCGACGCTGCTTTACCTCGCCATCAACTTCACGGTTATCTTCATCATGCGCCGAGTGAACACCCGGTTCGCCGCGCCGCGCCGGTAATCCAAGGACAGACCATGCTCGAGACATTCGATACCGGCGTCATTGCGCGCTCCCTGAACTACCTGTTTGTCGACGGGATGATGTTCACGATCGAACTCACCGTGCTCGCGATGGCAGGCGGACTGATCCTCGGAACGTGGCTCGCGCTCATGCGACTCTCACCGAACCGCGTCGTTGCGGGCGCTGCTGCGGCATACGTCAACGTCATCCGGGCGATCCCGCTTGTGTTGGTGATCTTCTGGTTCTACTTTCTCGTCCCCTATCTCGGCGCATGGCTGACAGGGTCGGATAGCCCCGTCCACGTGGGTGCGTTCACGTCGTCGCTGACCACATTCGTGATGTTCGAAGCGGCCTACTATTGCGAGATCATGCGGGCCGGCATTCTGTCGGTTCCGCTCGGCCAGTCCGCCGCCGGCCGCGCACTCGGCATGGGGGAGTCGCAAGTCATGGCCTTGATCGTGCTGCCACAAGCATTTCGCAACATGCTTCCCATACTGCTCACGCAGACGATCATCCTGTTTCAGGACGTGTCGCTCGTCTACGTTCTGTCGATCACCGACTTCGTCGGCGCTGCCGCCAAAATCGCCCAGCGAGACAACCGGCCGGTCGAAATGTACGTGTTCGTCGCCGTGACTTACTTCGTGATGAGCTTCTGCCTGTCGCGCCTCGTCGGCCGCCTGCAGCGCCGCATCCAGATCGTTCGCTGAACAACGCCATCGTCTCAAAGGATTCAATCTCATGATCGAACTCAAGAACGTCAGCAAGCACTACGGCTCGTTCCAGGTGCTTCACGACTGCTCGACCACGATCAACCGCGGCGACGTCGTGGTGGTCTGCGGACCCTCGGGATCGGGCAAATCGACACTCATCAAGACAGTGAACGGGCTGGAACCAGTGCAAGGCGGCGAAATTCGCGTAGACGGCCAGATCGTCAACGACAAGCGAACCAATCTCCCCGCCTTGCGCTCGCGCATCGGGATGGTCTTCCAGGGATTCGAGCTGTTCCCCCATCTGACCGTACGCGACAACCTCACGCTTGCTCAGGTGAGGGTTTTGCGGCGCTCGCCCCACGATGCACTGGCTCAGGGACTCCGTTATCTCGAGCGAGTCGGCCTGCTCGCGCATCAACACAAATTCCCCGCGCAGTTGTCCGGTGGACAGCAGCAACGGGTGGCCATCGCTCGGGCGCTGGCCATGGACCCGGTTGTCATGTTGTTCGACGAGCCCACATCCGCGCTTGATCCGGAGATGGTCAACGAGGTCCTCGACGTCATGACCGGTCTCGCGAACGACGGCATGACGATGATGGTCGTCACCCACGAAATGGGGTTTGCACGTCGCGTTGCCAATCGGGTGATCTTCATGGATCAAGGCCGAATCGTCGAAGACCAGCGCAAGGAAGCATTTTTCGACGCCCCCGCGTCCAGCCGGGCAAGGGACTTTCTGGGCAAGATCATCCACTGAACTGGCCAGGTTGGACGTGTATACTAGTGCGCACGCCACGCGGCAGCTCTGCTGGCTACACCCGCCCATAACCCGATGCGACACGCCCCTATGAACAATGCGTGGATCCCAGAAATCCGTGATCCCAATACTTCTAAGTACATGGCGCTTGTCGCGTCTATCGAGCAAGCTATCGCCAATGGTGTGTTGCGGCCGGGGGACAAACTGCCGTCGAATCGCGAGATCAGCGAACAATTCGGGGTGACCGTCGCGACCGTATCGCGCGCGATGGGAGAAGCGGTCCGTCGAGGGCTCGTCGAAGGTCGAGTAGGAAGCGGCACGTTCGTCTGCGATACCAAAGCGGCCGCCCCCCGATCGGACATCGCAGACTTGTCGTTGAATACGTTGCCGACAGCCGTAGTCGGTGAGTTGTTGAGCAAGGCGATGGCAAAGCTGCCGGCCGATGCAATGCAGGAAGGGCTGTTTTCGTATCACTCGTATATACCTTCACCCGCTCATCGGCAGCTTGCCGCCGAATGGATCAATACCAGTGGCGAGCATCCGGACCTCAGCCAGCTCCTTTGTACGACGGGTGTCCATCAAGGTTTGCTGGCCGCCTTCAGGTCGCTGCTCCGCCCAGGCGATCGTGCAATCTGCGAGGGGTTGACCTATACAGGGATCAGGCGCATTGCGGAGTACGCGAACGTCGAACTCGTCGGTGCGCAGTGCGATGACGGCGGCGTCATTCCCGAATCGGTGGAGGAGATGCTCGCGCGTAGCAGCGCCAGGGTAGTCGTGCTCACGCCGACAATGCACAACCCGACGACGGCCACGCTTTCGCTTGAGCGGCGCCAGTCGCTTGCGTCGCTTCTCCGCAAATACGACGCCATTCTCGTCGAAGACGGAGTCAACGTTCCACTTGCGAACGACGGCCTGCCTACCCTGGCCGCGCTGGCACCCGATCGCGTACTGTACTTGACCGGGTTCTCCAAATGCGTCGCATCCGGCTTTCGGCTTGGTTACGCAGCGGTTCCGGACCGCTTGCTCGGCCAATTTCACGAAGCCCTCGTCAGCACGCAGTGGATCGGACCGGGTGTTTACACGACGCTTGCCCACACGATCTTGGCTGACGGTATCGTGGCGCGATGCATCGATCGTCATCGCACGGAAGCCCGCGAGCGGATGAATCTGGCCCGCTCCATGCTTGCTGGCATGAGCGAACCACAAAGCGCCGGCTACCATGCCTGGGTGCCCGTGGCGAGCGCCGGACATGTCGACGATCTTTGCGCACGCGCGCTACAAGCCGGCGTTCGCATTTCGCCCGGTTCGCACTTCGCAGTCGCTGGCACGCCCGCAAAAGCGGGCTACCGCGTCAGCCTCGGCACCATTGCATCACAAGAAGAACTGGCTCGCGCGCTGGCATTACTGGCTCGTGTCAGCGACGTGCCGAGCGCCGCCTTCGCTACCCTGATCTGAATCGACAAGGCACAACGCCTCCCGATGCTGCCGGTGACCTGCACGCTATCAAAGCGTGCAGCGTACCTCCGCAGCTGAGCACATGAGCGGCGGTGCGATCCTCGACGCGCGAACGTCGCCGACGCCGCGGCACACTGCCGACCTCTTTGCCGTCCCGCATCGCCCCCCACGCGCCTTGATCTCGTCAGTTTCTCGCGATCCTGCCCGATAGCACGCCCGCACAACACGCGGAGAAGGGGCCCTGGCAATGCACGCCTCGGCCAACACGACCGTGCCGCCCAAACCATCCGCAACAGCAACGCCTGGAACTCCGGCCCCGCCACCCCGCTCGCGCACCCAACGTCGGACGTATAACACCTCAACAAGAAATAGTTTACCCCGATATTGAACTAGTTCATTTGTAGAGTACACTGCTTGAAGCTGCAGAATGTTCTAGTTCGCAGCAATGAACTTCGAGCCAATCAAGGAGTGTTGCCATGACGGTGCAAGTCAGCTTTTCTGCTCTGGTTGACGGGGAAATCTACGTCCCGGGCCTTTCCAGCGAGTACGTGTCCAAGAAATATGGGGTCCCGGTTGAAGATGTGGCCAAGCTCGCCAGTGCGGAGAATCCGCATGGCGCGTCGCCGGCTGCCGCCCAGGCCGTGAAGGACGCATACGAACGTCTGGCGCTCTATCCGGACTGGACGGCGCGCACCCTGCGCGAGGCGATTGCGGCAAAGTATGGATTCGAGCCCGAGTGCGTCGTCTGCGGTTCCGGTGAAACCGAAGTCATTTCCATGGTGATCCGGGCGTTTGCAGCGCCCGATCAGCCCGTGCTGATGCACAACCCATGCTTTCCGCTCTACCGGATCTACTCGAACTGCGAAGGCCGGCGGCCGGTCTTCACGCCGATGGGAAAGGATTTCGAGCCGCTGGTTGACGAGTACATCGCCAACATGAAGAAAGCCCGGCCGCGCATCGCGTTCATGACGAACCCGCATAACCCTAGCGGCCGCTTGCTGAGCGAAGCGGAAGTCCGTCGGATTTGCGACGCGGCGAGCGACGACACCCTTTTGGTCCTGGATGAAGCCTACGTTCACTACAGCTCGGCCACGTTCGGCATGTCGCTGCTCCGCGAATACAAGAACCTGATCGTCCTGCGCACGTTCTCCAAGGCATACGGTCTCGCCGGCCTGCGGATCGGCTTCGGCATCTCTGCCAATCCCGATCTCATCACGCCTCTGCGCAACATCAAGCCGACCTGGAACATGGGGCAGCTGCAAATCGCCGGAGGCATCGCCGGGATCAACGACGATGCTCACGTCGCGCGCGCCGTCAAAACGGTTGGCGAAATGCGCCCCTACGTCATGAACGGGTTGAACCAGATCGACGGCTACCGCTCCGTTCCCGGATCGGAGGCGAACTTCTTCCTCGCTGAGATTCTGAATCCCGACCAGGATGCAACGTTCGTGTTCGACGAGCTGCTCAAGCGTGGCGTCATCGTCAAGGACGGCAACGACATTCCCGGACTTGGCGGCCGCTATCTGCGGGTGGACGTGAACCTGCAGCGCCACATGGACCGCTTCCTTTGGGCGATGCGCGAAATCAGTTCGCTGGGTGCAGGGAAGTAGCCGCCTCGCGATACCTTCAGGAACCGGCGCCCGAACGCCGGTTTCTTTTATCCGTCACCCTCCCAACTGGACGCGAGGAATTTGACGAATGCATCGACCGAAGGATTGACCGGCCGCGGAGGTGGAAAGACGGCAAAGACGCCGGTTTCCCGCCCCGTCCACTGCGGCAGAATCTGCACGAGCTTGCCGGAACGAATCGCAGCGACTACGTTCACTTTGGACAGGAAAGCCACGCCGACGCCATCGATCGCGAGCCGCCTTATTGCATCGCCGCTGTCGGCGCGCGCTCTGCCCTGGGGACGAATCGAGCGCTCTCCGCCCGGCCCCACGACACGCCACATTTCGCCGTCACGGTTGATCGTCAATGCGAGACAGTCGAGACGCTTGAGGTCATCCAGTTCGTTGATCGGACTGTGCGTGGCCAGAAAGGCCGGCGACGCCACGAGAATCCGGTGATTGCTCAACAGCTTGCGGGAGAGGAGTCGCGAATCCGGCAGGCGACCGATGCGGATGGCCATCGACAGACCGTCCGCGACGACGTCAACGAAGCGGTCCGTCAGCGTCAATTCGATCTGTATCTCCGGGAACCTGGTCAGAAAGGCCGCAACGTGCGGCACGACATAACTTCGTCCGAAGGCTATCGGAACGCTGATTTTCAAGGTGCCGCGCGGCTCCTTCATTGCACGTCTCGCCGTCTCGCGCGCATGCCGGATCTGATCCAACGCGGCCTGACATTCTGCAAAAAACGCCCTGCCAGTTTCGGTCAGCGACATCGCACGCGTCGTCCGACTCAACAATTGCACGCCCAGTGCTTCCTCGAGCAACTTGACCTGCCTGCTGACCGCGGAAGGCGTCAGTTGCAGCTCTTGCGCCGCTTTTCCGAAACTCTGCCGCTCGACGACGCGAACAAATGCTTCGACCAACCCGAGGGATGGCTCCATTCATTCCTCCCGCGCACAATTGTTCTGAAATGACGATCATTGTAGTGGCGAGGATCACTAGTTACCATGCTCCTGCAATAGCCCGTCAGTGAGACGGAGGTCCGTCAACAATTCGCCCCGTCCATCCTGCCGGCCGCCACGCTCCAGAGGGGCACTATGCGCCGGCGGTCATATACGACGGCGTGTCGACGTATCCGGGACGCTTCCCGCAGGCGAGCGTGATGCCCCCTTCGATGAACAGATGGCAAGCCTCCTGCGGAACTGCGACGACGTGCTCCATGCCGCAGGCAGCAGTCGCGACAAGGTTGTTTCACTCACGCTCTACGTGACCGACATCGAGAAATGGGAAGCGGCAAACATCGCGCTCGCGCGATTTTTCGATGCGCATCGATCGGCGAGATCGGTCCTCTGCGTATCGGCGATACGAAAAGGGTACGCCGCGCAAGCAAGCTTGATCGCTGCCGTCTAGTCATCAAGGACTTCTCATGACCACTCCGCAGCTGTTTCATGTCGACTCGTTCACGACAACGCCATTTCGCGGCAACCCGGCAGGCGTCGTACTGCACGCGGACGCACTGACCGACTCCCAGATGCAGGATATCGCCCGCGAGCTCAAGCACTCGGAAACCGCGTTCGTCCTGAATCCCGGCGGTAGCGATCACGACGTCCACATCCGCTACTTCACGCCGACGACGGAAGTACCGATTTGCGGGCATGCGACGATTGCCGCGCATTACGCGCGAGCCAAGTGGCTCGGGCTGGACGAGCATGTCATCCGGCAGGAGACCGGCGCAGGGATTCAGGAGATCGCCGTCCATCGTGAAGGCGACGATTATCGCGTCACGATGCACCAGGGCCCCATTTCGTTCGGCAAACCAATCGTCGGCGCGTACCGTGAACGAATCGCATCGGCGCTAGGGCTGACTGTCAACGATCTCGTCGCGTCGCTACCGGTGCAGACCGTGTCGACCGGCCACTCGAAAATCATCGTCCCATTACGCGACGGCGTCGATCTCGACCGCGTCATGCCGGATAACGTCGCACTGACCGAGCTGAGCAGGCAAATCGGCTGCAACGGTTACTTCCCGTACCTGATTCGCGACGGCGAGACTGCCACCGACGGTCGCATGTTCGCGCCTGCAATCGGCATCGCCGAAGATCCGGTCACCGGAAACGCTAACGGCCCACTGGGCGCCTGTCTCGTCCAGTACGGATTGATGCGGCACGACGGTCGCCGGCTGACGTTCGCGGGACATCAGGGCCGCGCGATTCGACGCGAAGGGATCGTTCACGTCACGGTCGACATAGAGTCCGGCCAGCCGAAGCAGGTGTCGATTCGCGGTGATGCCGTCTTGCTGTTCACCGCGGCGCTGACGATCTAGGCACGGCAATGTGGCGAGTTCGCCCTGTTCCCCGGCAGGTCCCGATCGAACAAGCGCACGATCGATCATGTCCATTCCGCCCCCCATCCACACATAGGTTGAAACTCGATGTCACACCGTCTTTCCCTCCTCGGACGCCTGTCGATACGCGTCACCGCCATCACCGCCTGCGCGGCCTTGTCGACGATCCATGCCGCAGCCGCCCCGTCGCCCGACGTACATGCTGTCTCGTGGATCGTCGTCGACGGCGAATCGGGCCAGACACTCGTCGAACACGACGCTGACATCGAACGCCAGCCTGCGTCGCTCACGAAGCTGATGACGGCCTATCTCGCCCTCGATGCGCTCAGGCGCGGCACCATGCAGTGGGACGAAAAGGTGACCATCGACGCGGCAGACATCGGCCACGTCGGCAACGACGAAGCAAGGATGTATCTCAAGCCGGGGCAGCACGTGTCCGTGCAGGCGCTCGTCCAGGGACTCATCGCGGCGTCCGCGAACGACGCCGCACTGGTACTCGCCAGGCGCATCGGCGGGTCGCCTGACGGATTCGAGCGGCAGATGAACGCAATGGCGCACCGGCTCGGCATGAACCACACGAACTATGCGACACCATCCGGCATCACAACGCCCGGCAACACTACGACAGCGCGTGACCTGTCGATTCTCGCGTTGCGTCTGACGAAGGATTTTCCGGAGTACTACACCTTCTCGTCGGAACAACATTTCGCGTACGGGGCATTCCGCAAGCGAAACAAGAACTGGCTGCTCGGGAAAGATCCGTCCGTCGACGGGATGAAAACCGGTCACACGCAAGCAGCGGGCTACTGCATCGTCGCAACCGCGAAGCGCCGCCAAGTATCGCCGCCCATGACGCGACGGGTATTCGCCGTCGTGCTCGGTGCGCCGACGGCGAACGACCGGATCTCAGGTGCCGGCAAGCTGCTGAATTACGGTTTTTCGGTCTATGTCGACCATCCAACCAGCGATGCTTCCGGGGCGCATGTAGTCACACGCAATACACTGCCGCGACCAGCGTAGATTCAGTCGCGACCGCAGGCGCTGTCCAACCTGCCGACCGACACCGCCGCCCGCAAGGTATCGCCCGCACCGACCGGTTTGCAATTCCTCACTTACGCAAGGAACCCGCCGTCCACGGCGATGTGTGCACCGGTTATATAGGAAGCGTCGTCAGAAAGTAAGAAACAAACCGCCGTGGCGATTTCCTCGGCACGTCCGACACGGCGCATCGGGATGCCGCGATTTACAACCTCCTGCGTACCTTCCGGATGACTCTGCGTCATCTCCGTGTCGATCACGCCGGGTTGCAGCTCGTTGATACGGATGCCACTGGCGGCATACTCGATGGCCGCCGTCCGCGTCATGCCGCGAATCCCGTGTTTCGCGGACGCGTAGGCAACCATCGGGCCGCCGCAATCGGCAAATACGCTCGAGACATTGACGATCGCGCCGCCACCGGCCTTCTGGATTTCCGGGATCTGATACTTGAGCCCGAAGAATATGCCGTCGAGATTGATCCCGACGACACGTCGCCATTCATCGAGCGAAACGTCCGCGGTCCGGTCGAACGTTCCGGCAACGCCGGCATTGTTAACCGCGTAATGCAAAGCACCGAACTCCGCGACCGTTCGCGCGACGGCCTTCTCGACGTCGTCGGCCTTGCTGACGTCACCCACGACGGCAAGTGCCTTCCCGCCCGCGCTGCGAATCGATTCGACGACGTCGTCGAGCTTCTCCCGCCGCCGGCCCACCACGGTGACCGCGGCACCTCGGCCGGCAAGCAGAACGGCAATCGCGCGACCCATCCCGCTCCCGCCGCCCGTGACGAGCGCCACCTTGTTTTGAAACTGAGTCGTCATGCTCTTCCCTCGCTTACGACCTGGGTGGAACGCGCAGATCAAGCTCCGGCACCGGAGGGCGCCCGATCACTTGCCACGCAGTATCGGTCCGGCAAACGTCAAGCGCTGTCGCCCGGGGGAAAATCAACGGGATAAGGCTGATCGAAATTGGCTGAACTGCTGACC
>Ga0154006_1000060_pt1 | contig 40757 bp, 31 predicted proteins | sample TSFL090MetaG_FD_104747 | JGI IMG/M metagenome (GOLD analysis project Ga0154006, IMG submission 104747) | Attine ant fungus gardens microbial communities from Florida, USA - TSFL090 MetaG | ecosystem: Host-associated > Fungi > Mycelium > Unclassified | place: USA: Florida, Wakulla State Forest...
AAAAATAGCGGAAATCAATACCGGTGATATTGGATTGGTGGAAAATCTGGGAAAAGTATTGTTTACCCAATATGCCGTTCCTTTTGAAATATGCAGCGTATTGTTTTTGAGTGCGATGGTTGGCGCCGTGGTAATTGGGAAGAAAGCTGAAAGCGTAGAGCCAAAAGCTTAACGCGAAAAATGAAATAACGATTCGTATTGAAATTGCTTTAAGCTAAAAAAATGTATTGAAATAAATTGTGTGGAGCTTTAAGCTTTTGGCTTTGAGCTTTCAGCGTAAAAAAGCTTTAAAAAATGCCCATTCAGTATTACATAGGTTTGGCGGTTGCGCTGTTTTGTATTGGTATTGTCGGTGTATTGACGCGCCGCAACGCGATTATTGTGTTCATGTGTATTGAGATGATGTTGAATGCAGCCAATCTGCTATTGGTCGCGTTTTCCAAAATGCAGTCTGCGTTGCATCCCAATATCCCCAATGCCGGCATCGACGGGCAACTGTTTGTGTTTTTCATCATGGTCGTCGCGGCGGCGGAAGTAAGTGTGGGACTGGCTATTATCGTGATGATGTACCGCAATGTACGGTCGATCGACGTGAGTTTTTTAAACCGGTTAAAAAATTAAAATTTCCTCAGGTGAATCGATATTTATGAACTTAGCATACTTAGTACCATTGTTTCCGTTGGCGGGCTTTCTGATTAACGGGCTTTTTAGAAAATCGTTGACCAAATCCATGATTGGAGTCATAGGCAGCGGTGCGATATTGGCTTCATTTTTCGTCAGCCTTGTTTTGTTTTTTCAGGTGAAAAGCAACGGTGGCGCGACGCTTGACTATTTCAATTTTATTTCCGTCGGCAAATTGTCGATTCCCTTCGCGTTTCAGATTGACCAGCTTTCTTCTATTTTTCTGTTGATTATTACGGGTATTGGTTTTTTGATTCATGTATATTCCACGGCGTACATGCACGATGAACCAAACGAACATTTCGGGCGATTTTTCGCTTATTTGAATTTGTTTGTTTTTTCGATGCTGCTGTTGGTGATGGGTGCGAACTATATTATTTTGTTTATCGGTTGGGAAGGCGTGGGGCTTTGTTCATATTTGCTGATCGGTTTTTGGTACAAAAACAACCAATATAACTATGCTGCGCGAAAAGCATTTGTAATGAACCGTATTGGCGATTTGGCTTTTTTGTTGGCGATTTTTTGGATGATAACAAAACTTGGAACGGTAAACTACTACGAGGTTTTTTCCTTGACAAATAAATTGACTACGACGGATATTACGGCAATTACATTACTGTTGTTCGTTGGAGCTTGTGGCAAAAGTGCACAGATTCCTTTGTACACCTGGTTGCCCGACGCGATGGCTGGCCCGACGCCGGTTTCGGCTTTGATTCATGCGGCGACGATGGTGACGGCGGGTATTTACATGGTTTGCCGTAGCAATATTTTGTACACAATGGCACCTTGTACGCAAACCGTCATCGCGGTTGTCGGTTTGGTTACGGCTTTGTTTGCTGCAAGTATCGCATTGAAACAAAACGACATCAAAAAAGTATTGGCCTATTCCACGGTCAGTCAATTGGGATATATGGTGTTGGCGTTGGGCGTTGGCGCATATACGGGAGCGATTTTTCACGTGATGACGCACGCGTTTTTCAAGGCTTGTTTGTTTTTGGGCGCAGGTTCCGTGATACATGCGGTCGGCGGTAATCAAGATATGCGAACAATGGGTGGTTTGAAAAAATATATGCCCGTCACCCATATAACTTTTCTGCTGTCATGTTTTGCCATAGCTGGCGTTCCGCCGTTTTCGGGTTTCTTTTCCAAAGATGAAATATTGGCGGCGGCTTACAATGTCAGTCCTGTTTACTATTGGTTGGGCGTGGTGGGCGCGTTGATGACGGCGTTTTATATGTTTCGGTTGTACGCAGGGACGTTTTTAGGAGAATTTAAAGGTTCGCATGAAGAAGAACATCATCTGCACGAAAGCCCGAAAGCGATGACGATGCCGCTGATTATATTGGCTTTGCTGGCGGTGGTTGGCGGTTTTGTAGGTATTCCCGAAGTATTTGCAAAAGATGCAAACGTATTGGAACATTTTCTCGATCCGATTTTTGCAAAATCGAAGGCGTTGCAACATGCACACGAAACGGCAGCTTCAACGGAATTGACGTTGATGGCGATCACAACGGTATTGGTCATCGCCATGATTGCTTGGGCTTGGACGAAATATTCCAAATGGAAAGAAAGCTACAATGAAAACAACGGTTTTGCCAACGTATTGGAAAATGCATGGTACGTGGACAATCTGTACAATGCCGTGATTGTCAATCCAATATTGGGACTAGCTTCATTTCTGAAAAGCGTGGTGGAAAAAGCGATTGACGGTATTGTCAACGGTGTCGGTTACCTAGTGCAATTTTCATCCAAAAAACTGCGTCTTGTTCAAAGTGGACAGGTGGAAAGTTATTTGCTGACAATGGTTTTGGCAATTGTCGTGTTGTTTTTAGTGTTCTGGAACCAAGCGCATGTATTGCGTTTTTTACATAAAATATTTTAACCTCTGCAAAACGGGGACAACAGTTGTAGCATATGTTACTTGTTTTATTGATATTGATTCCATTGTTGGGCGGCATTTTGTCTTTCTTTTTGAAAACAAATGCTGCTGCGAAGAATATTGCCTTGCTGTTCTCGGTGGCCACTTTTGCGATGTCGCTGTGCACGCTTTGCCATAAAGGAACATTGAGTCTTCAAGCGGATTGGCTGCCGCAACTGGGAAGTAGTTTTAGTTTGTCGTTGGACGGCATGGCCAAAATGCTTTGTCTGCTTACAACGCTGACATTTCCGTTGGTATTGACGGCAACGCGTGCCAACAACTACGAAAACGAAAACAGTTTTTACGGTTTGACGCTGTTGATACAGGCCGGATTGTTGGGCGTTTTCTTGGCGTCGGATGTTTTGTTGTTTTACTTTTTCTGGGAATTGGCGTTGATCCCGGCGTATTTTCTTTCGTCCAGATGGGGCGGAGAACAGCGAATCCGTGCTGCGTTTAAGTTTTTTGTGTACACGTTTGCAGGATCGTTGTTGCTGTTGGTAGGTATACTGTATTTGTATTTCAAAACGGCAGACCATTCTTTTGCTTTGCAGTCTTTTTATCAATTAAAATTGACTGTACAAGAACAAAATCTTGGTTTTTGGTTGTTTTTCATTGCTTTTGCCATCAAAATGCCGATGTTTCCGTTCCATACTTGGCAACCTAATGCATACGAACAGTCACCTACGCCAACGACGATGCTGTTGAGCGGTATCATGGCCAAAATGGGTTTGTATGCGGTCGTTCGTTGGTTGCTGCCCGTCTTTCCCGTTGCAGCCCATCATTTTTCGCATTTAATCATTGTACTATCCGTCATAGGAATTTTGTATGCGTCGCTGATTGCGATCAAAGTAGACGACATGAAGCGTTTGGTTGCCTATTCGTCCATTGCGCATATTGGGCTGATGTGCGCTGCACTGTTTAGTCATTCGGAATATGGTTTGCAAGGAGCTTTGGTGCAAATGTTCAACCACGGTATCAACGTTGTGGGATTGTGGATTGTGGTCAATGTGATCGAACAGCAAGTCGGTACGCGAAAATTCAGTGAGCTTGGCGGTTTGGCGCAAAAAGCACCGACGTTGGCAATACTGTTTTGCGTGATGGTTTTTGCAAACGTCGCGTTGCCGCTGACGAATGCTTTTGTAGGGGAATTTTTGATGTTTCTCGGATTGTTTAGCTATAATGTTTGGGCTGCGGCGTTTGCGTGCATCTCAATCATATTGGGCGCGGTGTATAGTTTGTGGATGATGCAAAAAGTGTTTTACGGACCGTTGAACGCTAAAACGGAACTGGCAACGGATTCGAGCGGAGCGGTTAATTTTTCGTTGATCGTCATTGTTATATTGGTGATTGTCGGTGGCGTATATCCGCAACCTATATTGGATTTGGTCAAAGACACGGTACAAACCGTATTGGTAAAATAAGAATTCATTAATTTAGAAACAAAAGCTCCGATGGGAGTTTGGGCTTTATGAATGCAATAATACTTTCTGCCGTTTTAGGTATTGTGATGATGCTGAGCAGCGTTCTTGTAAGCAACAAAAAAGCTTATAAAAATATTGCTTTGGTCGGTTTGCTTGTCTTGCTTTTGGCAAATGTCCAGGAGGCAAACAATGGGCCGCTGTTCGACATCAATACATACAGCATGTTGGATTTCGATGGTTTTGGCTTGTTTTTCAATACGATAGCGATTGTATGTACGGGCGTTTATTTTTTGTTGACGGGCAGCCAGATCGAAAAAGTCGGAAAGCATACCGCGGAATATTTTGCATTGATTTTTTTCGTGCTGTGCGGAGCGTCGATATTGTCGGCGTACAACAATTTGTTGATGTTGTTTATCGGTATTGAGATTTTGTCGATTCCGCTTTACATATTGACGGGTGCGAAAAAGAAAGACTTGAAAAGCAACGAAGCTGCCTTGAAATACTTTTTGATGGGTTCGTTTTCGACGGGTTTGATGTTGATGGGAATCGCGTTGATGTATGGCGGAACAGGTTCTTTTACGTTGGAAAGAGTCGCGACGGTTTCGATTTCCGGAGCGGATTTGGGAATGGACAAAACGCTTTCGTTTTTGGAAGTAGGCGGAATGTTGCTTTTGACGATTTCGTTGGCGTTCAAGGTTTCGGCGGCGCCGTTTCATTTTTGGACGCCGGATGTTTATGACGGCGCACCGAGCGTGTTTACGTCCTTCATGGCTTCCGTGGTAAAAGCAGCAGCGTTTATTGCATTTTTGAAATTGTTTTTGGGGCGCGCCGCCGCGACGAGTGTTGACATTAATAGAGTGATCGGTGTCGATTGGCACATGTTTTTGGCGATATTGATCGTGTGTACGTTGCTGATTGGCAATATAACGGCGGTTGTTCAGCACAACGTAAAACGTATGTTGGCGTATTCGAGTATTGCGCAGGCAGGTTTCATGCTGTTTGCGGTGTTTAGCTTGAACGGGACAGCAAAAGAAGGTATTTTGCTGTATGCCGTTGCATATAGTTTGGCTACTATTGGCATATTTGCGCTTCTTTCCAGAATGAAAAATACATCCTTTGACGGTTATAACGGTTTGGCTAAGACGCAACCTGCATTGGCTTTTTCCAATACGGTATTTCTGCTGTCGTTGACGGGGATTCCATTGACGGCGGGTTTTTTTGCCAAATATTACATGTTGTCTGCAGTCATGCAGAGCGGACATTATCTGTGGTTGATGATTGTCGGCGTTTTGTTCGCCGCCGTCAGCGCATCATATTATTTCCGCGTGATACAGTCCATGTATTTTAAAACGGCTGAAAACGATTTCGATCATTTGGAAGAAACGCCCACCAATACATTTAGAATCTTACTGGTGTTGTTAGCGCTTGTCATCATTTTTGTAGGAATTTTCCCTCAATCTGTATTGAACTACCTAGGTTATTGATAGGGATATTTGTATGTTTTTACGAATATTTTTCCTGTATCGTAGGTAATAAGTAGGTGTTTTTGTGCCTACTTTTTTCGTTTGACTATTTTACCGGCTTATCGAGAAAGTATTAAAACTGTTTTGTTATGGCATATTTCCGCTTCGTACATTCATCATTCTGTACCAACATTGCTCTTTTGTATTAACTGAAATCGATTGCGTAAAATTTTCCTATTTATTGCAAAATAAATGTTAACTATGCAAAGTCGATATATTGTTTGTCTGTTGAATACTGTTGTTAAGTAGAATGTAATCGATTGTTTGGGGGGCTTTGGGCGATAAAATAAGTCCGAATGGTTTTCATCAATGGTTTTGTTCGAAAAAGGTTTGCTGCCGACTTTCAAAATGTAGACGATTGCATTGCTTGTATTGCTTGAGCCAATACAAAATTAAATTTCCAGAATACGATTATTTAAACAAACAAACGCTGAAGTATGAAAAGAAAAAAAGAAATGACTGGCAGGCTGATCCTGTTTTTCACGTTTTGGCTCGTCGCCACCTGTAGCGTATATGCGCAGGATATCACGGTAAAAGGAGAGGTGCGCGATACTGCGAACAAACCTATTTTTGGGGTTTCCGTTCAGGTGGAGGGTACTGCCAGTCTTATGACAACTACGGATCAGGAAGGTCATTTTTCGCTTTCCGTTCCCGCCAATACGACGCAGTTGCTTATAAGCCATGTCGGTATGTTGTCCCAAAAAGTCAATGTCGTTGCTGGTCAAGTGCTCAGCGTCATATTGGAACAAGATGCAAACAAATTGGACGATGTCGTCGTGATCGGTTACCAAACTATGCGACGCAAAGACCTTACTGGTGCGGTTGCTTCGGTCAGTGGCAAAACGATTTCGTCGATTCCAGTTTCCAATGCGGCGCAGGCTCTGCAAGGAAAACTTCCTGGAGTCAACGTCGTGTCGCAGGATGGACGTCCCGATGCGGCGGTTTCGATCCGTGTACGTGGTGGGAGTTCCATTTCACAAAGTAATGATCCGTTGATATTGGTCGACGGTGTTATTGTGGGTTCTTTGAATGATATTCCGGTTGACCAGATTGCTAGTATTGACGTATTGAAAGACGCGTCGTCCACGGCCATTTATGGTGCGCGCGGTGCCAACGGTGTCATTATCGTAACGACTAAAAGCCCGAAAGAGGGGCGAGTTGCGGTAACTTACAATGGTTATGGCAAAGTCAATACACCGGTCAAATACATGGATGCGATGGATCCATACGACTACATCAAATATGTATGGGCTAATGCAGCAGCAAACGGAGCAGCGTACCAAACACCTTTTGAAAAATTGTTTGGTATTGGTGCTTATGCACAAAATAATCCGGGTGGTATTGAGAGCTATCGCAATACGCCGACTACCGACATTCAAAGACAGGTGTACAACTCGTCTTTTTCGCATAACCATGACCTTTCCATTTCCGGAGGTTCGGACAAAACGAAAGTTTTGTTCACAGCCAATTTCATAGACGAACAAGGGATGAAAGTCAATTCCTCGTTCAAACGCGCCAATATCTCATTGAAGGCTTCGCAGAAGTTGTTTAAAAATGTCGATGTCGATCTGGATACGCGTTATTCCGAAACGCGTAATCTGGGCGATGACGGTACTGCCAGCGGTAGCGGATCTTTGCTTTCTGCTGCTTATCGATTCCGTCCTATTGCTATGTCCGACATTTTGGGCGATGTAGGGGCATTGCGTGAAGGCAACATGGAACAATATGGTAAAAACTCCATGTGGGACCAGTACAATCCGTACAATCGTATTGAAGACTATTATCCACTTAAATCAGGTCAGAAACTAAGAGGAACGATTGCCCTGAATTGGAAAATAACGAACTTCCTGACTTACCATTCCGCATTCAATATCAACAAGGCATGGTCGCAAAACAAAATATGGGGAGGTGCTGTTTACAACAATTATATAGATGACAAAACAGGCGAAAAATTATACGCAGGTTCTGTAGATTATGATAAGGCCGACAGTTGGGGATCCCGTTGGACCAATACGTTAAGTTTTGATCCCAAATTGGGCGCTAACCACCGCCTGAACGTATTGGTCGGACATGAAGTGAGCAATTCGGGTGGTACAGATATGCGCATTATCGCCAATCATTTTCCGTCCAATTTCTCGATGGACAATGCCTTTTCGATGATTAACCAATATGATTTGACAGCAGGTACAAGTTCTTTCTCCACCAATATATCCACTCCGGTTCGCCTACTTTCTTACTTTGCTCGTGCGAACTATACTTTGATGGACCGTTATTTGTTCACGTTTACTTTCCGTAGTGATGGATCATCGACATTTGCACCAGAACATCGCCGAGGATATTTTCCGGCTGCTGCTGCCGCATGGCGTATTTCGGAGGAGTCTTTCATGAAAAATGTCAACTGGGTCAATAACCTGAAACTGCGTCTATCTTACGGTGCGGTGGGTAATGACCTCAACAACTCTAGCCTTTGGACTCAGTTGTGGACTTCCGAAACGGACAGAAGATGGCAGTATGTCTTGAACAACCAATATCAAGCAGCATATGATTTACAATCTGCACAGATGGCAAATCCGAACCTGAAATGGGAAACTTCCATCACGCAAAATGTTGGTCTTGATTTCGAATTATTTGGAAGAAGATTGTCTGGTACAGTCGATGTCTATAACAACAAAACAAAAGATTTGCTGTTGCTGACCACGCTTCCCGGCCTTACTGGATTTACGACGACTTATGCCAATGTCGGGCAAATCAGTAACAAAGGAGTGGAAATATCGCTTACGGGCACGGTGTTCCAAAACAAAGACTGGAACGTAACTGTTGGCGGTAACATCAATTTCAACAAAGGAAACGTAGACAGGCTTGCGGACAACGTGACGGGACTTTACGGTACACAATGGGCGAGTACCAGCACTTATCCGGTTGCGGATTATATCTTGCAGCAGGGAAGTCCAGTCGGTATGGTGCGCGGTTTGACTTATGACGGTTTTTATACGGCCAATGATTTCAATTATGCCAATGGTGTTTATACCTTGAAACCGGGAATAGCAGATGTCGGTTCGTTTATTGGCGTGGTGCATGGTATTGGTACTACGGAACGTCCTGCCAATCAGATTGCTTATCCAGGCTTGGTCAAGTATAAAGATTTCAACGGAGACGGAAAAATCGATGACCAGGATATCCGCGTTATCGGCAATACGAATCCTAAGCATACCGGCGGTCTCAACATCAGCGCAACGTTCAAGGGGCTTGATTTCGGAGCTTATCTCAACTGGAGCTACGGCAACCAGATCTACAATGCAACGAAACTTGCCGGCCTGTATGGCTATAAAGAAACGGGTGTCTACGAAAACAAATTGGCAATTTTGAACAACGCATACAAAATATACGATGTACAAAATGGACAGCTTGTTCGCTTGAGTACACCCGATCAGTTGAATGCTGCCAATGCTAACGCGAATCTGCCGCTTGCGTACAACGAAAATGGCGTGGCATCTACTTTGGGTATCGAAAACGGCTCTTACCTGCGTCTCAATACGCTTGTTTTGGGCTATACGATGCCTAGTAAACTGATGAAAAAAATAGGTATCAACAGACTGCGTATTTACGGTAGTGTCTACAATGTGTTGACGATTACGGGATATTCTGGATTGGATCCGGAAGTCAATACCAATACGGCGCAGAACCATGCGGTTTATCCGACTACGGGCTTGGATTGGGGCGCTTATCCTCGCGCACGCTCCTTTGTTTTCGGTTTAAATCTCAATTTCTAAACTTTAATCGTGTATTTATTATGAAACGAATAGTTAATTATATTGCTGCATTTGCCTTGTGTTTACCTTTTATCCAATGCAAAAAATATCTGGATACATCTTCTCCATCCAATACGGACGACGAATTTGTAACTTCTACACCATCCGAAACGTTCAAAACCCTTTCTTGGTGCTATGCCAACTATCGTCAGAACTGTTCGCTTCCGCTTTACGCTTGGAACGATCCTGTCGGTTCGGACGTGGAAATGTATCCAGAAGCGAGTTCGACCAACAATATCAATGCGATTTTGCAGCCGGAATTGATGACGGTCAACGCCTTGGCTGATGGTTTCAACGGGCTTTACAGTACGCTGGCACGTGCAGCCAGAGTGGCGGAGATTATTGCCACCAAAGCCGATTATCAAGCAGACGTCACGGCTGGGCGCACTTCCAGTTGGACGCAGCTATATGGAGAAGCTATAACTATAAGAGCTTTTTGCTATTTTAATCTAGCCAAGCATTTTGGAGATGTGCCTTACGGTTATGAGAACAAAAACGTAGCAGATTATACGCTTTCTTCCCGGTTTGCTATTTATGATTCTTTGATTCAGTCTTTGAAAGTAGTAGAACCTTTGATGTATAATCTGGGAGATGGCAGTCTTACGGCTGAACGTTTTTCCAGATCATTTGCCAACGCCTTGATCGGCGAAATCGCACTGTATGCGGGCGGTTACCAAACGATTCGTACGGATATGAAAGACTTGTACGGCGATGTACAATTTACCAAAAAAGGCAACGAAGCCAATGGTGCTCAATATGCCCGCCGTTCCGATTATATAGAATATTACAAGATAGCGGAACAATATTTACAGGCGGCAATTGACAACAAAGGGACTGCTCACTTGATCACGGCCGATGACCGTACGACGACCAACAATCCTTTTCAACGTCATTTTCAATACATGAATGACTTGATGGTAAGTCCCGAATCTTTGTTTGAAGTGGGCAATATACAAGGTGGACAGAGTGGACAAACGACGAATAGTGACTATCCTTACAATTTTGGTCGTCCATCCAACGGTGGAAATACCAATGCTGCTCCTTGTAAAGTTTTTGCGGGATCGAGAGCTATTCCTACGTTTTACTATGAAGATTATATCGATGGCGACAGACGCAGAGATGCGAGTGTAGCGGTAACGGGAAGCGCGGGCGACGGCAACGAAGCCATGTTGGATTTCGTTCCGGGCTCCAAGCTGGACGGTGGTATTTCGGTGAACAAATGGGACGACAACCGTATGTCTTCTCCCTATACAGCGTCTATTCGTCAGTCGGGTATCAACCATCCGGTATTGAGAATGGCGGACGTTATATTGATGTTGGCGGAAGCAAAAGCAGAATTGGGCAAAAGTGCAGAGGCGGTTTCGCTTGTCAACCAGATTCGTGAAAGGGCATTTGGCAACGCGACGCATGACATTAACGGACTTGCCGGTGACGCACTGAAAGATGCGATATTTGAAGAACGTAAATTGGAATTTTTCGGGGAAGGCGTTCGTCGTTGGGACATGATCCGTTCGGGTACTTTTTCCGAAAAAGCGGTTGCTGTCCGTAATGAAATGACGACAATGATCAACGATCTAAATGCTAAAGGTTACCACCAGTTTGCCAACGGAAACGTTATTTCCAATTATATCTGGACCAGAAGTGACAGTTTGGGGAATCCGTTGACGTATGAATGTACGGACAAGACAAATCCTGTTCTTTTCCCAGGCTGGAGAGGTCAGTTTAACTGGAGCAAGTCTGCCGTAAGCAGTAAAGTCGTTGGCACACACCACAATCTTGCCATCAAAGGTTTGTTCAACTATATTGATCCGAACGGGGCAGAAGCCGCGGCGTTGCAGGCGCAAGGTTACAAAAAGACGAATTGGGGTATTGACATCGCTAAAAATGCGAGCAGCTACGACCGCAACATTCTTTCTGGTATCAAAACTGCCAACGACCCGCCTCGATATTATTTTCCGATACCGTTTGAAACGATCAATAACTCAAAAGGTAGAGTCACAAACGGATATGGATTGCCGCAGCAATAAAACTGTTTTCGTTAGTTGATCCAATATAAAAACCGCGTCCTAATTAGCATTGGGACGCGGTTTTTATATTGAGGGAAAACGTATGTTGTTATTTTATTTTTCGATTGCTTTAAAGCGGGCGAGAGGTGCCATCCTGGATTTGTTCAAAGAAAGCGTATTGTCACTGACCGAGTAATTGTCGGCCAAGGTTAAAGCTTTTTTAAGTTGGATCTCGACATCCATATTTTCACAGGCCATCATGGTAGACATTCCTTGCGAAAACTTGATTTTTCCATTTTTCAAAATTGAAAATGTCCCACCAATACCGTTGCAGCCGGCCGTGGCTGTATATTGGCTATCCGTTTCTAGCAGCTCCAAAAAAGGTTCTTTGCCGTTTATTTTGTCGGCGACTGGCTTGCCGTAAAGTTCCGTGAGTTTCCATTTTGTTCCTACCAAATTGGTCGTATTGTTAGCGTTTTCTATATTCTTGGATGTTTTGCAGGCGCTGAAACTTAGCAATACAAAGGAACTGAGGAATACAATAGTTGATAGTTTCATGGAATAGTAATTGTAGACGTAAAAAGATAATGTGAGTGTAATAAAAATAAAGAACCTTGTACCGAAAAAGAATCAATCCCCATCATTTCGAGCAGAGCGAGAAATCTCCCAATATTTAAAACAGCTTCATTTTCTAGGAAATTTCTCCTTATAGTCGAAATGACGCTGAAAGCAAATTTAACCAAAAACGACCACAAAGACGTGTGGTCGTTTTCTATAAACAAATAAACTAAAAGTGCGCTACATGTCAAAACTATTGGGCCAGCTATTTTTCAGCGTTTCGATTTTGGTCTGAACTGTTTTTTCGAGATCGGATTTGTATTGGGCAATAGCGTTTCCAATATTTTCGTCAAACGCGCCAATGATTTCTGCTGCGAGCAAACCTGCATTTTTCGCGCCGTCCAAAGCAACTGTAGCTACGGGAACGCCGCCCGGCATCTGCAAAATCGACAATACGGAATCCCAACCGTCAATGGAATTGGACGATTTGATCGGAACGCCGATAACCGGCAAACTCGTAATGGCGGCAACCATTCCGGGGAGATGCGCCGCGCCGCCAGCTCCGGCAACAATGACTTTTAAGCCTCTTTCCTTTGCTTTTTGGGCATATTCGACCATGCGTAACGGCGTGCGATGTGCCGACACGACCGTCAATTCAAAAGGTATATTGAACGATGACAAAACTTCGGCTGCCGCGCCCATGATTTTTAGGTCGCTGTCGCTGCCCATAATAATGCCGACCAATGGTTTGTGCTGATTTTCCATGCGGACAAAAATAATATTGTTCTGTTTCAAATCAGGAAAAATCTTACGCGAAACCTTCGACTTTTTCCTTTAATTGTAATAGCTCTTTTGTTTGTTGTTGGATGAAACTGTTGTCCTGTAAGGATCCTAGCACTTCGTTCATTTCTTCGTCTGAATCGTACATCATTTTTCGGAAAGAAGAAGTGTAGTCTTTTTCGCGTGAAACGACAATGGCGTTCAATATGTTCTGTTCGTGTTTTAGATAACGGTGCAACAACTTAGAAATGTCTTCATTGGACAATTCCGCTAGGGAAATGTTTTCTGTTTTTTCTAAAATGTGCAGTGCGTGTGCCGTTTTATATTGGGCATATTTTTCGCCTTCTTGTATATAAAAATCATGCACGTCGTCCCATGAATTGATTTTTCCATCGCCAATATCTTTTCGCAAAAGGTCAATATGTTCCTGTGGTATCAATTGTCCACCAACGTTCAACCAATTACCATAAACAGGTTGGTCCAATATAGTTTGCAGGTTTTCTTTGCCATTTGTTATAGTCTGGAAAAAAGCTTTTAAACTATAATATTCCACAAAAGACTTGAATGCTTGATAACCTTTCAAAGCCTTTGTGAGTAAGGTTTTCCGGCCGCTGTGTTCAACGTGTTCCAATATGATTTCAAGTTGGTCGGCTATAGGATTTTTTTCTTCCAAAAGTTGTTTTCCGACAATACGATAATCACTATTGATCGTATTGTTTTTCGCAAATGCTTTTCCGACGGCGGTTTCGATGACTTGCATGGCATGCAGGAGTTCTTCCACGGTGTCGGGAGCAAGATAATCGTATTCGATATGCTGCGTTTTTTGGATACGTGCGTCGCGGTTGACGTATTTCCACGAATTTCTGGTTAGCGCATACATATTGTACAAAAACCAATAGCCGACCATGATTTCCAGATTGTTCGTTTCGTCGTTGATACTAATTAATGAAAACGGAATCGGAATGTTGAGTTCGTACGCATAGTTGCCGCGCGCAATCATCGTGAACGACGGAAAAATGGAATTGTGTTTGATATTGGAACACAACGCTGGCCAAAATCCTCTTTTAGCCAAAAACTCCCCGTCCGGACTGCGGCTATTATGGTTCGAACCAAGTGTCGCGCCTGCCGGAATATTGCTCTGTCCCATGATCAAAGCTGCACACAAAAACGAGTTGTTGTGGTGTTGTTCGTGTGACGGAAATATCAATGAATTCAATACTTCGCAACAAGAAATGGTCGAGTTGCTTCCTAGAAAAGAGTTGATCAAACGCGCGCCATATTTGAGTTGCGTGTGACTTCCCATAACAAAACGAACCGCTTTCACGCCATAAAAAATACGGCAACCAAAACCGATGATTCCGTTGACGATTTCACAACCCTCTCCGATTTGCGTACGACCTTCTTCACCTGAATTGATAGTGACGTTTTTGATCTTGGATGCGCCTTTGATATAGGCATCCGAACCGATCCAAACGTCTTTGATGATGCCGGTATTTTTGATGATAGTGCGGTTGCCGATTTTGCCGTAATAGCCGGGATGTGTTTTGAATTCTGTTTCGGTAAAGGTTTTGAATTTTTCCAGTAAAACCTTGTCGGTTCTGTATTTGCTCCACAGCCAAGCGTCGCCGGGAAGCATACTGTTAAACGGTAAAATTTTGCGTCCACCGTTTTCATTGCATAGTTCCAGCCAAATACGCATGGATTCGCCTTCACCTTCTTTTACAATTCCGTTTCCGAATTTGCTATGATTGGTCGTAATCAATTCGTCGATATTGACCAATATAACTTCGTCGCCGACAATATAGTGCGACATATAGTGAACGTTGTTGACAGAAATATTGTCACCAAAATCACAACTGATAATCGTGGAATTATATAGTCCGACAGGAACCGTCAACTGACTAAATTCCAACGTGACGGATTCTAGTTTGCCAATACGCACCAGCCCAAAAAATTTACAACTGCGCACCAATTTGGGATTAAAATCATCTGAAACTAGTATATTGTTCCAGTTGTCGCTGGTATTTCTGTTTTGAACCAAAGACTCGATTTCACTAGCAGTAAGATGACGGTACTCAATACCACTGCGGTTTTGCTGGTTACGCAAATAGTATTCGTCCTTTCCTTCCGGAATAAATTCCTCCGCTATAAAATGGTATCCTAATTGATCCAGCGATCTTTTGACTATATTGTTTTGATTAGGCATAAGTAAGTTATGAATGGTGTACGGCGAGTGATGAGTATGTGTCACTCACCGCTTACTACTCATCACCTGCCACTCAGAAAAAAACTATTCTACCGTGACTGATTTTGCCAGATTTCTTGGTTTGTCAACGTCAAATCCTTTGGCAACACCAATATAATAGGAGAGAAGCTGCAATGGAACGACGTTCAACAGCGGCGCAATCAATTCGTCCGTTTCTGGAACGACGATGATATCGTCCGTGATATTGGACGGGACGTTGCTGCCTTCCGAAACGACGGCAAGCACCATACCTTTCCTGGCTTTGATTTCCTGCATGTTGCTGACCACTTTTTCAAAAAAAGGATCTTTCGTCGCAATGAAAACGCTCAATAATTTTTCGTCGACCAATGCAATCGGACCGTGTTTCATTTCAGCTGCGGGGTAACCTTCCGCATGTATGTACGAAATCTCTTTTAGTTTCAACGCGCCTTCCAAAGCAATAGGGAAATTGTAGCCGCGTCCCAAGAACAATACGTCTTGGCAGTTCGCATATTTTTCGGCTATTTTTTGGATGGTAGGAGTCGATTCCAATATCTTTTTGATTTTGTCGGGAACGGCCGCCAATTCATGACAAAGATGCACAAATCTTTCCTGCGTAAGCGTTCCGTTTTCAAGGCCCAATTTCAATGCTGCCAAGATAAGGACCGTCAGTTGTCCGGTAAAGGCTTTGGTACTTGCCACGCCAATTTCGGGACCGGAGTGCGTATATACACCCGCGTCCGAAATTCTGGAAATGGACGAACCCACCGCATTGACAATGCCCAATATAATGGCGCCGTTTTTCCTGGCTTGTTCAATCGCTACGATGGTATCTGCCGTTTCACCGCTTTGCGAAATCGCGATGATGATGTCGCCTTCGTGCACGATCGGGTTTCTGTAGCGGAATTCGGAAGCGTATTCCACTTCAACCGGAATTCTGCAAGTTTCTTCGATGATATATTCAGCAACCAAACCCGCGTGCCAACTCGTTCCGCAAGCCAATATGATGATTCTATTAGCGGCAAGGATTTGTTTTTCGTAAGCTGCAATACCACTCAGCGTAATCGTATTGTCCTCTATGTTTAAACGGCCGCGCAAGCAGTCGTACACACTATTGGGTTGTTCGAATATTTCTTTCAACATGAAATGGTCGTAGCCTTCTTTCTCGATGGCGCCCAGTTGCATGTCGAGTTTTGTAATATAAGGATCTTGGCGTTCGTTGCCGAGATTTTTCAATATGAGTTCGTCCGGTTTGACGATGGCAATTTCATAGTCGTTGACGTAGACGACTTCACGCGTATATTCAATAATCGGCGTTGCGTCGGATGCCAGGAAATGTTCACCTTTTCCAATACCAATGACCAACGGACTTCCTTTGCGTGCCGCGTAAATAACTTCGGGTTCTTCGGCGCGGATCATCAAGACACAATAAGCACCCACGACGCGTTTCATCGCCATGCGCAAAGCCTCTTCCAACGTGCCATTCGGAAGGTTGAGGTAAATATCTTCAATGAAGTTGACCAATACTTCGGTGTCCGTATCGCTGTGGAAAACGTAGCCTTTGGAAATCAAGTCTTGTTTGAGTTGAGCGTAGTTTTCGATGATGCCGTTATGGATGATGGCAATTTTGCCGGAATTGGACAAATGTGGATGAGAGTTTCTGTCGCTTGGTTCGCCGTGTGTCGCCCAGCGCGTATGGCCAATCCCAATATGGCCTTTGACGTTTTTGCCGTAGGAATATTCTTCCAATGCGGCAACCTTGCCCTGTTTTTTGTAAACGTTCAAATTGCCGTCGTCAACGAGCGCAAGTCCTGCACTGTCGTAACCGCGGTATTCTAGTCTTTTGAGACCTTTTAAAACAATCGGAAACGCATCACGATAACCAATATAGCCAACAATGCCGCACATAAATTTCTTGTATTAAATTTTATGATGGATAATAAAATTTAAAATTAGTCAATCGTTTGCGGAACTGTAGGATTTCTGGTTAAAAAATTATATTGTGCAAATGCCATAAAAAAACAAAAAAACTTGATTGTACCTAATCCGCCAGCTGATAGATTTCGGGAAGGTTGCGTCCCAACTGGTCATAATCCAAGCCATAACCCACGACAAATTTGTCCGGAATGGAGAAACCGCAATAGTCGATTTGTATGTTTTGGACGGTCGCTTCAGGTTTGTGCAGGAGTGTTGCCAACGTAATCGACGCTGCGCCGGATTGCTGCAAATCGGGGATGAAAGACGCCATCGTATTGCCCGTGTCCACAATATCTTCAATGATAATGACGTGACGATTGTTGAGTTGCGTTTCGAGCCCGAGTGCTTTTTTGATGGTTCCGGAAGACGAGGTTCCTTGATAGGAAACGAGTTTGACGAAACTGATTTCGGATTCGATCGTTATTCGTTTGAAAAGGTCACTGGCAAACATAAACGAACCGTTCAATATCGCGAGAAACACAGGTTTTTTGCCTGCGAATTTCTGGTTGATGTCTTGTGCGATTTCGGCAATACGCGCCTGTATCTTTTCCGCATCAATATAGGGAACGAACGATTTGTCTAAAATTTGAATTGTGGCCATTGTCTTATTTTTTGTAAAAATAAGACAATGGAATTAAGAATGCTGTAGGGGCGTCAATCGTCTTATAATCCGTAATTAGATATTGTCGTGTTGTTTCGGGAAAAACGTCATGGCGGCGAAACTGTTTGGCCGGCCAATCGCAGTACGTTAGCGGATGGTATTGTTTGGTTTATCGTTTGTCTTTATTTCTTTTTTTGATTTATATTGCTATTAATAGAGACAACCTTGCTATTGTAATTTCTCTTTTGTGTCTTATTTCATCAATCGTTACAAAATTATTTTAACTAACCTATATAATTCGGTACCATATTTTCAATTGTCTTTATATGCAGGACAAAGTTGTCGGTATTTCTCCATTAATGTTCTTCCCCTTTATAAATCCACATTGGCTCTGTATGTCCAGCTCGAGCAAAACCAATTTTTTTGTAAAAGTCTATTGCTTTACTGTCTGCGGTTAGCATTTGCATATGAAAGTGCCCATACTTTTCTTGCATTTTCTCCATAATCATCTGTCCAATTCCTTTGCCCTGATAATTTGGATGAACAAGCAAATGAGGATAATAAACAACTAAGTGTCCGTCCGAAATGGCGTTTCCGATTCCAATTAATTTATCGTTGTCCCATGCCGAGAATAGAGCGTGAGAATTTGTTAAAGCATTATAAAGTTCAATTGGTTTTTCGGCAGAACTCCATTTATTAGCTCTATACAGTGCTAAAATATCTTCAATATTAATATCTCGTCTATCGGAAACTATTACATTCATTGCGGATGGTTTTTATGCTGACGCACAACGATCAGGTATTTGCGATGAGGCGGAAATTGTTTTCATCCGTTCAGTTTTGTTCTAAAGATAAATAGAAACCCGAAGTTGAGCATTTGTTGCTTCACCGTATTATTGCAAATACCCTGTTGGCAGCAGTTTTATTTTGCTTCAAGCAAATCGTTATTGTCAATTAGATATCTATTTATTGTATTTCCAGATTTGTCTTTTGTCAGATTGTGGTATTGAATATTGAAGTAATTCTTTTTTTCTGTCTGACAATTTTTTATAAGTCCACTTAGTACATAAATGTGATTGCAATTTGTATCAATTTTCGTTTTGTCATTAAATGTCAATCGAAAAAATATTGGTTCCATTTCAGGATCGCCTTCACTAAATACAATTTCACAGTTTTCAGTACAGACAAATGTCGAATCAATTATAAACGATTCTCTTGGTCGTAATTGAGAAATAGGTCTGTAAACTAAATTTTTAGTAAAGTCGGGGTCGGTAGCAGTAATCTTCTTTGTTACTATTCCAATCTCCACTTTTACAGGAATGTCTAATGAATTAGTCAATGTTTTGAAATTGTAATAGCCTTGTTACTTATTGTTTTCTTTTGAGCAACTCAATATTGTAATAAAGGTTAAGAGACATAAGGTATGTCCAAATAAAGACTTCATTATCATAATTTTTTTTCTTACGATGTAGTTGGTTGTAAAAATTACCGCCAACGGCTACGGCTTGGTGATAGTGGCGGGATTTGAAAACCGTCTGCCCATAACCGCTGCTGATTGAAAATATAAAGTTGAATTTAAGAACTAAAGTTGAAAGTTGATTGTCCAGCCCGAACTGCAGCTTGGATTTGCAATTGGTTGATGTTTGCTGGTCATGCCCAACTTGCATAAAACCCAATGTTGTACGCCGTTTTATTGTCCAACGCTAATGTTCAAATTTGGTAATTCTACTTGCAGTTTTACTTTCGCTTTCAATGCTGTAAACACCCTCAATAAAGTGTCCATAGTTGCGTTGCTGGCATTGCTTTCAAGTCTCGAAATTTGAGCCTTTTGAACACCTATAAGTTTGCCTAATTCTTCTTGTGTCAAATGACGTTCTTGGCGTGTCTGTTTAATTGCTTTGCCGATTAAATCCATTTGTAGTTCATACTCGAATTTGTCCCTGTTGGCTGTTCCAACTTTGCCAATTAATTTGTCCTGAACTTGGTCTAATGAATATGTTTTCATTTCTTATTCTTTTTAATTTGTTTTGCTTTGTCCTCAAAATATTTTGTCCGAAGTTGCTTTGCTTTTAGGATTTCATTGTCAGGCACTTTACTACGTTTTTTGATAAATCCGTGAGTTGAAATTACCAAAGTGTTCGTTGTGTTTGTCTTGTCCCAAAAGGCAAGTAAGCGATATTGCAAACCTTGGTAAAGCGTTCTGAATTCCCAAATTTCGTCTGTAAGTTTTTTAAACAGTTCTGGGTCGTGTTCATTTTGTGCTTTACGAATGTTGTACAATATTTTTTCATAATGCTTTTGGTCAAGGTCACGTAAAAAAGCAAATACCTCTTCTAAAAATATGATGTCGAAAAGTTTGTCCATTCATTTTATTGTCTAGGCAAAGATATAGAAAGTTTCGTTAAAAAGAAACTTTAAAATTTGTAGAATGTCCGCAAAAATGGCGTACAACGAACAGGTATTGCTGCTGTGCTGGTATTTTATAATGTTCAGCTCGGAGTCGCTGCTGATTGAAAAACTGATGATGAAGATAACAACAAAAGCTGATAGAATTCCGTCGGCTGGATATGGGCTGATAGCGATATGAAGCTGAGAACATATTCGTCTGCCAGCATAGCATCAAACCCAATGTTGTATGCTGCCCTTATTTGTCAACGTATGTACAATTCTAGTTTTCTGTTTAGTCCTTGCTCAATTAATTTGTATAATGTTGAAAGTTGAATGTCGGCTCGTCCATTTTCAATTCTTGAGATGTAACTTTTTTTAGTTCCCGTTTTTTCAGCCAATGCTTCCTGAGTCAAGTTTGCTTTATGTCGCTCGTCTTTTAAAAGTTCGCCAATTACAAATGCCTGAGCATTACTTTCAAATTTAGTTCTGGTAGCAGTTCCAACTTTTCCGTATTTTTTGTCGAGGTGGTCATTCCAATCTGCTATTTTATTTTTTGACCTTTTTATTTCTTGCGATTTCATCGTCTATTTTTTTGTCTGTGAAATATTGTTTTTTCAATTTTTCGGCTAAGGCAATTTCTTTAGGTGGTGTCTTTTGTGTTTTCTTTTGAAAGCCGTTGCCTAATACAATTAAATTTCCTTTGTCAAAGAAGGCAAATATTCTAAAAATATTGCTTCCATGTTCCACTCGAACCTCAAATAGTCCGTCAGTTCCCGTCATATGGTCAAAATACTTTTTAGGAACCCGGTCAATTGTTCTCAATAGATTTAAAGTCCATTCGATTTTTTTTGCACATCGTCTGTCTGGTCTTCATAACAGTCCCAAAAGTATCGTTTATAGGCAATAACTTGTCTTATAGTTTCTACTTTGCGAAGTAGAAACTATAAGACAACAATGTGCAAATTTTATTTCGGAAGTTTTAGCTTGTAGATTGTCTGTTTAGAATGACCGCCAACGGTTCGGGTATTTGCGATGTGGCGGCAATCGAAGCTCGTCAGCCGGGTTTAGCACAAAAGTTTAATAGTAGCACAACTGTTGAGTATTTAACGTCAATCCGCCATTTCGCCAAACCCTTGTTAGCGGTAGTGCGTTATTTTATTTGTTCAATGTTCTTAATGCTTTTTTCGTAATGTATTTTGTTTCTTTGGTATTGCTCTCGGTTTCCCAACGTTTGCAAATTTCTGTTACAAATTCTGGCTGTGTTTTGCTTGCGTCATTGAGCCAATTTCCAACGCTGTCCTGAACATATTTTGCTTTGTCGGATTTTAGCGGTTCTAAAATGGATAAAGCTAGTTTTGGATTTTGTTTTAATTCTTCAATATGTTCGCACCAAACTCCACGAGGCCTTGTTGCTTCGGTTGTAAATCTTCGGATATTTTCGTCTTCGTTAGCAGTCCATTTAGAAAGAATTTCGATGCTTTCAGTAAGATTTTTTGCAATTTTGGGTCTTACCGACATCCAACAAATTTCTCTTACTCCAAAATGTTTGTCAGCCGAAAAAGGCTGGATTTGTTTCAACGTTTCTGAGATGTTTAGATTTTCATTTTTTCCGATGGTGTAAGTTGCCCAACAACGGACAAGGTCAGCTTTATGGTTTGACATTATTCGCAAAAACTTTTCGTCTTTGTTTTGAATGGTCAATTCAAAAAGTCCTGTTCCTATGGTTTCATTTATCGTATTTACGGTTTGTTTTTTGAGTTGGTCAATTTTTAAGAGAATTGGTTTTAAATATTCGTTTCGGCGGCTTTGTTCCAGTAGGTTTTTAAGTAAAATTCGTTGGTCAACAGCTAGCCATTCTACAAGATTTGCAGTTTCGATTTGTCCTGAATTGAGTTGTTGTAAAATGTCGTTCGGTATATCTTTTGTCGAATGAGCTCCTTTTCTTTTAATTTCTGTCATCTGTAGATTTTCTGGTTTTTGAGTGCGGTTGGGGCGCATTACCGCTAACTCGGCGATTGACGTTATGAGCTATAAATGCTGTTGGAGTGTCATCGTCTTATAACTCATAATTCATCATTTCAAATAAACCGTTTCGCCGGCAAGAGGCATTGAGGAAGTTTGGACGTGGTTGTATTCTGCCAAACTATTGAGTTGAATACCTTCTTTTTGCGCGATTTCGTCCAAAGATTCACCGTTGGCGACCATGTGCGTTTCTTTTTCGCCTTTTTTGGGTTTCTTTTCCAAATAGATCAATCTGTCTTTTCGCAAAATATCCGTTCCTGCTTCGAGGTCGTTGTTGTCCAATAGTTTGTAGTACGAAATGCCTTTTGTGCTCGCCAAGGCAAACAGGGAGGAGCCTTTGGTTAAATAGACAACTTTGGTTTTGTTGATTTTGAAAACGCCCGTGGGGTAAAGGTTTGCTTGAAGTGTGCAAATGTCGTCGGCGGCGATATTGTCTGTTTTTTGAGGAATGTCCTGCGTGTTATTGGCTGCAATTTTTTCCGTATTGGAGGACGCGGTCGTATTGGGTTGCGTCGCGCTGTTGTCGCTGAACAATGCTAAGTCCGCATTGTTTTTTTCTTGTGGTGCATTGTTGTTGGACGCGTAAGTTTGTGTATTGGCGACGGTATTGTCCTGCGGCTTTTCGCCTTTGTCGAGCCGTGCCAAAGCTTCGTCCGAATATTGTTCGAGGTCGTATTTTTCGATTAGTCCAATAAGGTTTTGCGGATAGTCCCTTTCCGTTGCGTAACCCGCTTTTTTCAAACCTTTTGCCCAACCTTTATAGTCCGTTGGCTCCAGGTCAAACAGCGTCGTGTAGTAGGGGCGGTTTTTCAAAAAATCGGAATGGTCGCGATAGGAATCTTCCGCCGTTTTGTACACACGGAAACATTCGTTTCTGACGTCGTCATCCTGGTAAACGGTTTCGCCCGCCCATTCTTTTTTGCATTTTATCCCAAAATGGTTGTTGGAATATTTGGCCAATTTGCTGTTGCCCGAGCCCGATTCCAATATGCCCTGTGCCAATGTGATCGACGCGGGAACGCCCGTGCGCATCATTTCGTTGACGGCAATGTCTTTGTATTGGTCGATGTAGTCCTGTACGGAAGTATTTTGAGCGTTTAGAGTGAAACTTGTTGCAACTACGAAAGTTGTCAATATCAGTTTACGCATTTTTGTTTTTTTTGATGAGTAAAAGTCCGTCGCGGATCGTCAGCAAAACCTGCGACGTGCGTGGATCGTTTTTGACGTATTCGTTGAAATCCTTGATGGCAATAGGATTTTTGCCTTTGAGGGGATTGTCGAAAATCTGTCCGTGGAACAATACGTTGTCTGCCAATATGCAGCCATTTTCGCTAAGGTTGTCAACGATTAAATTATAGTAATTCGTATAGTTTACTTTGTCTGCGTCGATGAAAACCAAGTCCCACCTATGTTTTAATGACGGAATTATTTCCAATGCATTGCCGACGTGCGCGACAATTTGTTTTGCGTAAGGGCTTTTGTCAAAATAGGATTGCGAAAGTTCAATGTCTTCTTGGCGAATATCGATCGTGTGTAGTTCGCCGTTTGCGGTCAATCCTTCGGCTAAGCACAAAGCGCTGTAACCCGTAAAAGTTCCGATTTCCAATATATAACGCGGCTGCAAGAGCTGGCTGAACATGGACAGGAAACGTCCTTGTACATGACCGCTGAGCATGTGCGGTTGCGTATGGGATTCGTACGTTTTTTTGTTGATTTCGGACAAAAGCGGGTCTTCGTCGGTTGTCAACCATTCCGCGTATTGTTCGACTATTGGATTGATCAGGTCCATATTTCCAAAATTAGGTTTTTCGTTTAATTTTTGTGGGGAAAAGCGTGAAAATAAAGCGGTTTTGTAACAAAAGATTAACAAGGAAGCGTGAGGCAGGGTGGAAAAACCTCATCCCCGTCCCTTCCCCTGCAGGAGAAGGGTGCCGTTGTATTGAAATGTGAATTATGCTCTCTCATTCGCGCAAGGATTAGCGGAGCGGTCCTTGAGTGAAATGATTTTTACTTGCTATTTTTTTGCTATTGTTGGTCGCCGCCCACAACTCTTTTCCTCTGAGAAGAGATTCGTGCAGACACGAACCACGGGAACAAAAGCCCCAACAATTAATCCCAAAACAAAACCCCTATAAGATTTTTTCAAAAACCTTATAGGGGCTGGCTTTTAGCTTTATGCTTTCGGCTTCCTATCCCAATTCAGGATACAGCGGGAAGTTTTTCATGTAAGCGTTGACTTCTGCTTTTACGGCTGCGATGACGTTTTCGTCTTCTGGATGCGTGATGATTTTGTCAAAAGAATCTACGATGAACGTCATGTCGTCTTCCTTGAAACCGCGTGTCGTGATTGCCGCAACACCCAAACGAACACCGGATGTGACAAACGCGCTCTTGTCGTCAAACGGAACCATGTTTTTGTTACAAGTGATTTCCGCTTTGACCAAAGCTTGTTCCGCTTTTTTACCGGAAATGTTTTTGTTGCGCAAGTCGATCAACGCAAGATGGTTGTCTGTACCGCCGCTGATGATATTGTAATCTTTCGCCACCAAAAGTTTGGCAAGCTGCTGCGCGTTTTTCTTGACTTGGATCGCATATTGGGTGTAGTCGTCGGAAAGAATTTCTCCGAAAGCGACCGCTTTACCTGCAATCACGTGTTCCAACGGCCCGCCTTGAATACCTGGGAAAACCGCCAGGTTCAATATATTGCTCATCATTTTGACGTTGCCTTTATTGTCTTTTTCGCCCCAAGGATTTTCAAAATCCTTGCGCATCATTACGACACCGCCGCGAGGTCCACGCAATGTTTTGTGCGTAGTCGACGTGACGACGTGGCAATAGTCAAACGGGTCGTTCAACAATTTTTTAGCGATCAAACCAGCTGGATGCGCAATGTCCGCCATCACCAAAGCACCAACGCTGTCGGCGATTTCGCGGATTCTTTTGTAGTCCCAATCGCGGCTGTAGGCACTCGCACCGCAGATGATCAATTTAGGTTTTATTTTATTGGCCTGCGCTTCCATTTGTTCGTAGTCTACGTAACCTGTTTCTTTTTTAACACCGTAAAAATGCGCTTCGTACAGACGTCCGCTGTAGTTGACCGCAGAGCCGTGCGTCAAGTGTCCGCCCATGCTCAAATCCAGTCCCAATATGGCGTCGCCTGGTTTCAACAAAGCCAAGTGAACGGCTGCATTGGCCTGTGCGCCACTGTGTGGTTGTACGTTGGCATATTCGAGGTCAAATATTTGTTTAAGGCGGTCGATGGCCAACTGTTCGATTTGGTCCACAACTTCACAACCCGCATAATAACGGTGACCAGGATAGCCTTCGGCATATTTGTTGGTCAATACGCTACCCATCGCTTGGATGGAGGCGAGGCTTGTAAAATTTTCGGAAGCGATCAGTTCAATACCCGAACGTTGTCTTTCCAACTCTTTGCCGATAAGTCCAAATACTTGTGTATCTCGTTGCATTACGTTATTAATTTGGCGCAAAATTAATCGTTAAGCGCGGATTTTCCCGAATAAAGTCCGTAAATGATTCCGTAAATTTTTCTTTTTTTGATTGGTTTTTTAGAATAAAATTTTGCGAAACCTTATCCCCAGCTCTTCTCCGGCGGGAAAAGAGTGCTTTATTGGTAAAATGTCAATAATGAATTGTAGACGTTTATGCTTCGCAAAGAGTCAATTGGTGAGTGGCGCATGCGGACACGTGCCACGGCAAACGCTGCCGCAATAAAATAAAAAACTATTGTATTTCTTTGATTGGACGGTTTATTCATTTTCTCATACCATCAATATTTCCGCCACATTCATAACTCATAATTCATAACTCATAACTACTTTTAAAGTATCTTGCCCCCTCAATATTGCAGCTATGTTGACGAAAAGGATCATTCCTTGTTTGGATATTAAGGACGGGCGCACGGTGAAAGGTGTCAATTTTTTGGATTTGCGTGATGCAGGCGATCCCGTGGAACTCGGTGCATTGTATGCGCAGCAGGGTGCGGACGAACTTGTTTTTTTGGATATTACGGCAACAGTGGAAAGACGTAAAACGCTGAGCGAACTTGTCAACAAAATCGCACACCACATCAATATTCCTTTTACGGTGGGCGGTGGCATTTCCAGCGTGGACGACGTGCAAACGCTTTTGTACAATGGTGCGGACAAGGTTTCCGTCAATACTTCCGCATTCAAACGACCAGAACTGATTCGCGAACTTTCTTCCGAATTTGGCAGTCAGTGTGTCGTCGTCGCGATCGATACGCGGCAGGAAGCGGATGGCAACTGGTATGTGTACCTCAACGGTGGCCGTACCAAAACGGAAATGGAATGTTTCGACTGGGCGCAGCAAGCGGTAGCGCTCGGCGCTGGCGAAATCCTGTTGACTTCGATGAACAATGACGGTATGAAAACCGGATTTGCCATCGACATCACACGCAAGCTCTCCACGGAATTGCCGGTCCCGGTCATCGCGAGCGGCGGCGCAGGCACGATGGCGCATTTTACGGAAGTGTTCAACGAAGCACATGCCGATGCAGCTTTGGCGGCGAGCATTTTTCATTTTAAGGAAATCGGAATCCCCGAGTTGAAGCAATATTTAAGAGAAAAGGAAATTTTAGTTAGAAATTAATAGTCAATCATGAAAATAGACTACAATAAATATTCGGACGGTTTGGTGCCCGCAATTGTTCAGGACGAACAAACGAACAAAGTATTGATGCTGGGCTTTATGAACGAAGAGGCGTTGCGAAAAACGCAGGAACTGGGCAAAGTGACTTTTTGGAGCCGCAGTAAAAACCGTCTTTGGACTAAAGGCGAGGAGAGCGGTCATTTTCTGTTGTTAAAAGACATACAAGTGGACTGCGACAACGATACGCTTTTAATAAAAGCCAATCCAGTCGGTCCGGTTTGTCATACGGGCGCGGACACTTGTTGGAACGAAAAAAACGAAAGCAACCTTGGCTTTTTGACGACTTTGGAAAACGTGATTTCCGACCGTAAGGAAAAAGCGCCGGAAAATTCCTACGTGTCTTTCCTTTTTCACAAAGGCATCAACCGCATTGCGCAAAAAGTAGGCGAGGAGGCCGTCGAAACCGTCATCGAAGCGAAAGACAACGACGACGAGCGTTTTCTGAGTGAATCTTCCGACTTGTTGTTTCACTACCTGATATTGTTGCAGGCGAAAGGTTACAAACTGAAAGATGTGCTTTCCGTATTGGAAGGCAGACATAAAGCAAAAGAAGATAAATAGTATTGACTCAAAATCGATATTGAAAAAGCAAAACCGCAAGGTTTTGCTTTTTTTGTTTGTTCTTTAGTTTCATTTTAAAAATCGACTATTTAGCATTCAATATGGGACGCTTTCCATGTTTAGAAATATTTGGTGAACTGTCGGTATTTTTTGTTGTTTTGTTCAATTAGGAAACGGTTTGCGTAAGTTCTTTTCAATATTTTTGCGTAAGTTTAATTTAGATATTGTCTAATTTATATGTTCTTTTCAAGTATTTATATTTGTTTTTATCTAAAATAAAATTATTTATTTAGAAAATATTTAATATTGCACGATGGTAACGATTGTAAGTATTCATCATTAAACATCTATTTTATGCAAGCTGCCTTAAAGGATTTGTTTGTAGCGCTAGGCATCCATGCTAATAACGTACATTACCAGCTTCCTTCGGAAACACTCGTAAAGCAAACGCTTGAACTGAAACAAGGAACATTGAGCGATACTGGTGCGCTTTGCGTCAGGACAGGGCAATTTACAGGGCGCTCGCCCAAAGACAGATTTATTGTCATGGACGAGGTTACGCAGCATTCGGTGGATTGGGGCGAGGTCAATATTCCTTTTTCATCCGAAGCGTTTGACAAACTATGCGGTAAGGTCTGCACTTATCTTTCGGGTAAAGACCTGTGGGTAAGAGATTCTTTTGCTGGCGCCGATGCCGAACATCGTATTGGAATACAATCTGTAACGGAACTTCCCTGGGCTGATTTGTTTTGTCGCAATTTATTTATTCGTGCAGAAGCAGATACAGCGATTGGGGACAAAAATAAGTGGCTGATTCTTCATGCACCTGGTTTTGAGGCCAATCCCCAGGCCGATAGTACGCGAAGCGCCAACTTTACAATACTCAATTTTACCAAAAGGATCATCCTTATTGGCGGTACCGCCTATACCGGGGAAATCAAAAAAGGCATTTTCAGTGTCATGAATTTTGTATTGCCTTATTACCAAAAGGTATTGTCGATGCATTGTTCTGCCAATGAAGGTGAAAATAAAGATACGGCACTGTTTTTTGGTTTGAGCGGAACAGGCAAAACGACGTTGAGTGCCGATCCCAGTCGTAAACTGATTGGAGATGACGAACATGGTTGGGCTGAAGGTTCGGTGTTCAATTTCGAAGGTGGTTGCTACGCCAAATGCGTCAATCTGTCGGAAGAAAAGGAACCGCAGATTTTTCATGCAATCAAGCAAAACGCGCTGTTGGAAAATGTTGTTTTTTTTGAAGGCTCCAATCGGGTAAATTTCGATGATGTCAGCATTACGGAAAATACCAGGGCTGCCTATCCGATCGATTTTATTCCCAACGCAAAACCTGTATCGATTGGCAGCAATCCTAAAAATATCTTTTTTCTTACCTGCGACGCTTTTGGGGTATTGCCGCCCATAAGTAAACTATCCAAAGGGCAGGCGATGTATCACTACGTAAGTGGTTATACCGCCAAAATAGCTGGAACCGAAATCGGTGTCACGGAGCCACAACCTGTTTTTTCGGCTTGTTTCGGCAAAGTATTTCTACCGTTGAATCCAGTAAGCTATGCGGAATTGTTGGGACGCTTATTGAATGTGCATCCCGAAATAAATGTTTGGCTGGTCAATACAGGCTGGATTGGCGGACCTTATGGCGTTGGCAACAGGATCAATCTTAAATACACTCGCACCATGATCAATGCGGCACTGAACGGCGAACTGGACAATGTGGAATACAAACCTCATGCTCACTTTGGCGTGCAGATACCGCAATCGGTACCTAACGTTCCTTCCGAAATTCTTGATCCGCGTCATACTTGGCAGGACACAAAAAACTACGATAAAGCTGCCGCGCACCTTGCTGAGCTGTTTATCTCCAATTTTCAGAAATATCAAGAAAAGGCAGGAACAGAAACAAGGGCTGGTGCTCCTGTGACGACACCTTCTATGCAATACGCAAATGAATAGGAGATAAAAAGTCTTCTGTACAGAAAAAATAGTACAAAAAACTAAAGCCATGACAGTTTTATCGATTTGTCATGGCTCCAGCTTTTTCTAACTTGTTGCTTCCTGCTCCAATATCTCTAGCAGATTGAACTGTCCTAAACGTATTTCAAAGATTTTACAATATAAAACCGTGAATGTGGCAATAGCTTCTTATTTTGCAGCCCCGAAAATCTTAATTTATTTACCATGGAATACAGAAGAATTATATCTATAACCGGATTGAGCGGTTTGTTTGAATTGGTCGGCAGCAAGACCGACGGCGCTATCGTTCGTTCTTTGGAAGACAACACGACCAAATTCGTGTCTTCGCGCAAGCACAATTTTTCCCACTTGGAAAGCATTGAAGTCTATACAACGGGCCAAAACGTCAACCTGATGGAAGTTTTCGTAGCAATGGACAAAAGCACGGAAGCTTTGCCGGACGAAAAAGACGTGAAAGCGGTAAAAGCTTATTTTGAAAAAGTATTTCCGGAAATGGACTTTGAGCGCGTGTACAACAGCGACATGAAAAAAATGGTCAAATGGTTTGGCATCATCCGCCAAAACGAAATTCCGTTTGCGTTCGAAGAAGAAGCCGTAGAGGAAAACGAGGCGGAAAATAAATAGGAAAAAAGCGGTTACGTTGCATTTTATTCAAGAATATGAACAAATTCCTATTTTTTGAAAAAAAACGCCGGATAACCCGCCAATATATTTATTTTCGCTGCACAATTTAAACATTTGTATAATATAGTCAATAGCATACAATGAATTTACACGAATATCAAGCGAAAGAGTTATTAACGAAATACGGCGTTGCCGTTCAGAAAGGTTACGCTGCCGAAACTGTTACCGCCGTAGAAAATGCCTACGAACATATCAAAAACGAATTTGGCGGCAATATCGCTGTCGTCAAAGCGCAGATCCATGCAGGTGGTCGAGGTAAAGGAAAAATCAAAGGAACGGAACAGCACGGCGTCACTTTGGTAAAAAGTAAAGAAGATGCCAAAAGAGTAGCGCAGGCAATGTTCGGCGGTACTTTGGTGACGATCCAGACCGGTGCGGAAGGCAAAACCGTCAATTCTCTTTTCGTAGCACAGGACATGTACTATCCTGGCCCTAATTCAGTAAAGGAATTTTATCTTTCGATCCTATTGGACAGAGCGGTAGGACGCAACGTCATCGTGTACAGTACCGAAGGTGGTATGGACATCGAGGAAGTTGCGGCAAAAACGCCTGAAAAAATCTTCCGCGAATGGGTACACCCAGGAGCGAAACTTTCGCCTTACCAAGCGCGCAAAATCGCTTTCAGATTGGGACTTACCGGCGAAGCAATGAAAAACTGCGCTAAACTGGTAACGAACTTGTACAATGCTTATTTGGGTATTGACGCAAGCTTGATCGAAATCAACCCATTGTTCAAAACAAGCGACGAAAAAATAGTTGCCGTTGATGCTAAAGTCAATATTGACGACAACGCGTTGGTTCGTCATTTGGAAATCGAAGAATTGCGTGACATCCGCGAAGAAGATCCAACGGAAGTCGAAGCGACTAATTACGGTTTGAACTTCGTAAAATTGGACGGTAACGTTGGCTGTATGGTTAACGGTGCTGGTCTTGCAATGGCTACGATGGACATGATCAAACTGAGCGGTGGCGAGCCTGCAAACTTCTTGGACGTAGGTGGTACTGCCAATGCTGAAACGGTGGAAGCTGGTTTCAACATCTTGTTGAAAGAGCCCAACGTAAAAGCGATTTTGATCAACGTATTTGGCGGTATCGTTCGTTGCGACAGAGTTGCAGCCGGTATCATCGAAGCTTACAACAAAATCGGTAACATTTCCATTCCAATCATCGTTCGTCTTCAAGGTACAAATGCCGAAGAAGGTAAAAAAATGATCGACGAAAGTGGCTTGAAAGTTCAGTCCGCTATCTTGTTGAGCGAAGCTGCTGAACTGGTTCAGAAAGCGGTTTCCTAGTAGCTGGCAATATATTTTTTGAAAGGCGGCGTTCGTTAGGACGCCGCCTTTTTGTGTCGAGTGTTCTGCCTTTGTTCATTTAGAAAAGGATTTGTCCTTTTTGTCATTCATTATTCCTCATTAATTTTTAATTAATCGCGCGATTAATTAAAAATTAGAGGCTTTGTTAATGCTTCAATTGTTTTTTTGCTAAAAACGAATGACCGTTTGTCATTAATTGTTTGCACATATTGAACATTTTTAAAAACCTCTTTTATGCGGAAAATCTTATTAGCGTTTGGTTTGTTTGTAGCGCAGGCCAGTTTTGCGCAAAATCCTTTTATCACCAGTATTTATACTGCGGATCCAACGGCGAGAGTTTGGTCCGATGGGCGTTTGTATGTTTATCCGTCGCATGACATCGATCCGGCACGCGGTTGTGACCTGATGGATCGCTATCACGTGTATTCAACAGACGACATGGTCAATTGGCGAGATGAGGGCGAAATTTTGCGTTCGGAACAGGTTGCTTGGGGACGTAAGGAAGGCGGATTTATGTGGGCGCCGGACTGCGTTTTCAAAAACGGAACTTACTATTTCTATTTTCCGCATCCGAGCGATACGAAATGGAACGACAGCTGGAAAATCGGTGTCGCCACCAGTCAAAAGCCCGCTTCCGATTTCACATCTATTGACTATATCAAAGGCGTGGGCGGTTTTGGTATGATTGATCCTTGCGTCTTTACCGACACGGACGGAAAATCGTATCTCTATTACGGTGGTGCTAGTATTCCCAAAGCTGCCAGACTGAAAGACAATATGACCGAAATCGAGGGCGACGTATTGGACATGAAAGGTTTGGTCGATTTTCACGAAGGTACTTGGGTATTTAAACGAAACGGTATTTACTATTTGACATACGCCGACAACAATCCGAAGGAGAACCAGCTGCGTTATGCTACGAGTAGCAGCCCACTCGGTCCTTGGGAATACAAAGGCGTATTTTTGGGAATGACGGGCTGCGATACTAATCACGGTTCGGTCGTTGAGTACAAAGGCAATTGGTATATGTTTTATCACAACCAGGCAATTTCCAATACGGGACAAGGTAATTTGCGTTCCATCTGCGTAGATTTGTTGCATTTCAACGATGACGGTACGATCCAGTTGGTCAAACAAACCAAAGAAGGTGTTCCGGGTATCGGCGGTGCGGTTAAAAAAACAGTTTTTTCGGGGAAAAAATATCAGGCAGAAAAGGCGCAATTGTCCCATGGCGCCGTGATTTCCAATAATGCCAATGCTTCCGACAAAAAATACGTTTCCGGTTTGAACGCTGCCGACGCCAATATCACATTCAGCAAAATCGACGGCGGCAAAAAAGGTGGTCGCGCAACGATCCATATTTTTCATGCCAATCCTGCTTACGGAAGGGTGCATTTGTTCGTCAACGGCGACGACAATTTGTTGCTGAACGCAATGCAGACCAAAGATTCCGATCATTTTGACGGACATATTTTTTGTACAGTAAAGTTGAAGCCGGGAAAAAACAACACAATCCAATTGAAAGGCGGAAACGGTGACGTCAATATAGACTATATCCAAATCGAGCCATTGGATAAATAAAATGGATTGATAGATAAAAACAGGTCAAAACTTCAACAAAATGCTGACGTTTTGACCTGTTTTTACTTATTGCCTCCTCCGTCATGTCGGAAATCCCCAATACATAAACAGCTTCAAATCACTGGAAGATTTCTTGCTCTCCTCGCAATGGCGACGTCAATGATGGTCGCTCAATTGTCAACTGTCCATTAATTTCCTATATTCGCCCACGATTGTTTTCTACGGATTGTTTCGCTTTTAAATCAATGTGTGTAAGTAGCTATTTTAATATTTTTTGGATGAGTTTTGACTGTAAAATAAATGCCGGTTTGCGTAAATTAAGGCACATAACACTTTGTCTGGTGTTGTGTTTTTCTGCTTTGAATATATTGGACGCGCAGGAAAACTATGGCTTGGGTTTCAATTCTTTTGGTGTTTCGCCCGAATCCCGCACTTCTTTGGAAATCGGAAAAAACGAACCAATATGTTTTGGCCGCGAAACGGATTTCAGCTTTGACTTTTATTTTAGGAAAGACCGCAATATCTATTTCGGCTATCTGTTTCGCATGATCAACAATGTGGGACAGAATATCGACCTGCTGTACAACCAAAAAGATCTCGTGTTCAATACGGTCGTCGCGGGCAGTTTTGGACATCTGGATTTTACGGTCGACAACCAAGAATTGTTTCACGACTGGACCAATATCCGCTATCATTTTTCCGAAAAAGAATTGTCCTGCTATATCAACGGAAAATTTTACAAAACCATTCCAATCGACGTTAAGGACAAATGTTTCAAAATATTGTTCGGCGCCAATAATCTGTCGCAGTTCGGAACGACCGACGTGCCGCCGATGGTCATCCGAAACGTCCAAATAACGCAGGACAAAAAAACGCGATATTGGTGGACGCTGAGCCATGAACCTGCTTTTGTAGGAGAAATCCAAGATTCGATTTCCCATGCAAAAGCAACCACGACCAATCCAATATGGCAATTTTCTCTGCATCAAAATTGGCAGTTGCTGCGGTCTTTTTGTGTAAAAGGCAACGCCAGCATCGCTTACGACAAAGATGCGGAAAACATGTACGTCGTTTCCGAAGATTCTGTTCACCAGTTTTCGATAGATGATATTTTGTCCAATATAAAAACGACGCCGAGCAACGGTTATCGCTTGTTCCAGGGCAACCAATCGGTGTACAATACTTCGCACAACAAGCTGTACAATTTTTATATTGACAAACAGCTGATTACGGATTATTCTCCCGAAAACAGCCGTTGGAATGCGCGCTTCGACACGGTTCCCAATACGGAATACGGACATACCAACAGGATTTACGTGAAAGAGGAAAATGCGCTGTACGTTTTTGGCGGCTATGGTCAGATGAAATACAAAAATCTTGTCCAACGCTATGATTTCAATACGCGAAAATGGGACACTGTACAGACGAAAGGTGATTATTTCACGCCGCGCTATATGGCCGCCGCCGCAAAAAAAGGCGATGATATTTACATATTGGGCGGCTACGGAAGTCAGAGCGGCGACCAGTTGCTCAATCCCGGTTATCTGTACGATTTGGTCCAATATCACATTCCGACGCACACGTTCAAAAAACTGTACACGTTGAAAAACATGGACAGCACGTTCGTTTTTGCAGGTACGATGTACATCGATTCTGCGACGGATAACTATTATGCTTTGTGTTTTGACCGGGTCAAATACGATTCTAGACTGCATCTTTTGAAAGGCAACCTTTCCAATGCTGCGTTTGAGCTATTGGGCAACGACATTCCTTATGCGTTCAACGATGTGGTTTCCGACGCCGATTTGTTTTACAGTGCACAATCGAAACAGTTGATTGCGGTGACGCAACTCGTTACGCTCGACAAAAACACGGAAATAAAAGTCTACGGAATCGCTTTTCCGCCGATGGGGCTGACTCCGTCGACGTCACTTTCTCCAAGCCGTAGATTTTGGAAAAATCTACTATTGGGCATTGTTGTGCTCGGTGCAGTTGTATTGGTTTTCCAATATAAAAGAAGGAAAAAAGCCGCTCCGCGACCCGTTTTGTCCGATTTGACAAAAGAAGAAAAAACGGAAACGTCGGTCGTCACGCCAACCGCGCCGATCATTCCCGAAAAAGAGTACCATCAAGTCGTCCAGACCGAACTTGCGGACAAAACCGTGTACAACGAACCGAGTTTCGTATTGGAAAGACAAGAGCCTGTCGTGTTGCATTTGTTTGGACAGTTTGAAATGCTGGACGTCAACGGCGACGATATTTCCAAAGAGTTTTCGCCTTTGTTGCGCGAAATGTTTTTGATCGTGTTGCTCTACACGCTGAAAAACGGAAAAGGGATTTCTTCCGAAAAACTCAACGAGATTTTCTGGGAAAATAAAACCGGAAAAAACGCCAAAAACAACCTTTCGGTCAATATGGTCCGCGTCAAAAACATATTGAGCAAAGTGGGCAAAATCCAGATTTTTAGGGAAGGCGATTTTTGGTATTGCGGTTACGACAACAAAGAAGTGAGTATCGACCTCGCTGATTATCTGCAACTTAGAAAAATATATCCCGACGAACACGGTAAAACTTTTGTCGCCAAAATGCTGTATTTCATTTCCCGCGGCGCTTTTCTCAAACAGATGGAATTTGCTTGGCTCGACGACATCAAGGCCGACGTGAACAACAAAGTCGTGGACGAGCTGATCAAAGAAATCGATTATCTCGACACGGAAAAAGACGCGGATTACATCATCGACATCGCGAACAATATTTTCAGTTTTGATCCGCTCAACGAAGACGCGCTCCAATATAAATGCAAAATTCTGGACAGCCACGGTCGCCATTCCATCGCTAAAACTACCTACGAACGTTTCGCCAAGGAATATAAAAAATCTTTCGGCGAAGACTTCCCCGTTTCTTTCAACGAGATATTGAAATGATTAGGGAATTGGAAGATTGGAGAATTTAAAAAACTGTATCGTTTCCGCCGTTGTGATTATTTTCCAACTAAAACAAAATTAATACCCGCATTAATCTAAAATTAAAGCATTCGTTAATCGTCGATTTGTTTTTTTGCTGAAACTAATGACCATTTGTTTGTAAAGAGCAAATTGTTAATATCCAACAAATTGACCGGCCATATGAAATTTTCAAGTCTGCTGCCACCATTGCTTGTCTGCGTTTTAGGTACGTTTTCCCTGAAAACGACCGCGCAGCAATTGCCTTATAAAAACAAATCGTTGCCTATTGAGCAGCGTGTCCGCGATCTCTTGTCTCGCATGACGCGGCAGGAAAAAATCAAACAATTGGATATGTATCGCGGTTTGGAATTTTTGCCGATGGGCGAGGCACACGAAGCGACGGTCTATAATGAAGATACGATTGCCAAAACCGTGGGCAATTTTTCCGTTGGATCCATGCACGACGTTTATCCGTTGTACGCATCGCTGTCCAACAAGATTCAGCATTATGTCGTCAAGCATTCGCGGTTGGGCATTCCCGTTTTGTTTGTGGAGGAAGGTTTGCATGGTTATTCGGGGAAAGGCAGTACGAGTTTTCCTACGCCGTTGGGTTTGGCGGCAACCTGGGACACAAGTTTGATTTACAAAGTCGGACGAGCCATTGCGACCGAATCGCGCGCCGACGGTACGGCGATGATATTGGGGCCGCTATTGGACGTTGCGCGAGATCCGCGTTGGGGAAGAATGGAGGAAACTTTCGGAGAAGATACGTACTTGGTTTCCGAAATCGGATTGGCGATGGTGAAAGGTTTGCAAGGGGGCGACGTGAGCCGAGCGGATGCGGTCATCAGCGAACCGAAACATTTTGCTGGCCACGCTTTGCCCGACGCGGGGAGCAATACCGCGCCCGTTCATATTGGGCCACGTGAAATGCGAAGCGTTTTTCTTCCGACTTTTGAAAAAGCCGTCAAAAAAGGAAACGCGTTGGGCATCATGGCGGCGTATCATGAAACGGACGGCATTCCCAGCGTCGTCAACAAATGGTTGTTGACCGATGTATTGCGTAAAGAATGGGGATTTAAAGGAATGGTGATTTCCGATTTGGGAGCGGTTCGTATGACGGAACAAGTGCATCAAACGGCGCGCGATCGTGGCGATGCCTTGGCGCAGAGCCTCAATGCTGGTTTGGATATGCAGTTTTACGATTATCCGCACGCCGCATTTGAACATTCGTTGGATTCCGCCATTCAACAAAAAATGCTGACAACGGCACGTTTGGACAGTGCGGTTTCGGATGTTTTGCGCGTGAAATTCCTATTGGGTTTGTTTGAGCGTCCGTATATCGATACGACTTTATTTGCCCAAGTCAAACATAATGATGCGCATCAACAACTGGCGTTGAAAGCGGCGCAGCAAAGTATTGTTTTGCTGAAAAACGAAAACAACCTTTTGCCGTTGACCAACAAACAAAAAATCGCCGTTGTCGGTCCGCTTGCAAAAAGTAATTATTTGGGCGGATATTCCAATACGGAAGATACGGCGGTTGCTTTATTGACGGGATTGAGGCAGCGCGCAGGTGCCAATATAAAAATCGATTATGCAGAAGGAATTTCCGCTGAAAACACGAATGCGTTGAACGAAGCGGTTGATTTGGTGCGTCGTTCGGATGTTGCGATTGTCGCTTTGGGTGAAAATTTGAAAGAAGTGGGAGAGGGCAAAGACCGCGCGCATCTCGATCTGGATTCTGTGCAATTGAACCTTATCCGAACAATCCAGCAAACGGGTAAACCCGTCGTCGTGGTATTGATGAACGGACGCGCGTTGTGTATCAATTGGCTCGCGGACAATGTGCCGTCGATCGTGGAAGGTTGGTTCAACGGCGAAAAAAGCGGATTGGCGATGGCGGATGTTTTGTTGGGAAATGTAAACCCCAGCGGAAAATTGCCCGTTACATTTCCGCGTTCCGTCGGACAGATTCCTTTTTTCTACAATCATAATCCGAGTTCGCGGCACAATTACGTAGACGAAAAAGACCAACCGTTGTATGAGTTCGGACATGGCTTGAGTTATACGCGTTTTGACTATTCCAATCTTGTATTGCCGCGCAAACCGATCGAAAAAAACGGAATGTTTGAGGTTCGATTAAAGGTTTCCAATACAGGAAAGGTTGCCGGTGAGGAAGTCGTGCAGCTTTATATTCGTGATGAAGTTTCCAGTGTGGCGACGCCTGTCAAAACGCTGAAATCTTTTGCCAGAGTTGTTTTGAAACCCGGAGAATCGAAAGATGTTGTATTTAAGCTGGATGCGGAAGAGGCGCTTTCGTTGTGGGATCGCGACGGGAAAAAAGTCGTGGAGCCGGGAACGTTTAAAGTGATGGTCGGAAGCGCTTCGAACGATATTCGGTTAAATGGCGTATTTGAAGTGCGTTGAAGTTCGTGCAAATCTTTCCTTACGGAAATTAGCACAGCTGTTCGGAAGAAACGCGACATGAGATTGCTCCGCTCGCAATGACGCTCTTAATATTTGTAAATGACTTAAAATTTCATCGTCATTGCGAGGAGGTACGACGACGCAAGCTCGTTTTATGTTAATAACTATCTGAATATCAATAAGGTATTTTTATTTTTACTTTTTATATTGCGTTCCCATGTTTTCAAAAATAAGAATCACAATACTTTTTCTGAGCTTGTTGTGTTGCCATATTGGATTTACCCAAAACTATAAATATCCAAGCTACAGAGGTTTGGTGATGGCGGGTTATCAAGGTTGGTTCAATACGTCGGAAGACGGTGCGAACAGAGGTTGGCATCATTATCAACGACGCGGAAAATTTGCGCCCGGTTCGTTGGAAGTAGACCTGTGGCCCGATATGACGGAGTACAAAAAATCCTACAATACGCCGTTCCAATACGCGGACGGGACGACGGCGAAGGTTTTTAGTTCGTATGACAAAAGTACGGTCGATTTACATTTCAAATGGATGAAGGATTACGGTATTGACGGTGTATTCATGCAACGTTTCATTGCGGAAATCCGAAATCCCAGCGGTATGCAACATTTCAATACCGTTTTGAAAAATGCAATGGCGGCAGCCAAAAAAGAAGGACGCGCGATTTGCATCATGTACGATCTGAGCGGTATGAATCCGCAGGACACGGCGTTGCTTTTGGAAGATATTGACAACCTGAATGTCCAATATAGTTTGCTGGATCGCAAAGCGAAAAAATCGCCTACTTACCTACACGAAAACGGAAAACCGTTGGTGGCGGTTTGGGGCGTTGGTTTCAACGACCGCAGAAAATATGGTTTTGGAGAAGCCGCGGCGATTATCAATGGGCTGAATAGGCGTGGTTACAGTGTGATGTTGGGCGTGCCGACGTATTGGCGCGAGTTCGGTTCGGATGCGTTGCGCAATGATAGTTTGCATACGCTGATCAAACAATGCGCGATTGTCGCGCCGTGGCAGGTCGGGCGTTACGATTCAAAATCCTATCCTAAAATCAACCAACTCATCCAGAAAGACATTGCATGGTGCGCCGACAATAATATTGGTTACGTTCCGCTTTCGTTTCCCGGTTTTTCGTGGAAAAACATGAACGGACAAAATGCGCATACGGTTGATAGGGAAGACGGTAATTTCTTTTGGAAACAAGTTGCGGGTGCAAAAAATGCTCGTGCTACGATGCTCTATATTGCCATGTTTGATGAAATGAACGAGGGAACCTCCATTTTCAAATGTGCGACCCAAAGTCATTTGCCGCTGAATCCTGACGGAAGTTTTGTGGAGATTGACGACCAACGTGGAAGCGATTATTATTTGTGGTTGGCGGGGCAGGCGGCGAATTGGTTTCACGGAAAATCGGGGTATGGTGATGAGAAACCCGTTAGATAGTAACTGGCAAAAATCGTCATTTCTACCTATGGTAGAAATGACGACAAACGGTTTTCGCCGTTGTTGTCGTTGTTCGTATTGTCGCCAACAACTCGTTGCTTCAGCTTTGGAGCAGTATTGACGAGCGGTTTTCGCCATTTTTGGTCGCTGACCAACAATTATCTGCGTGGTTCGTGCAGGCACACAAACCATGGGTAAAGGGCCGACGAAGCTAAAGGACGAAATAAGCGAGAAAAAGTAAAAATTAATGGCGTTTTAATAGCATTTTAATCGAAGTGTTAACGCTTGTTAACTTTTTTTGTAAAGAAAATGGACGGATAGTGTTTGCCAAAATCGCAGTAGGAAAGAAAGCATGATTGCGCTGTATGTTTTTGAAAAGGATAGGAGTTGACATAAAAAGAACTGCCGTTTTCAGATTATTTAAACCATAAAAATTGCCTTACCATTATGATTATTAGAACTATGTTGCAGCCCCCGTGAATTTGGCTACCGACGGATATTGCATTGTCCTTTTGCAATCCAATATTCCCTTCAGGTTGAAAGCTACACTGTTTTTCACAGATTGATCTTGCATAAATTATACTGTATATGAACAAAATACGTTACGTTTTCTTGTTGTCATGTGTGTTCCCTTTAAGTCTTTTTGCACAAAAAGTACTGATCAAGGGCTCTGTCAGCGATTCCGCCGGACGGCCCGTGGGCAACGTCGTCGTGGAACTGCTCGATTCCAAATCAAGGCTTGCCACTGCCTTTACCAATGATAGTGGCGTTTACAATATCCAATCCAATACGAAGGGATCAGAACTGCGTTTTTCGCTTGTCGGCATGAATACTTTGGTCGAAAGGGTTAACGGCCGCAGCGAAATCAACGTGGTAATGGCGGGTGCTGCCAATACGCTCAACGATGTCGTCGTCGTCGGTTACGGTACGCAAAAGAAAGTTTCCGTTACGGGTTCGATTTCTACCGTAAGCGGCAAAGCGCTTACCGTTACCAAAAACGAAAACGTCATGAACATGCTGACGGGTAAAGTTCCTGGTTTGCGTATGAATCAAAGAACGGCGGAACCCGGCTCCTACGAAAACGCATTTGATATTCGTGGTTACGGTGGTGCGCCTTTGGTCGTTATTGACGGGGTGCCTCGCAGCGGTATCGAACGGATGGATCCCAACGAAATCGAAAGTATTTCGG
>Ga0154006_1000061_pt1 | contig 40755 bp, 32 predicted proteins | sample TSFL090MetaG_FD_104747 | JGI IMG/M metagenome (GOLD analysis project Ga0154006, IMG submission 104747) | Attine ant fungus gardens microbial communities from Florida, USA - TSFL090 MetaG | ecosystem: Host-associated > Fungi > Mycelium > Unclassified | place: USA: Florida, Wakulla State Forest...
TTGTAGAAGAGGAGTCCATGGATCTCAACTGTTTTCGTAACTCAATCATTCTTGTCACACCTTCAGGACTTATCGGGTTACCAAATTGGTACCGTTTTACCCCTCTTCCATGTTTTATCCTGAACAGCTTTAATGACTTTCCCTCCCATGTTGAATATTGTATATATCCGTCAAACGCTGTGTCAATGTTTAAAATACTATTATGGCTGATATCATTCCCAACTTTATCTAAATAAGACAACTCAGGAACATAATTTGCGATATATTGACTTACTTTACCTGTATGCTCATCACGGAAAAAAATAACTCTTGTCAGGCTCGCATTGGCTATCCGCACTTTCTGTTTGGGACTTAGAGCGGAGGAATCCAGCTGGCGAACAACGGAGGTTATCTTACTGTTATAGTACAACGGTACTTCCACCACCGAAAAATCCTTGTTTCTCCCCTCTATCGCCTTCTTGAACATCAGGTACTTGTTGTTCGGACGGTCATGTTTGCTGGGGTCTATCGACCTTACCGCGGTTCCCGTTTCCTCTTTCAACGACTTGTAGTACTTCTTCGCAGCCTTGATGTCCAGGCTGGCACTCGTTACGTCGTACGGTTCATGCTGCACGTCCATTTTCTTGTTGCAGGAATAAATCACCATGGCTAGCACACACAGCCCCAACAGGCAGGCGGACGCAAACAGTTTAGTTCTTCTCATATGGGCTTTCTTTTTGGTTATTTCTATAAAGGTATAGGATTGCCGTCGTAAAAAAAATTATTTTACCTTGTACGGAAAAAAATATCGAACAAAACCTTATAGCTATATAAAAGATGGGATCCCCTACTAGCACGACTAAACAATATGCTATTATTGCCTGCATAGGCATTATAGTGTCTATATTACTAGGCAGCAGGTCATTTGTAATTGGCTTTATATGCAGTTTTTTCGTCTTGACTGTCGACGATATAAAATACTCAAAATATGCTTTAAGAAAACGTTGGAGCGCAGCTTTATTGTTGATCATTTTCTTACTATTTATCGTATTCGGCATAAAATCCGACTCCTCCCTCGGTCGGTTATTTATATATAAAATATCCTTTCACATCTTGAAAGACCATTGGCTAACAGGAATCGGTATTGGACAATATCCTATTGTTTACAAAAACTATCAAGCAGCGTATTTTGAGGCAGGAACGTACACCATCAAAGAATTGTTGCTGTCCGACAACAACAGATTCGCATTTAACGACTATTTCCAATTTATAATCGAAACAGGAATTATAGGAATAGCAATACTAACATTTACATTTTTCCATTTGTATAAATTGCATCTCAGCAGCAAACAACAATACAAGGGCTCAAATTTCTTATTGGCTAGTGCCTACAGTACAGCTATCGCAATCCTGATCGCTGCCTTTTTTACGCATATATTCGACCGGCTTCCGATAATCATAGTTTTTATTGTCAATATTGCCATACAAGTGTTTTATGCCTGGCAATCGGAATCGCTAAAAAACGTATTGCGATATTCCGTTTATTTGATATGCATTGTTGCAGGTTGTTTGACACTCAACTTGACACAGATTAAAAGAATCATGAATAAACACGAACTAGACGAACTTTCCTTACTTACCAATATCGGCTACTTACGCGAAGCCGAGAAAGGGTATAAACATTTATACCCGTCAATGAAAAAGGATCCGCTATATTTATTCAATTATGCCACTTTATTGGCGAACAAAAGCGATTATGTTTCAGCAAGCCGACTATTGGAACAGGCACTGACATTCGACAATAATAGTTTTAATTATACAACATTAGGAGATTACTATTTAAATCTTCACCAAAACCAGAAAGCCGAGTATTGCTATAAACGAGCAATCAACACAACTCCGAACCGTCTTTTACCGAGGTATCAATTATTCAGTTATTATTTAAAAACAGGCAATTTGGTTCTCGCTCAAAAAACAGGACAAGAAATATTAAATTTGCCTGTAAAAATACCGTCATCTAAAGTAAATGACATACGTTCAAATACGCAAAAACAGCTATCTGAAATATCAACAACCGAAAAGCCATAAAACAACACTTACCGCAATTTCACAGAGTGACAAATATCGTTATTGATAATTAATTTTTTGTTTTATTTCATTTTAAGCTAAAAACGATTTTTACGTTACAATAAACAAATAATCCTATAAGGTTTGCAGACCTTATAGGATTATTTATAATAGTATTTCAATAAAACAATCTACATTGGAACGACCAATTTGTTGTTGGACTGATCTACGTCCGCTATTCTTTTGGAAGGATCGATTTCGATTTCTTTGATCTGGTTGACGGGTTTGGTCAACAAAACGGAATATCCCGGATTGGTCCACGGCCATTCCGCGTGCACGTAACGTTTGATTTCGTCTTCCGCAGGTTTGCTGCCAAACATCAAACCCGAAGGAATATAATGCCATTCCTTGCTCCCGTCTTTGTACGTTATCAGCAAGTCAATAGGCATCGGCATTTGTCCAATACGTTTGAGCGTCACAACGGCCGTATCGTTTTGCTGGCCTACGTTTCCGATTGCATAGTCGATTGTTTTGGTTGTACCGATCCAATATTGGTTGTACCATTTCAGTTGAAGACCGCTCACTTTTTCCGCAACACGGATAAAATCGTTTGGATTGGGATGTTTGAAACGCCAATCTTTATAGTATTCCAACAAGAACTTGTCCATATTGGCATTTCCGATAATATAGGAAAGCTGCTCGTACCAAACCGCGCCTTTGCCATAAGCCGCCAATTCATAACCATAATTGGTATTGTAATGGTCCGAATGCGTCGTCATCGGTTCTTCCCAACCACTTTTGGCCAATGTATAATAGCTTTTGTAAGACGCCAGATACCATTTCGGATCGTGGTGCATCCAGCCGCTGATACGCGTCTGCGCATAGGTCGCGCCGCCTTCGTCCATAAACGGATACAGACTTTCGTTGCTGCCCATCAAACCTTGATACCAACTATGCATCCATTCGTGCAAAGCCGTTCCAATACTCGCGCTTTTGATCAAGGTCGCCATCGGATATTCCATGCCGCCGTCGCCGCCTTGTATGAACGAATAGTTTTTGTAAGGATACGCGCCGAAAGTCTTGGCGATAAACGGATAAGCATACGCCACGGTGTCCGCCATCGTATTCCAAACGCGATCCATCGAATCGTTTTTTTGTTTGTAGACGATATACAGCAACGGACCGTTTTGCGGTTGTCTTTTTAAAAGTTTATAGTCCGGATCTGCCGCCCAGACAAAATCGTGCACGTTTTCCGCGGAAAATTTCCAAAGCCTTTTGCCCGCAACGGTTTTGCCGTCGCCTTTTCCGTATCCAAAACCAACTTCGTCGGGATTTTGAATCGTTCCGGTTCCTGCGACTAGGTAATTTTTGTCGATTTTTATATTGACGTCATAACTACCCCAAACGCCGTAAAACTCGCGCGCAATATACGGATTGGCATTCCAACCTTGATAATCGTATTCGGCGATTTTGGGATACCACTGGCTCATGCTGTAACGCACGCCTTCCGCATTGTCGCGCCCACTTCTTCTAATCTGGAGCGGCACTTGCGCTTCAAACGCAATATCCATAGGAACGGAAGAATGTGGCAATATGGCTTTTTTCAGTTCGACTTGCAGAATAGTTTCGTGCAAACTCATGGACTGCTCGACGCCGTTGACTTTTACGTAAGCGATTTTTTGATAACCGATTTCGTCCGGTTTCAATTGGCTAATGCGGTCACGCACGCGACTATCCCAATCCTGCACTTCTTTGCCATTGCGATACTTTCCGAGAACCGTTTTTCCGAGTTCCTGACTACGCACGTCCATCATGCTTCCCGGCTGAAAAGCGTTCCAATACAGATGTACAAACAACTCTCGTAATGTATCGGGTGAATTATTGGTGTACACGATTTTTTCCACACCTTTTAATTTGTTCGTCTGCACGTCCATATCGGCGTCAATCGTATATTGGACTTTTTGCTGCCAACGATCTGTTTGCGCAGAAGCCACGCCAGCAAAGGATCCCGTCAAAACCAATATCGAAAAAATGTATTTTTTCATACTATAATAATATATTAAGCTAATAGCCGAAAGCACAAAGCTTAAAGCATTGGGATTCAAATATGAAGTTGATGCTTTAGACTTTCTGCATTTAGCGTCTAGCTTTTTTTAGAATAATTTATACAACAAAATGCAGCTATTTCATCCATTGAAGATGTTGGAGACACCTGCAACTGTCCCTATGCGGTTAACATAACCGCTTTCCTAATAACCCATTTTCACGTTCCAACTATTGGAACCAGTCCGCGTACACAAAATCATATTGCTCAGATTGCTTTCGTTGTTTTCGCGGTCGAGCGTCGTAACGCCAATATAAAACTGATTGCAGCCCGCCGGAATCGTCGCTAGCGGTACAATATAACTAGATGTCCTGCCGGTTTCGGAGGAAATATAATCCGGCGAAAGTCCTATCCTCCCTGCATTTGTCACAAAATAATAGACATAGCCTTTCAATTCTTCCTTACTTTTTGTATTGAGCAAAGCATTGACGACAAGATTGTTGTTTTTGACTTCCGCCCAAACTTCGGGAGCATCGGGCATTTCTTCGTCGATCCAGGACATCGGTGGTACGATGGCAGGTTTGCGGTAATAGTTTTCGGACAAAGAATCAGCCCAACCGTTTGGATTGTTCAATATGTTTTTACTGGAAAACAAAACCTGTCCTTCTATATTGGCAGGCAAACTTCTATTCAATTGCAAATGCCTTGGCAATTCCATCCGGTCACGCCAAACAGCACTTACCGGCGCTTCGTCTGCGCGATAAATGCCTTCGCCAATATATAAATGTTTGCCATAAGTATGCCGCGCCCACCAATTGACCAGCGTTGCAAAATCGGCGCGTCGATTGCCGATTTCCCAATATAACTGCGGCGTTACATAGTCAATCCAACCTTGTTTCAGCCACAACAAAACATCGGCGTACAAATCCGAATATGCCTGCGAACCGGACGTATTGCTTCCGTCGGGCGTGGCGGCGGTTTTGTTTTGATAAATACCGAACGGACTGATACCAAACTTGACCATTGCATTATTGCGCAATATCGCGTCGTGAATGGATTTGACGAGATTGTTGCAATTGGTTCGGCGCCAATCGGAAAGCGACATGCCGCGTCCATATTTTTGATAGGCGTCTTCGTCGTGAAAAGCGCCGTGTTCGGGATAAGGATAAAAATAATCGTCCATGTGAATGCCGTCCACATCGTAGCGGTTCACAATATCGCTGACCACGCCCGTGATGTATTTCACGGCTTCGGGAATACCGGGATTGAATATTTTTTGTTTGCCATAGGAAACGAACCATTCCCGATGCTGTTTGGTTACGTGGTCATCCGCAACAGACGACCTATTGACGTCAAAAACCATTCGGTACGGATTGATCCACGCATGAAATTCCATTCCCAGTTTATGCGTTTCGTCAATCATGAATTTCAACGGATCGTAAAACGGCGAAGGAGCCTGACCTTGTTTTCCGGTGAGGTATTCGCTCCAAGGATCGTATTGGGAAGGATAAAAAGCGTCGCCCGCGGGACGCACCTGAACAAACAATGCGTTGGTTCCCAATGCTTTTTGTGCGGAAGCAATTTGGACAAATTCCGCTTTTTGCTGATCGACGGACAAACCTTTTCGGCTCGGCCAGTCCAAATTGACGACCGTCGAAACCCAAACGCCGCGCATTTCGTATTTAGGCGGCAAATTGGTGGTATCCAACAACAAAGATTGGGCAGAACTACAAAGCGATATCAACGAGCTACCGACAATCGATAAGCCAATAGCTATTTTTTTTAAATTCATGCGGCGAATATAGTCGTTTGATTTTTGAATGGTTATTTAGGAATGATGAATGCGGCGAACGAAAACGCTCATTTGCAATTTTGCGTAATATGAATATAAGTGAAAACGAGATTTCTCCTATCGTCGAAATGACGTTGTATTTGTAAGTATTTTCGTAAAATCGACGCCATTTAAAACGAGGAACGAGCGAGAAACCTCCAACCCTTTCGTTAACTTATACAAAGTTAAACAGTCGACCTAAGCCTTCCGTAAAACGCTATTTTCAAGGCGCGGACTCCCCGACTTTCCGTCTTTCGGACATTTTTCGACGCTCTCCCAACTACTCCCCCCGCATTTTGTCCAAAAGCTGAATCAACGTCTGCACTTCCGCCTCATTGAGCTGGCTGCAAGTACTGTCCAAAAGATTCAGACGTTCGTTCATGCGACAAAGCAGCTGGCTGCCTTCTTCCGAAATAGAAATATCCACCAAACGTTTATCGGCGGAGCAAACGCATTTGTTGACCATTTTTTTCGTGACCAGACGGTCCACAATACGGCTCGTATCGCTCATTTTGTCGACCATCGCTTCGCGTATCTGCAATACACTCAACGGTTTGTGGCTTTCGTGCAGCACTGACAATATATTGTATTGCTGCAATGTGATATCCTCTTCCAAAAGAAAAGCTTTCATTTTCTCGTTGACCCAAGCCGACGAAACGAGAATCCCCATCATCAGCTGATGATAAGCATTCCTAAACTTCTTTTTTTCCAAACAATTCTGAAAGCCCATGAGAGAATTATGCGTTATGAATTATAAGTTATAAATTATGGTTTGCGTTTACCCATCATCAAATTATCAAATTGATTAGTCTTCCCAAACGGTCAAACCTTCACTGCAATTGGCACAAATATCTATATTGGCGCGGCCCATGTAGAGGTCGGCACGGAACTTTTTGTAGGTTTCGTTTTGCCACGCATCCTTGAACGATTCCTTGCGCAGATCGCCCAGTTTGTATTCGGCGTCTTTGTCAAAACAGCAAGGAACAACCAAACCATCCCAAGTGATGACATTGGCACTCGTCATTTTCCAGCAATGGTTTTTCATGCCGCTTTTGACGGTCATTTTGCCGTCTTTTCCTTTTTTGTAGCGGCTGTATTTGTCGATGGTCGGGATCAGTTGGTTCGGATCATTTTCGTAATCATAAACTTGCGCGGTTTTAAAACGCACCTGATCGACGCCTATTTCCTTTGCTAGTCTTTTGACGTCTTCGATTTGGTGTTCGTTGGGTTTGACGACCAAAAACTGGAAGAAAACAAACGGCGTTTTGCTTTTCAGTTCCTTTTTCCACTTGACGATATTGCGCGCACCTTCCAATACTTTTTCCAGTTTGCCGCCGACACGGTACGATTCGTACACGTCCTGCGTGGTGCCGTCAATGGAAATAATCAAGCGATCCAAACCATTTTCGACGGTTTGTTTGGCTTTTTCTTCCGTCAGATAATGCGCGTTGGTCGACGTTGCGGTGTAGATTCCCTTGTCGTGCGCATATTTGACCATCGGCAAAAAATTGGGATTTAGATATGGTTCGCCCTGAAAATAGAAAATCAAGTACATTAACTCACGCGAAATCTCGTCGATCGTCTTTTTGAAAAAATCTTCGTTCAGCATGCCTTTTTCGCGCGTAAAAGAACGCAGGCCGCTCGGACATTCCGGACAACGCAGGTTGCAGGAAGTCGTGGGTTCAAACGATATCGAAATCGGCAAACCCCATTGGACAGGACGCTTCAGCAGTTTGCCCAACTGATAGCCCATCATTACTTTGGAAGCGTTCCAAAGACGTGGGAATGTGCATTTTTTGGCTAGATTAACGGTATCGTTCCAGTTGAAGTACATGGTGCAAAAATAAGGAATATCGCCCGAGGCGGGCAATTCAATGTGCAAACATTAAATATAAAACCTAAAAATGCACGAAAATCTGCATTTTTGCACCGCTCCAATGGCTTCCAATACGCAAAATAACAAAACACGCCGCCCTTCCAAATCCTCCAAACGCAAAAAATGGAGCTTTTTCGCATATGCCTTACCGTTTATATTGGCATTGGTTCTTTTGCTTTTGCTGCGTAAAGCATTCCATACCAAAGACAACGGACAGTTCGAATCCTACGACGCGTTCCACATCAAAATCCCGAAAGGCTACGACATCCACGGCGTGGACGTGAGCTATTTTCAGGATCGATTTTCGTGGGAAGCGCTGAAAAACGCGCAGGAAAAAGACACCAAGATCGGATTTGTGTTCATCAAGGCGACGGAAGGCATCACCCGCCAGGACAAAATGTTTGCGGCCAACTGGACAAATGCGGGAAAAGTCGGTATGCCGCGCGGCGCTTACCATTATTTCATCGCGTCACGCGACGGCGAGAAACAGGCGCAGAATTTTATCAAAAACGTGCATTTGCAGGAAGGCGACTTGCCGCCGGTATTGGATGTCGAACACGTGCAAAACGCGAGCAAAGAACAAATGCAGAAAGAAGTGAAAGCCTGGATCAATACAATCGAGGCGCATTACGGCGTCAAGCCAATCATCTACACCTTCATTTCTTTTTACCGGGATTATCTTGGAAGTGATTTTGACCAATATCCTTTATGGATTGCCCATTACCAAAAACACACTTTGCCGCGCATCAACCGAAGCTGGCTTTTTTGGCAGCACGACGAACAAGGCCAAGTCAAAGGAATCCGCAGCAAACTTGACTTCAATGTTTTCAACGGCGACAGCAGCGATTTTGAGAACTTATTGATACACTAGTTCAATGGACAATGGAGCGTGGACGATTGACAAGGAGCAAATATTAGGTTTTCAATTTGCCGTTTGTATGTGACGCTATTTCTTTCGTTGATTCTGAAAGAACATTTAGCTTTTCCTGCTTCGAAGTTTTCTTTTTTTGTACGGAAAAATTATTGCCAAGCAATTGCGCCAACTGCTCGTAAAGACTGATTTCGTCCTTGTTGTTTGGATAGATAGTTATCGTTTTCACAGGTTACGTGTGATTTATATTTTCAGATCCTCATTTTTTTTCAAATCGCGCTATGCCACCGCAATATGTTTAGCCTTATTGGCAAGGATAAGTTCCGCATCCACGACGACTTGTTTCGGGCTGCATTCGTTCAAATCCTTGTCTTTCAATTCCAAAAACATTTCCATTGCCAATTGTCCCTGACGATACGGAAACTGCTCCACGGACGCGGCCGGCGAAAAATGTCGCAAATAGCCCAATACCGGATTGTTGGCATAACTGACGAAAATGATGTCTTTGTTGATTTTCAGGGAAGTGTATTCGTGTACGTATTCCATCGCGTCCAGCGCAACGTAGTCGTTGAAAGCGATGACCGCCGTCGGACGGTTTTTTTGCGAAAGAATATCCTTCATCGCGTCGTAGGTTCCTTCTTTGGAAAGATCAGTAATACCAAACAGCGAAGCGTCCGTTTTTACTTTTCGCTTGATCAACCCGTCCATGAAACCACGCATCCGTTCCGTCGTGGAAGTCATGCAGTTCGGACCTTTGAGCAGGGCAATATCGCGGTGACCTTCCGACCACAGAAAATCGGCAATGTTCATCGACGCCTTGTATAGATCGCAGCTGACGCTAAACACATCTTTTTGGTTAGGAACGCGGTCAAAAAATATCACCGGTATATTGAAATGCGACAATTCCTTGAAATGGTTGATATTCCGCGTCGTTTTGGACAGGGAAACCAATAGGCAGTCAATACGGTTTTTCTTAAAAGATTCGACGATTTGGCGTTCTTTTTCCCCATCATTGTGGCTTTGCCCAAAAATCACGTTGTAGCCATTTTGCATCGCTACGTCCTCAATACCGCTGACCGCCGTAGAAAAGAAGGTTTCGGACAGTTCCGGTACGATAACACCGATCGTCATCGTGCGTCCTTTTTTAAACTGGATCGCCGCAATATTGGGCTGGTAGTTCGTGTCGACCGCCAATTTCTTGATTCGCTCTTTTGTAGCCGTGCCGATGCTCGGATGGTCATTCAAGGCACGCGAAACAGTAGAAATCGAAACGTGCAACAAACGGGCTAACTCTTTAATCGTTGTAGTATGCGCCATAGACAAGTCAAATTATACATCTAAGGTAAGACGAATAATCAAGGAAAAACGATTGCGTTGATTACTTACGCAATCGTATGCGTAAATAGTGCGCCAACAGCCGCCCTCCCCACTCCAATTTTACACAAACGTATGCTTTACACTTATTGTCGAAATTGATGCATCTTTATTCCCTAGAACATCACGAAACGGTTATTATTTTCCATATGAATACAAACAACAATTCGCGGCGGTCTTTTATACGCAATACAGCCTTGACTACTGCCGGCACTGCTTTGGCAGCGAAGTCCAATATATTGTTTGCACAAAATAAACCTAGCGGTAAAATCGTGCGTGTCGGCATGATCGGCGTTGGCTTGCGCGGACAAAATCATTTGAAATTATTGCTGAACCGTGCCGATACGGAAGTCGTGGCACTATGCGACGTCGATCCTCGAATGATGGACATGTCCAAATCCATGGTTACCAAGTCCGGCAAAAAAATGCCGCAAATCATATTGGGCGACAATTACAGTTACAAAAAATTGCTGGCAATCAAAGATCTCGACGCCATCGTCGTCGCAACGCCGTGGGAATGGCACTGCCCGATAATATTGGACGCGATCGACGCGGGCATTGAATATATTGGGACGGAAGTCATATTGGGCATTACGCTCGAAGACCATTGGAATATCGTAAAAGCAGCCGAAAAATCAGGCGCGCACGTTTCCATGCTGGAAAATGTATGTTACAGACGCGATGTCATGGCGGCGCTCAACATGGTGCGGCAAGGTTTGTTTGGCGAAATCATCCATCTGCAGGGCGGTTACCAGCACGATCTGCGTGGTGTCAAGTTCAACGACGGCGTGACCGCGTACAACAGCGGCGTGGAATTTGGTCCAAAAGCTTTTTCGGAAGCGCGCTGGCGTACCAATCACAGCGTACACCGCAATGGCGACCTGTATCCGACGCACGGCATCGGCCCCGTTGCGATGATGATCGACATCAACCGCGGCAACCGTTTGCTTTCTTTGTCTTCCTTCGCGACCAAATCGCGCGGTCTGCACAACTATATTGTCAAAAAAGGCGGAGAAACGACTCCGAACGCCAAAGTCCGGTTTGCATTGGGCGACATCGTGACGACACATTTGAAATGTGCCAACGGCGAAACGATACTTTTGCAACACGACACCAATAGTCCGCGTCCTTATTCTTTGGGATTTCGGGTACAGGGGACGGAAGGTTTGTGGATGGACGTCAACCAATCCGTTTATATTGAAGGAAAAAGTAAAAACTACGACCAGTGGGACGACCAAAAAGATTGGTTTGAAAAATACGACCATCCGCTTTGGAAAAAATACAGCAACGACGCACAAGGCGCAGGTCATGGCGGCATGGACTTTTTCGTGGTGAATGGTTTTATCGAAGCGGCGAAAAGAGGCGTTGCGACACCGCTGGACGTGTACGATGCGGCAGCATGGAGCGCCATTACGCCATTGAGCGAAAAATCAATCGAACTGGGAAACCAAACAGTCGAATTTCCTGATTTCACGAGTGGGAAATGGATGAGCCGTACCAACGATTTTGCGTTGGACGACAGTTTTTAAAAAATAAGTGGGTTTTGAGCTCCCACAACGGCTCAGTCATATTGAACAAAAAACAATCAACACAGTACATTTATGTTGGACAAGGCTATCACGCATCAATTTAACATTCATCATATCAACAATGTTAAGCCGCTTTCCGCCGGTTTAATCAACAATAGTTTCGCGATTGAATCGGAAGACGGAAAACAAGTCCTGCTCCAACAGATCAATACGTCCATATTCCTCCACCCAGACGATATTCAGGCAAACTATCAATTGATATTGGCGCACTTCAACCATATTGGCAGTTATCAATTACCCAAAATCATTGAGACGATCGACGGAAAAAAATTGTTTAACTATAACAATTCCGTGTGGCGCTGTTTCGAATATTTCAAAGGCACTTATAGTCCCTCCATTGCCCATACGCCGGAAGAAGCCTATACAGTTGCAAAATGTTTTGGCAAATTTTCAGCGGATCTTTCGCTGATGGACACTACGCAGTTCAAATATATTTTGCCCGGTTTTCATGATCTTTCGCTGCGTTTTCAACAGTTCAAAAATGCACTTAAAAATACTTCTGAGCAAAGACGAAAAGAGGCTCAAAGCCTTATAGAGTCGACTTATGAAAAACACCATTATGTAAAATGGTTTCAGAATATTTCCCAAAGTCCGCAAAAATTTCCATTGCGGATTTTACACCAAGACTGTAAGATTTCCAATATTCTTTTTTGGGAAAACGATCCTTCCAAAATCTGTCCGATCGATCTGGATACGACGCAGCCCGGATTGTTTTTTTCGGACATTGGAGACATGGTCCGTAGTATGGCTCCCAACATTTCCGAAAATGAAATCAACATTGACGAAATGGAATTGCGCATAGATTTTTACGACGCTATCAAAAGCGGATATCTTGAATCCGTTAGCGATTATTTTACGCAGGAAGAAAAAAATGCGCTGGATATCAGCAGCAATATCATTATTTATATGCAGGCTTTGCGCTTTTTGACAGATTTTCTGAACGGCGATATTTACTATAAAACGAGCTATTCGGATCAGAACAAAAACCGCGCAGCCAATCAGTTTAAACTATTGGAATTACTGCAAACTTATCAAAAGAAGAATAGTCCAATAAGCTCGTATATTTAACGCCGTTTGCCCAGTGGAGATGTTGGCATGCGTTCGATTTCCACCGGAACAAACGTAAATGTATAGTCCAACGTTTGGTTGTGAATTGTTATAGGAATTTTTATTTTAAACAATTCCACACCGAGCAATCCCATTATAATAGCCGATTCTTTATCGTCTTTATGATCATAGTCCGGATACAGTTGATGAATCACATATCCATTTTTGTCAGCCAGACTATCTTTCGGCGCATAGCCAATCATTTCAGCGGGAATAATTTCCGTTCGAATCCCTTGTCCGGGCTTTAAAATATTGACTGGCAATACTTCGTGTTTTTGGGACAAATCCGAGCCCCAGACCAATACATTGCTTTTAATATCGTTTTCCTCCAATACGACTTTATTCCAATCGACAGTAATAATTTCGGAGGATTGGTTGACGATTTCCATTCCGACATTATTATAGTTTGGCGAAAAATCAATCGCGACAATATCGTCTTTGAAATAAGATTTTTTCCAGTTTTTCTTACTTTCCTTGATACCAAATTTATACGTATAGTAATGTCCAAGATTGTTTTGCATCGCCTCGTAGCTGCTGATACAAGACGAAAACAATATTGCGCAAAGCAGTATACTGAACCCCAACAAAACATTCCGATTGATACATTTCATGCTCAAAACTATCCATTATTTTCCAGAATCACTTTCGTAAATGCTGAACGAGCGCTCGATACAGCTCATTTTGCTGCACCCAATATTCATTACCAACAAAGAAAAATTGTTTGCGTGCACGCGTAAGCGCCACATTGAGCTTTCGATCGACAGTCACATCATCCAAAACAGTTACGGCATCAGTTACTTGCTGTAACTGTTTTGGATGATATACGCCAAACGCATAGACGATAATATCTTTTTGGCTGCCTTGATAACGCTCCACCGTATCAACGACAATATGCGAAAATGCCGGAATATCCAAGTCACGCAAACGCTTTCGTATTAAAGCGATCTGACTTCTAAACGGCGTAATAATACCCAAACTATACTGCGGATGAAAATCCAGCCCATGTTCACTATACAATTCAAAAATTGATTTGACAATATCTGCAACGATTTCCGCTTCCTTTTTAGCACTCATCATATTGAAATCAGATATAGGAAAAAAGTAGTTTCTGTATTGGGACAAATATTTTTTATAGTCAGAATAATTCTGCGAAACCCAATGTAGATCAGCTTCTTGATGCGGCAACGGAACTGTCATCAAAGACGAACTATAAAAATAATCGTTGGCAAACTGTGCTATTTCTGGATGCATACGCCCTTGTCGATTGAGCTGCGCGACTATATTGGAATCGTTATAGTATAGCCGATACATTCTTTCAAAAAAAGAAACTTTTCCAGAAACTATATTTTTCTCTAGCAATAAAGGATTTTCAAAATCGCCGTCATCCTGCAAACAAACTGCCGGCAACTGTTTGTGGTCGCCAATCAATACAAATTTCCCAATAGAAAACTGCGTTTTACTATTCTGCGAACAAAACAGATTCAATAGTTGTGGATCGAGAATCTGCGAAGCTTCATCCACTATTGCGATACCGAAATGCTTATTGGCCAAGAGTTCCGTATTGGCAGACAACGCGGAGACAGTTCCAATATAAACGCGTTTTTCACGGATAAAATTCTGCACGTCTCTTCTATTGCCACAGCGTTTTACTTGTTCACTCAAAAGGCTTTTCTGAAAATCTTGCGGACAATTGATATGCGAACCAAGACGCACATAGTCAATACAGGGTTCGATTTTTTCGATTGCCATGCATATCTCGTCGACCGCGCGATTGGTATAGGCACAAAGCAAAATGCAATCTTCCGAATATTTATAGTTATAGTCTACAATCGCTTTTAATGCAATGGAAGTTTTACCCGTTCCGGGTGGGCCAACCAGCAAAAACAACTCCTGCGAATTGTTTGTTTTTTGCAATAGTAATTGTGTTTCGGGAGTGTATTGCAAAAGATCAGCTTGTAATTTTTTAGTTTTAACGATAGGTTTTCTCAATCCCAAAACCAATTCTCGTCTAGCTTTCGGCGCGGATAGAAATTTGTATAATCCACGAAACTGCGCCGTAAAATTATGGTCCAATACATCGTGCTCTATTGCATAGGCGTGCTGATCCGAAAGCACATTGTCCTGCTGATGGTTGCGCAACCTCAATACGATATTGCTTTCACTTAGGGACAGAATGCTCCCTTTAAAAACCTGATGCGTCGTTACGTTGTCCTTTTCAGTCATTTTAGGATAAAGCACGACAATATCGCCTTCCCTAAAATCCGCCACACGACCATGATCCTCACTATACAAAAAACGCACAACCGTATAGCCGTATTGGATTTGCTTGTCCACCATACGCAAGCCCTCCAGCATCGTTCCCGATTCTTTTTTTTGCAGCGCGTCGAGCGTCCACAAGGCAGCGAGCGAACGATCCACGCTTTCGGGCGTTCCGCATTTGCTTAACCATTGCTCCTTTACCAGAAACTGATAATACGCGAAAAAATACGCTTGCTCCAGTTCGGTTGCGTTTTGTATAATATGTGCAAAATGATTGATCTGCGGTGCGATATATTGGTGTATCAATTTCGTATCCATGAAATCGTCCTTCACCATTCTTTCGGGTTCTATATTGGTGAACAGCAATTGTGGGACAATATGTTTGAACGCGACTTTATAGTCGTTGAGTGCAATATGGTTTCGGATATTGAGCGCCTCCGAGATCAACGCCATTGAAGGATGCGCGAGCCGCAAAGGATTTTTTTCCGTACTGCAGCGCGAATAGCAGATATAGGTCTGCAACCTTGAAAACGCGATTCCCAATACTTGCTGTATCATCATTTGGTACAACGACGCCTGCGCCTGATGATTGAGTCCGATTGCTTGATCCGTATGATCACCGAAAGGTGTTTTTCCGGATTTCAGCTCGATGACCGAGCTTGTTCCGTTTTCTTTTTGTTCAAAAAAATCCAACCGTCCCTGCAATCCTATATTGGGACAGATAAACGACGGCTCCAATATTGCGGATTTTCGTTTTATACCTTTTTGCTGAAACGTAGATTTGACAACGGTTTTCAGATTATTGAAATGCAGTTTCAGGCTTTCAAAAAACTGTAATTCCGTTGAGCGTTCGCGCAAATCTTTGCATGCAGAAATCTCGACAGGATATAGGTGAAAATATTTTTTTACAGTCGCGTTGGCATCAACGTCATCTATCTTATTTGCAAAAACAAGTTCGTCCAAAAAGAAATTGGCGGCGTTGCCCAATAGCATCGGCGCAGTATTGCTTTTTTCCGAACTACGGCTGAGCAGAAAATAAAAAGGATGCGAACCATATTCCCGCATACATTCGGCAATAACGCTCACATCCAACAAATAATCGGGTTCAATGATGACCATTGTAGGTAGCAGACAATGCGCAGAATGATCAATAGTCACATCGATCAGCGCGACCAGATTTCCAATAATAGCGTCCTGAACGGAAGACTGAAATGTAACAGGGACAACCACTTTGCTAGGCAATTCCCGATCTGTAGGATGCTGCGCCCGAAAAACAAAATCATCTTTTTCCTTTGCCACAATCCATCCTTTTACATTTCCGATATTCACGCGCAATAAAATTAGAACGCGAAAATTACGAAATCCTTATGAATACTACGTTTTTATCGACTATGCAACGCCTTTCAGCATTTCATTTGCCTTGTCGCCAATAACCGGAATGGGTTTTTCTTGTCCGTTGACGGCATTGATAAAACCAATAATCCAAAACACAAACAACGCTACATAAGCAATTATGCACGCAAACGAAACAATACGCCCGATGACGGGAATAAAACCTGTAATAAAATTAATGATACCAAGTGCAAAACTACAGATAAACAGCATCAGCGACTGGCGAATATGATATGACCCAATCGACGTTTTATTGCCGTTGTTCAATACAAAAGCGACAATCCATCCAATAAACGTAAGATAACTTACAATAGCAACCGTTTTTCCGTTGTCTTGAGGGGAGACATTCGTTGTTTGATTTTCCATAAATCGTGTTTTTTTTGTATAAAAAAATGGATATTAGGTCAGCGATCTTACCAAAGCTATTTATTTTTTTCAAAAAACAACATCTCCGAATTATTTATTTACATAAAATACATTTTGGGCAAACAAAAAAGCCTCCGAAAATTTCGGAGGCTTTCAAATATTTCTATAAGAAAAATCGACTAGTGATTGTGCTGATGTTCTCTCAATTTCTTAGTGAAATCTTCTTCGGATATTTTTTCGTCCGTCGCACTTACTTGTTTTTCCAGTTCAGTGAGCAGTTTGGAAGCCATTACCTGACCGTAAGCCTGTTCTACAAATTTCTGGTCTTTCAACATTTTGTCCGTGTATTCGTTCATCCAACCGTTGTCACCCGAAAGATCCATCTGACCGCCTAAGTAACCGTACAATTGTTGGCGCGCAAAATCTTTCAAATCAGCAGGTTCCACTTTGATTTCATTTGCCTGACTCAATTTGTTGGAAATGATGCTCCACTGCAATTGGCTTTCGAACTGAGGAACGTCTTTTTCGATTTCTTCCGCCGTTTTCTTTCCTTGGTTTTGAACAGTCAACCAACGTTTCAGGAATTCGGAAGGGAATTCCAATTTGGTGTGGTCAGTCAATTGGTGGAAAATTTGATCGTGGATTTGTCCGCTTGCCTGTTGTGCAAAATAGTTTTCGATATCTTTTTTGACTTCCGCACGGAAATCAGCTTCAGTTGCGATTTCTTTGTCAGCGTAAACGGTTTTGAAAAATTCTTCCGCCATTGCCGGACGTTCGATAGCGCCGACTTTCAACACGGTCAATTCGAAAAATTTCTTAGCCGCTTCTTTGTCGTCAACTTCCAAACCCAACTGCGCCAATACGTTTTCCAAATCTTTTCCTTTGAACGCTTTGCCCAATTCAACAACGGTTTTGAAATCTTTTTTCTGACCGTCCAATTGTTTGCGAACCGCAGGCGTTACGTTTTTCAACAAGATGGAAGTTGCTTGGCCGATGCCGCCTTCTACCAAATTGCCGTCTTTGTCGGCCTCTTTCAACTCGATGTTCAATACGTCGTCGTCGCCGGAGATTGCTTCTGGTTCGGAATATTTTCCGTGACGCAACTGCAGTTTGTTGATTTCTTCATCGACCATTGCATCCGTAACGTCTACAACGTAACGTTTAACTTTAATGCTTTTTGCATCAACATTAACTTCAGGTTCCAAACCAACTTCGAACGAAAAAGCATAGTCCTGAAGATTGTTGACGTCGAACTGAAGGTCTTTGTTGTCATCTTCGACAGGGATCGGCTGCACCAATACCGGCAACTTCTCGTCGTTGATGTATTTTGAAAGTTCTTGGTCTACTGTTTTGAAGATTTCGTCGGTCAAAATGCTTTGTCCGTACATTTTCTTGATCAATCCAGCAGGTACCATTCCTTTACGGAAACCAGAGATATTGGCATTTTTGGCATACGCCTTCAAGCCTTTTTCAAAATTAGTATAGTAATCATCTTTGGTTACTTTCACGACCAATTTGTCGTTCAGTTTGCCAATGCTTTCGCGCGTAATTGTTGCCATTACAATCCTTTTAAAACCAATTTTTGCAAATTGGCGATATTGATTAAATAAAAAATTCCCCCTTAACAGGGCTAAGGAGGAACACTTGTGCGGATGATAGGAATCGAACCTACATGCCTTGCGGCGCTAGATCCTAAGTCTAGTGCGTCTGCCAGTTTCGCCACATCCGCATTTCCGATTAATCGGGGCGCAAAGATAAGGAAAGCTTGCAAATTACCAAATTCGGAAAAAGAAAATATTTTACACCAATATAAAACATTGAATATAAACAAGTTATCAATAAAACCGATTATGGGAGAGTTCTCGCTTCACTTGCAATGACGAGGACTTGCTAAGGTTTTCATAACATTCAAAGAGCGTCATTTCGACCAACGGGCGAAATCTCCAACTAACAAACGTCCTGTAAAATCCCTCGCCATTATTGGTCACCGACCTACAACAATCCATTGTGGAAATTTTCCTTCCTCCCAGATTTTCGGCGTCCGTTATATTTGCATCATGTCAATCGAGGTCAAAACCGGCATCCTGTGGGAACCGGACAATCTATACAAAAACAAATCATTTCTGTCGCTGCTGACCGTCACCAAGAAAAACGGTGTGCCCAGCTACCGGCAAGATGCCTTGTCCAAAAAAAATCTGGAAAAACTCAAGGCGCAATGGTCGCCCGCGACGTTTCAGCTATTGGAAAAAATCAGTATTGACGAAAGCCTGAAAGTGGAATCCGCCCTGCAAAAACAGCAGCAAAAAATCGGTTCCAATACGCAGGCACAGGCATTTATCAAAAATGCTTTGGAAAAACACCGTTACGAACAGGTACAGCTTTTTCTATCCAAAGCAAGCATACTTTCCGTTTTCCATAAAATCATCAATCCCAAAACCGGCAACCCACTCACCGCGCCTTGTCAATGGTCGACGGAAACACCAACGCTTTCTTTTGACGTTGTACAACAAAACGGCGGACTTGACCTCCAAGCCAATATAATATTGTCGACGCATCCACTTTCGCTGAAAGAATTGCAGCGCGTGGGTTTCATGGTTTTGAACGGCACAGAATGGGTACAGCTGTCACTAAAAGACTGCCATACACTCGACTGGCTTTCCAAAAATCCAGCAAGCCAATATGCCCATAATCCGGAATTGTTTTCGGAAAAAATATTGACCAGACTAGAAGAAAATTATAGTGTCAACCGCAACAATCTGTTCAATATAAACGAGATCAAACAACAACCGGAATGCAGCATTTTGTTTACGGAACTGAGCAATAGTTTTCTGATGCTGACGCCGCGCTGGAACTACGACGGTTTTATAGTCGACGGCGACTGGAAAGAAACAGAAAAGAAAACCCAGAAAGGCGTCCAATATATAGTCCATCGCGACCAACAAGCCGAAAAAGATTTTGTCCAGTATATTCAAGGTTTGCATCCTGATTTTCCGGCGCAGGCATCGCGCGGTTTTTACTTTTTGTCTTTTGTGAATGCACGCAAAAAACAATGGTTTATCAAGACTTTTCGCGAACTATTGAACCAAAACGTAGCCGTTGCGGGTTTGGATATGTTGCAGCATTTTCGCTATTCGCCTTTCGATGCAAATACGCAAATCGACATCAAAAAGCAAACGCCCACCAGCATTGAGCTACACGTCAAAGTCAGTTTTGGAGACGAAGAAGTTCCTATACTTTCTATCCAAAAAATGCTGCTCAATAGTCAGCGTAACGTATTGTTGAAAGATGATAGTATTGCATTTTTTTCGGATGAATGGATTGCCCAATATGCTTTACTGTTCAAGCATTCCGTCATTTACAAAAACAGAATGACGCTACCGCCGTGGGTTTTGTTTGGACGCGCCAACGATGCGGACGAAACCATCGCTCTAGAACAAACCTTGCCCGAAAACTGGCGCAATCAATGGCTCGCGTGGCAAAATGACAGTTTGGATATTGTCGTTCCAGAAACTATACAAACGACGCTGCGACCTTATCAACGCAAAGGTTTTGAATGGATGGTTTTGCTGGCGCAAATGCAAGCTGGTGCTTGTTTGGCGGACGATATGGGTTTGGGTAAAACTTTGCAGACTATAACATTTCTCGCGTATCAACAAACACATTTCCCAACAAAGAAAAGTATAGTCGTTTGCCCTGCGTCCTTGATTTACAACTGGGAACAGGAAATTCAAAAATTTGCACCGTCTTTGCAGCCCTATATTTATCGACCACAGCAAGGACAAAATTGGGATGAATTTATACAAAGCAATAGTCAGGTTTTGATATTGAGCTATCACGCTTTGCGCAACGACATCGCGGTTTTCAAAACCTATAGTTGGCAAGTGGCGATCATCGACGAAAGCCAGAACATCAAAAATCCTACGGCACGCATCACCAAAGCCGTGTACGAATTACAGGCGGACAATCGTGTGGCGCTGAGCGGTACACCCGTGATGAACAATACGTTTGACCTCTACGCGCAGTTGCAGTTTTTGTTGCCGGGACTATTGGGCAACCGCGAATTTTTCAAAAAAGAATACGCCAACCCGATCGACCGCGACGCCAATACCGAAAAAGTCAACGCGCTGCGTCAACTCACTGGACCATTCATATTGCGCAGAACAAAAGCGCAGGTTGCGACCGATCTTCCCGAAAAAACGGAAAGTGTTTTGTGGTGCGAAATGACCGAAGCGCAAAGGGATTTTTACAATGAAGTGAAAGCCGACATTCAGGATAGTCTGTTCCTAGGTGTTCAAAATGAAGGCCTGCAAAAAAACAAACTCAACATATTGCAAGGTATCCAAAAGCTCCGCCAGGTCTGCGATTCACCGCTTTTGATGAAAGATGCAAACGACTATACACCCTGTCAAGACTCTATCAAAATTGACCGCTTGATAGACGAACTTATAGGATTAAAAGAAACAGGAAACAAGGCCTTGGTTTTTTCTCAATTTACGGGAATGCTGGATCTGATTGCGGAACGCTGCAACAAGGAAAACATTGCGTACTATCATTTTGACGGAGGTACAGCCGTGGAAAAAAGACGCGATATGGTTGCCGCATTTCAACAAGACGACGATACAACGACAGCGTTTTTGATTAGTCTAAAATCAGGAAATGCAGGTCTCAACTTGACCAACGCCCAATATGTTTACCTGGTAGATCCTTGGTGGAATCAAGCGGTCGAACAACAAGCCATTGACCGTACGCACCGTATCGGACAACAGTCCAATGTGTTTGCCTACCGCATGATCTGCAAAGGTTCTATCGAGGAGAAAATCGTTGCTTTACAGGAAAAGAAAAAACTTCTTTCAGACGAACTGGTCTCCGCAGAAGAAGGTTTTGTGAAAAACATGACCGAAGATGACTTGAAGTATTTATTCAGTTAGAAGATATTTTTGCGGGCACTGGCATACCGCCCGTGCCTGCCTCTGCTTGCCTTTCGACGATTCTCATGTCCGATATAATGTTTTCTACCAGCAGTCCGTATCCTCACCAGCTTCTAAAATAGAATACACAATGACGTGACTGCCTCATTGTATCTCCTCATCATTTTTTTCATTTAAGCGCTTGCAACGCGGGCGCGAACCACGGACGTCAAAAAGCAACCCACACCCAACAAAACAGAACAATATTCTAAAATACAACAAAAAACAGAATATTATTCATTTCAATTACTACTTTTGCTGTATGACCAATCAATTCATTTTAGACAATACGGACTTACAAATACTCCGCACCCTTCAAGGCAATGCGCGAATTTCCAATGCGGATCTCGCACGCGAATTGGGCATGGCTCCTTCCGGCGTATTGGAACGTGTAAAAAAGCTCGAACAGAAAGGGATCATTAATAGCTATGAAGTCAATATCAATCCAGCCGCAGTTGGCTTGAATCTATTGGCTTTTATCAACATAAAAACGAAAGATGCCATCGGCTCTGACGAGACGGGAAAAATCTTAGCCAAAATACCCGAAGTATTGGAAGTCCACAACATTACAGGTGTGTACTGCTTTTTGCTAAAGATACGCGTGGAAAATTCGGAAAAACTGATGGAAGTCATGCGCAAGTCTTTGAGTCCAATCAAAAGTATCGTCGAGACGCAAACAATTATAGTATTGGAGACTGTGAAAGACAGTAGCAAACTAGCATTTTCTTAATTTTTTATCCTATAAGCCCATGGCCCAGAAAAGTACACCGCTATCTTATATCATACTCGCCTTTGCTATTGTCTACGTAGTTTGGGGATCGACTTATTTTTTCATACAAAATGCTTTGAAAGGTTTTACGCCAATGGAGATTGGCGCATTTCGTTTTGTTGCTGCAGGCACTATATTATTGACATGGTGCAGAATAAAAGGCCTGAAAATTTTTAATTGGCAACAAATAAAAGTTGCAGGACTCGCAGGGTTGCTATTGCTGTTCATCGACAATGGTTTGTTTATCTGGGCAGAACAGTATGTACCAAGCAGTTTGGCTGCGATAATGGCTTCCTGCGTTTCTCTATGGTTTATCCTTCTGGACAAAAGAAGATGGAAAGAAAACCTCGGAAACCGTTATGTTATATTGGGATTGATATTGGGGCTTGCAGGAATTTTGCTTTTATTCGGCGAACAACTTTCCAGTTTCTTTTCTGGTAGTATTGGCAAACCGCAGGTCCTAGCAGTGATCGTATTGGCGCTTGCCCCTTCCACTTGGGCGATTGGTTCACTTTATTCCAAATACAATACGAACGAAAACGACAATATCTGGGTATCTGTCGGTTGGCAGATGTTGGTGGCGGGGATCGCCTTCAGTATTGGAGGTTTTACGAATGGAGATTTTAAAGCAATGAACTGGCAGACAATTCCCCAGGAATCCATTGCGTCCGTCGTCTATTTAATCTTTTTTGGCTCATTGGCCGCTTATAGTTTGTACATATGGTTGCTGAAAGTGCGCTCTGCGATGCAGGTCAGCACACACGCTTATGTCAACCCTGTGATTGCTGTTTTATTGGGATGTTTATTTGGACATGAGTCGATTTCGTTCTTGCAAATAGTAGGATTGGCCATTATTTTGTTGAGTGTACTTTTCATCAATATGTCCAGTATCTGGATCAACAAAAAGCGAGCGTTACAAACCATTTAAGAAGCAATAATAAAAGAATATTTTATGAAAAAAATAGGACTGGTCGGAGGCATAAGTTGGGTTTCTACCGTTGATTATTATACGTTAATCAACCAGCAAGTCAATACCATCCTGGGAGGACTAAATGCCGCCGAAATAATCATATACTCCATCAATTTTGCAGAGCTGCAGGAAAAGACATGGACTAATGCCTACGATCTGTTGTATAATGCCTGTAAATCATTAAAAGATGCAGGAGTGGAAGCCATTGCCCTCGGTGCAAACACGGCTCACCTGTACGCTACGCAACTGGAAAACGCCCTTCAACTTCCGTTCATTCATATCGTTGCGGAAACTGCCCATACTATTAAAAAACTGGGACTGGAAACGATAGGATTATTGGGAACAAAATTCACCATGGAACTGGGTTTTTATCAAGAAATTCTACATTCCAATGGTTTGAAGGTACTTACTCCGACAACGCAGACTGAAAGAGATTATGTGCAATCTGTTGTGAAAAACGAACTCGGCAAAGGCATCGTCAATGAGGATTCTAAAAAAGCCTTTGTAGAGATTGGCAATGAACTTATTCGCAACGGTGCACAAGGCATTATATTGGGATGTACTGAGATTCCGCTCTTGCTGACACAGGATGATTTTTCCGTACCGGTTTTTGACACAACTAAAATCCATGTCAATGCGATTGTCCAATACATGCTGTCCTAGAAATCCTGTCTAAAATCCGAAAGCTATTTCACGACTCGGCCTTTCCATTGGTATTTTCCAAATTTACCTAAAAAGCCCGCCAATACAGTGTATAGTATATGCGGAATTTCCATCAAGGGAAAATATGCCATCAACGCACGACTATTATAAAAGCGCGCAACCGGCACTAGAAAATACATTTCAAATACAATCTTGACGACTATAAAAAACAACCACGTCAATATAAACGGTGGATAAAAAAAACAAGCAATAAAACCTACTAGCAACATTAAGTTCAACAAATATACACCCGCCAATACGACTATAATTTTTTTGTCCTGATAACTGTCCGCCTTACTCGCCCAACGGATACGCTGATTCAAAAAAGATTTTACGTCGGGCATGGGAAGCGTTGATACGATTGCGTTTGGGCTAAATAAATAGCCAATTTTCCCTGGAAACTTTCGTTGGATTTTGTGCATCAAGAACATATCGTCGCCACTTGCCAACTGATCCACGCCTTTAAAACCTTCCACATCCCAAAAAGCCGTTTTTTTATAGCAAAGATTTGCGCCGTTACACATACTATGAAAACCCGCCGAAACAGAAGCAGCCGTAATCCCCTGCAAACTCAAAAAATCCAAACACTGAAAAATACTGATGAAATGCCCGTCATTGCTGAATTTCACAGGAGCCGCGACAAAAACAATATCCGTTTGCCCAATATAGTCCGCAAAAGAAGACAACCATTTTTTGCCGACCGTACAGTCCGCATCCGTCGTTACGATCCAGTCGCCATTTGATTTACCAATAGCAAGCTCGATTGCTTTTTTCTTATAGGAATTGAGTTGTGCCGCATTCGGAATCAGTTCGGACATATGCAACAAACACACGTTCAAGTATTGTTTGGAAAAATCCTGAACAATTGCCGCCGTCGCATCCGTAGAGAAATCGTCGATGACTATAATTTCGTATTGGGCAAGCGGAAAATCATTGTCCAATATAGATTGCAAGCACGCGCCAATATTTTCCTCTTCGTCTCTTGCCGGAATCACAATGGAAAAACGTACATTAGAACCTTGAACAGGTTTGTCCATGTGGAATTCCCTCAACCGGGAAAACCATTTTTTATATTGCAAAAGCAATGCAACATAACAAAGCAATAGTAGAAAAATCAATCCTGTAAGAATAGAAACCATGAATTAAAATACGTTTCGAGAGGAACAAAAATAGAGCAATAAAATTCAGCCTAAAACTTTTTTGTAGGTTTGCAAGGTTGCGCTCATTGGAAACGACAGTATGCAAACAGATTTTTTAGTAATCGGAAGTGGCATTGCAGGCTTGACCTATGCCATCAAAATAGCGGAAAAATATCCGCAAAAAAAGGTGACGATCATCACCAAGACACAGACGGACGAAACCAATACCAAATACGCGCAGGGCGGTATCGCCGGCGTGTGGGACAAGGTGCGCGATAGCTACGAAAAACATATCGAGGACACGTTGGTGGCGGGCGACGGACTTTGCAACGCCAATACCGTCGAAATCGTCGTCAAGGAAGGTCCCAAAAGAATCAAGGAAATCATCGGCTACGGTGCCGATTTTGACAAAACGGAAACGGGCGATTACAGCCTCGGAAAAGAAGGCGGCCACAGCGAATTCCGCATTTTGCACTATAAAGACGTTACGGGCTGGGAAGTCGAGCGCGCCTTGATTGCCAAAATGGAACAGTTGACCAATATAGAATTGATCAAGGACTGTTTCGTACTGGACATCATCACGCAGCACCATTTGGGCTATTTGGTCACGAAATCCACGCCAGACATACGTTGTTACGGCGTGTACGTATTGAACCTTACCACTAAAAAAATCGAAAAAATCCTTTCGTCAATTACACTTTTGGGCAGTGGCGGTTGCGGTCAAGCCTATTTGACGACGACCAATCCGACGATTGCGACCGGCGACGGCGTGGCGATGGTTTACCGCGCCAAAGGCCGCATCGAAAACATGGAATTTATCCAGTTCCATCCGACGGCGCTATACCAGCCGGGCGTTTCACCGTCGTTTTTGATAACGGAAGCGGTGCGTGGCGACGGCGGCATTTTGCGTAATCAGGCAGGCGAGGCATTCATGGAAAAATACGATCCACGCAAAGATCTCGCGCCGAGGGACATCGTTGCGCGCGCGATCGACAACGAAATGAAAAAAGCGGGTTCCGACCATGTTTGGTTGGATTGCCGGCACATGGATCACGAAAAATTCATGCACCATTTTCCCAATATCCATGAATACTGCAAAAATATCGGCATCGACGTTTTCAAAAATATGATTCCCGTTGCGCCCGCTGCGCATTATAGTTGCGGCGGCGTCAAGACTGACGAATGGGCGCGCACTTCCATCCAAAACCTTTATGCCTGCGGCGAATGCAGCAGCACGGGGCTCCACGGCGCCAACCGCCTTGCGTCCAATAGTTTGTTGGAAGCGATGGTATTCGGACACCGCGCGTATATGGACACGGACCGAAAAATGCGTTCGGGTATTGACTTGGCAATCGACGAAAACCTAATCCCCGACTGGAATGCAAAAGGAACTTCCGTCCCAAAAGAAATGGTCATGATCACGCAAAGTCAAAAAGAACTGCAACAGATCATGAGTAGCTACGTCGGCATTGTACGCACCGACGAGCGTCTGCAAAGAGCTTCCAAGCGACTAGATCTTTTGTTTGAGGAAACCGAAAACATGTACAAATCGATGAAGGTTTCTCCGCAATTGTGTCAACTACGCAACTTGATAACGGTAAGTTATTTAATAGTCAAATGCGCCCAGTTCAGAAAGGAAAGTCGTGGCCTACACTATAATACGGATCATCCGGAACATAGCGCAATTGTCCAAGATATTGTGTTATAAACGGTTTATAGTATATAGTCCCAAGTCCTATGCAGTCAGTTTTTTACAACTACAGTACAATTTTAGTTTTTTAATTTCGCCTTTTTACTTTTTAAAATGTATTACTTAGTCTACGGTTTACTGTATTTGGTTTCGCTGTTACCGTTTCCTATACTATACCTGGTCAGTGATTTTGTTGCTTTAATATTGCGTGACTTGGCACACTATAGAAAAGATATTTTGCGCAAAAATCTTTCTATTGCCTTTCCAGAAAAAACGGAAGCGGAAAGGGAAATGATTCGGAAAAAATTTTACAGAAACCTTACCGACAATTTCATCGAGACGATCAAACTTTTGTCTATTTCCAAAAAAACTTTGGAAAAAAGATTTCGTGCGGAAAATCCGGAAGTCATGTATGATTTCTACCAACAGAACAAAAACGTCACGGTCGTATTGGGACATTTTTTCAACTGGGAATATGCCAACCAGTTGTATTCACTCAAAATAAAACAGGATCTGGCGGTAGTCTACATGCCGATCAACAACCCCGTTTTTAATAGAATTTTCCTCAAACTACGCAGCCGTTTCAACAGCAAACTGGTATCGGCGCATCGCTACGCCGCAGAAATAAAACCTTTCGGAAAAGAAAAACCGTACACCGTAATTTTAGTCGGTGATCAAAATCCCGGCAATACACACAATGCTTTCTGGACGCCGTTTTTCGGGCACATGACACCGTTCGTAAAAGGGCCGGAAAAAGGAGCAGCGTTGACACGACAAGCAGTCGCGTATTGCAGCATCAAAAAAGTAAAACGCGGTTACTACACTTCCAAAATTGAAGTCATTACAAACAACGCGCGCGAAACCGAAAACGGTTTTGTCACTAAACAAATGATTGCTCATATTGAACAAAACCTACGCGAACAACCAGACAATTACCTCTGGTCACACAACCGTTTCCGGCACGAATACAAAGAGGAACTATTTAAACATTTGGTTGTTTAATTGACAGTGGACAGCTATCAATTGTTTTCCGCTTCCCGCGCTTCCTTTTCCCATTTATTGTTATAGTATCCATGGCGAATACTTTCCCATGTGTACAGGACTATAAATCGTAAAATACCATATCGCCGAAACTGCCTAATATGTTGCATTTCATGACGCACCCAGCGTTCGTCCGAAAGGAATTTTTCTTTGGACGTATTGTACAAATGTATAGTCTGTCCAATAGTAATCGCCATATTGTCGCTTTTTAGTTTTTTGGCAGCGAGGCGCGCGATAAAAGAGTTTTCCTTAATTTTCAAGGCCGTTATGCTTTAAGGGTAAACGAACAAAAAAAGTCGTACCGATACCAACCTCACTCTCGAAATAGATAGTGCCGCCGGCTCTTTCGCAAATACCTTTACAAATCGCCAGTCCCAACCCTGTGCCGGAAGACTTGGTCGTAAAATTCGGCACGAAAATCTTATTTTTCATGTCATCGGAAATGCCAACACCAAAATCCTGAATGGAAATAATTGCATAGTCATCCACTATAGTTTGCCGGAGTTTTATCGTTTTATGGTTGTTGTTCGTCGAAGCTTCAATCGCATTTTTAATGAGGTTGGTTAATAAGCGATGGATCTGCGCCTTGTCCGCTACTATAATCGTTTCTTGTTCCGGCACAACCAAACTAATATCCAAACTTTCATCCGTTTTGTACAGATTACCGACGGAACGCAGACAATCTTTCACATCCATTTCCTCCGGATTTGTATGGCTTATATTGGCAAACTGACTGAAATCGCCAGCGATTTTAGCGAGCTGATCGATTTGGTCAATAAGGGTTTTGGCAACTTTTTGGCTCAGTTCCGCAGCATTCGGCGCTCCGGAAGCAATCGCCCGATCCAAGTATTGAATACTTAGTTTCATCGGCGTCAACGGATTTTTGATTTCGTGTGCAACCTGACGTGCCATTTCCTGCCAGGCACCTTCCCTTTCCGATTTTGCCAACGCTTCGGCACTTTCCGAAAGTTTTTGCAGCATAATATTATAGCCGCTCACAAGCGCGCCGATTTCATCTTTGCGTTTATAGTTTATTGGTTCGTTTTTACCTGTCAGGTTTAGCAGTTTCATTTTATCCTCAATAATTCCGAACGTCGTCGTGATCTGTTTGGTCAACCGCAACGCCACGAAGCCCGCGAAAATAAATATTAACGCATTCAAATTAATGATAGTCACTAGAAAACTAGAAATCTGTTGGCGTACTTCGTTTTGCGAATTGAGATACGGAATATTGAGGTACGCAATATCATTTCCCTGCAAATCCTGCAACGGAAAATAGATACTGGAAAATTTGAAATTCCCGATTTGTTCCTCACTCGTAAATTCCAGCTGATCTCTGTTGCGCAACATATAAAACGCGCTCGGATTCATGAGCGAACTGAAAAATCCATTGCCATAAATCGTCGGCTGTGTAGACGCAACAAGGGTTCCATCAAGATTATAGTAATTGATATCAAGATTGTTCAGCGCGGCAATCTGCAATACTTTTCGGGTAAATTCGTCCAAAGAAGCATTTTCATTGTCAAATTCATGGTCGTCGCTATCCTGCAACAAATCATTTTTGATACTATTTTCCGTTTCTATCGACACGATTCTTGCCGACTTGGAAAGCTTGATTTTATTGGCTTCTTTGAACTGTGCCAAGAAAAATGTTATAGTCGAAACACTCACAACCAAAAACGAAAAAAGACTCAGAAAAATAATTGTTCCCTGCATTTTTCGGTTTATAGTAAGACGTGTTATCTTTTTTAAATACCGAAAATTGAAACCCGAAAAAACAAAATAAATACACAGATAAGACAGACACAAAACCACGATGGCGGAGCAGAATATATAGGCAAACAATGTCACGAAATCCAATACGACATTCATGTTCTTCACTACCACGATCACCTTTTGATCACCTGTTTTATACCAAAGCGTACTTTTTTTTGCGGAATTTTCGACGAGATAATAACTACCTAAAAAATTTCTAGGCGTGATAGACGCCGAATATCCGCCGTCGAGATAACTCGTCACCAATTTATTGTTATAGTATATGGCATAAGAATAATCGTCGCCAATATCACCCGGCAAAGATTTGGACGTATTGAACAGGCGCACATCCAACTGATTATCCGAATAACGCATCGGCTTGACCAATATAAATGCATAGGCGTCGGCCGTATCCAGCGTCGTCGTTATTTTTTTTCGATAAATATAGCTGAACTGGTCTGGCTTGCTATCGTTATAGTATAGATCCGGCATATCCATGTGTTTTCCCAACATCTGGATATTGTTTTGCAGCGTCTCGTATTTTGTAGAATCCGCATTGAAAAGTGGTCGTTTCAGACTATCGTACGTGTAGATGCTCGTTCGATATTTATTGAGATACCCCGAAAAATAATCATTGATGATTTTGTATTTGGCCGTCGCATTCTGATCCTCGTTGTACAACGGTTTTACGCCGTTTTGGATAAAATAACTGTTGAAATTGTTGACCGCCATGTGCAGCAACATTTCCCCGGTCGCATCGGCACGCATGGAAAGATTTTCCGCAAAAAACTTACGGTCATTCAATTCCAGTTGGCGATATTCCGTGTAAATAACCACCGTGAGCGACGCACTCAATATCAATACCATCGACAAAAAAATCGGGGAAGCCACGAAATCCTTTTTGATATTGGGCCAGCATTTGTCAAAAAATACCGAAAAACCGATCAGCCATATTACCGTAATGAAATCGCTCAATATAGAACCGGCATCACTAAAAAAAGCACCCATCAAAATCCCCGTCGCGGCGATAAACAATATTCTCCGCAAATACGAATAGCCCAATATCCTCGACGGCCACAGGCACAAATACGAAATGCGCACATAGCACCACATGAAAATAGCCAACGCTACAAAACATACGACCGTGTAACCGCTCATGGAAAAAAAGTTCGTCACGTTGAACGATACCTGCGAATCGGTGACCAGACTTTCAATCAACCGCACAAACTCGACCGTGCCCACCGTCCATGCAATCAAACCAACGACTGCAATGACATGCTTGTATTGCCAGGCTTTTTGGGTAATTGCCTCTCTTTTAAAAAGGACAACATTGTTTTTGATAAAATTGCTCATCCACCACAACAACATCAGGTTGACCACTAGATCGCCCAGCGATCGATGCAGCCAACTCGTCGCATATACTAGCGGATCAAACAATTCGTACACCCGAAAATTGAACGGAAACGGATAGTAATACGACAACAAACGCCCCACGATTATTATCAAAACCAATATGCCAAAACCCGCATAAAAACCATATTTGAACGCGAGCCTACGCAGATAACCATTCAGCAACACAATGCCGATCAACAACGCCGTCAACCGCAAAAACAGGGACAAACTATCCAACTTAGCCGAACTTTCATTGTCGCTGTCCGCAATATGATAGAGCGTTTTGCCGCCGCTATTGACAATAGGAATGCCATCCTTGTCGATCTTGTAGCGCCGCCCCAGCTTGGGATAGCCGTCAAACTGGCTTTTCAGTAGGCTGCTCGACTGCGGATATTGCCAATACACCGGAATCACGCCGACGACTTTGTAAACGCCGGAACCTATTTTTATTGTCCGCGAAATCTGTTCGAAAAAACCTTTATTGTTCGAAACGGCAAATGCTCCGTCCGCTTTTTTCAGCAAAGTTTCATTGACATCCAAACGCGAACTGTTCCAATACACCAACAGCGGGTTGCCAATATCGTTGAGCTGGTAAACAAACAATCCAATAGGCGAATTTTCTACTTGCAGATTGGCGGAACGATGACCACGGTTAGTGTACACAGCCACTTCCGCTACTTTTGCTTTGTTGTTGGCAAGCGCATAAAAAACACTTTCCTTTTGTCTCAGCGAGGTTTCCAATACATATTTGACGCGCGCCGGATTGGAATTGTACGCCCAAAAATTGGAATTGACACAGGACGCCACGTACAACAGGATAGCAATTCCCAGCCAAAGTTTTCGCTTAGAAATACCGTCCCACCATCCTATTTTTTTAAAGGTAAAATCCTTCATGCTTATTTTTTCAGTTCACGTTTGGCCTGTTCCCACAAAGCGTCCATTTCTTCCAACGAAAGATTTTCCAGATGGATTTGTTTTTTGTCCGCCTCCGTTTCCATAAAAGCAAAACGGTCCATGAATTTTTTGTTGGTACGTTCCAAAGCCGATTCAGCGTCTATTTTCAAAAATCGTGCATAGTTTATCAACGCAAACAACAGATCGCCAAATTCCTCTTCCACATGGCTTTGCGACTGTTCCGCTTCAGCATTTTTGAGTTCATCGATTTCTTCTTCGACTTTTTTCCACACGTCGGCCTTGTTTTCCCACTCAAATCCAATATGTGCGGCTTTTTCCTGAATGCGCGTCGCCTTCACGACTGCCGGCAAAGATTTGGGAACGCCGGAAAGAATCGATTTCCGACCTTCTTTTTCGAGTTTGATGCGTTGCCAGTTGAGCTTGACGTCTTCCTCGTTTTCGACTTTTACGTCGCCGTAAATATGCGGATGGCGCACGATCATTTTTTCCGAAATCGCCGTCAATACGTCACCAAACGTGAACTTTTCCTTTTCTTTTGCAATACGCGCGTAAAAAAGCAAATGCAGCATGATGTCGCCGAGCTCACCTTTTAGTTCGTCCCAGTCCTCGTCCAATATCGCGTCGCCGAGTTCGTAAGTTTCTTCGATCGTCAACGGACGCAGCGTCTGTATCGTCTGCTTTTGGTCCCAGGGACATTTTTCGCGCAGCTCGTCCAATATGTTTGCCAGCCTTGTAAATTTTTGTTCTACGTTTTCTTCTTGTAACATGTTGTCAAAGTAAAAAATAAAAAGGAAAAAACACGGCGGATATTTTTTTATGAGGCAAAGAATTGGTTGCTGAACAATATTCAAGACGTTGTATGGACGGAAAAAGGTTGTCGGCCAGCGACCATTACTCCTCGTCATTTTGAATGTAACGAGAAATCCCCTAGGCAGAAACCGCGTTAATTTTGTTGGAGATTTCTCCCGTTGGTCGAAATGACGCGGAGGAATTATTTTAAAAACTGATTGTCCACAGTCCATTATCCGCCCTCTTTTTCACTCAAGAAAAAACTAAACACTTGTTTAATTCAAACAAATGTTTAATTTTGTGTTCCAATATGAGCAGTGATTTATCAAAAAGTTGTAAAAAAGTCCAGATTCTGGAAGCCGCAACCGAGGTTTTCGCGACCAAAGGTTTTGAAGGGGCGTCTATACGCGAGCTCGCATCTGCGGCGAAGGTCAATATTGCGATGATCAACTACTATTTTGGTTCCAAGGAAAAACTGTTCAACGACGTCGTCAATTACCATTCGGAATACATGTACGCCAGTCTGAAGGACATCGTTTCACGGACGGGCATTTCTTATTTGGAAAAAGTGTTCATGCTGATCGACCTGCATGTCGACAAACTGGCAAAAAACAGAAATTACCACAAGCTGATCCACCACGAAATCATGTTGAACCAGCGCAACGAAGTGAGCGAAAGCATCCAAAAGATCATCACGCAGAGCAGCACTCTTACAAAATCCATAATCGAAGACGGCATCAAATCGGGCGAATTTAGGGAAGTGGACGTCGAGCTGACGCTTTCGTGCCTGCACGGAACGGTCAACCAATTGTTTCTTTCCAGAGCAATCTGCAAAATCATACTGGAACTCGACGCTTCCGAAAACGATCCTTTCAGACCTGAAATGCGCCATCGACTCGTCGCTTATCTCCGCGACCTCATGGAACATTATCTGGTCAAATAACACGAATATCAGGCACGTCCCGCCAATATGAGACGCGGCCTTTACATTATACAATTTTTTACAGTTGGTTTTGGTGAACACGGGCCGTTCTTTTCAGGACAGGCCCTTTTTTAATGAATGATTAATGATTCGCGTTAATAGTTAAGGCCGAAAATGTATGGTGCATTATTCTTGCAAATCGATGGTCGGCAACACGTCCAGTATAATCAAATGCAGGACAAAGCCCGAATGGCTTCAATAAGAAAAATCACAGGCGCGACCTGTGGACACATATCATTATTGAAATGGTCATCCGTTTGAAAATAATGTAACAAAACTGCTGATGCCCATTATTCATCATTAATTGTTCATTTTCTTAACTATCTTGCGGCAATTAGCACGATTTACACAAATGAAGATTACTGAACATATCCAAAACGCGAAAGGAACGCTTCTTTCGTACGAGATTTTGCCGCCATTGAAAGGAAAAGACATTCGGTCAATATACCAGCACTTGGATCCGCTGACGGAATTTAAACCGTCGTGGATCAACGTGACGTACCACCGCACGGAAGCCGTTTTCAAAAAAAGAACGGACGGCTCAATCGAAAAAACAAAACAGCGCAAACGCCCCGGCACAGTGGGCATTTGTGCCGCACTCAAAAACCATTATGGCATCGATACGACGCCGCATATCATCTGCGGCGGTTTTTCCCAAAACGATACGGAAGACGCACTGATCGACCTTAACTTTCTCGGTATTGACAACGTATTGGCATTGCGCGGTGACGCGGCAAAAAGCGACGGCGTTTTTATTCCCGAACCCCATGGACATCGATACGCCTTGGACTTGGTCAAACAAGTCACCAACCTCAACAAAGGCATTTATCTGGAAGACGAAATCACGGACGGCATCGCGACCAATTTTTGTATTGGCGTGGCGGGCTATCCCGAAATGCATTTTGAGGCTTCCAATATGGAAAGCGACTTGCTGCACCTGAAAGCGAAAGTCGACGCAGGTGCCGAATATATTATGACGCAGATGTTTTTTGACAACCAAAAGTTTTTTGATTTTGTCAAAAGTTGCCGCGACCTGGACATCAACGTTCCAATCATTCCGGGACTGAAAGCATTGACAAGAAAAAAACAATTGTCCGTACTTCCGAAAATCTTCAACGTAGAAATCCCCAAAGCTTTGTCCGAAGCTGTCGAGCAAACAGCCAACGACGCCGACGCCGAAAAAATAGGAACGGAATGGCTGATCCAGCAAAGCAAGGAACTACGCGAATTTGGCGTTCCTGTTTTGCATTACTATACTTTAGGAAAACCTGAAACGATCAGAAACGTCGTACAGGAGATTTTTTAAATTGACAATGAGTTTTATCGTTATAGTCGCTGGAAGGTTTCCAGCGACTTTTTTTATGATTCAGCTGCAATAACAATGAACATTTCTGATCCACAATACGACGGATTTCAAAATCCTTGCTTATCTAGCATTCGGGGTTCCCTGCGGAACATCCCGAATATCAAATTCCCTTACATCATAGCCATCACCCTATCCACCGCCGATTCTCCATTGCCAATAGCCTTCAGCATTAAGTGTCCGCACGGAAGCACTTCAATATGAACAAACGGCTCCGCACCTTTTTGGATATTGGAACCTAAGCTTGACGGTACGAGCGTATCGTATTGCCCAAAGAAAATATAAACAGGCGTTTTGTATTGGCGGATTTTTTCTTTTATGACGGACATTTCAGAATAAAATGCGCGCGTCACCATTAAACGTTCATACACCAAATGCGCGGTGTCGGCGTCTTCGTAAGACGATTTGACAAGGTTGAAAACGCTTCTATTGACAAGGTGTATTTTTCGGGCAAAACGAGTGAGCAACATAATAAGTTTGGTAGAATGGCTCATCCATTTGAACAGTTTTGGCCCAATAGAAGTCCGAAACAACAATCGATGTCCGAACGAATACGACAATCCGTCCGGTGCAAACAAAGTCAGTTTGCGCACGCGCGCCGCAAAACATTGGTACATATACAAACAAATCCGTCCGCCCATGCTGTGCCCGACCAGTTCAAAATCCGTTAACGGTTTTTGCAGTTCTTGTTCGTACATCAATCCGAAAATCGCCAAAAGATCATCCGTCCCCAATACAGATTCGTTCCATTCGGTTGCGCCGTGAAGCGGAAAATCCAACGCGAACAAGCTTTTGTCGTCCGGACAATATTTTCCCAAACCAGCATATGCTTCCCCAGAAAGCGAAAAACCATGCACACAAAAAACGGGCATTTCGCCTTTTCCGTAAACACGGTAAGCGATCCGACTGTTTTTATATGGGACAAAATACAGTTTTTCCATGGCTAGTGAAAGGCTTGTGATTGTTTGTATTTTTTCCGCCATGCCAATAGTCCTGCGACAGCGATCAACAGAAACACGAAAAACTGTACCATCGTAAATACGTAACCTTTCATGAAATATAGTGGCATCGAAACCAAGTCCGTCAATATCCACCAATACCAACTTTCTACTTTTTTTCTGTTCATCAAAAACATCGCCGTGTATGCGCTTGCCGATGCAAATGCGTCCTGCATTGGCACTACGCTCGGCGTATATTTTTTCAATATAAAAAACAAGACGCCGCACATCAATGCGAAAAACGAAACCGACTGCGCCCAATCTTTTCTGCTGTTCATCGTGATGTGCAACTGCGCGCCGTCGCTTCCTTTTTTGGACGACCACAGCCACCAACCGTAGATGCTCATTAGCGTATAGTAAACGTTCAACCCCGTTTCGGCATACAGTTTTCCTTCCAGACTAATAAATACGTAGATCGCCGTGCTGACGATTCCCGTGGGATAGACCCAGATGTTTTCCATTTTGGACAAAAAAGTGCTCGCGATGCCCAGCAATACAGCGATGTATTCCCAAGACGTCGTCTGCCGCATCCCTTCCCAAAACTGCTGAAAAACATTTCCCATCACATTACAAACATAAAAAGAATGATGAATGATGAGGTATGAATGATGAACTTTTGTTAGAGACTACTTTAAAAATCGTTGCGGAAAATTTACCTATTGAAAGATTTTTCATCACTTCGTCAACATAAAGTATCGACAATTGTAAATATAAAAAGCAAGAAGGTTATGAATGATGGATTATGAGTTATAATCGTGTTTAAATTCTCTGCAAAGGGGACTCCGCAAAAAAACAATCTGTGAATCTGTGGCAAACACCCAATTCCTAATGCATCATTCCTAATTCTCTTTTACTTTTGTCATTCAACAAAACGCACTATGGAATCTTCAAAATACCCGTTTTTCCTACAATTCAGCTTACGCCTGCTGAGTATTGTACTGTTATTATTATTGGCATATTTAGGAGAAGGCATCCTGAAGCCGCTGGCATTTGCAGGCATTTTTACGCTTGGGCTGATCGGGCCTTGCGCCTGGCTCGAACGGCGCGGCTTTAACCGTTCGTGGGCAGCGGCGACCTGCGTATTGTTGGGATTGATATTGATTGGGGTGGTTGTTTCGTTTTTGTCTACGCAGGTTGCAGGCTTCAGGGAAGACATTCCGCACCTGAAAGACCAGTTCAATACCGCGATCATACAACTCGAACAGTTTTTGCACGAACGCTTCGACATGCAGAAAAACCAGATGCTCGATTACATCAAGCAAGGCGAAGACAACCTTTTAAGTCACTCCTCCTCTTTGTTGGGAAGTACGGTTTCGGCATTCACGACAACATTGCTTTTTACCGTATTGATCCCAATATATACGTTTTTGATGCTCATTTACAGAAGTCAGGTTTCGACTTTTTTGCAAATGGTTTTTGACGAAAAATTCCATGATCGTATCGCCCTGATCATGAACAATACCAAAAACGTCATTCGCAGTTACGTCGGTGGTTTGGTGATCGAAATGCTGATTGTCGCAGCTATCAACTGTATTGCCATGTCGATATTGGGCATCAAGTACGCAATTCTTTTGGGTATATTGGCAGCGATTATGAACGTCATTCCGTATGTGGGGATTTTCAGTGCGATGGCGATTTCGGGTTTGATAACATTGTCCACCAACGGTCCTTCGGAAGCCTTGATAACGATACTTATATTGGTCGGCGTGCACCTATTGGACAGCAATGTTTTGTTACCCAAAATCGTCGGCAGCAAAGTCAAACTCAACGCGTTGACAACCATCGTCGTAGTGATTATAGGCGAACACTTGTGGGGGATTCCAGGCATGTTTTTGTCCGTCCCGATCACGGCGATATTGAAAGTCATTTTCGACGACTCATTTTCCATGCGGCATTGGGGCATATTGCTCGGCGAAGAAGACGTCAAACCCAGCCTTACCCGTTTCAAAAAACCATTTAAACGAAAAGATCAATAATGGCAATAGGCGCAGTTTTTTTAGTTCCCACGGTATTGCAGGACGACGAAGCAGCATTGGCATCCCTACCCCAAAATATCATTGCGACCGTACGCAGCTGTCAGGTTATTTTTACGGAAAATGAACGCACGACGCGGCGCCATCTGAAAAAAATGGACCGCGACATCGTCATCGACGACTTTCAATGGTTTGCGATCGGCAAAGCGGAAGAAAACGTTTTGCAGCAATTTCGCGAACAATTACAATCGGGCAAAAACATTGCGATCGTCAGCGAAGCCGGCTGTCCGGGCATTGCCGATCCGGGACAATTTTTGATTGCGGAAGCACAAAAGCTCAATGCCGTCGTGCATCCTTTGGTCGGGCCTAGCAGCATATTGCTGGCGCTGATGGCGAGCGGTATGAACGGGCAAAACTTTCATTTTCTCGGCTACCTTCCTGTAGACAGCAACGAAAGAAAAAACAAAATCAAAAAGCTGGAAGCCACGTCCATCAACGAAAACAGCACACAGATATTCATCGAAACGCCTTACCGCAATATTCCATTGGCAAAAGATATTTTGTCCAATACCAAGCCCAATACCAGACTTTGTATCGCCTGTAATATCACGGCGTCCAACGAAAATATCCGAACGAAAACAATAAAAGACTGGCAAAAAGAAAACCTCGATTATTTACACAAACAACCGACTATTTTTCTATTGGATGCCGGAACCCAATATGCACCTAAAAATCATTGATGATACGGTACCCTTTAGTCGGCACCACAAAAAAATGTTCTGAGATCGGCATCAGGTTGATGCTTTTGGCGTTGATGATAATCGGATCAGCCTTGCTTGCATCCAGAGATTCATAACGCAATATTATTCCGGGAATATCTTTAAACTGAAATTTGTTTTCCTTGCTACTAGGTACAACATCCAAAGTATAGTACACATGGTATTGGCTGCCGTTTTCCAGTGACTGCAAGGCTTTCCCGCAACGGTAGCCCAATATCACCGTCACATCATTGTTGTCCAGTATAGTTGTCGCGTTTTGGTAGAGCGCATTTTTAAAACGCCAATCCGTGGAGTCTAGTACCGTTTTGTATTTATTTGCACCGATTTCCTTTAGGATATTGACATTTCCGGTCGTGTTGTTTTGCAAGATTGTTTGCAAGTAGTTGACATTTGCATACGAAAAGTCCGTTCGCACTTGTGCTCCATGTATGTAAACCGTTTTTGCCGCATTGACCAATACGGAATCTTTGTCCCTGTATGTAACGGAATAATGGATCGTACAATCTCCGAGTTCTCGTTGGGCATATATTTCCATAATGCCCAATAGCACCAAACCCACGATCAATAATAATCTATGCAGAATTTTGTTCAATATGTAGATCGGCTCTTTTTTCAAAAAATGGTACTTTTTTTTTGTAAAAAGATTAATTTATAATGTAATGGTGCTTACTGCATTCATCTTTATTCGATTTCTTTGTAAATCAATAGCGAATATACAAACAAATAGGGTGGAAATATGAATTTTCTACCCCATTTTAATCGGCTTCGCCTGTACGTTTGGCATCTTTTTCTTCTTCATTCCTATCAGGCATACACTGGAAAGGATGATAATAAGACCTGCCATTTGTAAAGCTGATACTTGTTCGTTTCAGCCATACTTGCGCTCCTTCCGCCAACCAGAACGCTGAAAACATAGTTTTTACTTTTTCGTTCTGTTGTATAGTATAGTTCTGCTTCAAAGCCATTCGTTAACGGATTTTTCCAGTAAAAATGTTGTCCCCAAATTATATTTACCCTCAATTGAAGAAAATATAGGCAAAGATGGATTTCTTACCTTGCTATAGTTGCCGGTCAGCATTAGACCAGGCAACAACTGAGAATAGGCTGAACAACGATAAATTATATTACAAAACAACACTAACAGGCTAGGAATAATCTTCATTTTGCTGTTCATGACTTAATGTTGTTTTTATTTTCTTTTACCTTCTAATGCTGCCTCATGCTTCTTATCTATCGTAAAATACTGGATAACAACAAATGGAATGGCTAATATAATAAGCAAAAGCAGAATTTTAAAATTTGCGTACCAAGGTGCAGGAATGAAAAGATTGACAATAAAAGAGCCAGCAATGACCGTCCAAAAGATTTCTAACCCTATAAATAGTTGCAATTTTCTGCGTAAACCTTTAAATAAATCGGGCCGTTGTATCACCAATAGTTCATAAGGAAGAACAATAAAAATAAAATAGATAATTGAAAAATAGGGGAAACCACTATCATGAATGGTATCTTTCAAATTAATCCAGAAATAGGTTGGTACAGGGTGAACAATATCTCCAAAATTAGACCATATAACTATTATTATTTCCAACAGAATAAAGGAATATAATATGGCGACAATGAAACGTTTTAAAATCATTTTGATCGAATTTATGGTATTGTTAAATTAATATAGGTAATTGATTATTCATTTTCATGAATAAGAGGTTGAGCGATTTTTCTATCATGTGTTTTGCTTTGCTGTAACATTTACCTTTTCTTTTAAACCTCGCCAAA
>Ga0154006_1000063_pt1 | contig 39960 bp, 54 predicted proteins | sample TSFL090MetaG_FD_104747 | JGI IMG/M metagenome (GOLD analysis project Ga0154006, IMG submission 104747) | Attine ant fungus gardens microbial communities from Florida, USA - TSFL090 MetaG | ecosystem: Host-associated > Fungi > Mycelium > Unclassified | place: USA: Florida, Wakulla State Forest...
TAACAACAAAAATTTAAAGAAATGGATGCATTGAAAAAAACAATGAAAGCAATTGTGGTTACTGATCCCGAAAAGGATACCAGTGGAATGGCCTTGACTGAAAGACCGATGGTGGCAGCCGATTTAAACGATGTAATTGTTCAGGTTTATGCCTCAGGCTTTACTTCGGGAGAACTTACATGGCCGTCAACCTGGGCTGACCGAACCGGAAAAGACCGTACGCCGACCATTCCCGGTCATGAACTGGCAGGTGTTGTTGTGGAATTGGGTTATGGTACAACAGGGCTTTCGGTAGGGCAACGGGTATTCGGTCTTACCGACTGGACACGCAACGGTACGTTGGCAGAATATGTTGCCGTTGAAGCAAGAAATTTAGCACCACTTCCTGCCGATGTAGATTTTACAGAAGGTGCCGCGTTGGTTATGCCCGGCCTTACCGCCTGGCAGGGTCTGTTCGTACACGGAAATCTTCAGCCTGGTCAGACTGTCCTCATCCACGGTGCAGCAGGTGTGGTCAGTTCGATGGCGGTTCAATTGGCTCGCCATGCCGGAGCTTATGTTATCGGTACAGGGCGTGCTGCTGACAGGAAAACTGCATTGGATTTTGGGGTACACCAATTTGTGGATTTAGAAAATGAAAAACTGGAAGACCTCGGCGGAGTGGACTTGGTGTTTGATATATTCGGTGGAGATATTGCCAGCCAATCCGCAAGTATCATTCGGGATGGTGGAAAGCTAATAACCATTGCGGGCCCGACAGATGCGCGACCTGCTAACGGAACGACCATAGATTTTGTAGTAGAAGCCATTCCAGCACAGCTTAAAGAAGTTGTCCAGCTATTCCGCGCAGGTAAACTAAAAAATAATATAGGGCAGGTTGCCAGTCTTGATGAAGGCGTTGCGGCTTTCAATCCAACCAAAAGAATTAAAGGAAAAACGATTATCCAGATAAAAAAATAATTCCATAACAACTTTAAAATGAACAATAGCAAAATTATGATGAACCCTGTCATTGAAACCATGCTAAGCCGTAACCCCATTAATTTAAAAGCAGGATGTTATTAATCCTGCTTTTTTATTTCCCTCATCCAATAGGGAGCTTGAAAAAACTACTATTTTACGGGTTCCCGTAAATTTATTAAAATCTATTGCCTTATGTTTGTTTTATGAGAAAAGAAGCAGAAAATATGTTGCAGCTCCTTAGCAGGGGCACTGACTTTAGAAATGGCGTAGAGTATGGCCGGATACTGGAATGTATAGCACAAGGTAAAGAAATTATTGGCAAAGAAGTCGAGAATCGTATCAGGGCCAGGGCAGACGCATTAAAAAGAATATAATCCACATATGTGGAAAGAGATTTCTTTGTAAATTGAAATCAAAAGCTGGACTTGCAGTTCCAAAAAGCAATGACAGCAATTATGGAACATTTTGGCAGTTTAGCGGATCCCCGTACAAAAGAGCATAAGATCCGCCATAAGATTTATGACATTATATTCATCACGATTGCCGCTGTGATTTGCGGAGCCGAGGACTGGTATGAAATTGAGGATTATGGCAAAGACAATGAAGCCTGGCTGAGCACCTTTTTAGAACTTCCCGGCGGGTTACCTGCTCATGACACGTACAATCGCTTGTTTTCACTTTTTGATCCCCAGGCATTACAACAGTGCTTCATTAGCTGGGTGCAAAGCATGGCCCAAATAAGCCAAGGCCAGGTGGTCAGTATAGATGGCAAGCAAATGCGTCATAGCGGTGAGCAAGGTAACAAAGCCATTATCCATATGGTAAGTGCCTGGAGCAATGAAAATAACATGGTCTTGGGTCAGCTAAAAGTAAATGATAAAAGCAACGAGATCACGGCCATTCCAGCATTGCTGGATGTACTGATGCTAAAAGGATGCTGGATTACCATTGATGCCATAGGTTGCCAGATAGAAATAGCCAAAAAGATCAAAGCGGTTGGGGCTGAATATATTTTAGCGGTAAAAGACAATCAAAAACATTTGCATGATGATATTATAGAGGCCTTTGAACAAACTGCCGGGGCTGCAAGCGCTGTACAAAAGAATGTGGGTCATGGCCGGATAGAAAAACGCACCTGTCGGGTCATTACCGATATGGATTGGATTTGTAGTAAAGACCAATGGGAAGGGCTTAAAGCCATCGTAGAAATCACAAGTGAGCGAACTTATAAAGCGACAGGAGAAAAACAGATACAGGTTCGACATTATATCAGCAGTATAAACACAACCGCTGACGCATTCAATACCGCTATAAGAGAACATTGGGGTATAGAAAATAAACTTCATTGGGTTTTAGATGTTTGCTTCAATGAAGATGCCGGTACAAAAATGGCGGGTTGTGCTGCCGAAAACTTTTCTTTTATGAATAAAGTAGCCTTGAATTTGCTGAATCAATCTGATGAAAAAAGGGGTGGAAAAAAACTAAGTATAAAGCGCAAACGGAAAAAAGCGGATAGAGATAAGGATTATTTGCTTTCTCTTTTAGCGAAAGCTGGATAAGTTTTAATGCGTCTGCCCTGGTATCAGGGCAGAGAACGTAGAACTTGTCAAAGAAACGTGTAAGCTTGCCCGGTACACGGCCCAGATTGATACTCCTGATGCAGAAGGATGGTGTACCTTTCTTGCCAAAAAGAATTGATCTACTTTCCCCTTAATATTTACAGGACTTAACGATCCTGTTTTTTTATGCCCCATTTTTCCCTTTCAAATAAAAATGGCCTGTCCCTAAAAAGAGCCGGCCATGCTAACCTATGAAAAACACCTACTACAAAGATAGGTCTATTAGAATTATTGAATTAAAAATACTTTGTATGCCAGTTTGAAATGTCTTCTGTCTTCCTTGTCTTTCGTGATTTTATAAACGTTGATTTACTTCATCAGGCATTTGGTTTTCTATAAATAAGTATGCCATATTCTTAACCTGGTCTAAGGAATACTATAAACAAAACGATTTTAATCCACATCCTCCAAATCACATTTATAACTCCTGCGCACCATCCTTTCCTAAAAGAGCTTTGGGGATGATTGAAAAAGAAGATTGAAAAATCCTCGCCTTAATTTCCCTCCCTTATTTTCCAATCCGCTTTATGTGGCTTACGAAGCCACAAACCTAAAAAAACGGTTTTAGAAATTCTGCTAATTGTATCCGCTATTTCTGATCCACTATAGGCCATTTGCCAATGCTTTTTTCATTGCTTCCACAGGTTTTTTATCCAGAGCCAAGTATGATGGTTTTGTTCCGTTTCAAGAGCAAAGGTATGATCGTGTTCTTCACGGGACACCAAGGTCATGCAAGTTTGGTCAAAAAATCTCCACCCCTTGGGTAGTATTTGTTTGCCAAAACCTTGGTGCCCCTAAACACTAACCTTTTATGCTCGTGAAACGAAACATAGCATACTCCGGCTCTTTACACGAATAAAAAAAATGTCAGATATGAAAAAATACAGCATTGGAAATGGCAAAAAGAGTGAAACGAAAACAGCACCTCCTCTCATTGCCGAATAAATCAAAAAAAAAATCAGAACAAAATTCAATAACGCAAAAAAATAGAAATCATGAACATCACAGGAAGACTAACAAGGAACGCAGAAGTAAGAACGCTTAACAACGGTAAGCAAGTAGTAAACTTTTCAGTAGCTGTAAATGACAGCTATAGAAACAAACAGGGCGAGCGTATAGAGCAGACCGCCTTTTTCGATTGCTCATTTTGGAAATCCCCCAACGTGGTGAAGATGCTCACAAAGGGGCTTTTGGTGGAGCTGTCAGGTAGGGTAAGCACAAGGGCATGGGTAACCAAAGACGGCGAAGCTAAGGCAGGACTAAACTTCCATACATCGGAGATTAAACCGCTTGGAGGTGGTAAAAGAGCCGAAACCGTACAGGCTACGACAGAAGCCGACAACAACGGGGATAAAGACGACCTCCCTTTCTAACCGTATTCAATCAATCATTTTTTAAACAATTTAAAATTTAATAGCATGGCACATAACATCAATTACAACGAGCGCACAGGAAAGTACAGTTTCTTTACAGTACAGGAAAAAGCATGGCATGGTTTGGGGCAGGTAATAGACCAGTACCCAACGAGCAGGGAAGCAATAAAACATGCTGGACTTGATTACGAGGTCGTAAAAAGCCCACTCTATACCAAGGGTTCGGGCATCATCGAAACTGCTAACGGCATGGAGATAGCAGAAACGAAATTGAATGTTCCCAACTATTTTGCCAATGTACGGAGCGATAACAATGCTGTATTAGGGGTAGTTGGCAAGGACTACCAAATTGTACAGAACCGCGAAGCCTTTAATTTCTTTGATGCTATTGTAGGCGGTGGCGATGGTATCCTGTATGAAACCGCAGGAGCTTTGGGCAATGGCGAGCGCATTTTTATTACGGCAAAACTGCCCGACTATATCCGTGTAGGCAATGGCGATGACGTAACCGAAAAGTTTATCTTCCTCACCACTTCGCACGATGGTAGCGGAAGCATTACCGCAGCGTTTACACCCATTCGCATAGTTTGTCAGAATACCCTTAACGCTTCGCTCCGCAATATGAGTAACGTTGTACGCATCAAACATACTTCGGGTGCTAAGCAACGTTTGGAGGATGCACACAAGGTTATGGGGCTTGCCAACACATTGAGCAACCAATTGGAGGGCATCTTTAACAGGTGGGCTAAGATACCCGTTACCGACCAAGAAGTTAAAAAGCTAATCCAATTGGCACTTTGCCCCAACAAAGAAACCCTGACCAATTTGGAAAAAGGCAACTACGATGAAATTTCCACCGTGTTCAAAAATACCGTTGATGATGCTTTCATGTACGCCATGATGAGCGATACCCAACAAATGGACACCACCAAAGGCACGCTGTTCGGGGCTTACAATGCGGTTACAGGCTACTATCAGAACGTAAGGAACTACAAAGACGGTGAAGCCAAATTGCAATCTATTGTCATGGGCGGTACGGCACAGTCAAAGACCCAAAAATCTTTTGACCTGTGTACTGCATTTGCAGAGCGTGGAGCAGACATTTTCACCTTTAATTAACCAACCACAGGCGACCGCCTTTGATGGTGGTCGCCTTTACAAAATCAAAGAATATGAAAGCATTAAAAGAAATGAACAAAGTTGAAAAAGCGTATCTATTTGCAAAGTTGTTCCCCGATACCCTTAAAGACCTGACCGATTTTATACAAAAAGAAACCGAACGTTTCAGGGCGCAGGAAGCATCTATGCGAAGCGTTTGGGCAGACAAAACCCTGATAACGGCTGACTTTTGGTTTGGCTTGGTAGGCAATACGGAAGCCTTGCTAAAACGCTATAACGTGATGTTACACCGCAGTCAGCGGGTGTTTTCAGACCAACTGTTTGACGGGTATAATGCCATTTTTCTTGTCAACTGTCTGATTGAATATTCAGAACAAAAAGGATGTGATACAGACTTGAAACAAGCAATACACCTGCTTTTCGGTTACCAAAAATTGATTTTAACATTAGAAAAACGCAACGATGAAACGCAAACTATCATTTAAAATAGAAAGCCTATTGAATGGCATTGAGAACCCAACGGGACCAATTGTGCAGGTCTTGTTTGCCAAGCGATTGGCAGAGCATGAGGGTGTGTTTTCCTTTGACCGCCTTGCCTGCATAACTTTTGATAATCCTAAAGTAAACAAAGCTTTTACAGGCGGTACGCCATTGGATGAAACGCTGTTAATTGGAAACCATTATTCGGACGAAAGCGAATTGCATTTATGTGTAAGGGCTGGCAATAGCTGTTTAAAAATAGCAACAGGGTATTTGCCTGACAGAAACATTGTCTTTCACCCCCAATACCGTCACGAAATACTATTGGACAAACTTTCAGATAAGGAAATCGAGCAGGTTTTTAACCATGTGTGGGACAACCCGCAATCAATTGAACCCCTGCCAAAAATATGGGAGGACTAAGAAAGTATGAAAATAACAGATTTAAACGGCTATCCCATTGAGGTAACCAACCTTGACGAAGCTATCCGAATTGCAAAAGAGTACAAAGGTTACAGGCACAAGGATAAAAGTTTCTCCGAGTTTGACAAACGGCAATGTGCCTATTGGACGGATATGCACGAGAAATTGAGCGCATTAAAAGAACAATTAAGCAATTAAAAATTAACGACTATGAACGCAAATTTTTTCAATCAGATACAGCAGTTGGACTTTACAGGCGTATTGCAACTGAACATATCAAAGGGAGCAGAAACCAATCTTATCGTATCGGTTCTGCTACATAACGAGCAGTGCGGAGACAACGCAAAGAACCTCATACCTCCACTGACATTCAATGCCAAAGCGCAGGAGTTCGACGAGGGATTTTTTGAGCAATTGACCGCACCAATTCAGCAGGTTTCGGGCTTAATGGTGGATATGGAAAAATTCCTGAAGCAAATGGATGAAGTCAAAAAACAATCGGCAATGGAAAAAGAAAAAGCCGACAGGGAGAAGAAAGAAAAAGAAGCTAAGGATAAGAAGTTTAAAGACGGCATGGCAAAGGCTGATGAACTCGAAAAAGAGGGCAAATTCCGTGAAGCATGGATGAAAGTTCCCGACCTCGCAGAGTTCCCCGAAAAAGCAGACGAGATACGCAAACGCAAAACGTCCTTATCCGACAAGTTTGGTACACCGAGCCTTTTCGGTGCAATGGAGGAAGCAAAACCCGAACCGCCAAGAGTGGATGAAGTTTCCGAGGATTACACCACGGATGACGGGGACGAAGAAGAACAAAGTTATTAACTCAAAAAATTACGACCATGTTATTAGCAACGCAATTAGAACGGGTATTTGTACTCAAAGACAAAGGACAAAATATTCGATTGACCGACCCCGAACCACGTTGGAGCGTGGAAGCTGTAATGAATTACTACGCCAATTTGTACCCGATACTAACAACGGCAAAAATATCTGCACCGCAGATTAAAGACGATGCTGTCGAATACAAATTTGAAAGCGTAATGGGAACGAAAGGATAATTTAAAACTACAAAGCAATGAATTATGCAACGCAATATCATATCGGGAACAATCAGCATACCCGAAAAGAAACGGCAAAGGCAATTGCATCGACAGTTGGGCGAGTTCGCCCACTGGATGCAACGACCAAAAGACGCAAGCGAGGTACAAAAAGACAAACAGCAGTCCGTACCGATAGCCATGTTGCCAATGGTTTACTAAAGTGTACATTCCTGCCTAAATTGGCAATGGCACAACCCGTACAGGCTTGTAAGAATATGGCAAAAACGGAAAGGGATTTTTATCAGTCCCTTTCCAATCTTGCCGAGCATTACCGTATAGAACCTATGTCGTCAAAGGCTTATCCATATCCGTACAACTTAACGTTAGCCATGTGGGATTTAGAAACACAATTGAAACGTACCAATATCAATTCGGATAATTTGCAATTGGTACAGGATAGTAAGAAAACCTATTTTATCAGTGAAGAACGCTACGATACAGGTACAACCCTTTATTATATCCCTGTCGTTCCGCTTTATACAATGTTGCACGACAAGAAGCGTAAGCATACAGCACAACTGCTCCTATCGGTTTGCTGTTACCTGTATCATGTAGCTGATATTCCATACTACAGACAGGAAAACAGCTACATGTACTGGACGTATGAAATGCACAGGGATTGGATTGAGCAGGACGAAGAAACGGACGCAACCGAAACCTATGTTAATGAATTGAACAAAGCGGATTTTATTGGCGACCGTATGGAACGAAAATTATTCAGTCGTAAGAATTTAGATGTTTTTGAACAGCGTTTAAGCGGTCTTGCTTGCCGTGATACGTTCGACAACGAATGCCATAGGGTTGCTTGCGATGCCTTTGCACTTTACAAAGAATATCCCCAAGCAAGTGTTTTCAGAAATGCACCAGTTAACGAACAAGACCCCTACGAGGATGATTACGATAAACAGGTTATTGGCATGGAAAAGTATATCTCCTTTATCGCAGATACCAAAGGTTGGCTTTATGAAAGCCTGATTGACAGTATCAATAACGAGTTTAACGAATATGGAGGAATGGAGGAACCGAGCATTATTAAACCGTTCGACGGCAGTGCCAATATTACGACAAGCACGCTTGATTTTGAAAACAGACTGTTTGCTTTATTGGATGATCTATGCGGACTATTATATGACTATAAAACGATAAAAAAATGAATGACGTAAATAACATAGCTGAAAGTTTTGGTACGTTGTACCATCCAAAAACTGCATTGGTTTTTTATGAAGCGTGTGGAAAAGATAAAACCGTATATGTGGAGCATTTCGATATGGACAGCGGTGGCAACCCCATCAATGCCCACCCTTTGACCGTAAGGGAAGCAAACCTATTGGCAAAGTCCTTACAGACCGAAGATGAAAAGAATACCGCCTTTTTGAAGCCCAAAGGCGTTTTGCCCACCAATATCCTGCATATCAATCCGGGCGAAAAGGGTTCGGTACTTTGGTACACCAAAGCACAGCAAAGGCAATTGTTTTTTGTAGACGGTCTGGGCATACCTAATGGAATTGCACAAGTACCGCCCATGCTTTGGCTTGCAAGCAAAAACGGTCTCTTTGTATTTGCTTTGGCAAGTAATAGAAGACCAACCGATAAAACGCCCCTGCATTATGCCCCTTTTTTCAATATCTACGAAAAGGGTAACGTATGTATGGGTACGGTAAGTATAGAAATCAAAAAATCTGCATCGGTAGAGGAATTTGTACAGGCTTGGGAGCATTATTTTTTTAATTCCTATTTCAGCCATTCATTGGGCGCAAGTCTGACAAAAACAAACATTGTAAACCTTTGGAAAGACCTGATCGGTACGGACAAGCCTTTTCCCAAAGAGATATTAAAGAAAAACAATAAAACCCTTAAAAATCTATTGTGATGAATACAACAAAAACAGCCGTCCATTTTACCGATAATTATCTGCTCAATCCGACCAATCCAATTTCTGTAAACGTGATTGGCTCAGGTGGAACAGGCTCTAAAGTGCTTACTGCCTTAACAGAAATAAACCATAGTTTGATTGCTTTAGGACACGCAGGGTTGCAAATCCGCCTTTGGGACGATGATATTATTACAACCGCAAACTTAGGTAGACAGCGTTTTGCAGAATGTGAAACAGGATTGTATAAATCGGTAGCCCTGATAAATCGTATCAACCGTTGGGAGGGCACCAACTGGAAAGCCGAAACCCGAAAGTTTGAAAAAGATAAATTCGGGAGGATACCCGAACAGGCACAGGCAACCATTTACATAACCTGTGTAGATAATGTAAAGGCACGTTTTGGCGTTGCAGAAATACTTAGCGTTTTAAACAATCGTAGAAATCATAGAACCCAAAGAGATGACCCTAAATATTGGCTCGACTTTGGCAACAGCCAATCAACAGGGCAAGTATTACTGTCTACGATAGGAACTATTGAGCAACCCCAATCTGAAAAATACGAAACGGTGGCAAGCCTGCCATTTATTACCGATGAATTTGGCGAACTGCTGAAGCAATCCGAACAAATGGACGACACACCGAGTTGCAGTTTAGCCGATGCATTGGAGAAACAGGATTTGTTTATCAATTCCTCTTTAGTGCCGATGGGCTGTTCTTTATTATGGTATTTGTTCCGTTATGGAATGATTGAAAACAAAGGATTTTTTCATAATCTGAAAGACTTCCGAACCCACCCGATAAAAGTTGCCTGACCCGAAAAATTGGGCGGCAAAAAGACACTCCCTCCCGATGGTCGGGGCAGTCTTTTTGCATCCAAGCGGTACAACCCCTTTGCCAAAATGTATGGCTTCGCACCGTCCTCACTTCACATTTTACCAAACAGGTTGCAACTTTTTTGCGTGGGATATTCATTATCCCATTTTTTGGGTTAGCTTTCTTGTTTGTCTATTTTTGTATTCTACTTTAGAAATTTTTTATGAAAATTATATTTGAGAAATACAATCCTAAATGGATAAATGATTTTGAGAATATCAAAAATGAACTGTTAGAGTTGATAGGGTTTGTTAACCCAAGAATTGAGCATATCGGTAGCACATCTGTAGAGGGATTATCTGCAAAGCCGATAATTGATATTTTAGTTGGCGTAAGTTCTGAAGAGAATTTAGAAGAACCAATTATACCCCTAACAAACAATAACTATATTTATTATGAACGCTTCAATAGAGAAATGCCTTATCGGAGATTTTTTATAAAGCATAAAATTAATCCGATAATTTTTTCATTACCTCAAATAATTACAGAGAAAGATAAAATTGTTGAAAGTACTGAGGAACGTAGTTCAAGGTTAGCCCATATTCACATTATGCCTATTAACTCTGAACATTGGATTAGGCATATTGCATTCCGGGATTATTTAAAAACGCATCCGCATATTAAAAACCAATATCAATCTTTAAAAGAGCTTTTAAGTAATAAAGAATGGACAGATGGAAATGAATACAATACCGCAAAGAACCATTTTATAAAAACAGAAGAAAATAAAGCTATTAATTGGTATCAAGAGAAAAGTTCTTTGTAACTTCTTTTCTTTCCACACAGCGACCAAAGAAAAGAAGCAAAAGAACGCCGCCTGATTACAAATCATTTCTTTAAATATTTTTACTCCAATTAAGATAGTCATCAAACAATTCTTCAATACACTCAAATTCAATAAAGGTTTTGAGTTCCATTTTACAAACCGTTTTGAACCCCCTGAATTTTTGATATTCCTGTAATGGTATCGCGACTAAATCCCCAATGGTATGAATATCCAATGATACCAACATATTCCATAGTCTTGTGCTGAAGGGGAAAGCACTGTCAATTAAATTCCGTTTCAGCACATCGGTTTTTTCTACACTATTTACCTTTCGCAATTCTTTATTCTCATTGCGATAACCTGCTTTCAATTGATCTCTATACTGTTTATAATAGTCAATCTCCTGAAACAGTTCAGTAATAGATTTGACCTTATTATAGGCATCTTTGTATATCTGCCCAATGCGTTGATGGCTTACGTTATAGTCATTTGCCAACTCAATTACAGGTTTCTTGTTGACCAACATCTGGTATATGATTTCGTACTCCTTTTCCGTGAGTACTTTTCTTGACATATCTAAGTAGAATATATTGGTACGGTCAATGATGTTTTTTTTATTATCCATTTTTCCATAGGAGTATTAAAGTTGAATGGGTATCGAAATATGCACGTATATTCCAGAAGATATTGTTTCAGGAAATAAGAACAGGCACAATATATTCAGGCTAATCCGCTTTGCTGGTTGTAACAAATGGAATTGGAGGATTGTATTTACTATTGGATTAGCTAGTGCTATAATATTGTTCGGCAATTTCAGCTACACCTGCACTGAAATAACGCCCTCCATTATAAATGACCTCAACGGCTTCTTTTAATTCATTAGGATCGGCTGCTTTAAGCACATAACCATTGACTTCTAATCGAAGCAGTTTTTCCACAGTTGTTCTGTGGTCCTCCATAGTATATACCAGGATCTTGACGGTAGGATATTTTTCGCGGAGTATGGTGGCCAGTTCAATGCCATTCATACGTTGCATTCGCAGGTCTATGATAAAAATGTCGGGAAATTCTTTAGTTTCCTCCACTTTTTTTAGGGCTTCATTTCCTCCATCCGCATCAAATGCGGCTTTGAAACCGTGATGTTCGACGAATTGACAGATACCTTTTCTAAGTAAATCATGGTCGTCAATGATGGCAAGTTTAATAGGTATTTTATTCATAGCCTAAATAATTTAACTATACGATTTGTCAATAGCTTTAGAATATTTTCGGTTTTTTGTTCTGAAAGATTTCGCTCTACCGGTGGTTCTTTAGCGATATCCCTTACTCCATGCATCGACAGCCACTGATGAAAGCATGAGGGCTTATCGGGAATAAAATGGATAATTTCTCCACTTTTGAGTGAGATAGTGAACATGTCAGTGCCTACGGCAAAGGCAGACAATTCTGAAGCTGTGAAGTGAAAATCGGGATAGGTATTGTTTACAGTGTCCATAATGTCCGTTTTTTTTAGTGGAGGACTGCAAACAAAAAAGAGGCGCAGGCAACCACACTTACCGACATTAAGGCACTGGTACGCCTCTCTCCGAATAAGCGAGCGCCCACGCCATAGCATGAGCGTTCTTACTTATTGCCTCGGAGATGTAAAAATTACCAGTTTCTAATGTCGAGACCTAAAGCAAAAACACTTTAAGATTTTTATATGTTACCTTGCAAAGATAGCAATGTTGATTTTGATACACAACTTGTCCTTTTCCTTTATATGTTTTTATCGGAAACATAGTTCTGCTCCAATATTTTCATGATATCGCTTTGTTTATAAATAATTTTTCCGCTGATCTGAATGTATGGCAGGATATTATCGTCACGGTATTGCTGCAAAGTCCTCTTACTGATGTGGAGCAGCGTGCACATGTCTTCGCCCGACAGGTAGATTTCCCCATCCAAAACAGGCCGGTAGTTCTCCAGTATCAATTTTATCCTGGTTCGTAGACTACACAGCTTTTCTTTATAATAAGCTACTTCTTCTGCATCATCTTCTAAAAACTCCATGCCTATTTCTTTTGGTTGTCTGTATCTGATGTAAGCAAGCGTTGTACGTCCGAAAATTTGTAGTAGTTTTTCCGGTTCAGTTTTGAAAAGGGCAAAAAGCCTTTGTCTTTATAGGTTTGCAGGGTACGTTTGGTAATGCCCAGCATAATACAGACCTCCTGATTATCCAGCCACCTTTCCTTGTTGAAGATACCCAAATAAGCCTCGCTTGCATCTTTGGTAAGCTGTAGCAGGTCGTCCACCTCCGTTGTCAACTCTTTAAAAACAGACTTCGATATTGCAATCACTTCCATAACCTTTCCTCTTTTTCATCTCAAAGACTGAAATTAGGAAAGGTCAAACTCTATATTTTATTTATGGGTGTGTTTGGCTTTGAATGGTATGGTTTGGCGTAAAAGAGAACTTTCTGGGATAGAATAATTTGTTGACTTTTGTTCAGATCACCTAAAGGAAAATGCGCTGTATGATTTAGCGGGGCTTTTGTACCTCTACCTGTTGTTTTTCTTTATCTTTTTTCATCTGCGTATAGGACCAGATAAAAAGAATGCCGATCACAATCAAAGCATATGCAATCCATTTACCGATGCGTTCTAACGAACGGGTAAATACTTTCGATTCAAAGCTTCTAAACCCTTCAAGACCCATCTCGTTACTACGGTTAAATCTTCTACGGTTTATCCAATAAATGAGTACTATCCCTATTACAAGAGGGATGATACCAAGCACCAATTGCGAAGTCACTGCATTCATAGCCACATGATTATTATTCAAGTAAATTTAAACAAAAACCCGTTACCTGGAATGCTAAAAAGTAAAAAAAACAACCTCGAAAAGTCTGTTTTAATTTTATGTTCAACGAGTAGTTTAACGATTGCTATTGAACTGGATGTTTGCTTTTTCATTATTGAATTTATCAAAGCTTATGAGGTAATACTCCACTGTAATGGCATAGACATCTCCATTGATAACAAATTACAACGGCGGAGGCTTCGGTTCGCATTGGTATTTATAAATAACCTATAAATGACAAACAGCTTGGAAATGATCCCAAGCTGTTGTACCTACGCTTTTACCAGTTGCTGCCATGAAACTGAAAATTCATAGCTTTTTGTTTCTAAATCTTATTGTATTGCTTCAATCGAGCTGATATAAATACCGTTGAAGCAATCATCCATACAGTTCTTCGGAACATAACCGGCAGATGATATCATCCCGTCATTTTTCGCTTCAAATGATATGGAAGCGTCTGAACGCTTTACCAGCCATTCGGTACGTGCTTTATTATATATGTCGTCAAGTGTCAAAAGAGAATAGGCCGGTGAGTTTCGCGAGGTCTTGCCAAGGTTACCCTCGGTTTCCGTCCACTCTAATGCTTCCAAAAGTGTGAATCCTGATTTATTTAAAAATTCTTCCGCCGTGGTACCCAACGACTGTAGGATCTGATCTGCTTCTAAGGTTGTCCATCCATTTTGCGGTTTTTGTACATCCCCAAACCTTGTATAACTAAAATTCCTTCCCACAATAATTCCCTGCTTCACAGAAATAGTAGTTTGCCATGATGAACCTGTCCATGTAGAAGCTGATACAGTATACCGGTAACTATTGTTAGTTGAAGCTTTAAAACTTTCAAATGCTTTATAACTGCGATCAAATTCGTTTTCATATTGAAGATCGCTTTTCTTACAGGCTACAAATAATACCGAAAGAAAAATAATAAGGAAAGTCAATCTGGCCTTCATGTTCTCATTTTTTTGTTTATAACTATTTGAGATAAAGACGTAAAATATGGGCATAATGCTACAGTAGTAGCAAACTAAATTAAGGATCAATCAGATTAAGACGCAAAAGTTCGGCTTTCGAAACCCCAAATGTCGGTATGATTTGAGTTTGATCATAGCGGTTTCCTGTTTCTTTAAAAACATTGGTAGCTGCTGTTGCTCCGTTATTCCAAACCTGTTCCAATAATTCAGCTAACTTTTGCTCTGTATCTGGTACACAAGAGCCCCATTCTGCACTGATAAACTTAAATCTAAATTCTGATGCGATTTCATTTGCTGTAAGGTTTCCGTCTGTTTTACTCATTTGGTCTCTCTTTATTTTAAAAATATAAAAACAACACTTGGCTGCATGTATTTTAGGTGTAACCTCCAATTTGTTATAGATGATTTCTCCGGCAATACATAGTCGCCAATAAAGGGTGTTCTTTTACGAATTTAATAAATTATTGGCCTACTGCTGTATTAAAAAAGCCTGTAAATCCGAATGGAGGTACAGGCTTTCAATTCCTATTGGTGTTATTCTCGCTTAATCGATACTATTAAACTGAAAACTCACCTGTTTTTCGTTCCCAAAGTTGTCACTTATCCATATATCAAAAGATTGCGATACCGCAGACTCAGAGGTATAATACAGCCGGAATTGTGTTTGCGGCAGTTTATATGAATCATTAGGCAGGTATGCCGGTTGATCATAATACTGTAAAACACCCTGTCCGTCAAATTGGAAATATCGGATAGCATACTGTGCATCTTTAAAATTTCCGCTTCGCTCAATGGTAATCCTTATTTCAACGGTCTGTCCCGTCTTCACATCGCTGGGTATGGGCATTACCTTTACCTCAAACGGAAAGTCCTGCTGTATTTCAAGCTCATCCTTTTCACAGGATGTCAGGATCATCGAACAGCCCAACATTGCCAGGACAATGAATATTGCCTGTAAACGTAATCTGCATTTTGTTATTAATATTTTCATCATGTATAAATTTTAAAAGTTAAACCTTAGCCCTACACCTGCGGATGGACGGAACTGTTTAAGATCGGTACCCCATAACATTTTGGCACGACCTTGAAGCAGCAATACAAAACGGTCAGATAAATAAGTTTCAAAAGACAGTCGCCCTCCGGCACCAAAGACAAAATTGTCGCTATCCAGTATTCTGGAACCATCATACAGCGCATTCTTACCTCTGTTAATACTTTCGTAGCCAGCCACGGCAGTAAGTCCCGCATTTAGTGTAACTGTCTTTCGGGCGTCTCCCAATAATGGAAGACTGTAACCCATTTCTCCTGTATAGGCTTCCAACGGGATCTGTAAATCCCTATACCCGGTAAATTGATGGGTGTATTCTGCCCCCCATATCCAATAGCTTCCGTTCCTTCCATTTACGGTAAGGGTTAAATTCAGGTAGTAATTATCTTTTACTTCTTTGGATAGCATACCTGCATTTATTTCAAGCCCTTTCTGCTTCGGCACCATCCTTTGTGCATGTGCCGCCATAATGCTCAACATAGCGAGTATTATGGCAAAAATGTATTTTGTCATTGTTCTTTCGATTTGGGTTAGTTAATCTTTAGGTGCATATCATTTACTAATCTGGCATGTACCAGGTCGGAGTTTTCTATTTCCAACACCTGCTGCCTGCCACCGTTCTTCTCAAAGATTTCAATTACCAGTACCTTGTCATCGGTAATCGTAAATTGATCCAGCAGGAAAACATTGTGATCGGTGCTATTGCCGATAACTTCGCTGAGCTGTTTGTACATACGTAACGGTGTCATTGTCTTTTCCTGTACGACGGTGCGTTTTGCTACTTTCTTGTCCACAACTTTGAAACTCACAAAGTCAATTTGAAACGGTACGTTGGTTTTATTGCGCAGTTCCGTATGGAAGTAGAATTTGCCGTTATGGACGTAGATACCTTTAAGCAGAAATTGAATACCATAACTTTTCGCGCCGATATGTTTTACGATACGTTTGTCCTTTTTGTAAATGGTTTCCATCAGCAGCCCGGCAAGCGATGGCGAATTGCTTCCCAATTCCTCAAACAACACATCGTTTCCGTTTTCCCTGTCCGATGCTTTTTGCATATTGAGCAGGTCATAATTAAGGGTTGCAGGAGCATTACTATAAAACACATTAAAATTGTAGAAACGGCCATCGTTGGTAATGACAGAAAAATTAGTCTCTTCATTGAAATCCCGAACGGTTGCTTTTACACGTAAAACGTTTTCCGCATCTTCTGCTTTACCTGCTATCAGGTATTCGCTGCCCAAATCGACGTAACGAATGGCGGAAGGGAAAATAAGATGGGAGGTCTTGTTGTAGGTGACCTCCATTTGATAAGGTTCCACCTTGCCCATGCTTAATTTGCCTGTATTGGATGCAACCTGCTGTGCATTTGTGCCTATGGCAATAGACATTACACAGACCATTGTTAAAAAGTATTTTAATATCGTTTTCATTTTTTTGTCTTTTAGTGTTGAACATTAATTTTTGGAAACAAGGAAAACCTGATGTCCGGCCTTAACCGTCACCTTCGGTGTTTTCACTTTTTTGGAGAAGTAACCTGATACACCCTGTACAACGCCGCGGGATAGATCTCCAGCGATTTGCTGGCCAGCCGAGCGGGTCATCATCAGGGAAGTGCCGGAGGTCTGGCTCATATTGGAAGCGATTTCTGTAATCGCATTCATTTCCGGTGAATAAGGAACATAAAGCCCTTGCTGTCCGTCCAGATCGTACACGGTAATATCCACAGGAATAATATTGCCTTCATATTCAAGGGAGGTTACTTTTAACTGTAACCTGCCATTTCCAAACTTGGCGTTTGCCGTAACTACCGTACCTGCCGGGATGGTACGCACCGGTGTCTTCGCTGTTTCCAGCAAACGAAGTCTTACCCCGCTTTCGTCGGTCAGGGTCTGCGTTTCCAGCACTGTTGCGCGAATGCTGTTTTTGGGCTGTACAACCTGCTGAGCAACACCAGTCGTATAAAATCCCCTGTTTCGGGTTTCGTTCCAGCTTGCCAGAAATGCACTGTCGGTGGGTTCGCGGTATAAAGACGAAACGGCATTTTTCCTAACCGGTGTAAACGCTACAAAATTCTCCTTTTGTGAGCCTCTATTTGCCGGTTGAGGTATGGACGTTGTATCGGGCTTGCCAGGTTGTTGCAGATTAGTGGAAGGAAGATACTTGGAGGCCATCTCGTAAGATTTCTCCATTAAAGTCAATTGATCCTGAACTGTGGCAGTCTTGGGTACATCTTTTTCCGATAATTTTTCCTTCAGCTCATCTACCTGTCGGCGGAGTTCCTGCGTTTCGTAGTCATTGTTGTCATAAAAAGAACTCAGTGTACTCTGAGCGTTACGGTAGCTGTTCAAAGCCGGGTTGGAGGGTTGACGACTGCTGCCACCATAAACAGTCCCTTCCTGGTGATCCTCTCCCGGCTCTTCTGTTGCCTTGTCGGCAGGGCCGTCTTCATTCCAGTAATCGGAAAGCGACATAAGTCCATTGCGCTTTTCCTGCTCTTTTTGTTCCAGCATTTCCTGTTCGTAAGCTTTTTGTTTATCCGATTGCAGCCCCGCATCTGTTGCCTGTGGAACAGCATCGATCAAGCCAATATCTGCTGCCTGTTTCTTATCGGAAGATGGTTTAAAGATCAGGTACATACAGCCGACAAACACGACCGCCATGAGCACAAAAATGATTGGCTTTTTCAATTTCTCTGCCTTATTCTGTGTGCTATCCTGTAGCACATCTGTTCCGGTGTCCTGATTTCCGTCTTCGACCAGGACACTCGTTTTTTTGTTTTCGTTATCTGTCATTTTATAATGGGTTTTAAAATTGTAGTTAAACTATCCTGCGGTATGACCGGGGATTTACTTTGCTTGATAACCGGATTTTCAATATGCTCAATGGTCATCATGTTGTTGGACTTCGCTATGTCATAGCATACTTTCAGCATAACCGTTAGTGACAATGCCGCATACCCTGCAAAGAGTATGAGTGTATAACGGCGCTGCTTTTTCACGGGCATCGCCTGCCATGCCGTGTCGAGCATATCGATCCAGTTACTGATTGTTGTTCTCAATTTTTTCATTGCTTTGCTTGTTTTAAAGCTTGAAACGCTTGCCTTGCCGAGAAACATTTTGTTTCAGAGGTTGACTAACCATCGCTATTGCTTCTGCTATTTTGGGAGCAGTAATAATGGAGAGGTTTTTCAGCTCCGATTGCATCATCAACTGACCGTAACGGTCTTTCATGGAAACTTCCATTTTGTTGAGGAAAAATTTCCCGTTCAGGTACTTGACCCACATGCAGCATTCTACCCTTGGCTTGTCTTCGCCGGCCCACCGCAGGTAGCCCGTCAGGAGCATTTGCGGCTTAGGAACCCCCTCATTACCATTCCGGCAATTTTCAAGATAAGCAGTGATGCTGTCCTTTATTTTTCCGGGATATGCACCCTGTGTATGAAAATAACCGTTGTATCCCTTGTCGGTCAGGATCTTGGCAAACGTGTTCAGATTTGATAATACTTCCATAAGATTGTTGTTTAGCGTTCGATAACCTCTACGTCTTTGTTTTCCAGTACCGCAAACTTTTCGATGTTGAAGCCTTGCGGATTGTTGTCGGAACGGACGGAGTTTACCAGGTAGCAAGAGGTTACAAGGCTGCGCCTTGTCACGTTGCTCGAACGGATGATGAATTGTTTAGCGTAGGTACGTACCGCGTAAGGATAGGTATCGAAGTTGCAGACCACACTGTCCACTTCTATGCGCTGCTGCACATTGCCTGAAATGATACGGTTGTAATACCCTTTTTCCGAAAGATCCTTGTAGTAATCGAAAGCAGATTTGTCTGCCAGGTCAAAAGCCCTTTTCATGTTGCTTTCAATAGCGTTTTTATCCGGAGCCAGCGTAAAGAAAAGCTCATGGAAACGTCTTACGTGTTCGCGGGCTTCAACTGGTCTGTTGATACTTGCATCCTGGGCCAAAGCAAGCATCAATGATTTGCCGTTGTCCAATACATAAACCTTTTGGCGCTGCAACTCCGCAAAGCGGTAGGACTGCCAAACGGCATATCCTACCACGCTGATGCAGAGTATGGCAAAAACAATGGCATACAGTCTTATCTGTTTAAAACTGTTCTCAATATTCCTTAGTGTTTTAAATTCCATTTTTCTGATAATTATTATTTGTTCATTAATCTGCCACCGATATTTCCTGCAACAGAACCGGCTCCGGCTCCGGCAATATTTCCCGATTTTGTGGCCGTCTGATTGACGTTGCGCATAAAATTGCCAGCACCACCGGCTTGTATTACCCAGCCCGCTACTGTTGGAATAGTGAAGTAGCCCACGATGCCTATGATCATAAAAATCATATACACAGTATTGGAAGTGTCGGGTATGTAATTAGGGTCTGCCAGCATAGAAATGTCCCGTTCGAGAATCAGCGATTGAATTTTTGCCAATATGGAACTGAACATATCCGAGATAGGTAGCCATAAGTACACGCTGATATAGCGCGTTATCCATTGGGTGAGCGTGGACTGAAAACCATCCCAGACACTGATCGCAAACGCAATCGGCCCGAGTATGGATAGCACGATAAGAAAGAACGTCCGTATCGTATCGATAACAAGCGCTGCTGCCTGAAACAGAACCTCCAAAAGATTGCGGAACCAATCGCGGATTTTTTTCTCCAGGTTATACATACCCCTGTCCATGTACATACCGGACATGGTAATCAAATCTGATGGCGACCAGCCCAATTCTTCCAGCTTTTTATCAAACTCTTCGCTATTCACCAGATAGGCGGTTTCAGGATTTCGGAGCATCGCCTCTTCCTCTAACTTATCTTTTTGCTGTTGCAGCTTGTTCAGATCAAGCACCTGTTCGTCCAGCATGGCGTGTGTACCTTTCACAACAGGACTCATTACAGCGTTGATCGTTCCCAAAACCATTGTTGGAAAAAACATAATGCACAGTCCGACGGCAAAGGGCCGCAGCATTGGAAATACATCAATCGGTTCAGCACGGCTCAGCGCCTGCCAAACTTTTAATGCCACATAGAACAGCGCACCCAGCCCTGCAATGCCCTTGGCGACCGCAGCCATGTCTGCGGTCAGGGGCATCATCTCATCATACAGGCTGCGTAGCATTTCATGAAGGTTATTCCATTCCATACTACCAGTATTTTTGTTCTGCGGTTCCGTAAAGATCAATTACCCTTTTGCTGTTGTTCAGCTTTTTGGCTCTCAACAGGCTGACAGAAATATTCTTGTTGGTATAATAGCGTACAAGGCTATGGTATTCTTTCACTTCTTTGTACACGCGGTCTATTACATCCATGCGTTCCTTGTCATTTAGTGAAAGGCCATTGGAGGTGACGATCTGCTTTAATTCTTTCAGCAGTTCTGTACTTTCATTCAGCAGGATGGAATAGCCATTGGCAATAGCCGAAAGCTCCTGGGGTTTGAAGTTGGGATCGTTCATCATCTTCCCGAAATTCTTTACATACATTTCGGAAACGTCACCCACCAGCAAAACAGTTTGCTGTACCTTGCGGGCATCTTTAACGAGGTTGGTTACAGCTTTTAACTTGTCGTAGTATTCCTTGCCCTGGTCATACACTTTTTTTACTTCATTGAAGTTTTTAACAACGTTGCTTACCGTGGAGGACGTTTGAATGATCTCATTGGCACTGTTAAGAATGCCCGATACCAGGTTGGCCGGATCGGTCACTACAAATTGCGCTTTGGCGGAGGGTGCTAAGGCAAGCATACATGCCGTACACACCAGTAACATGATTTTTTTCATTGCTTCTGATTTTTTATGTAATTAATAATTGTTGCTGTTTCCATCCAGCGGGGGCAGTGTTAGATTTTTCTGCCCTGCTTTTTCTGGATTAAAGGCGGTTGCTTCTGTTGCAGATCGCTAAGCCGGGTAAAAAACTCCTGTATGGTTTGCGGTTGGGTGGCTGCTACTTCCTTGCATTGTTTTGTAAACGCTATACTGTCTTTATCACCACTATCCGCTTCAAATATGAGCGCCTTGTTGCTGCCAATGCGCAGCGTGATTTTTTCTTTTTCCATTTGCCTTGTTTTTTTAAATGATTAATAATTGTTTGCTTTCTCACGTCTTTGAAGTGCAATGCGCTTAATGGCTTGCTCCACATTGCCGCCCAGCTCATGAGCGAGCTGCATCACTTCCAGCTTTTCGGTTTCTTCGGTGGTGTATGCGAGGTATTCTTCGAGCGATACCTCTGTGGCATATACGGCGGAATGCGTACCACCTAACCCAATCCAAACCTCTTTGTAAAGGCGGCTTGGGTCATTGTTCATGTTGATAGAAAGTACCTGTCCTTTCTCTTTGTCCGTAAGCCCCAGCATCGCTTGGATGTCGTCAAACTTGTTCATGTACTTACGCTGGTCTAAGAGGATTTTACAGTCGGAGTTGTTGATGATACTTTCTTTCACAATGGGCGACTGGATGATGTCGTCCACTTCCTGCGTTACGACTATCGCTTCACCGAAAAATTTGCGGACGGTCTTAAACAAATACTTGATATATTCCGCCATGCCCTCTTTCGCTATTGCCTTCCACGCTTCCTCAATCAGTATCAGCTTACGCACGCCTTTGAGCCTGCGCATCTTGTTAATGAAAACCTCCATGATAATGATGGTGACAATGGGGAACAGTATCTTGTGGTCTTTTATCGCATCAATTTCAAACACGATAAAGCGTTTGGAAAGCAGGTCTAATTGCTTGTCGGAGTTCAGCAAATAATCATATTCCCCGCCCTTATAATAGGGTTCCAGCACGTTCAGGAAGTTGGCGAGGTCAAAGTCTTTTTCCCTTACCTGCTTTTCTTCGAGAACCTTGCGGTAGTCGCCTTTCACGTACTCATAAAAACCGTTGAACGAGGGATAGGCATCATCCTGTTTTATGTGTTCTATATAACCCGAAACAGCGTTGGACAACGCTACTTCTTCGGAACGTTTCGGCGGTTCATCGTCCCGTTTCCAAAGCGTTAGGATAAGCGTTTTGATACTTTCCCTTTTTTCAATATCAAACACGCCATCGTCCGTATAGAAAGGGTTAAAAGCAATGGGGTTATCTTCGGTATAGGTAAAGTAAACACCGTCTTCGCCTCTGGTCTTTCCTTTAATCAGCTCACACAATCCCTGATACGAGTTACCCGTGTCTACCAGCAGGACGTGTGCGCCCTGTTCGTAGTATTGGCGTACCATGTGGTTGGTGAAAAAAGACTTGCCCGAACCTGATGGCCCCAAAATGAATTTGTTGCGGTTCGTGATAATGCCTTTTTTCATGGGCAGGTCGGAAATATCCAAATGGATAGGTTTGCCCGTAAGCCTGTCTGCCATCTTGATACCAAAGGGCGATGACGAACTTTGATAATTGGTTTCTTCGGTGAAGAAGCACAATGCAGGTTCTATGAACGTGTAAAAACTTTCCTCACTTGGAAAGTCGCCCGCATTGCCCGGCATAGCCGCCCAATACAGCGTGGCAACATCCACCGTGTTGTGGCGTGGTTTGCATTCCATCAAAGCCAGTGCGCTACCTGTGTCGTTCTTCAACTGTTTGAGTTCGCCGGGATCATCCGACCATGCCATGATGTTGAAGTGCGCACGGATAGAAGAAAGCCCGAAGCTGTGCGCTTCGTTCAGGTACTTTTCTATCCACTCTTTGTTGATCTGGTTGGCGCGGCTATACCTTGCGAGCGAGTGCATATTGCGAGCGGACTTTTCAAACTTGCGGAGATTCTCATCCGAGTTATCCAAAAACAGATACTGGTTGTAGATATGGTTACACGAAAGAAGCAGACCTACAGGAGCAGCAAAGGACAAAAGGCAATCGCTACGGTCAGTTGACAGCTTTTCATAGCGCGTATTTGCCGACACCGTTCCGGGCAAATCGTCTGTATCGGACAGGGTATGCAAACACAACCGTTTGTTACCGATACGTACATCCTCACTTCCCAATGCAATATCCTGCATCGGCGTGCCTGCCTCACGGGATAGTGTAAGATACTGTTCCAACAGTCCCTGCCTTTCGCTTGTACCGATGATATCATCCTCAGTCAGGCGTTCCAGTTTCACAAAACCGCAATCGTTCATGATCCGCTCGAACTGCGCCATCGCTTCCATGAACCTGCGTATTGCTTCTTTGTCCCTGATTTCCTTGGGGATCAAAACTCCTTTGCAAAGCGTACTAAAATTGCTCTGCATCCGCATCCTGTCTTTGGTTGTTTTGGTCAGGAACAGGTAACAGTAATGATTTAGAAAAGGGCGTTCGTTGAAATGTTGCTGGTAGGACTTACCCAGAAAGCTCAGGTTCTCCTGGGCAATATCGGGTGCATAGCTTTCCTTGATGTACCAATCCTGTTTTTGGATGATGGTATAATCCGGCAAAGTCTTGATGGCCTTGTGCCAGGCTGAATGAATGGCATCATACTCCGCCGCCGCTACCGTGAACAGTTCGGGCAAGTGTACCCGAAAGCAAGCGGTAATATCTGCATCTTTTGAAATAATGCAATTCTGTTCCACCGCCAGGAGTGGAAACTTGCTTTCCAGCGTTGTGGCTTTTGCTGTGTTTCTCATACGGCATCGGATTTACGGGTGAACTTTACATAGCGGTGTATGGACTTGCGGCAGATGATATACTTCGGGTGCCTTTTCTTTGCGCCCAGCTTCATCAATCCGTGTTCGCCGTATTTTTCGTTCAATGAGAAGGTCTGCCATACGATGAGCGATGCACCGCCTGCACCGATGAACAGGCATACATAGGAGTTTGCACCGGCCATGTACATAATCATGACCAGGATAAGCACACCCAGCAGTCCACCCGCGAAGATGAACAGGTATTGCGCTTTTAATCCGCGGAACTCTACAGTTCTTCCAATGCCTTTGTTGATGTTGTAGTTACTCATAAGGCAGTGGATTAAAGGAAGAATGAACGGAGGATGGTGGCAGCAACGATTAAGAAGATACATGCACCAAACCAGCTTGCCGCCGTCTTCGATGTGTCGGGGTCGCCGCTACTGAATTTGTTGTACACCTTTACACCCCCGATCAGGCCGACGACAGCACCGATGGCATAAATTAATTTGGTAGCCGGATCAAAATAAGAGGTTACCATCTGCGTTGCTTCGGTTATCCCCGCTGAACCATTTCCCTGTGCGAAAACACCGACTGCCGACAACAATACCGCGCCTGTCAGCAATACTTTCTTGTTTTGTTTTTTCATTTTTAATCTGAATTATTTGTTACACTTTTCCCGCTTTTTTCGGGCTTTGGAACAAATGTGATGCGATAATCCAGACCTTATAAGAAAGTGGAACTCAGAGGAATTACTTGGCCGTGAATGGCTTTTCAGGCTTGCAATTGGGCATAAAAAAACGCCAAAACAAAACCGTTTTGACGTTCGATAAATTTGATGCGCGTATCACATTTTGCGCCCTTTTCGTGTACTGTTCTTTGGTGCCGCGTTTTGCTTGTTTTCCGCCTGCTTCTGATGAATATCAACCACCCAATCAATGTAAGCTCTTGCATCGTCCATGTTGTGCAGCACGGATTTTCTGCGCCCGGACAATTTGCTGTCATCAAGGCCGATAATAAATCCGTGATTGGGGAACTCGTCTGAACGATATACAATAAGGAGATTGTCAATATCTTTTCCAACTACATTGTTTTTGTGGCTGGCAATTATATGTCCTTTATATTCCGCGAATATATAATCAGGGTCATTCTTTGATTTAATCATAGTTGTTCTATTAAAGTAGTTAACTATCTGGTTTTTTTGATGCTGCTTCTCCCACTTTTCTTCCATCATCTTAGCTGCATTTTGCCTTGACGGAATATCGTTCAGCGATTTAATCGGTAATTCCAAATGAGTTCGCAACCCACCATCGTAGCATTCATACATCGAAATTCCCATTGTATCAATCCGTAAACCTTTTTTTGCATCCTCCTCTATCTTAAATGTTGCCCAGGTGTAGGGATTATCAGGTGAAGTGGCGGCCACCCCCGTACCTGCATAAATTGGAAATACAGGCTCCGTGTTGTCAAAGGCTGCATGGTGCAAATAAGAGGTAAGAGCAGTCTTGAAATCAGTTCCCGTTGCGCCACGTTTGATGTTAAAATACTCGTATCCCTTTTCTTTCATTTTTTCGGCTATTTCGTCAGCCGTGCTTAATAATTCTTTCATTGTTCCATTTTTACACTGATATTAAAAACAAAGGGGAGTTGCCAAATCAGACAAACTCCCCAATGTCGAAACTCTCCAGATCACCGTTGCGCAAATTAGAAGTATCGAAATCCGTCTTCGTTGGAAGGCTCTTATCCAGCAACATCGCAATTTTCCTTGAAGCTCCCTCCATCGAGTTTTCGAGCAAACTGTACAATTCGGTTCCCTGAATGCGTTGAACGATGTCCACCGCTTTTTCAGTCAAGGCCGGTTCCATCACTTCCTTCTTCAGCAATGTCGCCACCGTTGTCAGTTCCTCATACGTAACTCCTCTGGCAAAATCATCTTCGCTGTCTGGCAATTCCTGTTCTCTCCAGTCGTCTTCTTCGTCCTCCAGGTCAGGGCCATCCCCGAAAACTTCATCCAGCTCTTCCTCCGGGATTTCCTTTGCGAAACCTTTCTCTTTTGTTTCTGGTTCAAAATTATCAGGTATATCGAACGGTTTGTCAGATTGGCTTCTGGTGGCTGCATTTGGCCGTGATTGTCTCAACAGCGGCTTTGGCCGCCCCATGATTTCAGGTAAATCAAGTTTTGCCGCAGGTTGTTGAGATTTGTCTCTTATGACTTTTTTAATGACAACCTTATCTTTTAGCAGCAGGGCAATAACTATGATCAGGCATATTACGATTACTATTTCCATAATTAAAATTTTGGTTTATCTACTGTATTATAAATGGCCGTAAGCTCCGCTCCAAAGTCATCAAAATGATGTTCCAAAATATTATGCAGATAATCGGCAATAGTCAGTTTACCGCCTCCAAGCATGAACACGATTAGCGACAGCTTTTCATGAAATACCTTATCGATATAAACGGTTTTCCCATTTCTTGCTTTAAACGCTGTTGGTTTCAGAAATTTAGACTTACATAAATCTATACGTAATGGAGTTTTATTATTTTTCATGATACTGGTTTTAGAAAATGGGTTTATAACGTTCATTGAAATATTCGGTGATGTCGGTACCAAATTCCCTGAAATGGTGCTCCAGTATATTATCTATGTAAGAGTATAGGGTTGTCTTTTCTTCTCTGGTGAGCTGGACAAGGCGAAGCAGCCGCTCGTGGTACTCAGGTCGTATATAAACTACTTTACCATTACGTCCCGATGGAAACCGATTGACAAGAAAGGTTTCCTCATAATCTATTTTCCGGGAAGAAGTAGCTCGTGATTTTTCCCGGGGCTTGTTTTCCTTTGCAGTCTCTGGCTGTTTGTCATTGCCGGTAGGCGCAACCTCATCGCCACTTATAATGTTCATAAGGTAATCCTCATCAACATTAGGCTTTTGAAAATCATTGTTCTTATTATCTGTCACCATAGTTCACAATTTTATAGATGAACGATTTTTATAAATTCTTCGATAAACAAATCCATCCGGGTTGCTTTCATCAATTGGGGTTCAGCTGGGAGCAGGCTTGATCTAAATACATAATTGCCGGTATCTTCCGTTTCCTTTCGGAAACGCTTACTGTCCATTATTCTGGTCTGCATGATCGGCAGATTTAGTTCTTTTATTACGCCCTGATATGCCTCATACAATCCCGTTTTTTCACGGCCATCCACCTGGTTCCAGAATAGCCATATTTGCTGCTCCTTGTTGCCATCCTCTGTTTGTGGCAACCCCATGAATGCTTTTGTAAATCCCAGCGTACTTTCAACGATCAACCTGTCTGCGATGATGGGCGAAAAGATAAAGTCCATCGTCTTTAATGTTGTTAGCACGCCTTTGGTGTTGGCAGTTCCAGGCAAATCGAAGAAAGTAACATCAGGAACCAGCTTTGACTGATCTACATATTCCGCTGCCTTCTCCAAAGCATTTTCAGCCTTGCATTTGATAATCGGGTATGCCTTTTTGTTGATGGTCTGAAATTGCTTCATCGCCATCTTTTTGTGATAATCACTCTTCATGATGGTACTTTTATCCCGCTCACGCATGTTGGTCAGACTGTTCTGGGGAAAGTCGCAATCCATTACAAGCACGTTAAAACCTAAACGGTAATGAAGCGTACTGGCCAACAAGGTTGTCATAGTAGATTTTCCCACACCTCCCTTTTGGGTGGAGAAGCTAATTTTTAAAGTTTTCTTTTTTGTTTCCATTATTGTAAAATTTATTGTTGCTTTTTTATAATGCAGTGCAGGTTTGCAGGAACATGTATCATTGTCTTTAGCTATAAGCATATAACTATTTTGCCTTTTGCAAAATCTACCGTATTACACTATTGGTTTCTTTTTTCACTGGCATATACAATCCTTTGCATGAAAGCAGTTTTGCAAACAGGAATATGTTTTATAAGTGATATGGATTTTGTCCTCTACATTTTGGCGCTTTGCTGCTTTTACGCTTTAGCATTTTTATGTTTTTAAAACCTTATACTTTTATTATTTACTGGTTCTACTCATACTAAAACTCCTTACCTCGTTATCTTTTTTAAAGACTACCGTACAACCTTGCACCAAAGAAAACAATCAGTTTAGCAGTTATTTTAAATGTGGTAGTATTTGGCGTTCAGTGGCCGTGTTTGGCCGTGTGTTCCATATCAATGCTTTGAAAAAGCATCCATTATTTTGTATTGGCTCTATTGCAGGATGGAATTGAAAAAAACTATTCGGATAACAGGGAGCAGCGGTAACGGCCCGAAGCCGTTTTTCCCTGCTCTATATAATCCCGCCCAAGCGGGATTTTCTGTTCACCGGAACAGAGCAAGTTATGTTTTGAGGCACTCGAAACCGAGTTCGTGCCTCAAAACAACTTGCCCTTGCAGGGGGCTTTAAAAACACCCTCCGAAGTCGGGGTTTTACTGGATTGCTTAATGACAGGCTCTCCGCTGGTTGGCGGATCGATATTTAAAATGGATTGTGATGAATGAAAACAATAACAAAAAACAGAACAAAGGCGGACGTAAGCCAAAGCTCGATCCGAGCACGCACCGCCATGTATTTCGGCTGACCGATGAAGAAAATGCAAAACTATTGTCGCTCTTTGAAACGTCGGGGATGAACAACAAAGCCAAATTTATCATTTCGCTATTGCTACAACGTGAAATTAAGGTGGTGAAAATTGATGTTGCAGCGATGGATTTCCACGCGCAACTAACAAAATTATACAGTCAGTTCAGGGCTGTCGGGGTCAATTACAACCAGGTGGTGAAGATCTTATACCGCAATTTTTCGGAGAAGAAAGCCGCTGCATATCTCTTCAAACTGGAAAAACAAACCACAGAAATGGCTACATTATGCCAGCAGATCATACAGTTAACGCAGGAATTTGAAGCCAAATATCTTGCTAAAAAACAAGGGAAATGATCGCGAAAATCGGCAAAGGTGCAAATCTATTTGGTGCGCTTTCCTACAATCAGCTCAAAGTACAACAGGAAAATGGACAGGTTTTGTTGGCCAATAAGATACCGGAAACACTGGATAATCGTTATACTGTTTCCTATTTGAACAGTTATTTTGAACCTTATTTACTGGCTAATAACAAGACCGAGAAGCCTGTTCGCCATATTTCATTGAACCCTGATCCGGCAGACAAAGTAAGTGATGAGCAGTTTCGGACAATGGCAGAACATTATATGCAAGAGATGGGCTATGGCAATCAGCCTTATGTTGTTTTCAAGCATACAGATACCAGCCGTACCCATATCCATATCGTTACCACCTGTGTGGAACTCAATGGAAAGAAAATACCCGATAGTTATGATCATCCCAGGTCAATGGCTATATGCAGGGATCTTGAACAGCAGTATAAGCTGATTCCTGCCACTGAAAAGCAACGGACAGGTGATGAACAGTTATTTCATCCGGTGGACTATAACGCTGGAGACGTAAAGAGCCAGATTGCATCCGTAGTGAGGTATTTGCCGAAATACTATAAGTACACTGGGCTTGGCGCTTATAACGCGTTGCTATCTCTATTCCATATTACGGCAGAAGAAGTTAAGGGAGAGCTACATGGACAACCGAAAAGTGGCTTGGTTTATTTTGCACTAAACAGTCGGGGAGAAAAAGCCAGCAATCCCTTCAAGGCATCTCTTTTTGGCAAACATGCCGGACTGGATGAATTGCAAAAGCACTTCGCAGCGGCTAAGGACCAAATGAAAGCCGATCCGGCAAGAGCCGTACTTAAAAATACCATAGAATCCGCTATGCACATCGCTACGAGCGAGGCCGATTTTAAACGACAACTAACCGATCAGGGCATCAACACCGTTGTTCGGCGCAACGACGAGGGGCGCATTTACGGTATCACTTTTATTGACCATGAAAGCCGAACGGTTTGGAACGGGTCACAACTGGGCAAAAATCTGTCTGCCAATATTTTTAATGATTGGTGGGCAGCGCAGGCTATTGAACAACGCCAAACTGTGGAACAGAACAGCACCACGCATGAGCCGGCAATGCCAAAAAACAATGCGGACGACAAGGAAGAAACTCACGGGCTTTTTGACTTCCTTAATAATAAAGAGCAATCTAACGACGATTTCGTTTTGATAGAAGGATTAGGTGGATTGCTGCCCGAAGCACAGGGCGAAGATTACGAGGAACTAGCTTTTGCCAACCGCATGAACAAGAAGAAAAAACGGGGAAGAACGAAGTAGCTTAAATTGAGCCTGTCAGCAAAGCTAAATGATCCTCACAGTAAACCTAAACGACGGCATATTGATTATTTTTGCATGTTAATTAGTAATTTAAACAATGGAACAGGTAGATAAATTGAGAACCATAAGTTATTCAGGGATATTTCTTTCCTGTTTTTCAGATTTCAGCGAAAAGTGCATCCACGCTGCACCAGAACATGTTTTGCTTTATCTGTATTCGGGAGAGCAATTAATTGAAGACAGAGATAAACGAATAATAATAAAAGCTGGTGAATGTGCTTTTATCCGGCGAAATCATCGCTTATTAATGTATAAAAACAGTAAAGGGGACCAACTCTATAAAGGTATTTCACTCACCTTTAATCGCAACCTTTTGCGGGAATTTTATAGTCGCTTGAAGAAAAGCGATCTGCCCAAAAAGGTGCAAATTTCAGAAAAAAATGTTTTTAAAATCGAACAGCGTGCTGATATTACCAGCCTTTTTCAATCACTCACACCTTATTTTGATGACAATATAAAACCAACCGAAGCTGTTACACACTTAAAACTACAGGAAGCCATTTACGCTTTGCTAAACAATTCTGATGTTTTCTTTCCTGTTTTGTTTGATTTTACTGAACCGTGGAAGATAGATATTCTGGAGTTTCTGAGTGACAATTATATGGATGACCTAACGATGGAACAGATTGCAGCATATACGGGGCGTAGTTTGGCAACGTTTAAAAGAGACTTTCAAAAAATCAGCAATCTAAGTCCGCAAAAATGGCTTATAAAAAAACGGTTGGAAACAGCCTATATTAAGTTGAAAGAGGAAGGTAAAAAAGTACAGGATGTATATGTGGAAGTTGGTTTTAAAAATCCTTCACATTTCTCCACAGCATTTAAAAAGCAATACGGATTTCCTCCAACCGAAGTATAGAAATTGAGCTTTTTAGTAAAGTTATTTGAGCCTCGCAGTAAAGCCACTGAGAGGCTTTGTTTTTAATTTTGCTTTATACAATGGTAGCAATGGAAACAGCAACAACAGATATATTTGAACGCCTACGCAATGGAGAGAGCGTATCATTCAGCAACCCTCAATATTCCAAAATAGGGCAAGCTTGTAGCGATACAAAGAAATTGCTGCTCCGGTTGAACGGCACAGCCGAGCCAAACGAAGTAAGAAGTTTGTTAAGCCAAATCACAGGTATAGAAGTTGACGAAAGTGTTACGGTTTTTACTCCTTTGTACATCAATTACGGGAAGCACACCAAAATCGGTAAAAATGTATTCATCAACTTTGATTGTGTGTTTCTTGATTTGGGCGGTATTACTATCGAAGATAATGTACTGATAGCACCAAAGGTCAGCCTGCTATCGGAGGGACACCCCGTAACGCCGGGAACAAGAGCGACACTGACCACTGGGCATATCCACATCAAAAAGAATGCTTGGATTGGCGCAGGTGCTACCATTATGCAAGGTGTAACCATTGGCGAAAATGCCATAGTAGCAGCGGGTGCGGTCGTTTCAAAAGATGTTCCCGACAACGTAATTGTAGGCGGTATTCCTGCGAAATTTATTAAGGAAGTTGAATAATGAGAAGAATAGTATCAATCCTATATGTAATTGCGATAATGTTTCTTATCGCTTGTAATAACAATAAAAATCAGGAAAATATGAACGAGCAAAATAACAATTCCCTTTATCCAAAAGGCGATAAACTATCTAATGAATGGTTTAGAGGAAACGCATTCTTAACACCATTGATAGCAAAAGACAAGAATAATGAGTTCTCGGCAGGAAGTGTAACCTTTGAACCAGGTGCGAGAACAAACTGGCACACGCACCCCAAAGGACAGGTATTGCTTGTTGTTGAGGGCAACGGGTTTTATCAGGAAAAAGGCAAGTCGGCACAGCCTATCAAAAAAGGCGATGTTATCAATATCCCCGAAAATACAGAGCATTGGCACGGCGCAACAGCTACTACCAAAATGGTTCATATTGCTATTACCAATTATAAAGATGATGAGCAGGTAACTTGGTTGAGTGCTGTAACAGACGATGAATTTACTGAAGCAAATAGGACAATCAATTAAAATTGAGAGTAAATGAAAAAGCATTAGCGTTTTGATATTAGTCGAAGATATTCAATTGATTATGATTTAGCTCTTTGAAATATTGTTTTTGAGTTTGCTGAAACAGTTGATTTATGGGCATTCTTTCAAAAATGGATATGCTTAAAACCTGTAGTATTTCGTATAGCGATTGTTTAAGTATGAATTTCTTCTTTGCAATGGCCACCAGTACGTAAATAGATACGGCAATCCATACTTGTGTTTTTACCGCATTTTCGGATTGACCCCAAAAAGATTTTATTTTTAAATGCTGTTTAATCCATTTAAAGAACAGCTCTATTTTCCATCTGTGCTTATATAGTTGTGCGATTTCAGTTGCTTTAAGATGAAAGTTGTTGGTGAGAAAAATTAACGTCTTACAACTTTCAGCATCATAAAATTTTATTCTTCGGATTCTTTGAGGATAATCTTTGACAGCATAATAATTATTCAACAGTACATACTGATCGCAAAGCACGCCATTGGCTCTATCTGATGGATTGGACTTTACACGGCGACAGTTCATATTATCCTTTGCTCTTGTAATATAAAAGGCATCAGATTGGAGAACCCTGTAAAGCCGCTTGTAGTCTACATATCCTCTATCCATTACATAAAAACTATTAGCTTCAAAATGGATAAAATCCAAAGCATTTACGTCATGAACTGAAGCTGCAGAAAAATGTATGAACTCCGGAATATCTGTTTTTAAATCTAATTGGGTATGCAATTTTATACCGGCTTTAGTGCTGCGGAATGTTGCCCAATGAAACGTTGACAAACATAAATCAATGGTGGTGGCGTCTATTGCAAACACATTGCTTTCAAGCGCTACTTCAAGATTGCTATCCCCTACATACAATTGCTTTGCTTGCTTTATAAGCAGCATAGCCAAATCATAATAGATCAGATAGGAACGGTTCTCATTGGCAACTGAAAGCGTGCTTTTGGCTACTACATTGCCTATGCCGAGATGATACATTTTATCTGCGTTTGCTTTTAAACATAAAATCGTATCACTTAAACTTTCTCGATGGGTGAGTTGACCAAAGGCCATACACAGAAACTGTTTCCAACAGCTAAAATCTTTCACCTTGTACTCGCCTTTATGCCGTCTGACAAGGGTTTGAAACTGTTTATGCGAAATAAGCGATATGATTTGTGAGAAAACATATTTACCACTATTCATACGTGTTGAAAATCAATGAATTAAAAAATTCAAAGTTTTCAATATTTCAAATCGTTTCCAAGCTAAAATCCTCGCAAACTCAATATTGACAATACTTTCAAAGAACTTTCTTTTATAACATCAAAACGCTAATGATGAAAAAGTTAATCAAACTAATGGCAATTCCCTTGTTTGTACTGGGAGCCTGCCAACAAAATAAACAAAAAGAAGAAATGAAACAGACAGCGCAAAAAGACCATTATACTTTTGAGTTGAGCGATAAAGTGACCCGTCAAAAAGTAACCTTTAAGAACCGTTACGGCATTATGCTATCCGGCGATTTATACATCCCGAAAAATCACGTCAACGAGCCTTTGGCTGCCCTAGCCATTAGCGGACCTTTCGGGGCTGTGAAAGAGCAATCTTCGGGATTGTATGCCAATCAAATGGCAGAGCGTGGTTTTGCAGCATTAGCATTCGACCCGTCCTATACAGGAGAAAGCAGCGGAGAACCCCGTAATGTTGCATCACCCGACATCAATACCGAAGATTTTAGTGCAGCAGTCGATTTTCTCGGTTTACAGAAAAATGTTGATAGAAATAAAATCGGCATTATCGGTATTTGCGGTTTCGGCGGTTTCGCCCTGAATGCCACTGCTGTGGACAAACGTGTGAAAGCCGTAGCCACCGCCAGTATGTACGACATGTCACGAGTTAACGCCGAAGGATATTTTGGAAGTACAACACCTGGACAACGTACGGAAATGTTAGAACAAATGAGTTTGCAACGTTGGGAAGATGCAGAAAACGGAACGCCCAAATACCCCGAAAATGGATTGGGGCAAACGAATGAGCAATCACCTCAATTTGTAAAAGAATATTATGATTATTACAAAACTCCCAGAGGTTTTCACGAACGTTCTTTAAATTCTAACGCTTCGTGGACTGCAACCAATAGTTTGTCTTTTATGAATATGCCCTTATTAACATACATCAAAGAAATTTCGCCAAGACCAATGTTGCTGATTGCGGGAGAAAAAGCACACTCTAAATATTTTAGCGAAGATGCTTTTAAAGCAGCGGCTGATCCAAAGGAATTAATGATTATTCCGAACGCCGTACACGTTGATTTGTACGACAAAATTGATGTTATTCCCTTTGGCAGGTTAGAAATATTCTTTAAGGAACATCTGAAATAAATTACAGCAGCAACTTGTTGTCTTTTTAGAAGGTAATTAATCAACAGAGGCCAGGACATCTTGGTCTTTGTTAGGTTCCGCCCATTGCTGCTCTACACTCATTTAAAGCAATCTGATATTAGGAAGTCAAAATCACAATTGCTTTGGCTTTTTGTGTAAATTAGTCTCAAAGTATAAATAAGTTGTAAATGAAAATTAAAGGAAGTGTATATCTGATTTTACTGGTTACGATGATTTGTCAGTCATGCAGGCAGAAACAACCGAGTCAGAACAGCTTTATATCAGACAATATGATGATAAGAATTGCGGAAATAGAAATTGAGCCAGACTATATTGATGAATATATTGTAATACTTAAGGAAGAAGCGGAAGCGTCAGTAAGATTAGAGGCTGGTGTAATTTCAATATATCCTATGGTTCAAAAAGAAAATCCAACTCAGGTAAGGATATTGGAAATCTATGCGAACGAACAGGGTTATAAAACCCATTTGCAAACACCTCATTTTAAACATTACAAAACGGCAACAGCCAATATGGTCAAATCTTTGAAGTTGATTGAAATGAGCGCCCTAGATAAACAGGTCATGCCGCAAATATTTAAAAAATTAGGTCAGTAGAACGTGGCTGGACACAATTGAATGATTTTACACCTACGTCGGAATCATTTCAATAGCCGATCTATGAAAAGCCGACTCTCTTCTTCCATTTCCTTAATTTGTGCCTTACTCCAGTGATCTAAGGATAATGTTAGAACCGAAATAAGGCATACACCCAAAAACAAACTCATTACAAGGTCTAATGTGGTAATATTGGCTTCTATCGGCATATCCTGTGAAAAAGATGCCAGTGAAAAAATATAATTGTGTAGATATTCCATTTGCTCAAAATTAAAGGGAGGATGCTGTTAAACAATCCCCCCTTCGTTACATCCCCCTTACATATTCTTATTTACATAATAACCATGAAAACTTCGATACCGGATTTTATGGCAGGCTTTTCATTCAGCCTGAAAATACTAAGACCCTAATGCATCTCCTGTTGCATTACGCCTAGTATCGTTCCCGGATTGACAATATTATTTCTCTTCTGAATTTTAGAAATACGTACAGCTTTAAGATCCTGTAGAATTTTAGAAAGCAGCATAAGCGACGAGGTAAATCCACTGCGTGGAGAGGTTAATTTAATTAGTAATCTATTTCATAAGGCAAATGGCGGAGACAATCTGAGTTGGAAAGCCCCCGCACATTAACGCTCTCGTGTTCAAACCTAATGAATACTTTTAATTTTAGTTCATGCTTTTTTGCAACATTTTTAATACCCAACAGACGATTACCTGATTATTGAAATCAGATCATAAAGCCAAATATTACCTGCACAGGGTGAAGATTACGAGGAACAGGCTTTTGCCAACAAGATGAAGAAAAGGAGAAAAATTAATAAGAAAAGATAAATAAGATAATTAGTGTAAGTAACTCAAAACAAATTCACATCTGCTTTCTACGCTATTTTTAGGTACTTCGATTACTTCATAGTCATATTCCAAATAGGTTTGCTTTATTTTATCAAAGGTAAGAACGGCTTCTTCCCAAGTCTGCTTTCTTTCATTATCTGTTGTGTATATTTCTTCCCACGGCGGAAGTATGAAAACGTTCCGGTTATATGGATGTGCGCTTACTAAATTATTCATTTCTTCTGTTAAAGGTATATTTTCCATTTTCATATAACAAATGGTGTCTAATATTCCTCTATCGAAAAACACGATATTGGTAGATGTTTCGCCAACTGTACATTGATAGGTTTCTAAAGATGCCGCCAACATCAATTGGGCATAATATATTTTATTCTTCCAGGGCAAACCTTCTCCATCGGTTTGTATCTGTTCCTGGATAATCCTTCGCGCATCTTCCATAACCACGGAAAAACCTTGTCTCTTCAAAGCATTGAGCAATGTCGTTTTTCCAACGCCGGGACCGCCTGTAATAACAAATAGTTTCACTTCGTCATATTTAATTTACTTGTACAAATTTATTCAATAATAACGTATTCAGCCAAATACTGCCACACAACGCCACTGGCTGCCACTTTCTTATAGCCACTCCATAGAGCCTTTAAATTCACACCCGAACATTAAAACTTAAAATAATGCAGGGAGAAGATGATTTAAGAGGACTGGCTAAGATTATGGCGTTTATGCGTGCTGTAAGTATCCTGTTGGTGTTGATGCACTTTTACTGGTACTGCTTCAGCTTCTTTGACCAGCGTGGCTGGACATTGGAGGTCATTGGAAAGATATTGACCAATTTTAACCGGACCGCAGGACTTTTTTCGCACACGCTCTATACCAAAATGTTTGCATTGGTATTACTGGCATTAAGTTGCTTAGGTACTAAGGGAGTAAAGAACGAAAAGATAACCTGGCGAAAAATATACATAGCCTTGGCCATTGGTTTTGTATTTTTTTTCCTAAACACAGCATTGTTGAAACTATCTGCGGGCATTGCTGCCTCATTATATATCCTTACAACAGGCATGGGATATATTGCGCTGCTCATGGCCGGGGTATGGGTGAACCGGTTGCTCCGTAACAACCTGATGGACGATGTTTTCAATAATGAGAACGAAAGCTTCCAGCAGGAAACCAGGTTGATGGAAAATGAATACTCCGTTAATCTTCCTACGAAGTTCTACTATAAAGGCAAATGGAATGAGGGCTGGATTAATGTAGTTAATCCTTTTCGCGCCTCGATTGTGTTGGGAACGCCGGGTTCAGGAAAATCCTATGCCATCGTAAACAATTACATCAAGCAACATATTGAGAAAGGCTTTTCGATGTATATCTACGATTTCAAGTTCGACGACCTTTCTACTATTGCCTACAATCATTTGCTGAAGCATCAGGACAAGTATGAAATTCAGCCGAAATTTTACGTGATAAATTTCGACGACCCACGTAAGAGCCACCGTTGCAATCCACTCAATCCTGGTTTTATGACGGATATATCCGATGCCTACGAAGCCGCTTATACCATTATGTTAAACCTCAACAGAAGCTGGATACAGAAGCAAGGGGATTTTTTCGTGGAATCGCCAATTATCTTGCTGGCAGCCATTATCTGGTTCCTGAAAATTTATGAGAATGGCAAGTACTGTACATTCCCTCATGCGATTGAATTACTGAACAAAAAATACGCTGACGTATTTACGATATTGACCTCATACCCGGAACTGGAAAATTATTTATCGCCGTTCATGGATGCGTGGCAAGGGGGAGCGCAAGACCAATTGCAGGGACAAATAGCATCCGCTAAAATTCCGTTGTCAAGAATGATTAGCCCTCAGTTGTATTGGGTGATGACAGGCGATGATTTTTCATTGGATATTAATAACCCAAAAGAGCCAAAGATTTTATGCGTGGGTAATAACCCCGACCGACAAAATATTTATTCCGCAGCTTTAGGTTTATACAATTCAAGGATTGTAAAACTAATCAACAAAAAGGGACAGCTAAAAAGCTCCGTTATCATAGATGAGCTACCCACCATTTATTTTAGAGGGCTTGATAACCTGATTGCGACCGCCAGAAGTAATAAGGTATCTGTATGTTTGGGCTTTCAGGATTATTCACAACTCATCCGGGATTACGGTGATAAAGAAGCGAAAGTTATACAAAATACAGTAGGTAATATCTTCTCCGGTCAGGTGGTTGGTGAAACGGCAAAGAATCTGTCAGATCGTTTTGGAAAAGTATTGCAGAAACGCCAGAGTATGACCATCAACCGTAATGATAAATCGACTTCTATTTCAACCCAATTGGATAGCCTGATACCCGCCTCTAAAATTTCAACGCTCACACAGGGTATGTTTGTTGGAGCGGTGTCGGACAATTTTGATGAGCGTATAGAGCAAAAAATCTTTCATGCCGAAATTGTAGTAGATAACGATAAGGTAGCCGCAGAAACCAAAGCCTATCAGAAGATTCCGCAAATTGTATCGTTTGTTGATGAAACCGGAGCCGACAATATGAAAATAGAAATTGAGAACAATTACAAGCAGATTAAATTAGATATTGTCCATGTAATCGAAAGCGAACTGGAGCGTATTAAGAACGACCCTGATTTGCAGCATTTGGTGCAGCAATAAAATGTGGATGGATAATAAAAATAACCGGGGATAATGGAACATTTTTTCATGAACGACGACAGAACCAGAGCCGTTCGCGTTTTAATCAAAAATAGCAACCACGTTTCCCCTTTTTGATATAGAACACAGTAATGTTGATGACACTTTACTATCCGAAATCAAAGTGGGAAAAAATGGAAAAGCCAACCATTTTTGCGATTGTTTTAATTGGTAAGCTGGTGGTTTTTAGCAATTCTTTCGCCTTATTCAATTTTTCATCAGATTGAAAATCATAAACAGTAGCATTGAAATAGCTTTTGAAGCTCCTTTTTAGTTTGAATTCATTAATTCCGATTTTTCTTGAAAGTTCTTGGATAGTGAGTTGTTTTTTGTCTACGTTTTCTTTTAAAATGTCCTTTGCTTCATACAGCCGTTGAATTTCGTACGGAGAAAATGCCGGAGCGCTATAAACACCTGATGAGTGTACTAATAACTGAAAGAGTAAGAGCCTGTTTAAAAATGTAAAATAAAAAAGAATATGGGCGTCAGTTAAAAGGAAAAACCTATTTTCTTTGAGGTACTTAAGCTTAAAGAGGATATGTATACGACAGATTTAACGGATGCCCAATGGAACAATATTAAGGGATATTTGGACAACAAAGGCAGAAAAAGAAAAATCAGTTTGCGTTCGGTATGGAATGCGTTAATGTACGTAGTGAAAACAGGGTGCCGGTGGCGGATGTTGCCCAACGATTTTCCAGGCTGGCAACTGGTTTATTACTATTATCGCAAATGGGAGGATGCGGAGGTTTTCGATCTGATATTAGAGAAATTGCGCAGTAAGGTCAGGGTAAGTAAGGGTCAGCAAGCCCGTGCGACATTGGGTGTTATGGACAGCCAGAGTGTGCGTTGGGGTAACAACCGTTCTTTTAAAAGCTATGACGGCAACAAGAAAGTAAAAGGCATCAAACGCCATGTAGTGGTGGACAAGAATGGATTTTTACTGGCCGTAATGGTCACTGTAGCCCATATCCATGACAGCAAGGCTGTAATGTTGTTAATGCGGGTGTTGCAGGACGCTTTTCACAGCATTA
>Ga0154006_1000064_pt1 | contig 39460 bp, 33 predicted proteins | sample TSFL090MetaG_FD_104747 | JGI IMG/M metagenome (GOLD analysis project Ga0154006, IMG submission 104747) | Attine ant fungus gardens microbial communities from Florida, USA - TSFL090 MetaG | ecosystem: Host-associated > Fungi > Mycelium > Unclassified | place: USA: Florida, Wakulla State Forest...
CTCATTTAAGCGTTATAAATCATGTGTTTAAAGTTTCTTTGCTGCTCGGAATTGATCGGCAGAAGCGATCAATTATTCGCTCAATGAGGCATCAAAACTATCAAACAGATCAAATCAATCGGCGTTGACGATCGATATATTTTATAGAAAAATGCATTTAAATTTTGATGGCCGATGTCAGTTACTTTTCTATAAAAAAGAAAAGGTGCTGCTGACGGGATTTTTTTTACCTGAGAAACTTAAAGAATCGACTCGGCAGTTACCATTTCGCTGAAATCGAAGCCATATATATGCTTTTTGTATAGATTTTATGTGGGCAGGTAAATATGGTGCTTCTTTCTCGCATATAAAGGATTTTTATTTTATTCAGACAGTGGCTTTTTGACGGATAACAGGTCTGTAAAACCGGGTGAATAAACCTGTCAGCTCAGCAAGCTGGCAGGTTTATTCGTGTGGTTTACGAATAAACACGACATCGTATGCGTGGTGTTTTTTATTTTCTGATGGAATTGTAAGCTTCAAACAACAGGATAAACAAGATGAAAAAAGTCATTCTGGGTTCGTTATTACCTGTATTTATGGCCGGATCGTTCGCCACTTATGCAGCAGCACCTGACGCAGTTAGTGTTGACGGCGGCAAAATTAACTTTACCGGCTCCGTTGTGGCCGCGCCGTGTGCGGTGGATAACTCTTCTGACGGTCAAACCGTTTCCCTGGGTCAGATTGCCACGAATCAGCTGGTATCAAAAGGTGCAACCGGTTCTGCCGTGCCTTTTACTATCAAGCTGATTGGCTGCGATTTGTCACCGCAGGCCGGGGCCGTTGACGATACGAGTGACTACACCAAGGCATCCATTACGTTCAGTGGTTCAACCGTGGACGCCACCACCCTGCAGGTGACAGCTAATGGTGCAGGCCAGCAGCCAGCCAAAAATGTGGGCATCCAGATTATGCAGGCGAACAAGGCTGTAAATGTTGATGGTTCTGCCAGCACTGAAACGCAAAACATGATTGCGGGTGTAAACGAGATCCCATTCACAGCAACCTATGTGGCAACCGATGCATCGGTTACTGCGGGTTCGGCAAACTCTTCCGTCAACTTCAAGATTAATTACGAGTAATCACAGCCTCACAGCGTCCGCGGCACCGTTTCGCGGACGCTGGTTTTTCTGTTATCAGGGGATAAGCATCATGTCCGGTCATTTGTTACGCAACACCTTATTTACTGCCTTTGTTTCAGCGGCATGCCTGATGTCTTCTCTGGCGAATGCAGGTGGAATTATGCTGGGCGGAACCCGGATTGTTTATCCGGCAAACCAGAAGCAGATCACCATGCCTGTGCGCAATACTTCGGAGCAGAGCAGTTTCCTCGTGCAGTCATGGGTAGAACAGCCCGATGAGAAAAAAAGTCAGGATTTTGTTGTTACCCCGCCACTGTATGTCAGCGGGCCGGGTAATGAGAACACCCTTCGTCTGATGTATGTTGGTGCACCGGCTGTGACCGATCGTGAAACGCTTTACTACTTCAACACCAAAGCCATCCCTTCCGTAGACAAAAAGAAAATGGAAGGCAAAAACATGCTCCTGCTGGCGGCCGTGACGCGCATCAAATTATTTCTTCGTCCGGCGGGACTGACGCCGTCGGTCGATAAAGCGCCCGCGGAGCTGACATTTCATCGCGCCGGCGGTCAGGTGCGAATAGACAATCCCACGCCTTATTATCTCACGCTGGTTGAGTTGAAAGCGGGCGGTAACAAGCTCCCTGACACCATGGTTTCCCCGCGCAGCAGCACCACGCTGGCGTTGCCGTCATCGTCTGCCGGAGCGGTAACGTATCGGACAATAAATGACTATGGCGCAGCAACGCCGGAAATGCGTACAGAGCTGAAGTGACGTTTTGGTCTTTTTTTGTTCTTTACTGGGTGTTGGGTTGGTATGCGAATTTCACATAAACACAAGCAACGCCGGGGAAAACAAACAGCCGGGCACAGTCGGTTTGGTACTCTGTCACCCTTAGCGGCCTGCATTGCTGTGTGGCTGATGTTACCCACACATGCGCGCGCTGAGCTTTACTTTCCGGCGGAGCTTGTTGCATCAGATCAACAGATGGTGGCAGACCTTTCACGTTTTGGGAAGGAAGGCGTTCAGCTGCCCGGGAATTATCAGGTTGATATCTATATTAATAACAAACAGGTCACCAGCCGTAATCTGCAGTTTATTGATGCCGGTACTCATTCAGCGGCTTCGGCGGCAGGCAAACCCGATACATCCGATATCAGGGACAGTACCGGGCTAATGGCCTGCCTCACCCGGCAGGATCTGTCCGAGCTGGGGGTTAACCTGAAGCCTTTTCCCGACCTTGAGGCTATAAAAGAAGACGAATGTGTTTCTCCGGGAAAGTTCATTCCTGATGCATTCACCTCATTCGATTTCCAGAAAATGAGGCTTGATATCAGTATTCCGCAGGCCGCGATGCAAAATCTTGCACGTGGCTATATTCCGCCGGAACGGTGGGATGAAGGGATAAATGCAGCCCTGCTGAACTACAGCTTCAGCGGCAATACCAGTCACGGTCGTTACGGTGACAGCAGCAGTCACTATCTCAACCTGAACAGCGGGATTAATGTGGGGCCGTGGCGCCTTCGGGATTACCGGACGTGGAATGAATATGAAAGCCGCTATTACCGCTACCGAAAATGGCAGCGTGTCAAAACGTATGCTGAACGTGCAATTGTTCCGCTGCGCAGCGAACTGGTTATGGGTGACAGCACCACCAGTGGAGATGTGTTTGACTCGCTGGGGTTCAGGGGGATGCAACTGGGGACGGACGACAGCATGTATCCGGACAGCCTTCGGGGTTTTGCGCCCGTCATCAGGGGCGTTGCCACCACGAATGCGAAAGTCAGCATAAAACAGAACGGTTACACGGTTTATCAGACTTTCGTTTCCCCCGGAGCATTTGCGATTGATGACCTGTATCCGGTTTACTCCAGCGGAGACCTTGAGGTGACGGTTACCGAGGCGGATGGCCGCGCGCATATTTTTTCCGTGCCCTATTCATCCGTTCCCGTGCTTCAGCGTGAGGGGCATCTTAAATATTCTCTGACGGCCGGGCATTTCCAGTCGGGAAGTGACAGTTACAGCAGCCCGGAGTTTGCCCAGGGGACCCTGATATGGGGACTGCCCCATAACGTCACGGTGTATGGCGGGATGCAGTATTCGCAGAATTATCTGTCCGGGCTAATTGGCGGCGGGATGAATCTGGGGCTTTTCGGTGCTCTTTCCGCTGATATCACCCAGGCCGACAGTACGCTTGCCGACGGCTCTCGTCACCAGGGGCAGTCCCTGAGATTTTTATACGCACGTTCCCTTAACTCTCTGGGTACAACATTTCAGTTAACGGGATATCGTTACTCAACGCAGGGTTTTCATTCGCTTGATGAAACGGCTCTCAGGGGGATGACGGGCTGGCGGTACGACACGGATGCCGTCGACGCAGAAGGAAGACCGGTAAAACGTCCTTATACCGACTACTACAACCTGTACAACAACCGACGGGCAAAAATCCAGGCGAGCATCTCTCAGCGGATGGGGGATGTTGGCTCTGTTTATCTCACCGGCGTCAGGCAGACATACTGGAACCGCACTGACGCCGCAGACTCCCTGCAGGCCGGATTTAACAGCTCTGTCGGGCGTGTCAGCTACAGCCTTTCATGGAGTTACAGCCGGGGGGCCGGTCAGGATGGTGCAGACAAATCGCTGTATCTGTCCCTTTCTGTTCCCCTGAGTGCGTTGCTGTCAGGTGAAGGAGAAAGCATTCGCCATCCTGTGTATGCCACTTACAGTGCGGGCCAGGATACAAACGGCAACATCACCCATCAGGCGGGGCTGAGCGGTACGGCACTTGAAGGTAACAACCTGGGGTGGAACGTATCGCAGGGGTATACGCGCACCAGCGGTAACAGCGGCAGTCTGAGTGCGAACTACAGGGGGGGATACGGGAGTGCTAACGCGGGCTACAGCTACAGCAGTGATTATAAACAGGTCAGCTATGGTGTCAGTGGTGGTGCCCTGCTGCATGCAAACGGTCTGACGCTGGGTCAGCAGATGGGCGAAACCGGAGTCCTGATTGCTGCACCAGGCATATCCGGGGTGGCGATTGAGAATGAAACCGGGGTTCGTACGGACTGGCGCGGATATGCCATCAAACCTTATGCCTCCGTCTACCGCGAGAACCGGGTGGCACTGGACACGGCATCACTCGATGACCATACCGATATTGATGATGCCGTCAGCCGCGTTGTGCCTACCCGGGGCGCCATTGTGCGCGCCTCGTTTAAAGGGCACTCAGGCAGTCGGGTACTGATGACGCTGATGCATAACGGCAGTCCGCTGCCTTTCGGGACAATGGTCACCGCCGGTGAGAGGATGGGCATTGTGGGAGATGACGGTCTGGTCTATCTGTCCGGGATGCCGGATGAAGGGATAGTCAGTGCGGTGTGGGGTGATGGCGAGGGCAAACGCTGCTCCGCGCCGTGGCATTTGCCCGCTAAAGCGGGCAGCCAGTCAGTCGTGAGGGTGAACAGTATATGTCGATGACAAGAGCTGCCGGACGGCGGGCAATGCGGGCAGAAATGATGACGAGCATCAGCAATCAGGTGAAATGATGAAACAATGTAAGCACAGGAACAAGTCTGTAATGGCGCTGATGGCCTCAGCAACCATTATGTCTGCCCTTATGACAGGTAGCGCAGCCGCGGCATCCGACCCGGTTGCAATTACAGTGACGGGCTCCATTGTTGACAACACCTGCACAGTTAATAGAGAGCAGGGTGTCGAACTGAATACGGTATCTCTCAGGGATTTTGAGGGAAATAACTCAACCCTCGGGTTTAAGGTGGTTGATGTGGAATTAAAAGACTGCGGCCCCGGTATCACCCGGGGGGTAAAAATAACCACAACCGGAATCGAAGATGCAGCAGACCCTTCTCGCTATGCGTTCAAAAATGCGGCCACAGGGGGTAATGCAGCAAAGGGAGTGGGGCTTCGCTTTTACAAATCCGCGGATGGCGCTCAGCCATTTAAGGTGAACGATACGGACGGAGTAACCAATACATCCCTGACAGCAGGGGATAACACACTTAAGTTTGGCGCTGCGTACGTCGTGACTAATGAAGATTCGCTTGCCGCAGGAAGTTTCAGCACGACGGTTAATCTTACGCTGGCGTACCAGTAAATTAAAAGAGGGCATGATGAAAACTAAAAAACAGGGTTTAGTGGCAACGGCTGTACTGATGACGGCTTTTGCAGGAGTGAATCATCCAGCAGTGGCTGAAGATTCAACCATGGTAACGATTACGGGGACGGTCAGGGCTAATACCTGCACGGTAGGTGATACAGCAAAAGGCGAGCTGGCACCAGTATCTGTGCGTGATTTCAATCAGGTAGCTGGCACAGTTGTGGGTTCTGCAGCCATTCCGGTTGTATTTTCAGACTGTGGTGGAGGAACAACAGGCGTCAGGGTTACTGTCAGTGGAACTGCCGCCGGGAGTGATGGCGCGTTCAGTAATGCAAACGACGGGCAGGACGGTGGAGCAAAGAATGTTGGTGTTTATTTTTATGACACTGACGGAACTACGCTTATCAAGGCGGGAACGAACGTTTCTGCAAGTGATCAGGCGTTTACCACTGACACCACGCTGAATTACAAGGCAAGCTATGTGTCACTTACTGGTGATGTGGGAGCGGGGTCGGTTTTGACCACGATTACGATGAGCTTTACTTATTCTTAGAGGGTTGTTGCTTTGATTATGAAACGCCCACTGATACTTTTATTGCTTAGTACAAATTGCCTGGCGGTTCAGGTTACGACCACCGAATTAAGTACTGAAGGGAACAACCATTTTGTTTCCACTGTCTGGACTGTTGATGTCGACATAGATGAATATATCAACGTTAGGTGGGGGAGCTACGAGGATTATAATGGTGGGACTTTTACCCTAATACACAATGGAGTGACTATCTTTACAGGGATACCATCTTATGATTCTTACGTCTCACGTTATGAGATCACGACTGCAGTACACATTAAAAAAGGTGATACCCTCCAGGGGTTGATAGACAGTAATTTACCTGCAGGCTCCACTAATGGAACATTTCAGGTAGTTATGACTGTTGGTGACGGCCTTAACGGAAAATGGAAAAGAACTGAATACTATAAAATTTTCAACTATATCTGTAATGCCACAGTCCCTGTGGCTATAGAACTTGGAGAGTTTAACCCGGGAACAAGGACTTCAGTAAGTATACCACTTCAAGTCAGCTCTCGAGGAAAACTCAGGTTTAATGTTGAAAATGACAAGGGTATTATTCCATTAAAACGTGATGCAGATACTATTTTTTCTCTGGATCTGAGTTCTTATTATGATGCTACTTACAATTCGATATTGTGGACGGAGGCCTCAGGAACAACCATTAACGGGACGGTAATTGTACCGCAGAATTCGGTTGGTGGAGGGAGAGGGAGTGTTACCGGAAATATTACTCTCAATTGTGAATAGCATCGTCACATCAACATTTTTAGCGAATGAAAATAATAATCCATGCTGGTTTTTTTCGTAAGATACATTGCGTTAAGCGTGATTTTTCTGCCTCGTAGCAGGTAGCACTTGGCAGTGCTCACTATGACATCACTTATTAAATTACGACAATAATGCAAGGAAACTATCAATATATGGATATGTCAGGATTATTGAAAGTTATATTTGCGATATTGCTGCCCGCAGCGATAAATAACATGTCGTGGGATGTGTATCTTACAGCACAAAGCTCCACTCATTACCCATTAGATGATTTAACTGCAGTTGGGAGAATAAATCTGGAGGATACAAACAGCGACGTTTACTCTGTTGGTTTAGAGCGTGCTGACGCCCTCGATAATAAATTCACCACAACCGCAGAAAACCAGAATTTATCTCTGCAGCCTTGTGCTTCAGGCCGCGTATGTACTGATGAAGGCTCTGCTAACTGGGAATGCTGGATGGTAACTCGCATACCCCCCCTGCTTACCGGGAGAAACTATTTTAGCTTATCCAGCTCAGAGGGATTTACGGTTTATTTGGAATGTGAGCAATCAAGCGAAAACGGTTTGGATTGTGCTCTTAAAAGCGACAGAACCCCCTCTCAGATGGTTCCTGTCCAAACGCTTCCGACGTTGCCTGATAATATTATCGATAACTGGACAACAGGCGCAGTTGTAAAAAAACGACGGTTGTCTTTAAAAAAGCTGACAAGAGATATTTTTTTTACAAAGACATCTGGGAAAAGCATAAGCGAAAGTGTTGATTTTTTAGTCAGTCAGAAAGATATAAATATAATGCTGAAAACACGCCCGGATACCTATCGTGGTGCTGTTACGGAAATTTTTGATCCTGACTTTATTGAAAAATCTAAGGTTTATTTTGCTCTAAAAAAACCGACACTATCTGCGTCACCGTACTGGGTTGTTCGCGGTTGCTTATATGCCCCGCATTTGGGATCTCAATAAAACGACAATTCATCAGCTTTGCCATTAATTCGCCCTCAGAAGGGGGACGGGGCATATCCAGCGCGCCTGTAGCTACTAGAGCAGGACATCTGATTTCTGATAAAATATCTTTACGATCTGAACATCCAAAAATAATTTTTCCAATAGGAACAATACTTTCACGGAGGTTATTTGTAGTCAGACTACCCAGATGAGAGTTCAGATGTTCAACATCATGCTTTTGTGCATATTTTGAATAAAACTGAGAAGTGATATATTCGAGCAGCGGCGACTTAATTTTCCCCGAGGCATATGCCGCATCGAGCATCGCAAAATATTGTTTCTCCTTTTCATCAGTTTCACTACCAAGGTAAGTATCAAACAACATCAGGCTTTTTACGCGATCGGGTGCTAAAACTGCCAGCTCCGCGCCCCACATTCCACCGACGGAAAGACCAATCACCGCAAATCTGTCGATGCCAAGACTATCCATCAAACGCAGATGATCCCGGGCCAGTTCGACCATGGAAGTAGAATGCGCTGGCAAGGCTGGGGATTTTCCATGTCCCCATAAATCGGGAGCGATTACACGATATTTTTTAGAGAGAAACTCAATTTGGGGCTTCCACATCTTATGGTCAAAGAGATAGCTATGCCCCAGTAGAATAGGCGCTCCAGAGCCAATATCTAAAAAAGACATATGTTTTTCAGTATTCATAACTCCCTCATGAACAGGTCATCTTACCAGTTTTTTGACGAATAAATTTACCGCTTAATCAATATTATTAGTAGGGCTTTGAGTAATAAAAAAAAGAGGTCGTACTGCTTACTCGTTTAGGAAATCCCAATTCTAAATGAGATGCGAATTTTGGCGTTCGAATATTGTCAAGCACCGCGGTGCTTCTCGGTGAGTCAGAAAAGTTAGAACCTGACGCGCCGATAGCTGGCTTATGCCCCCGCACAAGAGGATTCACCGCAGCCGCTCGAATATAGGCTCTGATGAGTAAACGGATTTTAAATGACACTTCATTCGGGAGGGGTAAGTCAGGAAAAGTTTTATGGGCTGCCAACCGGCTCATTGCTTGAAGTGATTGCAGAACACCTGAATTGCAACGAGCCGGCTAACCACTATTATTATGCCAACTAAACTCCCGTCCGAAAATACTCCTGACTGATTAACTCAGAGAAATGTCCTTTCTGGCTTTATAAACGCGGAAACTGCAATCACTTTTTTTATATACAGTTGTTTGCTATGAAATGTGTAATATTTCGTGATGAATGGTTAAACAGCTTAACCTGTTTAACGATGAAGCGCCGAGTGCCGGCAGTGAAGCCCTGGTTAGTCTGATGGACTACTGGTATTTAGAGCAGTGCAGTCTGCTCTTAAATGCCGCGTAGCGGCATGAAGGCGCCAGATGCAGCTGCATATTGCACCAGAGCTGCATGGCGCCGGTAGCCCGGCGAAGCCGGTTCCGTTCTGACAGGTTTCACCGAACCCATCCCTCGCCCTGCTAAGCCAGACCCACTAAAAGCGATGTAAAGCCTCTGTGCGCTGTCGGAGTGGTCCCGACAAGGCGTAGCCGGTCGGGGCGTATCTCCGCGTTAGCGGGCCGTCAGGGCCGCTTACGGGCGTGTTCTCCGGTGCTCAAGCGACAATACTCACAGCAGCTCTAATCTCTAGTTACATCATTCATCTATAAAAGCGACTCCATCCCGGCCTCCGGCCGGGGCGGCGGCGCTTTTCAGGTGGGAGCCCCTCGATGCCGATATGCGCACTGCGACCGTGATGTTATCTAATTTGCTTCTTATGATTACGGATAATGCCCGTCGTTTTCGACGGGAGCTACTTTTCTGTTCCGGCCGGGGCGGCCGGGGCTGGTCAGTGGGGGCAACTGGACTTCAGGTACGGCGTCGGGGTTTTGCCGGAGAGGGGCTCGGGGTTTCAGGTTCGGCTCGGGTGGGGGGTTAAGTGGAAGCACCAATTGATGATGTAACTAATATGCATTGCCCGCCGCCTGTCGGCGGGAGCTACTTCAGGTTCTGAGCCGCGCGGGCGCCTGCGACCGCTGCGAGCGAAGTCATTAAATTTATCCCCGCAAGATGCCTGCATGAAAACCTTATTTATTATTTTGATTATTCTTTCTGACGTAAGTCAGGAATGTTTTGCGCGTAGCGCTGACTGTAGTTGCGGGTATACACTCGATATTGATTGCGGGTAACTGTGGTTAAAAAAGGCCGCAGTGATTTTGCGGCCACAGCTCGCTGATTGCCGGGAGAAATATAAGTGCAAAAGAGGACGTTCAGTGCCTGGCACAAACAACTTCACCGCCAGTCAAGGCGGTTAAAATTGAGCGGGTATGTCAGTGGACTATATCGGGTACTTCAGGCAGCACGGGCTCATAGTCGAGCCCCAGTTCCAGCTGACGCAGACATTTCCACACCAGGCGGTCGAAGTCTTCCGGTGAAAGTGTTTTCCACTCGTGGGCCGGACGCGCGCGCAGCAGTTTGGCCATTGCATTACGCCTGTCATCAATCGGCAGTTTACTGAGCCGCTTGCGACGCTTCTGCCTGGATGCTTTATCCCGGCGACTAATAAGCGTGGCCATGCGCATATTTTCATACCAGCGCCGGCGCGCGGCGCGAACAGAGGCGTGTGTTCCCGGCTCAATAATGCCGTCCGCCTCAGCGGCAAGGCGTTCATTACGCTCCGCCACAAACTTGTCCATGTTGATGCCGCACAGCTGCCAGAACCGGTCAGTCAGCACAATATGGCGAGGCATGCAGTAGCCGGTCACCGGGTCCATTTCAAGGTCGGGCCGTTCAATCAGACCGTAGCGCTCCCATTCTTCAAACAGGCGAGACAACCTGCTCGGCTCTACGCGCGTTTCCGAAATGACATTGCCATTTTCATCTTTCGGGCTCAGTTCATTGGCCAGCTTGCTGCCATTAAAGGTCACAACAGAGGTGGCAAGATCCGCACGCTGGACACACAGCGGCCACAGGGCGTCATACAACGCCTGCTTTTCGGGCCGAAAATCGCGCCTGCGTCCTGCAGCCTCGCGAAGCTGCACAAAATAGGGATGCCGTGACATGCGCTGACGCAGTGTCATTTTACCGGTACGTTTGTCCTTAACCACGAGTCGGCTCATGGCATGCCCCATCTGTCCGGGAAGACGCCGGTAACCTGCTGGTGCGAACCACTCTGGATTAGAGCATTTGCAGGCGGTGGAATGATCGCCACGGTGGCGATTGTCAGATCGGGAGAATGATTTGAAAGGTATCTGCTTATGCATACTGCCCGGCGCTTATATTGCGCAGGCAGAGTATGCACAGTACGGATTGTCTTTTTCCGGGCATGAATCTATACTCCCCACACAGGGCAATAGTCCTGTGCAGTATAAGAGTGGGACCCCGTTAATCCTCATCCGTCGCCAAACTGAAGGGATTTTCGGGGTTTTTCTTTTCTGATTTGGCCCTGCCGCCTCAGATCCCTGCCACCTTCCGGCGTGGCCAGCCATAAATTCTTAACTGTCCGTAATCTATCACTCAGAAACGCATTCGGCAATAACGTGACCAGTCACAGCACTCCATTACTTCGTGCTTCCGCTTCAATCAGCTTTTCAAGCATCTCTGCTTGCGATATTCCCTTTAACTCACAAAGCTTAACCAGCGCCTCTTTCATTTCTGTGTGGATAAAGAGACTGATTGCTCTGTGTGTTTCACGCTTTCTCGCCTTATAGGCGCGTGCGCGTTCCTTATCAGGAGTTGGCTGCTCTCTGTTACGGATGCGTTTCTTTTCGGGAGCTGATGTTACTGAATCACGGGGGCTCATGCTCTTACCCTGCTGCAAAATAAGACTTTCCGCAGCATAGCATAAGCTAAATCAGTAATACGCCTTAATTGTGATGCCTCACAGCCGCTGGCGAACGGGCTGCTCCGGCGTTACGAACGGTTAAAACGATGGGTCAGTAAGACAACCTGTACGCCGTACCTGCATCCCAGCGGGACTGCCAGTGCCGGAGGTAGCGAGCGGCAAGCGCCGGCATATCTCCGATGACCAGCGCGTTTTCGCTGTTGTGCCGGGCGCCTGAGCGGCTGAAGTTAAATGAGCCGACCTCAGTGTTGCGGCCGTCGGCGACGATCACTTTGTCATGGAGAGTTTTGTAAATCGGGGGAAACTCGCTTTTCCCCGATTGCCGGGGTTGGACAACGACGCCCTGCGGAGGCGTCAGGCCTTTGTAGTATTACGGAACCAGTAGCAGACAGGTCCGTCGCTGGTATCATGGACCGAGCCCGGGAACCAGCCATCATTATGAATACTCCACATCGCCAGATAGCCCATCAGGACAATGAGAAGACAGACACATTAGGGCGCCATATTTGAGAACGCGCATAAATACTCCTTTGTTAACACAGTAAAAACTGAAGCTGATGTCAGTGCAGACTGATCAGCAGAGAGATAAGTAACAAATGAAGGGCATAACCCGGCGCAAACCACCGTCCGGCCTGCAGCCGTCGTCCTAAAGCTGGTAGCAGCGCGTGCACGCAAAACAGCACAGTCAACGTCAGCAGTACGCCGGAGAGCATCATCACATCACCATGCCGGGTATTAAGCAGGGCGACCAGCAGCAGCCAGACAGCAAACAGGGCAGGCCGCAGCGAGTCCCGGACCTGCCAGATAAGCAGCGCGCTGGCGAGCATCAGCAGACCTGGTATGCCGTAACTGGCAGAACTGAGCGGCAGATATCCCACCAGGGCCGTGAACGCTGCAACGCCATTAAGCACGGTCGCAGACTGCAGGAAACGGGCCATCTGCATCACAACGGCGAAGGCAAACAGGATATTCAGTTGCCACCACATGAGTCCGGCTTCCCTGAAGGCCAGCCAGTAACCCGGCTGGGCCAGGAGTGCCATCAGCCACAGGTGGTTGAGGCTGTGCTGACGCAGGGTTTTACCTGCCATGTTGCAGCCGCTGACCAGCGCAAACAGGGGGAATGCACAACGCCCGGCCATGTTCAGTAAGGGCATATCCAGCTGAAAGGCAGTGGCGATGTGGTCCCCCACCATTGCCATAAACGCGATTATCCGGATGACATCGCGCTGCAGCGCGGAGAAATTCAGGACCAGCCTGAAAGGATGCAGGACAACAGATTTCCCTGGATTCAAGCTGTAGCCTCCGGTCGTTGTGCGCAAAGGTGTGCCCTGACGCGTTCAGCCAGTTGCTGCTCATCATCGCCACGCAGCAGCGGGATACCCGCCTGTTTCAGCACCTCTTCCAGCAGCAAGTCACGCCGCTGACGTTTCGGCGCCTGATGGGAACGATCGTCCAGCTCCACTGCCGCAATGATACGACCGGCGCGGTCCGTGATAACCACATCGCAATGCCACTGCGACACCAGGCGGAACAGTTGCCACCATTCACTGCTCCCGGATTTACGGTCGGGCGCCACTCTGACGATATCGGCTACCCGAACCTGCGGGCACAGCCGCCACCTGCGGGTATCGGTCACCCTGTCAAGCCGACGCAGAAAACGTTGCTCCCGCTCTGTCATCAGCTGACCGGCACTGACGAATGAGCGTCTGCGGCACATCAACAGTTCAGTTCTGCCCGGCCGAATCCCTTTTTCACGCAGTCTCTGCAAAAGTGGATACCGGGCTGAACCGGCCTGCCTGAGCAATACCACAAATCCGGCGAGCAAAATGGCAATGATGATTATTCCGGCAACCATACACATATCCTCCCTGAATCAGTCCCCGCCGAGCGATTTTTCCAGCTCAATGTCTTTTTCCGGTACATTCACCACCCACTCACGCTCGGTGCGCAACATCTGTTCGCGTACCTGCTGGCGGATACCCCGACCGTCCGCCACCGCTTCATGAATGGCCTCATCCACCTCACGTTCTCCTCGCGCTGTACCGTCACGCAGGCGACGTTCTTCATCGGCCGACAACAGTGGTTCGGGTCTGGTGCTCTCCTCACCAGGCACTGCCGGTAGCAGCTCCTGCCGGGCCTGCTCCGCCAGCTCCCGGGCCGCTTTTTCCTGAGCCTCTGCCAGTTTTTGCTGTTCATCTGGAGGCAGCGTAATGGGGTCTTCCGCTTTCGCCGCTGTTTCGGCGTCCGCCACACTACGCACCGTCCGGGCCACCTCGTCAGGCTCAGTTATACGTCCCCCGGTCAGCCGGGCAGCATTGAGCAACCGTTCTTCGCCGTGCAGGCGTATCACCACCCCACTCTCCGGGTTCTGCTGCGCCAGCTGCAGCGCGGCTTCCGCACTGTCGGCAATCAGTGTCTGACCGTTCCGGCTCGCCTGCAGTCCGGCGAACTGCGCATCTTCACCACCACGCAGCCGAGACTCATCACTGAGCACCACACGCGACCCGTCATCTTCAATGCGGATTTCGGTCAGCAATGCCCCGGCATCTTTTCCGTGACGGGTCCACGCCGGCAGGGCCACATAGGGTGTCGGGTATTTCCTGCTGGCAGCAATGAAACGAGCCAGCGTTTTGCCCTCTAGGCCGTTTTCCGCCAGTACACGGCGTCCCAGCGCTGTTTTATCCAGTGGAGAGGCGGTGGCCAGCAGTCGGTTACCGGTGTCGGATTCGTGGTCACTTTTCTGATGCAGCAGGTCGTGGGCGGTTTTCCCGGCATTTGAGTGTCGGGCATTGGCGCTCCAGTCAGCCAGGTTGTCGGTGTAGACCTGCACATGCTCTTTTGCTCGTGACAGCGTCACATAGGTGGACTCCAGAGATGCCATTCTTTTCCTGCCACCTTCGGTACCGGTCAGTGCAATGGCAAAGCGTTCACTGGCCCCCTGCACGGCATACACCGTCAGGGCATAGGCGAGGTCAATATGACGGTCCTCCGTCGTGGCCTGCGGGTCGATAATTTTCTCCTGTTCTCCCTGGCGGAAGCGAATGGCCCCGTCGTCAGTGAACCCGGCCACCTCCCACAGGCTGTTGGCCACATAGCCGCGGTCGGTGTCCGAGCGGGTAAAGCGCACCCTGTCCCCCTGACTGATCGTCAGATCGCGGGGTGTGAAGAGGGAAATATCCTGTGCAGTGTTCTGCTGAGGAGAGATCAGCACCGACTCCCCGGCAGCATTACGCAGCGTGACCACAGCGTTCTGCGTATCCACCTCCGCCACAGTCCAGTAGCGCTCGTTCACCATGGCTACGGCGCCGGTGTACTCCGCAAAGGTTCCAGCCGCACGCAGTGCATTGTCAGGCACCCGGAGCGGCTCCAGGACAGTGAACGTACGTTCTTCAGCACCTGTATCGCCTTTCTCATGCCGGGCGGCATGAATGGCATCATTGATGGCATGACGATCGGCATTGAGTTCCGCCACAACCAGTGTCTGCTGCTGCGCTTCCGGGGTGCGCCCCATCCAGTCATCCCGGATGGCTTCAATGATGTCAGTCCGGACCAGGGGAAGCTGCTCTGGTGTCAGTCTCTGTTCGCCGGCAACGTGAGAGTCCTGCTCCTGGTCCTTTTTCGGCGCACGGATTTCCATGACCGAATTGTCAGGCACCCAGGCCCCTTCCTGACGTGGTACCTGTTGTGGGCTGACGTCATCCACCTGGCGCAGAGAGGTATCAACCTGGCCTGCGATGATACTTTCAATCGCCGGGCGCAGCGCCGGGGTCTGGCGGACAATCTCCTGCATCACCACCGTATCGATGGCGCTGCGCTGCTGCATCAGGCGGAACGGCAGACCGGTTGAGATGGCCTGCAGCTGCGCGGTATCCCCACTGGAGACCATCCGTCCGCCGCCTGCGGCAACCAACTGATAGAGCTCTGCCATATCGCGGTTACCCACCATCGAGCTCTCATCGGTCAGGAACAAGACATTGCGGAAGTCCGGTGTTTCCCCGGCCTGTACGGCCAGCCGGGTTTCACTGAGGAAACTGGCCAGCGTTCGTGCATCCACCCCGGCCTCACGCATCTCATGCACGGCCCGGTGCGTGGGCCCCAGGCCGATGATCTGCGGTCGCACGGATTCAGACAGGGTGTTCAGGGCACCCATCACCGCCCGGAACTGGGTGGTTTTCCCCACCCCGGCATACCCCTGAATGGCCATAAAGCGGTCGGTGTTCTCCAGTACCGTCCGTGTCGCCTCCCGCTGGCCCGCCGTCAGACCTGACAGTACCGAAGCAGGCGTCAGCGCCATCAGGGGTTGAACCGCATCCTTACCCTCAGCAATATGGCGGATGATGGTTTTTTCCATCTCATACGCCACACGAGGAACCAGCACTCTGTTTCCGGCCCCGGAAACCGAACCCAGCTGAATCAGCTCCCCGTTGTTCACCTGACGGGCGATTTCATTCCGGACATCAGCCAGCGGCTGGCCGGATTTTACCGCTTCTGACAGCAGGGCAATTTCACTGAGGTGTACCTGTCCCTGCTGCGCGCGCGGGATGGCCAGACTGACGGCCTGCTCTGCATCCGACATCAGACGCTCCCGGCTGGCCTGAATGGCGGTATCCAGATCTGCCTCGCCGGTCGACTGACGGACCTGGTCACTGGCAAGTCGTACGACAGACACGCTTTCCACTTTGCGTGCTGCCTGCCCGGCTTCCAGCGGCGTATAAATCCGGATGTCGCCCCCAGTCTGCGCCAGCGCGTTCAGGGTCTGTTTATTCAGGCCTCGCGGACCGACTGCGGCCAGTACCGTACGCGACGCGCTCGTACCCGCCCCGACTCCTTCCACATAGTCATGGGTCAGCTTCACGGCACGCTCAGTGGGCAGGCGCAGCTCCCGATCGCCGCTGCGCAGCCGTACCACGCCGTTTCCCAGCCCAGCTACCGTAAACTGATCTTTCGCTTTGATGGCCCCCTTCAGCTCACGCCCCAGCGCCCTGACGCGGTCCCCTTCAGAAATATTCAGTGTCCGGCTGCGGTACAGGCTCCAGCTGCCGTCAACCTGCGTGACCTTCAGGGTCAGGCGACTGCCGTCTTCTCCCTGCAGCACCAGGCTGTTAGTGGCCTCAGCAACCCGGTCAATGGTGTGGCGGGTCATCGTTTTCTTCTCCGCATCCCACTGCTCCATCACCATCCCGGGCCGATAGTTGTCGCGCTGATGACGGGTTTTGCTGTCCAGCCACACCGGCTCCAGCACCCTGAGTGTCACCTGCTCCGGGGCCAGCTCACCCGCATCACGCCGTATATCCCTGATAACCTCCGTCAGCTGCTGCTGTTCCCGGGCACCGGTCACCTGGGCCACGACATCCCGCCCTTCTGCTGCCAGGCGCACATACTCCTGCGCCAGCTGGCTGTAACGGCTGCGTTTGTCCGCCTCACTGACCAGCCGCACTTCCGGCAGCTGCGTGCCGTAAAACCGGTACTGCGGGATATCCGCCTCTTTCAGCACAGACAAAGCATTCCCCGTTCCCTGCCGGTTCTCCGTATCCATAAAAATCAGCTGCGCCCCGGCGCTGAGTGCCTTTTCCTGCAGAAGCAAGGTTTCTTTCAGCGACAGTTTCTCCGCACGGTCAATGATAACCGTCCCCTGCACCGGTAATACGGTGTCAGCATTCATCTGCGAGCGCAGCATCACATGACCAGCCAGATGCGGGCTTTCTGACAGAAACTGACCACTGTGACCATCGATTGCAATCACCATCACTTCACGGCCCTGTGAGCAGGCCATCATGGCAACGTCTTCCGTACGCTCACGCAGCGCCTGTGCGCCCCCGCGACCGCTGAGAATGGCCACCGGGCTTTTATCCTGGGTCAGGACAGAGACAGCATCACCTGCCGGTATGTCGCGCTCTTTTGCCCGTTCAGGAAAGACCAGTACGGTTTGCTCCGCAACGGCCGTACGCGCCAGCTGATGGACGCTGAGTTCGTTCAGCAGGTGAATATCAGAGGTGAAGATGCCCTTCTCCCGGTCCAGGGGAATAAGGCGCTGCCCTTCAATCGCGGCATCGATGCCGGCACGGGCCTGCTCAAACAGGCCTGATGCTGACGGCAGACGACTGACCGTGCCGGCCAGCATTTCCGACCAGGTAAACTGGACCTTCTTCTCCGACAACGCCGAAATCGTGTCACTGACGGCTTTCTGCACATCTGATTCAGAAATCTGAGCGGAAGACGCACCACCGGGCTGGCCTGTAGCCCGAATGCCCTCTGTACCGCCGACAGCAGAACCTGATAGCTCCGCCCGCGTCTGCGCCTGACCGATGTAGTTATCGATATCGAATTTTTCAGCGGTAAGCCGCCGGCGCCATTCAGCTTTCAGCAGATCCGGGTCGGCCCAGTCTTTTGCTTGGCGGGTATCAAGTGCGGCAACATCGCGGGATTTTTTGGACGCATCAGGCCCTGCCGCTTCGCTGATAGCCTGACTGCGGGTCGAAAACAGCGTAACGGGAACATCTTTTAGCTCCCAGAGACCATTTTTACCCGCAGCAACCGTTTCATAACCGAGTTTTTCCGCCTCCTGTCTGAATGGCTGCAGTACAAGGTTTCCGATCGCCACCTGCAGCGCATACAGATTTTCACCGAATCCGGTTTTCATACGTGTATCGCTGGCCAGCGCCCGCCATTTTTCTTCGGCAAACGTGGTATTGAACACCAGCGCATGCGTATGGATCTGCGGATCTAAAGCACGGGAGGTATCATGGTTGTACAGTGCGGCCACCATGTTTCCCGTCAGAACGGTGTCGGTTTTTCCATTGTCCGTGATGCGCGCGCTGATAAGTTTCTCAACCTCTTTCATACCGTTTTCAACACTACGGTTCCACGCATCAAGCAGGCGGGTATCACCACCAATGAGGATCATCATCGATACGCTTTTGGGGGCTGAAAAAGTCAGGTCATAGCCGCTGCGGTGTTTATTCACGCCATTGACCATCCTGGAGAGATCGGTGCCGTCAGGAAGTTTACCCTGGCGTATCGCATCCATATCGGCATTGGCGACTTCGCCTTTCAGGCCCAGTTTCTCCGCGCCCTCTCCCAGCCAGCGAGACTCCAGCGAACCGCTGGCATAGTAGTTGTCTTCATGACTGTAGTAGGCTGAATCACCCTTTATAGAAGAAATGGAGAGCATCAGAACACCTCCCTGTCGTCATCAAAGTCATGCGCTTTATTTGTCGCATGGTTGATGTTGACCTCTTCCCTCCGGGTCACATCGCGGGTCTGATGTGAGGACTGAGCCCAGGCCTCATACGCTGCGAAATCCACCACCTCACCGTCGCGGTTCAGGCCCGGGGGAATATCTTGGGGTAAATCCTGTTCAATATCCCGTTCCGTCCCTCCGGCAGCAGTATTACCAGCAGTTGCGTCGGTCGAAGAAGTGGTATTTATCGTTGTCGTTGCAGGAGAGACTATGGATGGCGATGTCTTCGGCTGGGTGTCAGTCTGTGGTGTTGTCTCCGGAAGTGGGTTTTCAGCTACCGGCTTCACGGGGTTAAACAACTCATCCAGGTTACGGCGTTCCTCCTCTGTACGGCGTACCAGTTCGTCTTCAATAGTCTGGTCGAGGCTGGTCTGCACGTCCCGCAACAGCAGGGAATCAGCCACTTTAGACATCGCTTCATACTTCATTGTCAGCTTCACCACCGGGTAGCTTCCCGGCAGGGTGACATAACACTGCAGGTCGTTCAGGGACTGTACATCTGAGTAGCTGACGATGCTGACGCGTTCTTCTTCCTTGCCAAAAGAAATCCCGTCACGCACCTGTTCATGACCAAAGCTGGTCTGTTCGCTGAACTTCAGGCGGCGGGTTTCCCCGATATCCTCCTCCACAAACTTCGCAATCTGAGCGCTCGGTGAGCGGAAAAAGAACTTGGTGTTCAGCAGATCAAATAGCCCCGCCGCCGCTTTCGGGCCGTAGATTTCTTCCATCTGAGCCTCATTCTGGAAGCCCAGGATAAAACAGCCCCCAAATTTGCGACCTTCAGCAATGATGCGGGGTAGAGTGACCAGCTTATTGAGTGACGGAATTTCATCGTATACAAACCAGACACGACGCTGTCGGTTCTCGCCCATCGCGAGCAAACTGGTGGCGGCAATACTGAGCCACATCGTTATAAGCGGCTTGAGGGATTCGTGATACTGCTCATCAGAGGTTATAAACAACCAGCCATTTTTCGATTTATCGGCCTGACCCTTCATCCATTCCCGGATGGTGAATTTCTCTCGCCCCGGGCGGTCAATACCCTGCAGATAACGCATCGCCTTGACGTAGTTGGTCAGCACACTACGGATTGAGATAGCGGTTTTTTCAATCTTACCATCAACCAGAGTGGATGCAGGCGTACCGGCAAGAAATGTCCTTAACTGATCAAGTTGAATGGCCAGCAACGTGCGCAGGAATTTGTTGTAGCTACGGTCTTCGTCCTTGCGCATGCGCTCAGCACCTTCCGCAAAGATGGTGCGTGCACTACCCTGCCAGAAAGGATCTTCACCGCTGCTGGCCGGAATAAGTGTACTACTGGCGTTCTCAAGTTCAGAAATCGTGCGACATTCTTCCCACAGATCCCAGTTAGGGCAGCGGGCATCCATCGCATTAAGCACTTCATCCCGTGATTCATCGTAGAAATCCTCAACAAAGGTGCAGCCCTTGTCGTAGATAATGACCAGGTCACCACGCTCGCGCAGCTGCTTCAAAATTTTACGCATCAGCTGGGACTTACCGGAACCCACTGTCCCATGCATGGCGAAGTTCTGGATTTCGGAATCCAGCTTAAGCGGCAGGTCATCGATACGAATATCGGATGCTTCCCCGCGTTTTTTCATCATCCGTGCGACGTCTTTTGGTGACTCGCTAAGGACACGGCCACCAATGATTTCATCCTCGCTCTGCTTACGGCCGGTACGACCGAGATACCAGTACACTGCAAAGGTGGCCAGAAAGGCGACCAGCAGCGCGGCACACCCGGCAATGATCAGTTCCTGTTTCAGCAGTTGACCGCAGTACAGGGTGTAACTGTCGCTCAATACCTGCCTGGCGCTGTACTGCAGGTTATGTTCGTAGTAATGGATGGTATAGACAGGCTGACGAACCATTTTTTCAGTAAAGGGCGACATCACCCGAACAAACCAGTAAATAACGCCATTGGTCAGATTCTGAATACTCATCCGCATAAGCAGAACGGCAATACCAAACAAGACCGTTCCCATAATAACGTAATAAGAAATCAGGTTATTTATTTGCAGGAACATTTTCAGGCGCATGAAAGCGACCTGACCGCCCTGCGTTAAGTCACGAGGATTCAGGCTCATTATATTTTCCGGAGGCAGGCTGAACTCAAAAGCAAAACAAAATGCTTCACAGCCGATTAATGTATGAAATCAAAGAGGATATGGATGTGTTATTTACAGCAGGCAAACCAGGAATAAGGGTGGTTGAATAACCACCCTGCTACGTCAGAGAATGTTAGCTAAAGATTTTGCAAGCTGATCCTCAAGCACCGGCTTCGCCTCTTCAAACTTCAGGTTTACTTTATTGGCAGAAGACACAACGCGGGTCTGGTATTTATGCTGATTTCCGGTTTGCGTACTGGTCTGAACTTTATAACCGGAAGTGCCCTGTTTCAGAGCGGCGACATTATCGGTCTGCACACTTGCAGCTGTTTTTTCAGAAATCTGAACATCTGTCACCATTGTATAGTTGATATCTTCGACTATTGCATCCGCAGCCATTCCCACAAGACCAGCAGCCAGGCCAACACCTAAGGTTGCTCCGGCCGAATTAGAATTATATGCAGTGATACCGGCGCCTAACGCAGCCCCCATTACCGCACCTTCATAACCCTGATTCAGAAATCCCTGTGCAGTTCGGAGGTCCATTTTATCGGCTTTCAGCACATTAGCCTGAATCCAGTAATATGCACTTTCCGGTGATGAGGTGACGGTGTAGCCTTTCTCCTGAACAGCTTTAGCGACTTTGGCTTGCAGGCCAGACATGTCTTTATCAGAGGTATTCTTGACCTGCAGGAACACTGTTTTCTGTGAAGAAGGCTCAAGCCAGATTGTTTCACTCATCTGGGTTTTCACTTCGAGATTACGTTTCTTTATCGCTGTACTCATCGCTCCACAACCAGACAAGACCAGGGTGGAGGATAACATGGCAGTCATTGCCATCAACTTAATGTTTTGCTTCATGTTTTTCTCATTTCCATATAAGTTACATGATATCTATCATGCCTTGAAGAACCACTATCATCACCATACTCTCAGAGTGTGGTATAAATAATGTACAGGCAGAAGCATAACCATAGCAATCATAAGGTTGTGCTGAGGTTTTAAACGCGGGGTCGTCTACCCATTAGTAATGCCCTAAAAGATATGACTTATTTGGGGGTTGCGGAGAGCAGTTCTTTCACTTTTGACAAACTACTCACCACCGCAGGTGTCATATATCGGGACAAGGAACCCTGCAAGCAAAGAGCACTCATAAGAAAAGTCACAAACCAAGAAAATCCCAGGCCAGCGATAAAGGGCTCACCAACCCACAGTAAAATAAAACCAATCAAGGAGTTAACGATGAATAGCAATCGACTGTAAAAGCTAATTTTTTTCTTGATAATCATCAACAAGATTGATTCATTTTTAACTTCATCCCCTAACATTAGGGAAATACACACATGGCTGTATGTCGCGCCAATCAAAACGAGAGTAAAAACAAATAAAGATGGTACTGAAAGTAAACTAAGAGATGCGATTTTTTGCATTTGATAATTGAGATCCCCAGGCTCCCTATAAATAAAATACGCCAAAATCACAAAAAAAACCTGAACCCCATAAATATACTTCAACCACCCAAATATAACCTTCAGAATATTTTTATTTGACGGAATCTCATAATCCCTATCGCTAATTGATGTCAATATAAAAGCCGCATCCTTTTCCAAATCTGAACGTTTCATCTAACTCACCTTATGACTTATCAATCCGTTTTTGCAAATCATCCTTTATCTTATTTAATTCTTCACGTCCTTTGCCACTACCACCGTCCCATTTTTGTCTATCTTCCTCGGCACTTTTAGCCTCATTAAAGTTTTTATTACCCTCTTCATGTTCTTTCTGCAAGCGATTGTAATCCGTCCTGGCAGAATTACCGGATGAGTTCACAGAATTTTTATCAGTATCGATCCGAGATTCAGCGCTGCTGCGACGATGTTGTACATCAGCACCAACTTCATTACTTTGTTTCACCCCATTCGCACTGGCTAATCCGTCCATGCTGCCTTGCTGCTGAGCGAATTCCGCCTGAAGGTCTAAGTCACCTGATGATGCACCAACGCCGTCAATCCCGACACCGGTACGACCTTTATTTTGTTCAAATTCCTGCAGCAATTGTGGTTTCATGCGATCTTCAACAAATTCCTGTACCAGCCTGTCACGTTCTGCACGTACCTCTGGGCTGGCGGCATCTGACAATATTTTATCAGCTTCACTTGGGCGCTTACTGGTGACATAACCGACAAACTCCTGGGAGTAGTTCTGGTTAATATTGGCACTGTTATTTTCCGCGTAACTCGCCAGCTGTGAGTATTCATGGCTACGGGTAACTGCATCGTTAAACTGAGATGCCTGGCTTTTCAGGCTGGAGAACGTCGAAGACAGCTGGTTAGCAAGGGATGATGATGCATTGTCGGTATGACTGCCGCTGTCCGTTACACGGGTAGACGCCACAACGTCCATTGCGTCGCGGAAATCCTTCAGTTCCTGCGCGCTGAAGCCTTTGCTTGTGCCTCCCTGATGGGTCAGATCGGAACTGGTACCATGAGAAGAACCACTTCTGCCTGTATACTCAGCCTTCAGATGCCCCTCTCCCGAGACTTTCATCCCGGTAGCCAGTCCGGCAACTTTCCCCAGAATTTGCCGATCGGAATCGAAATTAATCTGAGCACTTCCGCCTGCTCCAGCACTCATATCCTGACTCTTGGTTGCCGCAGCTCGGATGCCTTCCGCCAGAGTGGTATTTTCATCGCGGGCATAGCGGGAGCCGATAGATTGAATGGTATTCAGTGCTTTGGTCAGATTGCTGTTGATCGAAGTGTCTGTACCCGAAACAGTGGTATCACTGTTTCCACGTTGCTGACTCCACTGGTTTAACTGCGATGTCGCCAGACTTGATGTCTGAGACAGACTGTTGCTCAGGCTTTGAGCCTCGCTGATGGCATCGCGCTGCTGTTTCTGCCAGCTGCTGGTCGCCGTTTTACCCAGCATAATATCCACCGGCAGTTTTGATATGGACTCAGCATTATTAAACACCTGCTGCCCTGATGACGTCAGGGTTTTTGTCGCCCCGCTCTCAAGCTGGTTCGTCATATGACCTTCACGATGGCTGTAGTTGGTGTCCCACTTGTTACCCTGCACGTTCCCGGTCGTCATATTGTTATAGGACCAGTTGCCATCAATCGCTTGCGAGGACGACTGTGTGGAGGCAGACTGCAGAGTTTGTCCCAGATAGTTTCCCGCCTGCGACACCACCTGTCCCAGGCCTTTTACCATCCCCCAGGCGATAAACGGGATGGACAGCGCCAGCCAGCCGGCTGTGGTGCCGATATCTGAATAGGTATTCTGCACCTGGTCAAACGTGGCCAGCGTCACCGCCGTCCCGCTAAGTTTTCCCTGCAGGTAGAAGTTCATCGCATGGTTCAGGATAGAGAACAGAATGGGCCACATCTGTAGATAGGCAATGGTGTGGATATAGCCTTTGATAATGGTCCAGGACAGAGAACTCACCACGGCCAGGACAATCAGCACCGGGAACAGCGCTATTGTCATGCCCAGCAGAACGCTGTGCATCACCGGCAGCGTGTTGGCGGCAATGGACGCACTGGTCGCCTGCGACAGACGCATTTTAGCCATCGATGTCTGCGTAGCGGTGTTCACCAGTCCGGCCGTATCGCCATTCTGCGCAGAAAAACTCTCCAGACCACTGCGCAGGCCATTCATCACCACGTTCTTGCGGATGATTTCGGTGGAGGTCAGGGAGTTGCCGTGAAAATAGTTATAGCTGTCGCCCAGCATTTCGGTGAACAGTGCCGTACTGGCACCGTTTGTCGGACCAAAGATCTGGTTCGTGAAACCGTGCATCCGGTTAAGCACCTGCTGGAGAAAGGGGGACATATTCCGTCCACTGATATCACTCGAATCCGTGTTTATCCTGGTTGCGGCCTGCTCGCAGGTCAGAAAATTTCGGTTTTTATCATACAGGCCGCGCAGCGGGCTGGGTTTACTGAATATAAGCGCATAGGGATCTGTAGAATTCATCAAATCGCCAATGCTGTACTTGTTGTTCAGCATAATGTCGCCCACCACGCAGTTATGAACGTAATCAGAGAACATGCGCTGAATTTCCGGCTCAGAGAACCGGAAATCACTGCTCCCTGCCGCCAGCTGCGCCCCGAACAGCATCCCGGTTTTGCTGTACGTCAGCGCGTCCGGGCGCGCAAACACAAAATCGTAAATCTGCGCCATTCCGGCACCGACGCGAGTGATTAGACTGGCAGGGGCTGCAAGGCCAGTTGGGACATTATCGACCTGGTAGATGGCCGCAGGCTCAGACAGGTCAATGATCTGCACGTTCCGCTTGTCCCCGACCAGAACGGCTATTACCAGAACATAAAACCCGGCCCATTTGACCAGGGCCATAATATCGCGCGTCCGGATATAGGTTGCCGCTCCGACAATCACCGACACGGCGGTGGCCATAGAAATCAGGGAATCTCCGGCCCTGCTGTTAAAAAATGCCGCCACGCCATTGAGCGTATCCTGAAACCAGGCCCCGCCAGCAACAGTGTAAATCGTATCAACGGCCATATCAGTTCACCCTGCTGAACTGGTAGTTACCCAGCACACGATCGCTCATCTTTGAGGAGACCTGCTGGCGTATAAAGCGGATTTGCTGCTGTGCGGAGATCAGGGCATCTTCTTTAATCTGCACCTCCATACGCAGCGAGTTAAGCGCCTGGCGCGCGTCAGCCAGCCCGCTTTTCAGCTCTTTCATGTTGGCGCCCGGGTAATCTTTGGTGGCGAGCGATCCGTTAACCACCTTCATTACGGCTTCCAGATACTGCAGATAGATATCGGCTGCGATGTAATCCGTCAGCTGAGCAAACAGGGACTGCGAGACACTCAGTGAAGACTGGTCCACAATCCAGGAAAGGATGGGGATGGAGGTGCTGTTGATGAACTGTTTCTCATTTTCCGTCAGCGGCGTGTCGGTGATGGCCTTGTTCTCGATGCTGGTCAGCATGTCCTGAACTAACCTGATGAGCGATTTGTCTTCGGAAATCGTTACGTTATTCAGGGTCGGGGACAGGCATTTATTCTGGTTATCGCACACGTAGACTTTCGCACTGCCGCCGCTCATCATCGCTGTCAGCAGGCTCCTGTCTGATGCCATTGAAGACAGGATACGCACCTCCCCGGAACTGCCGAAAATCACCGAGCCACTGATGCTCATGGCGAACTGACGCAGCTCTGTATTGCTGCTGAGCGAGCTGTTGCCGAGCGCATCCCACATCAGGTTAATATCCTTCAGTACCTGGTCCTTTTCCGCACCGGTAGCTTTGTCCGCGACGGAGCCGTATTTGCCGCCGGAAGTACACCCCTGACGTGAGGCCACCCAGTCTGAAAAGACACTGTTTTGCCCGCCAACAGACTGGCAGACGTTTTGCTGACTCTCTCCCCACAGCGAAGCCACGTTGTCGACCATCGCCTTTGCCGCCTGGCAGCTGGACATATTGAACCGGTTCATATCAGCGGCCATCTTTTGCAGAAAGTCTTTCGCAGCCTTAAGTTCCGGTACGGTGGTTTCCAGCGCAAGGTCAAAGAAATAGCCCGCGGCATTGGCCATTGTCTGTTTCACAAACGCCATAATCTGGTCGGAGTTTATGAAAGAGAATGCCCCCAGATACACATCAATACCGCCACACCCTGCATTGATGGACGGCAGGCTGATGGAAACCAGCTGAACATTCTTGTTGCCGGTGCGCGCGTAGAACGAGCCTCCGGAGACATAACGTGCGGCCTGCCCCTGCCAGGCTTTTGCCGAGGTAGTGTTACTGGCATAGCTCATGTCATTAAAAAATGAATTCATGTCATCCTGCAGCCCGGCTTGCGCCGTTCCTGCACTGTACAGGCCCAGCGCAAAGGCCAGGCAGAGCGGTTTCAGTCGCATTATTGTTGCCCCTGAGCATTAAGTGGAGTGCTTTTCCCTGACTGCCGATCCAGTGCCATACGCAGCACCTCATTGAGCCGGCTGCGAAACTCACCGGCTTCTGCCGCCCCCTGCAGCAGCGGCCAGGTTTCCATCGTGTTGACGTTGGTCAGAAAGGTGGTTGGTGTGGCCACCGGCAGGCCGCTCTGGAAATATTCCACCATCACATCCGGCGTTGCTGGCAGAACATCGGGGAATTCAGCATCACCCTTCCCGTCAAGGCTGATGGGAAAAACGCCAAGACCGGTTTGCTGAGAAAAGGCTTTAAGGACCGGAGCGAACTGGCGACAGTACTGGCAGGTCGACTGCATGAACAGCACCACCTTCCAGTCCTGCAGGTTAACTTTCCTGCCATCACTCAACAAATACCAGAGGGGTGAGGTAGTGTGAACAGCGCGGTCCGTGGTGGTTGCCGCCCCGTTTTCTGGCAGGCTGAGAGACTCCATCGCGGGTGCGTTCCGGCCCGTTTTTCCGGCTTCGAGAGCACGAATATCATCCAGTGTCCCGGCCTGCAGACAGCCGGACAGCATCGCCGCCATCAGCATGACGGACCGCAATACAGTAATAAGCATGGGTTACCTCAAAAGACAGGAGTTATCAGTAGTCAGGAGCAAAGTGGGTAAGAACGCTGACCATCTGGCGATCAAGGTCATCGTGGCTCATAAACCCCCATGCAAGGGGTTGCCACTGGTGAGTTTTGGGGTCGACCAGAAACGTAGCCGGAAAGTGGGTGACACGCATTTTTTCAGCCTGTCCGCTGTCAGGGCGACTTTGCGGAAGCTGGTTGCTGATTTTACCGTCCACGCTGACGGCCATCAGGCTTATCCCTCGATCTTCGCAGAAAGCCCGTATCACCCCGGCCATCAGGTTGTCGATGGCATTGTTGCCCCGGTAGAAAAAGAACAGGCCATAACGCTGCGCCACCTGGCTGATAACCGCACTCTGGACCTTCTTCTCTTCTGTCAGGCGGGCTTCCACCGTGCCGTTGTAGTGGCTGCGCTTCACGTTATAATCCAGCTCCGGATACTTCAGCCGGGCCAGTTTCGCCGTCTGGGTGAAGTCCGTTGCCCGGTCAGTCCAGAAATTCTGCAATGTCATAAAGCGGCGGAAGTTCTCCGCAGATGGATACAGAATGGCGGTGTCCAGCGCTTCACGGGTGGCCTGCTGGAGCACCTTTTTCTGCTCTGATGGCGTCATGCTGGCCAGACGTTCCCGCAGTGTCGGCGGCGGCGCCGGTACGGGCTCGGTCTCTTCCGCATTAGGGTTGTACCACTGCCATCCCTCTTCCCGGGCATAGTTAGGTGCCAGCACATCCTCGGGAGCAGCATGCAGCGATGCGGCCATCACCAGAGCTAGCGTAGCGGCAATACATCTCATGGCGCGTTCTCCTTCATTTTCTCCGCGATGATGTCCTGCGCTTTTTTCAGCAACGCCTGGTCTTCCGGAATTTCACTGCCGGCATCGAGATCGCTGTAAAAATCACTGAAGTTCATCACCCCAAAATCGAGGCGCTGCAGTTCATCCACCGTTATGCCACGACAGTCCGGAGACTCTCCGCTGCCGAAGCCAATGCCCAGCTGGTCACGACGTCCCTGCTCCTGGACAATACGGGCCAGTTTTGAATCAAACTGGCAATAGCCGCGCTTTTTCTCGAGGCAGACACCGAGGACTTTTTTACTGCAGTATTCCCCGACATAAACCGTCAGCTTTTTCTCTTTGGCCTTGCCCAGCGCTTTTTCATCGCTGCTGCAACTGGACAATCCCACATCCTGGCCCCAGCCGGAATCCTTGCAGCAGTTGTTGAATCCCGCCGCAAATTTCTTGCAGGACTTACCTTCTCCAGTAAAGGCGCGGACGTTCTCGCCGTTCAGTTCAGCCACGTCTTCGCCCGCTGCGGCAACAGCGGCGAGTGCAGAGACGGCCTGACCAAACATATTGCTGGTTCCGGCCTGGCCCTGCGCACAGCTGCCGTCCGTACAGAAAAACTCCCCTCCGCAAATCTGTCCATTACCCGTTTTTTTCCGCTCACAGGAGTACGTCACCTGCTGGCTTACGCAAAAACCATCCACGGTATCCGCACACTGGCTGCGCGTCACCGTACAGGCCGAGTCTTTCATGTACTCCCCGCAGGTCCCTTCTGTCTCGGTCTGGGTGAGGTATGTGTCCTGCCATTTCCAGCAATCCTGGTTGATGCTGTAGGTTCTCCCCTCAACAACGACGGTCCTGACGCCGCCAGGTTCCACACACTGAGAGCCGGTCATTGCGCCTTCAGACTTGCTGAACGGGCAGCTTTCCGACCACTCTACCCGCGGTACCCATTCCCGGCTTTTCACCTGCATCACCAGCGTCAGCGTGAAACGAGAGCTACCCCCGACGAACTGGTTAAAGATGATGTCATCCACCGTACCTGTACAACTGCCGTTCCCGCTGCAGCTTGTCCCGCTGAGACTTTGTCCTTTGGTCAGCACCATCCCTGTCGCGCCTCCCAGTGCAATGGTGTCATTCCAGCCAAGACTAAATGTGGTATTCATAAAGCTGGCCCGGGAATTAAAGAGATAATTTTGAGTAGTCACGTTCAGACTCGCGCTCTGTATGACGCCCGCTTCAGGAGCGGCCACACTGAAAACAACCTGCTTTCCGGAACGGCTAAAGCTGAAAGCAGTCAGTGTGTAGGTTTTAATCTCTGTCGTTTCTTTCCAGTCGCCAACAATGGTCGCGGTACGCGTGCAGTACTGCTCAATTTTCGTGTCCTGCAGACACTGATGTGTCGTGATCTCGGTAAAGCTTGCTGGCTGGTCCACACATCCGTCAAATCCACCGCCGGTAATGGTCTCAGCTTTGTCCTTCATCGCCAGCCCTTCGGCAATAAAGGGCGCATCCAGTGACGGCTTGTTGTCTGGCGGTGTATTAAGGATGGATTCCGTGATGGCTTTTCCGGCCTCAGAACTGTTCATCGCGGCTGAACCCGGTGATGTCATATCCACACCCGATGAGGTCACCCCCCCGTAGTATCCGCTCTCAGCGGGGGAGGTCGTGTAGCCCGGGATGACGTCTGCAGGCTTGAATCCCTGAATAGCGTCAGCACCCTGCCCTTTGCTCGCCTTCCCCTGCTGCATCCCCTGATTAAACTGCTCGTTAGCGATGAGTGGTTGCACCAGAAAAGTCGATGCCGTAGCCACCAGTAAAGGGAGTATTCTTTTCATTGAGCCTTCTCACCCAGCAGGCTTTTCGCGGTCTGCGCGCAATCACCCTCTTCTGCCACGCGCTTCAGCGCCTGATGAAGCGTGAGATCACCCTGAAGGCGGTCAACTTTATCGCCCTGATTACTGCAGGCAATAATCAGTACCGGTACAGCGTTAATGTTGTACTTGCGGAAGGTTGTGGGGTCTATCTGCACGCCGCCTGTATTACTTTCTTTCACCAGTCCGGCGACAGCATTCGCCGTAGCCCGCATGTCACCGTTCACCATCCCCCGGATAACTACCGGAATATTCAGCGCCGCTGCGTCCTGAACGCGCTGTTTCAGTTCTTCTGGTGGCATCGAGAAAGAAACAAAAACCAGTGCAGCCTCAACGGGGCGCTCCCTGGGCTGCATGGATTCCTGGAACTGCTGTGCCTGCGCGTTGAGGAACGACTGCGCCTGCGGCGCCACCGGACGGGTCTGCTTCAGGAACTCAGGGGTCTGGAGTGAGTTAAATCGCTGACGATCCAGCTGCAGCTGTTCGTGAATAAACTGGCGGTTCTCTGTGTGCTCTGTGGTCTTTCCGACGACGCTGACCAGAAGCAGGACCAGCAACATGGGTAGTCGATTCATTACTTTTCTCCCTGAAACTCAAAGAAATACACAGTTGCGTTTACGCCAGAAGAGATACCCGAAATTTCGACGATCGTTGGGCATGTTTTTGCCGGTTTCCCAGCGGGTCACGCTGCGGCCAAGTGGATGACATTGCCCGGCATCGGGGTACTGGTTGACCAGGTGATAACGCCAGCGGCTTTTAGGCATGATGGGAGACGGATATTCAAAGCAGACTGAGGTGTTCTCACCGATGGAGTTCATGATCATGCCCTGCCGGTGCAGCTTGAAGGCCATGCGTTCACTGAGCAGCAGTGACGTCTGTAGCGGACTGAATTCATTGGAAACCCAGCCGTTGAACGGGTACATGCTTCCCTGACTGCCGGCGCACCAGAACAGGGCATCCAGCGGCATATGCGCCAGGCTAGCTGCGGCATCTGCCGCACAGGCAGCCTGCGCAATCACGTTGCTGAACAGAATAGCTTCAGGCTGGATGATCATGCTGAGCGAACTGCTGTCCCACATCGGATCCAGTTCGGACAGATAGGCGATATCCATATCGCCGGTCTGCAGGCAACCCACTGATGTGATGATATTGAGCCAGTACGTCAGGGGGTATTTGTACCAGTGGACATGGTAGAACGCGCCGGGTTTGGCCCTGCTCTCCTGTCCGCCGGTCCCGCTGCCGACGTTACCAATGTTGATGTTGAATCCCCCCAGATTCACCATGCAGTAAGGAGAGCGCGTTACATCAGTCAGGGCCATCGGCTCCCAGTAGCCAATGGCCAGCCCTGCACGCCAGAGAATCCCCATTGGACAAAACTGGATAGGCATGCCTGGATTCGGCGTATCCGGCTGACTTCCCTTTGCGACGGGCACATTGCCAATAGTGACCGGGAAAATGCATTCCCAGCAGACATCGGTGATCGGGTTGACAAAATTACCTTCACATTCAGCAGAGGCTGCCTTTGCCGTTCCGGTTATCCCGGTCAGACACAGCAGCGCCAGCCCCAGAGCAGCCAGATATCGCTTCATGGAGTCACCTCCGGCATATCCAGGGCGAAGGTGTCCACCCGCAGACGACGGCGGTCTTCCGCCAGCGTCACCCGGGCCGGAATGGTTTTGAGAGCAAACTTCCGGCTGAGAGAACCATCCTGGTCGAAGTAAATTCGGGTATTCAGGGCTTTAGTAGCCTCACGTATATCGCCGTTGACCAGAATGACGCGGTAAGTCAACGTTCCGGGTTTCTGCGCTTTCATCCAGGACAGCTGTTGCGGGTTATCTGCGTCAATAAAGTAGAGCGTGTCGGTGAACGGTACGGTATTCAGCGGGTTAATCACCTGCCCTTTACGGGCGAACACCCGCCCCTGATGGTCTTTCAGATCTTCGCTGACCGTCAGCGACGGATCGATATAGTGCGTGGTGTTCTCCTGCGCCAGCGTCAGTCCTTCAACCGGTTTAGGACGTAAAGTGTTTTCAATGACACGCTGTTTGAATGCTTCCTGCTCCCGGGCCATATCACCGCTGGCCTCCATTGCCTTCAGGCGGGTCTGGATGGTGGTGAGCATGTCCTGCTCAGCAATCGGGTACATCTCCCCCCATGTCCCCAGATTTTTTGCCTGTGCTACGCCGGAAATCAGCAACAGCGCCAGCAGCCCTTTTTTCATCAGTTGCCGCCTCCCGCCGCCATTCTGTGTGCCACCCCTGTCTGAATCTCGTCCGTGATGTCGGCCGCTCCGCTGACCACTGCGGGCGTCACCAGGATCAGTGCATCATGGCGGCGCTGCCAGTCCTGCAGCTCCGCATTGAGGCTGGTCATAAATCGTTGGGTAAGTGCCTTAGTCTGAGGCTCATCCAGTGACTGAGCACTGGCCTGTTCAGTGAACTTATCCAGGGTGTTTTTCATATCAAATGACACCACCACCGGCATACGCCAGCTAATCAGCAGAGACGTAACGGCAGCGTTAATACACAGGATGGCAGCGCCAACCAGCAACATGTTGCGCAGACAGCGGCGCCTCTGCCGTTCGCGTTGGGTCAGAGCCTTTCTGGCGGTTATGGCGGTTGATGGAGTACCGTTAATCTGTTGTTCCGTTTTCATGCCGCCTCCGCAAGCGCTTCCAGTTCTCGCATCTCATCAGGGAAGTTACGTTGTGCCAGCTGGTATACAGCGTCATGGATATCCATATTCTGTTCCCGGCACTGGCGGATAAATTCGAAGTCATCACCCTTTGAACTGAACATCGCGCGACTGAGCGGATCGACAAAGAGACGATGGAAACTGCAGGTATCGTTGATGCGCAGCATAAAGGAGGAGAACCACTGGTCTTTGGCATCACCGAACTTGCCAATAACACTGCGCTCCAGCTCACTGAACTGGTTGGGACGGTTCTGGTTATACTGCTTAAACTCAGAAGCATCCTGTTTGAGGATCACCTTGAAGGCAGAGTTACCCCAAGCCGCTTTTGCCGCGCCGGAGGCATCATCGGCGTCAAAGTCTTTGATGTTCTGGCTGATGGTGATGAACGCGCCACGGTGGCGCCGTACTGTACGGTAGCCGGTTTCAATGAACTGACCGACTTTCTCATTTTTAAAATTGAGTAATTTCCAGCCTTCGTCGATGGTGCAGCATTTCTTCAGGCTGCGCGGCGTGCGGTACATTTTGTCCTCAATATAGATAATGAGGGAAAACATCACCGCAACCAGCAGGTCAGGCTTGTCCTGCAGGCCACCCAGCTCAAGCACGATAAAGCGGGCATCGTCGGTCAGGGACGGCTCGTCGCTGTTGAAGTATTCGCCATAAATCCCCCAGGAGCAGTACTTACCGAGCAGTTCGATGATTTCATCCAGTCGGTTGGTGATACCCGGCGAGTTCTGGTATTTAACATCCTCGCGGATGTCCGTCAGCTTCTGGACTACGTGGTCAATTCGGGCTTTTTCCCTGTGCGTTTCCCAGGCCTCCTGAACCCCGCGCAGCAGCAGACTGTGATGGACTTCATCCAGCGTACCATTGGGACTTGCAAGCACAGCCAGCTGGTCACGGATACGTTCCCCGGACTCATTGATATTGGAGATGTTGGCAAACGGATTAAATTTTAGTGACTTACCGTCAAGGTATGTGCCACTCACGTTCTCACAGAACGATTTGTAGCCGTCCCCCATGTCAAACACCCAGGCGATACCGCCGGAGTCCAGCACGCTGCGCAGGATAGGCTGTACCAGACCGGTTTTACCTGCCCCCGAGGTGCCAGTGACCGCCATGTTATAGTTGGTATTGCCCATCCCGTCCCCGTAGATATCCAGGAACGCCAGCTGGTTGCGGTAGGACGGCGTCAGCAATCCCCCCTGACACAGCCGGTTGTCGGCCACCACCGGTAGCAGATTCACGGCCTGAATACTCTCAGCCCGGCATGTGGCTCCGCCCATTTTGATGTCTTCCCACAGCCCTTCCGCATGAATGAAGGGGATCATCGCTATCCAGTTACGGAACTGCATATAGGTCGGGGAAAACAGATCTATGCCATTCTTCTTGAAGGTATTGATGACCTGCTGCTCGCAGACCAGCGCATCCTCATCCGTGTCTGGACAGAACGTGGTGACGTTATAGTAATAACGGACAATACAGGTCTGGTTGCTGTTGAGACGCTCGCGGATTTCCTTCCATTCTTTAGCCTGTTTGGCCACGCCGGGAAACAGGGTGGCGTAGGGGGAGTTCGCTTTTTTTTCCCTGTCGAGATACTTGCGTGTGGCTTCTCCCTGCGTCGCCACCTGGTCTTCGGCCTCCATCACCATCGTGATGACGAACGGGCTGGCAATTGTCAGGTCGGGGCTGAGCAGGTTGGACAGGTTATCGCCTCCCATCCACAGCATGAACATATCCGGGTTGTTCTCCAGCATAAAATTCATGGCCCGCGTGGTGGTCACGCTGCCCTGACGGTCGGCAAGACTGATAAGGACATCATCCGGACGTACATCAATACCGATACGCTGATCAACACAGCGCTGATGCAGCTCATCAAATTTGCCGACACGCACGTCATCCGGATACAACTGATCATGACGGGCATTCAGCATTCCGTGAACCAGCGAGGCCAGCTCCTGGTCATCTGCCGCCTGCGTGTAAATTTTTGCCGCGTCCAGAGAGGAACGCAGCACTTTCAGGGTATGAGCGACTTCCGTCATCACGGCAGCCGTCCGCTTCTTCGCTTTCACACAGTAAGAAATATACAGACGGTAATCACGCAGGGTCAGCGGCAGACCGGTCGGGCTGTTAAACTGCTGCTGTGCCGCGCGCTGATAATACGCCCGCGTGATACGGTTGAATTTGTCAGCACGCTTCCCCTGCCAGCGGAAGTCAGACAGGCCACGGTCAAGTTGATCGCCAATCAGCTTGCTGGAGACCAGGTGAAATGATATTGGCGTCTTGCGCGGCAGTTTGCTTTTGATGAAATCTTCCAGCACATACACAATCTGTTCGTTGGCGCCGATAAGGGGTTCTGCACGTAGCAGAAAGCCCACCGTACTGCGGTTCACAAACAGACCACTGTCACGGTCATAATCACGGTACGGCAGGACGCTGGTCAGCTGCGGAAAGTCCATGCTGGCCAGATTGCGCATCATCTCTGATGCGCCATCCGGCATCCGGAACGCGTTCTGCAGATTTTCCAGTACGGTCAGAAATTTTTTCACCCCAAACTCCTTAATTTACCCGGGACGGAAGAACCCAGTCGGCAGGACTGACCACAAAGGACACCCGGCCGGGCTGATGAAAGGCGTTATCGCTGTCCACCCAGGGCGCAATCCAGACCGTGGCTATCTGGTCCTGGCTGCGTTGTGGATGCACAGAGCCGGGATTGTCACAACGCACGCTCTGACATGACGGTGCCGGTGTGACCACGGAGCCGACCGGACGGTAAACCACTGATGACGGGATGGTTTTGACCGGCGTTCCGGCAAACGGACGAGGCGTCAGTGTTGACGCTGCGGCGTTCGTGCTTATACCTGTTGCGGCACCAGCTGCCACTGCGGGTCTGTTGCTGGTTACCCGTGTGCCGGAAGGGGCGCTGATCATGGAACGTGATGCAGACGGAACCGTCGCTGCAGAAGTGGCCGGAAGATTAACCAGGGAAGGCAGTCCGCCCGCAGCCTGCTTTCCCGCCTGTTTTGCCGCCTTGTCCCGGGCCAGCTGATTGGCCTTCGTCATGGTCATACAGGTATCTGAGGTTGTGGCATTACAGTCGAAACTGCTTTTGACACCGGCACAACCGGATAACAGCAGGACGCTGCCTGCCAGCAAAAGTGTGATTTGTTTCATCGCTGTTTCCTGAAAAATTATGCGCTGAAGGGTCTGGCTGGCTGCGAAAGCGCTGAGTTAATAAGCTGGATTTCAGCAGCCAGACAATAAGAGGCGTAATGCCAGTCATAATGGGCATCGGCTTCATCCATCTGACGAAGCGGTGAACTTCGAAGACTCTCGAGCCGGGAAATACCGTCTTTCAGCTGTGTGTGCCATGTCATGGGTAACCGGGAATAACGCAGTACCCCGATAAGTGTTATCAGGCCGGCTACGCCACTGAACAGGATGGAATCCGTTAACACGTAGCCCATGAACAGCATCAGGGTGGCCAGTGCAAAAGCCCTTAGCTGACGAGGTGAAAAATTGTCATGGGTGTACGCCACTTGAACCCGGAGAATATCCAGGTGTTTAGCCCGGGCAATTAACTCCGGCCTGGTCAGGTCGCTGAAATCACGTAGAAGTAATGAAGAAATATCCACGTTCACCTCTGATAATTTCTTTCCCGAATTTCCAGCACCCGCTGACACTCAGTGCAGGTCCTGACACCGGATATCGCTTTTTGACGCCGTTCCTGAATACGATTTCCACAACATTCACACCGGGTAAGGCTTTCACCTTTAACGCTTAACTGTTGTCTGACCGCCTGAATGTGCAGCCTGTTAATCAGGTCTTCCTGCTCCTGTAACTGGTCCAGTACGTCTGCCATTGTTCTTTCCTTTGTATGCTGCCCGGACACGCTACCGCCCATCCCTTTCTCGTCGTCCAGGGCACTGACCATTCCGGATTGTGTTGTTGTGGCCGGTTTCACGGCCCCGTTTACGGCGTGACGACCTGGCCAGTCGCCGGATCGACGGTGTCCCCTACACTGAAGTTCTGTAGCTGCTTCAGCATGTCTGGCGTGTTACCCGGCATGGCAGCAAGCGTGGATGAGGCAGAAGGCTGATTTTGTTTCTTACGTGCAGCCGCTTTCGCGCGCGCCTCTTCCAGTGTTTCGAGCTGGAAGCCATCCTGGAAAACAAGCGTGACTTCATTGCCCGCGCCGATTGGAATGACGGGGTGGTACTGTTCGGCGCGTTTGATGTAGTAATCGGAGAGTGTTTTGGCAGCAGAACTGACACCGCCGCCGAGCCCTGCCTGGCCGATATCGCCGGCGCTCATGCTGGCAGTCGCGCCAACGCCCACGGTAGTGGATGAGGCTTTCTCAATGCCCTTCCCGATCCCGTCCAGGAAGCCCGCGCCGCCTGCGTACAGCAGGATCTGGCCATTACGCATGACCACTTCGCCCTTGATACCGTTCTTGCCCATAAAGGACACATGACCGGCAATCTTCTGGTCGATGTTTTCGTCACCCAGCTTGCAGCTGATTGAACGGGTACGAACGATGGCACGCTCACTGGAAACATCCCCCCATGCCTCCAGGGTCACAAAGCAACCTGTCAGATCGAACTCTTCATCGTTAGGCATCTGAACCTTGCCTGTGAGACGCAGCTGCATCGGGGCGGTATTTTTATCGCCGGTAACGGACGCATTGGCATCTGCCCCTTCCACGACGATTGCTTCAGCAAAACTGCCGGAAGAAATCCACGGGAAACGGGGCTTTTTTGGCCCGGTATCCGGCAGGCTGAATTCCTGACTGTCCATCAATCCCGGACGCCGCACGGGGGTCATCACCGGTGCTGCCGGGGCCTGTCCGCCGCCTGCAGGCCAGAAACTTGTCGGAGGAGGAACACTACCAGCGGGTACAGGCTTTCCCTGAGAGGCCAGCGCTCCCGGCAGGGGTTCGGCACTGAGGGAGTCAAAGTTTTTCCCGGCCTCAAGCTGTGTCTGCAGTAACTGGTTCTGGTCTTCCAGCTCACGAATGCGATCCTGACTGCCTTTAAGATCGCGACTGACAAGCCCCATTTCAGTACGCAGTTTTTTAATCTCTGTCTGCGTTTCCTTATTAAGCCGCTGGGCTTCCGCAATGGCAGAACGCTGAACTTTGTTATCAAAGGACTGATTGACCACCCCGGTCATATCCGGCGCGGGTTCTCCTTTTGGCGCTTTGGCGGGCGGCGCTTTCTTCAGATTCATCTCTGAGACCATCCATGTCCCGGCACCGCCAGCACCAATCCCCAGAACAAGGGCTATAAGCAGGGCAATCTGACGACGGCGGACGACTTTGTTAACGTTGGCCATCTTCACCCTCCCCGTTTTGGATAACGGTGATGGTCATTCTTCCTCCGCCCATCAGAGTCTGTGCGTTGTTATCAAACATTACGGCACGAACACCGGGCTTCCAGAAGTCCTGTTCCCGGAGCGCCACACCCCAGGTACTGTTATTCCGCAATTCATAACGATCGGCACGCAGCTGGTCACCCGCCCAGGCTTTCAGAGGAGCAACAGATAAACCATCGGGAATATGAATACCGTCAGAGAGAGGTTTCACTTCGCCGTAGCCATCAGGTATGTCGCCAGTCAGCACGGCGCGATTAAGGGTGATCAGCAGCTTTTCGTAAGCCTGAGCGGTTTCCCATTTACGGGTTTGAGGCCGCGCGGGCGGTTCTGCGCTCGTTAGTCGATAGACGCGCCCTTCACCTTTTACGGGCGTGGCTACGACTGAGAAAGTCTGGCCCAGCGCAGTTTCTACAAAAAATGTGAAAGTTCGGGTGGCCACAGAAGTGAACAGCACACCTCCGGCCGTGGTGAGTCGCTTGTCTGCCAGCATTCCCCCGGGCGCTGTGATGGCGGTGACTTTGTCTCCAGGAATAAAAATCATGTTGGGATCGGTACTGCTGATACTCAGCCGGAACTGCCCGCCCTGTGGGAAGCTGATTGTGGCAGGTGACTGAGCCTGCGCAGCCGGGGGCACTACGGCCATCATGGCTGTGCTAAACAATAACGCCGGAAGGTTATTTTTCATTGGTCACCTCATAGAACCGGCCGATACGGGTAAAGCCACCGGTGTACTTCAGACGAAGCCGGTAGTTTTTGATTTCCGTGGAAGGCCTGGAGTTACCAATCCACATTTTCAGCACGCCACGAACGTCGATGCGACCGTCAACGGGATAGACATTGATTTCTGTGGTGTAGAACGTGGAATTCACATCGCTGGCTTTAATCTGTGCAGCCTCTTCCTGCAGGACCTTTTTAAATTCCTCCCGGGCTTCTGGTTCGACAAAAGACATCAGAAAAGCGTGATTAGAATCGACCGTTTCAGGCGAGACATTGAGACGCAGGGCCACAAAGGACAGCGTCATCATCCGGAAATACTCTGTATCGGCTTTTGTTTCGGATACCACAAAAGGCGCGTTATAGGTCATCGGTGTAACGACTGTACGTTGCTCGTGGATGAGTGCTCTGTTGGTCACAGCCAGCCATGCCACAGCAAAGCCCAGAATAAAGACAAGTGTCATGAGCGACAGAATAATAACGGCAATAATTTTGGTGGATGAATTACGAGCGCTGATTTCCATAATATGGCCATGCGGTAATTTATTTTATCCATTTCCTGAAGCTGGAATCGGGAATAACGCGATAGACAACCCGGAATAATTCAGTAGGTAGATACCAGTAACACCAGTTGTACAACCAGCGGGAGCTTTTTCCGCGTTTTGCCGCCCTGATCAGTTGCCAGACAACTGCCGCAATAATCAGACTGAATAAATAATTCTTGGTGAAAAATCCCCACA
>Ga0154006_1000065_pt1 | contig 38425 bp, 42 predicted proteins | sample TSFL090MetaG_FD_104747 | JGI IMG/M metagenome (GOLD analysis project Ga0154006, IMG submission 104747) | Attine ant fungus gardens microbial communities from Florida, USA - TSFL090 MetaG | ecosystem: Host-associated > Fungi > Mycelium > Unclassified | place: USA: Florida, Wakulla State Forest...
AGTTCCTGCGGGTATCTGATTGATCCGGTGGGCTGTGGAGACCGTGAGGTTGGTAGATAACGTTGACCAATGTATCCGTAACTCACATGTACCGCAAGCTGACTCTAGAGAGGCTGCAATTGAACAAGGAGTTTGGTTGCGAAAAATTGCCTGAATTATTCGTGAGGATATTATATGGTTATTATTTGGGGAAGGAGCTTATGCATACCCACTGATAATCAGGTATGCATGTTATGACATCTGATCCTGAAGATTGAGCATTGAGTTGGATGACAAAAGCTAACAACCCCAGGAGTTTTAGTCCCTTCATAGTGAGTTTGTAGAGTGATTGTAGTAGACAGGTAAACAACAGAGAGGAAAATCCAAGACCGAGCGTGGCAATCGATGATGGAAACGCCGCATGTGGAGCTTGTCCTATTAATGAATTTTGAAGAACAGCCTTTGCATAGCCATTTATGAGCCATCATGTGCAATCATGGAAGCTCTCACGATACCGTGGAGCCACCGTGGAGAGCCCCGCAACTCTGTGCACATGTTCCTCAGAAATCATGCTGTAAATAAAGTGGTGCTTGCACTATTCGTATCTGGCAAGGACTACTACACAACAGAGAACATTACACAGAATGTGCTTTAATGATATCAAAATTTAAAGCTCGGGAGCACCTGTATAAAGACCAGTTTGAGCTGGGGGAATATGGGCTAGCTGCAGCGCAGATTCTTGGAAGGGATCCGATACCAGTGAGGGTGTGTGCGTATCATTATAACGGGAGCTGGGAAGTGGAGCTGGAGTAGTAGGGAATGTGCTAGGGTCGGATGGATCCTGGAAGAAGAGTGAGGTGTATCAGCAAAAAAGTTGGGTCGAGACTGACATAAAATCTCTGTGGTTGAGACGGGGTTGATACAATATTAGTGCTCGGATTGGTACTCATGTTAAGAGTCGAGTCGTTGTGGGGTGCAGGGGTATAAGATGTTGTCTTGAGCGCTGAAAAAGTTGATAAAGTATTCCGCCGCCGGCGACGGTAGAAAAAGAAAAAGAGTCCAGCAACAGACAAGCCAACAACACCACCGATAATGCCTCCTGCAATTGCACCGGCGTGAGAACTAGAACCTGATCCATTGTCATTTGAGGCAGAAGTGGATGTAGTAAGGCTGGCTGTGTTTCCACTTGTAGGAAAACCAGATGAAGTCCCGGAAGTGAGTGGTGCAGTGGATTCCGGTCGATCTGACACTATGATCAGTAAGAAAATGGCGTAGAAAATAAAATAGAAAGCCTTACTTTGTAGGTCCTGAGCCATCGAGAGGTTGAAGTTGTCGGACGCCTAAAACCAATTGAGAAAAAAGCAAGGCATCTCCAAGCTTTGGCCTACTGCGATATTTGTATATGCCCAGCTGGGGACACTGGTTCCAGCAGGGAGAGGCCGGGGAAATCTAAGAAGATGCTAAGAGCCAGTTTTCAGACTTTCAGACAAAAAGTGTGCTTCCCACATTGCATTATATGATGTTGTGCAATTGAAACTATATTCTGTCCAGCTATTCATTCGATTTTTGTTGAAAAATAGTGAGCATGATTGGAGAGCGCGAACACGGACCCAATCCAGTGATTGCCTTGGCATGCTGCACAGGCGCTCAGCAAGGAATAGTAAACAGTGCTGCAGCGGCATGAATTTGCAACAGGTTGACTGGGTCCAAGGTACACAAGACCTGGACCAAGTTTATCCAGAGTGAAGACTGATAGCGAGAGCCAGTTTGATATGTCGATCAATTAGACACAAAAGACTCACCACCATTGTTGCAAACTGCTGCGAGGTCAGCCGCAACATCACACGGACTTTGATCCAGTGAGTTCGAAGTCTAGTCGACAGGGTTTATCAAGCGCTGGAAGGTCCTACGAAATATACCTTACCCATGACAATGAGGCAACAGTACATTTCGCGTTCGAGGTAGCCTGCGAGAAAACCACCGGAAAGAAGGCAACCGCTAAAATCGCAAGACGGAGCATGACAATAAGGGAGAGGGTTGCGAGCTAACGGGTGCACTATGAGGCTACGTCCCTGAAATTACCCGATTCGTTGATAAGTTTGTTTGTCCATCAATAACTGATGTGGTCTCCATTTGTCCAACATTTCAGCAATGAATTGTAACATGGGAAGCCAGCTTTGGTTCTGTGGCTTATGTGTGTATGTGAAGGGTGGCAGCCAGTTGAGATCGTGAGAATGGCTATTAACAAGGAGAGGACTTAATCTTTTAGCCTCAAATTTATAAAACTTTGGCAAATATTTATTCTGTAAATTCCCCAACAGGTACAATCCTAATAGCTTAAGCTCAGCCCTTCTGTCTTGTATGAGGCTTGGCATCTTTTCTCAACAATAAATACTGAGGTTTTCCTGGTTTTGTCTAGTTGCCCTTATACTAACAGGCACTGGAATGATGATGAAAATGTAGATGGTGGAATACTTAGAGAGAATGATGTCCATGTAAGAAGGTATTATTCCATGATGACTCCAGATGACCTCCCTCCCCTGAAGCTTGGGCGTAGTCAGTAGTGTACCAGTATGTATCTACATCTTAGCACCCATTTGCTTGGTATGGTATATAAATACAGAACACACACACTCTCACTGTTGAAGAGGACCGTCGCAGTACACACCTCCACAGTCATCACCGACGTCATCAGTACCTCACCAGTCGAGCTACCTGCGCTCCGATATATATATTCTCAATACTATTGACTACTGAGGTGAGGCTTATCCCACTAGTATCTTTGTGTCTTGTATCTAAAATATCCGTGCTCTAGACTTAAATTGTAAAAAGTAGTAGTCGTCAATTGATGCTATTGACTTAAAGTGTAAAAGCCACATGAGAAAATTAGAAAACAGTTGCAGGTCACGCTTATGTGAACTTGTTTTGGGTGTCAGACCCAGTATATGACACAAAGTTGGAAGTGAGTGTGAGTTGAGTGCAATACAAACACAGGAGAGCAAAAATTAGTGTATGGATGTGCCAGAGGCGTGGGTGACAAAAAACTAGGCCACATAATCGACAGAATGACTTAATTTGGAAGGTGCTTGACAGGTTGAAGTCAAATGTTCAGACTTAGACGTGTACCATTACTCTCCCATCGAGCAGCATTGTGCCAGGCTTACCATTCTCGGCGTCTCAATACCTATTCTTCGATGACCTCTCTTGGGCCCGACTGGAAACGTATCATCCCAACAGATGCGACTATACCTCCCTATTCAGTGTTTACAAAGCCAGTTGAAAAATCTCCAAGAGATGAACGAGAGTATCGTATCATTCAGTTGGAAAATGGATTGAAAACCACCTTGATCCATGACATAGAGACAGATAAAGCTGCTGCAAGTCTCGATGTTGCTGTGGGTCATCTTCACGACCCCGTATGTCTCCTCGGATATGTTTTCAGGACAAGTTGTCTTACAGGCTCGACAATAGCTAGACGTGCCTGGTCTTGCTCATTTCTGCGAGCATCTTTTATTTATGGTACAGATGCGCCTTCGTCAGCTCGAATTTTCTGTTGCTGAACTTAGTAGGGTACTGAGCAATTTCCTCGTGAGAACGAATACCAGGAAGTGTGTTTTGATCCCATTTATTGTCAAGTCATTGCTTATAACCTGATAGTATCTCTCAAAAAATAACGGTGGATCCAACGCATACACTTCAACCACAAATACCAATTATCATTTTACCGTTACCGTATCGGCTTTGGCTGATGCCCTTGAACGGTTCTCTTGTTTTTTTCATTCGCCTCTCTTTTCGCCTTCCTGCACTTCTCGAGAACTGAATGCAGTCGACTCAGAGAACAAGAAGAACCATCAGACTGATGTTTGGCGTATATTCCAGTTAGACAAGCATCTAAGTAAAGATGGTCATGTTTGGAGCAAATTCGGATCTGGTAACCGTGACAGTCTGTCAAAAGCGGCAAGAGAGGTCAAAGCACAGACGTTGAACCTGGTTTCATCAGTCGATATCAATCTTGCACTATCCAACCCCTCATCCAGATTTCTCTCTCCTGTTCCTTCGGAGACCGATGCTGATGGTGGCGTAGTTGGACGTGAGATCCGCCGGCGACTGATAGAATGGTGGACCGAGGAGTATTGTGCCAGCCGTATGAATCTTTGTATCATTGGCAAAGGTGTGCCGATGTCTGCTCAATCATCTTGATCTGAACCCCTTTTGTCAGAGTCGTTGGATGAATTGACCAATCTAAGTTCAAAATTATTTTCTGTTGTGCCAAATCGTGGGAAGGACCCCTTACCAATGATCAATGATCATCCTCTGGGATGTGATGAAAAAGGGGTATGTGTCAAAGATAATGTGAACCATGCTAATCGATAAAGAACAGACTTTAGTTTCGGTGCAAACTATCATGGATTTTCATGCACTGGAGATCCAATTTCCGCTGGAATATCAACCTCCCTTATGGTGCTATAAACCAGCTACTTTTATTTCCCATTTAGTCGGTCATGAGGGTCCAGGATCATTGCATTCTTACCTGAAAGGCAAAGGCTGGATAAATTCGCTCTCCTCTGGGGAGCAGAACTTGGCACGAGCATTTGCCGTGTTCAAAATTAATATTTACTTAACAGAAGAAGGATTCAGTGCGTTTCGAACTTGATAAAAATATGTTATTATTCCTGCTGAATACGTCTTAAAGGAAATTCTCGATCCGTAATATTGGCTGTGTTCAGATATCTTTCCCTGCTCAGGACTGCCAAGTTTGAGGCTTATCACCAGAAAGAGATGGCCATACTCTCATCTGTACGATTCCAGTTCGCTGAAAAAAGGCGTCCCGAGAAATATGCTACTTGGATCGCGGAACATATGAGCTGGCCTCTCCCTCCTGAACGACTGCTCAGTGGCCCGCAACTGACAAAGGAATGGGGTACGTACGAGGGAAGCGGGCGTGAAGAAGTCACTATTCGTCGATACTTGGACTCATTTCGGATATCAGAAAGCCGTTCATTTCTCATGGCTAAGGAGGGTGAACATAGGAGGGTTCGACCAGGTTTACAATGGGTAAAGGAACCCTGGTACGGCACAGACTATAATGTGGTCCGTTTCGAAGAGAGCTTTCTTAATCAGGTTTGTTTGAGTTGCGATTGGCAATCCTGTTCACGAAATTGATTCTCCGATTAGGCAGAAGAAGCGAATGATATACCAGAACTATTCTTGCCGGGACCTAATGCGTTTATACCCGTAAATCTCAATGTCGAGAAACGTGAAACAATCAAGGTACTTTTTTCTAGCAGCAGCATGAAAGCATGATTTGGTCAATCTCATACAATTTTAGCCGTCAGAACGACCCTACATGATTCGCCAAAGCCCCTTGACTACCCTATGGCATAAAAAAGACGACAGGTTCTGGATTCCAAAAGCTTATGCTACGATTGATATCCGAAGGTGAGCGTCGATAAAACTGCAGAACCACATTGACTTAGAATTTGTAGTCCAGCAAGCTATGCCACTCCTCGAGCGGCAGTGCTTACTAGGTATCTGATTTCATTACATCGTACGAGACATTATCTAAGCTTTCATCTAGGCTTTATGCTGACCTTGTCAATGATGCACTGGCCGAGTTCGCGTACGATGCGGATCTTGCTGGTTTATCTTATCATTTTAGCGATACAACCACCGGGTTATACGTCTTCACGGGGGGATATAATGATAATTTAGCCACGCTCATTCGGGTTGTCATGCAGAAAGTGAGGGAGCTTAGAGCTAAGCCCGATCGTTTGGCAGTCATGAAAGAGCAGGTCGTCAAAGTACTCAGTGAAGAACATTTAACAGCTTTACTTACTTTCACTCTAGGTTGCAAGAGAATGGCGCAACTTTTTTCTTGGACAATCATATTCGATATCAGATTACTTTGGACGTTATCTGCTATCCGAGAGACAATGGACTACTGAAGAACAATTGGCAGAACTTCCATGTGTGTATCTTATTCTGCCTACCACAATAAAGACTGATCTATCTTAGCTATAACAACAGAAGAGATTGATTTGCATGCCAAGAAATTGCGTTCAGATGTACATCTGAGAATGCTGGTTACCGGGAATGTTTATAAGGATGTATGTTTCCTTTCTGCTGGATTGAACGGTACTTCACGGCCTTTTTCAGGAAGCACTCAAAATTGCAGATATAGTTGAGGAAGACCTCCAAGCTACCATTTTGTCCCAGACGCAATTGAACGAACAAGCCTTGATTCTTCCTCCAGGTATGCGGTGTCCTCGAGTGCATAGACGTTTCTTGACATCATCATCCATCAGCATCTAATTACATCTGGTCTTTTCCGTTGCCAAATCGAAACCAAGCCAACTCAGCCCTAACATACTATCTCCACTATGGGTCAATTACGGATCGACGGCTTCGCGTGACTGCAGCATTATTAACACAAATTCTGGCCGAGCCCACCTTCAGTGTCCTTCGTACTCGAGAACAACTGGGCTATATTGTCTCCGCTAGTACATGGAGCCTTTCAGGATCCAGTGAACAAGGCCTGCGGATTGTAGTCCAGAGCGAGAAGACTCCAGGTTATTTGGAGCAAAAAGTAGAGGAATTTCTTGAAGAAATGAGGTCTAGATTAGACGAAATGACTACAGAAGAGCTAGAAGAGCACAAAACGAGTCTTAGGAAGAAATGGCTTGAGATTATCAAGAATCTTTCTGAAGAAACTTCACTTTTTCAGACTCATGTCACTTCTGGCCACTGGGATTTCCTGAGACGTATGTTCTCGTCTCGCACAAAATTCTTTAATCTCATGATTTAATAGGTTACCAGGATGCCGAGCTTTTGGCTTCTATTCAAAAAACTGACGTTGTTCACCTGTTCCGAACCCACGTTGACCCACAATCCCTCACACGCGCCAAACTATCCGTTCACGTCGTTGCTCAGAAGCCTCGTATCAGGAAAGTGAGTGAGGCAGCATCACAAGCGTTCCAACAGAAGCTTCGTTTGGTAGGCTTCAACTGTGGTGAAGTCGACGAGGGGAAGTTGTTCTCAGATGGACTACCGACGCTTCCTGATTTCATACAGTTTTGGACGGCCGAATTGGCAGGACGGAAAGATATGGCGATCCTACTGGCTGAAATTCACCCATGCATAATAAAGCATCCAATAGAGGGGGAAGATGTAAATCCCACACTTCCCAAAGCAACATACATCAAGGACGTGCATGCATTCAAACAGAACCTGAGCCCTTCTGTTGACCCTGGCCCCATGGCCCGGTGGGTTGACCTTCCTAATTCTAAATTCTGAGTAGATTAGACCTATCATAATTCCTGTGAATCTAAAATGAATGAAGGCCAGCTCTGCTAGAGTGGATATTGCAATGGCTGGACAACGATTCAAAGCGCAATATGACAGTCATAAAACACAGCGAAAACCACTAATGAAAATAAGTGCCTCATAAGCATACTACCAGTACGAATGGTGTGAATACATCCAGTCATCGCCTGGATTAAGTCACTTCCTGCGAATGGTCTCCGTGACCAATTTACCTCTCGCGGGGTTCGATGGCTCATTATTCTTTGCTCGACGAAAGAGGAGAACATGAGGTTCAGGTGCTGTACTGGATCAACGAGGCACATAATAGTTTCAGCTCCTTTCTACCTACCGTGAACTTCGTAATGCTCCCAGCCAAGACTTTGAGTAATACCAATCCCCCGCCATTCGTGTTCCTCTAATAAACGTAGTGTGCCCGAATCGTTACAGAAGTACTGCTTTGGGATTATTTTGAGGAGTGATTTGGGAAGGATTACATGGCGGTATTCGTAGTTTTCATCAGAGTAACGGTCAGAGTAGTGGATCCTGTCAAGGATTGTTGTTAGAGACAAGAGGAAACACTCTGATCTCTATTTTACTTCTCGATATACTCCTCCAGTTTTCGAGCCACTTCTTTCTGTGAAGCAAGCTGTTGGGCGGTATGTGAAGAAGCCATAATTATACTGCGGAGAGATTGGTCTGGTACGGTATACAATTACAATTACAGATCGCTCCTCTCACATGATCTGATCATTTGCTTCGGCGCGACGTCACGGGTATCACGCCGCACGTATTAATAGATCGGAGGTACTGAGCTCATCCAACAGGCCCTCATGAGTAACTATCGATTCTATAATCCAAATGATGAATATGATTATCTCGGTAACATTGATATGCGTCCTGACGGGAGTAACATTCTGGTTTCAGCTGCCCCATCATCAGATGTATTCGATGATTATATGAACGAGTTGTGTGGGTATATGCTATCTGAACCATTATCTATCAGACTAACCTACTTCTAGTGATGTCTTCTCCTTCTCTTCCTGGGCACTCGATGCAGTTTCATGATCCCAGCCACACTCCAGGTCATCACTTCGGATCTGACGCGGATACTTGGTCGTATGATGAAGAAACATCACCAGGAACGATAGAACGTACAAAGACTGTTACAGAACAGGCAACATTAAAAAATCCTCGTATATTTTATCATCGATTCTTGTTAAGCTAGGAACTAACCCGTCGTTCTCAGCTCTTGCGCGTTTCAGAACCGAACATCATACATACTGGACTCAGACCAGGTTTACCAAGAATCCGGAATCTCCTAGAATTTCTGATGAAATGAAAGGATTTTGCGACTCGTTGCCTCTTATAGAAAGAAGGCCAGTGATGGATCTTCGTATGTGTGCGTTCCCTATGGATAGATCTACGCTAAGAGGACACAATATGAAGCTGATATGTTTCGTGGAATATTCAAATTTCGAGCATTTAATGCTATGCAATCGCACTGCTTTGATTACGTAGGTGTTGTGTTATGTTCGGCCAGCCCTGATTTTACTATGCATTTTGTAGATCACATCTTCAGGTCATGACTTGGTAGGTAGTAGTCCTGTCGCGTGCATTCAACTGCGTGCTATGGATTACAGGTGGTTAGCGGTCTGTATCTTGTTCGTCTACATTCTTGTCTCAGTCCTTGACAGTTCCCTAGCACCCACTGGAAGCGGCAAAACGGTCCTCTTTGAACTTGGTATAGTTACGTTGCTGAGCCAGTCCGAACTGGGGCAACCAAGAATTGTCTATATCGCGCCAACAAAGGTTCCTTCAATTCTATGCCTCGATTGACACCTGACATGTTCCAGGCCTTGTGTTCTGAGAGGCACCGTGACTGGATCACGAAATTTGAATCCCTGGGGATTAGGAGTGAATCTCATATTCCGAGTAGACTATCATCGTGTTAAGACACTCTTAGCATGTGAACTCACTGGCGACACTGTGCAATTTGGCAAAGGTGCCTGGGGAGAAGCAAAAAAGAGTACCATCATGTACTTTGTTCAGTTGCCCTCAGACTTCTTACTGACAATATTTAGTATCACAACGGTCTATTTCTGCCATTTCTTCCCTGATCTTGTCTTCTCATTTAATTGATACCGAAGGCGGAAAAATGGGATAGTTTGACACGCACCTGGTAAACGTTAATACTTGGTTTGCCTGTTGGCATTTCTGAGATTATTGATAGGCAAGATAGTGACGATATCATTGCCCGAATTGGATTATTTCTGGTGGACGAAGTGAAGTAACTTCTATTTTCTCTATGATGAAACCTGGAACCACTTTCATAGGTACACATGCTGAACGAAAACAGGGGAAGCACCCTGGAAGTCGTTATCTCACGAATGAAAGCACGTAACAACTCACTGAGATTCCTCATGGTCTCTGCTACAGTTCCCAATATTCACGACATCGCAAATTGGATAAGTACCAACCGTGGAGCTAATGTGGTTTGTAAAGTTCTCAAGGTGAGGCGATTGTCACAAGAGTTTACAGTTACCCGACGAGCGCATTTTTCAGTTTGGTGAAGAATATCGCCCCTGCAAGCTGGCACGTTTTGTGATTGGCGTACCCCGATCGCCTAAACAAAATGAGTTTCAATATGCTACTACTCTGGACACTCAGCTTTTCCCTATCCTTCAACAGCATTCAGTCATGAAACCAATTCTTATTTTTTGTTCTACTCGTCAAGGTGCTTGATTGATGGTCTCATTTCTATATGGAATTTTGTGAAATTCCTGGTTTAGGCACGTTGAAGACAGCAACAACTCTCTTGAAAGCGTATGAAGAGGCTGAGAAACAAAAAGAGAGGCTGCCCTGGGTTCGGGCTTCACGGTCCGTCGTTAGAAACTTTGAGTTTTTTACTTTTCTCTTGATTCTGGACAGACTTAGTTCCCAGTTTCAGGATAAGCGTTTACGCGGTAGCATCCTCGTTACTCTTGTCTGCATTTTCTCATCTATCACATCTCCGAAGAACTCGTAACAAACGGAATCGGCGTTCATCACGCTGGCCTGGGAATTGAGGATCGTCGACTTACCGAGGATTTATTTCTGGATGGTGTCTTGCGCGTCCTTGTCGCAACATCGGTAAATAAGCTGGTTCACCAACTATGAGCACCGTTGACTAGATGTATAGACGCTCTCTGTCGGTGTCAACCTTCGTAGGCTTCTTCTCCATCGCAATGCCCAGGAGCCTTACACGTTATATAAAAGCTGCCCACACAGTAGTTATCAGAGGAGTCAAACTATTTCAGAATAATGCGAACGTTGAATATAGTGATTTGGATGTAATGCAGATGATTGGACGTGCCGTTCGTACTTGGTTCCCTTAAACCTCTTCAGTATTAAATTTCTTATTATTTCAGGGCCGTCCTCAGTTTGGTGAGTCCTTTGTTTGTTTTCTCTTTTTTCTTACTTAGCCAGAATCTAGACAAAGACGGGATCGCGATAATCATGTGCGAACCCCAATTGGTTAGCAAATATCAAGCATTGACTCAGGGAGAAACAATTTTGGAGAGCTCCTTACATCATAACATGCTTGAACACCTCAACTCAGAAATTGCCCTAGGGACAATCACAAGCGTGCAAGCTGCAAAAGACTGGATTCGCAGTTCATTCTTATACCAGCGTTTACAGCAAAACCCTGATTATTACGCCATTAAGCAAGAGGAGGGGAAAGGTTGGAAGGAGAAATTAGACGAGATCATACTCCAGAACATCGGTGAATTAGAGTCCAGCAATCTGGTACTACGCAATGCCACCGGCTCCGAAGATACAATAGAGTCCACTGAATTTGGAGATATAATGTCCAAGGTATTTGGTGACAAGAGTAACTGCGAAATACCATTAATCTACTGATCAGTTTTATGTGCGCAAATCTACGGTCAGTGTCACAGACAATCCTTTCTTTTCATCTGATATATAGACAGATGGAGGACCTCATGAATCTTCCGGAAAAGCCAAGTTTACGAGAAATCGTGCGTCCCCCACACGATATCACTGGAGCCTCGAAATTGATAAGGCCTAACAGCTAGAAGTTATAGCTGGTGCTGAGGAGTACCTTTTCTTACGATTGATATCTGAATTAATTCATGAGCGTGATTTCTCTAGATTCTCCATGCTTCGGCTGAGAGCCTCTGAAAAAACTGTACTGTCATTATCAAATGAAAGGTTATTCCATCTGTTTTATATTAAACGCAGGTATACAACGAACTACGTATTCATAATGACATCCGCTTCTCAATCTCGAAGGTCGATAGTGTGCGTGATAAAGTATTCCTCCTTCTCCAGGTAAGGGCACGGTCAGGGGCAGATGCGGTGACTAACACAGTTGATAGGCCATTCTCGGAAATATTCCACTGAATGCCGCTGAGATGCGGAAAGGAGAGTCACAACCGCAGTTTGATGCTCTTATTGTCTTCAAGCATGCACCGAAGCTAGCTAAGGGTGAGCATAGTTTACCTATTTCTGGATTGGAGGTAATGGGCAAAATAGTGGTGGTGGAGCTCGCAATCACGAAGAAGCTCGGAACTCAACTTTTACATGGACTTGAGATGTGAACAAATACAGTGTTTATGGCCACTTGTGCCCTTCTAAGCCTCTTTTTCCCAGTGCTCGATGTTTGGTTGCCAAGGCCTGGGAAGACAGGCCGACAGTACTCAGACAGATTGACCAGATTGGCGAAAAATCGTAAGTTTTTCTTTGACCTCAAAGTTTGGATAGAACGTAGATGCTGCCTGAAGGTTAAAAGTAAGTAGAAGTCTATTTGGTGAAGGTTTGCTTGCTCATCGGCCAGATACTTGCCGAGAACGGGATAACTACACTGGATCAACTTCGTCAGCAACCACCCGCTCGTATTGAACTTGTAGGTTCAGCTTGTACATGATATTATGAATTATATTCAACTCAACTGCCAGCTACTCAATCGACAAAATCCGTTCGGTCATGAGATTCTTGCTTCACTTGCGAACATTCCACAATACTGCTTCAATGTGAAGCAAGTTTCCGTGGCATTCGATAGAGAGAGAAAATCTATTCATGTCGAAATTTCAATCGAATGCAACCTAGCAAACCAAGCGCCTGCGATCAAGAGAAACTCACGATACTATGACATGACTACAATTTTGACAATCACCTCAGATTTCCACCTGGTCGATTTTCGCAGAACGCCGTTAGTGGATGTGCTACACCTCTAATGAGCGCTAAACACCTGAACATTCTAATGTAGAACTAAAGCTCTCAAGAAGGCAAGAAAGTTTATCGTCACCGCCCAGCTCACAAAACCCAGCCAAAATATTGTGGTTTTAATTGCATCTGTACGTTTTATATCTCCCGGACACATGGGAAGCTAATACTCCTCCAAGGAATGTTTTGTAGGGAACTTCATCAAGCACACAGTCATACCGAATGTACCACCAAACGAATATCCTACACTCAATACTCGTCCCATTACATCGTTGGTGCGTCTAGCAGGATTAAAAAATCATTCACTGACTGAGTTACTCTGAAAAGGCCTTGGATTTGCAAGAATTTGAGAATGATCCCAAATTCTGGGAAATAGACCTCAGCGAAAATTCAGATGTTGCGGCCACAGGTGAAATTCAAGGTATGTGTACTTGTGCAATCATGAATCTAAGCTGAGAATTACTTGACAGTTGCACAGAAGAGATCAGCCCTTGGTCATTCCGAAGACTCAAAACGTTCAGTGCAACTGCCAAACGGCAAGTATCAGTAAGCCATTTAGTCATTTGATGGTTCTTAACGCTGACTAGGAACAGATGCAATCACGCTTGCGCAGACAGAAATAGATGCCTGCATCTCTGGTATGTGCATCTTCGTTTTAATGTTTCAAATGCGACCAACCAGCACAGCTGTCGGGAAGGCCGATCTCGTCCAAATGCCAATGGAAGGAAAAACGAGAAAGGGAACCAAATTTTGAACAATGGTGATGCTTCGAGGCAAAAATCAACGGTCCAAAACTCTTCTCAGCAACAATTGTCGGGTCTGGAAAGGCTCCATTGTCAAACGGACATACGAAATAGCCTCAAAATGAAACAAGCAAGGCTCACACCTGGACTCATTGAACATGGTGGCCTCAAACGCAAAACGAAAGAAACGTTTCAGATACAATTCACCGAAGTTGAGCTTCGACATACAATACCTTGCAATGCTATAAATGACAATCTCGACGAGGACCTTCCCAGTGTTGAAGATCTCTTGTGTGGTGGAAAGTCAGCTAGCTGTGACAAAGATGCTGTTTCTCCGGATCATTCTTCAGAATCAGAAAGTGGAGAAGTCTACTATTCAGGTCCAGATATGGATCTACCTCGTAAACGCTCTCGTATACATTCAACACATAATAAGGTATGTAAGTTCAATGTGAACTCGACTTGTCTTGGTGGGACTGATCATGAGCAGCCACTGTCCCTTCTCCCTGATAACCACAATCGGGAAGTTTCATCGCGGACACCTGTTCCCAAGATTGTGGATTCTTCCACCAGCGATGCTAGGCGACCTGCAACACAACCTGCATATGAGTCTGTAAATTTTTCAGTCCAAGGATCCTCGGTCTTAGGTACAGAACCTCTGTCGGTAGTCTCAGATCGTGAACATCATGTTGCGGAGGAGGATGAATTTGCGGAGTTAGATGAGTGGCTACGTAGTGGTTTCGTGGAAACCGATTAGGCTCTACACGATATTATTCATGATAACAGTAACATAGTTAGACTTTATATGTCACTGTAATAGTGGGGTTTGTCAGTCATCAAACTCATGCTCCGAAGAAGGTGCGGTGAAAATTCGAATGGCAAAAGCAAAACGGTGATTCCAGGCTACCAGGGAGCCGGGTTTGACGATGTTCCACCCCGCAAGGTCATTCCGCCATCGTCGTTCTTTGTTAAGTCTCTCCTGTCGAAGTTCAACTTCGGTCGGGGGAGGGTTGCTCAGCTCTTCTGGAGTAGGTTCTCGAATTCCATGAGCCAATGCCCTCGCAGTCTCCAGTTTCTTCGGTAAATCTTCGTAGTATTGTTTCCTGGCTTTGTTTATGTCATGGGAAATATCATTAATTTTGATGTAAGCATCAGCCTGTATATCAAATTCCAAGTCTCCTTGCATAGTACCAACTCGGCTTTCGGTTCCAGAATCTCTCAAGATATGACATGGAAGAGCGATAGGCCGAGTGTTCTTCATGATGAGATTGTACGCAGCTTCGGAGCCAGAGCGTACTTTATGACGTTGATTGAAAAAACCCCAAAGCATGAGAGGGATCTGAGTAAAACCAATGTAATCGGTAAAAGGCACCAGGAGGATAGGGGGGAGGGGGAAAATTTCAGATGGAGGGGAGGCGTTCAGGGTCTGAGGTGATGAAGAGTCTGTTTGTTGTTGTGAATCAGCTTGATTGGGCAGCCATACCGGTAGAGGTCCTTGAGAGATCAACGTTTGCGAGAGCGTGCTCTCGGCTTCAATTTTTGGCTTCTCAGGCTCGTCAAACACACCATCAACTTCAAATTCCCGAGCCAATACCTCGTCTTCGTCAACTTTTTGCAAGCCTTCAGTCCATCCACGGTGCAGGCCATGTAAAAACTCCTTCCAAGTGGGGCGGCCCACAATGACAATCCCACCTTCGAGTTCGCGCTGTCGTGTTTGTGCGAGTGGTTCATATGTCGGAAGAGCTTTGCTCAATTCACTTTCTTTGTCAATACCGAGGTCCATCCGTCGGCGGCGCCGGATGTCATCCGCGACGCGGCTTGACAATTCCCCGAGCCGTTTCGATCCAATCATCTCATAGTCTACAGCAGCTGCGATAAGAATCGGCTAGGACATTCGTCATTAATAACAAGACGGGAGAGAAGATTTGCCTCCAACAAACCTTGACATATTTTCTGAAATATCTCAAACTCTGGTCATAATCATCGTCTCCTGGCCATTTACTACCGTACACGGTCACTTTCCGAGGTTTGTCAAAAGGGCTGGACGGTAATTCGGCAAGACTCTTGACCTTGTCTATGTACTCTTGTCGTATTTGCTTGCATTGTCTGCGGTCATAGATATAATAGCTAGTTATGGATGAGGCGACACCAACGAAGATGAGCCAATTACGCGAAGGAAGTTTCGGCCGCTTGGCAAGCCAAGATGTGGGTATTCCAACGTATTTGAGGGCTGTTCGCACACCGGAAGGTCCAGAGGGTGTTGCAAATGAGCCCCCCACATCTCGTTCCGACATGCCAACGATTAAAAAGATGAATAGACAAAACTTCAGTGACGTTCAAATTTTGACGAAGCTCGGATAATTTCAGTCACAGTTCGACAATTGCGTGCGTTTCTTTCTCTCACGGTATCTCATCCCATAGTACGTATTACCATGGCCCATTTAGAGTACAGATATACATTATAAAAACTGAAGGCAGATGATACACAGAATCAAAATAAGCAGGGTATGCAAAACCAACAAAAGGTAGGCTACTCCCGATCATTGGCTTTGTCTAGCTGTTGTCTTTTTCGCGAACCACCACTAGCATGGAATGTTAATACTCAAGTTATTGCAAGAACTGATACTCACACTTCCTGATCCAAACCTCGTTTTTTCCCGGTCTTAGCCTCATCTAAGAATTGATTCAAACCGAAGACATCACTTGTATCTTTCTCGAATTGCACAGGTCCTTCACGGACTTCCTGCTCGCTAGCACCTTCAAATCCAACTTTGGGGCGTCCGATACCGAACCGGTCATTGTCGAGGGCTTTCCCAATACCCTCCTCGGTACCCCCACCGAACGAGTCATCATTTCCTTCGTCAATGTTGCCCCTAGCTTTGTAGATGGCGGCAGCAGCAGTAGACCCATGGAAGAGAGGGCGGTCGTACAGGTTATAGGAATCGTCATCTGCAAAGGAGGCCGACAAGGATTCTTGATTGAAAAGGCGTGAATCCAGCATTGATTCCTTTGATAATGTCGGCTTCGCGAGGCCGAGTGCAATTTTTTCAGATATGTCGCGATTTTGTTGCCGGGCCAGCATCTTCGCCCGTTGTTCCTGTCCCATATTGTTCATACGCATTTCGCGTTCGCGTTCCCTCCTCTTCTCGGCCCTCATCTGGTCACGAATCTTGCGTGCATTCTCATCCTTGGCGTCATCATCCGACTCGGAACCTGATCCAACTTCACTGCCAGACTCATCACTTCCATACGCTGCCAATGATGATTTCATGGCAGCTTGACTCAAAGCAGAAGGTTTAAGTGCGACACCACTGCGTTCCTCACGCGCTCGTTGAGCCAACCTGCGTAAGTGTTCCTCTTTGGCTTCTTTTTCCTTCTGCGCCAGTTTCTGTTGCATAAGAGTGCGTTGATGAACTTCGTCTCGGGCGAGACGGTCGGCGACATACAATGCCTCAGATACTTTCGCAAATCTGTCGTTGATATAAACCTGAGTAGGTGGTGTTAACAAGTAACAAAGTCAGAAGCAATGACTCACATCTTGAAGACCACGACCATCAGCAGCGAGACGTTTGTCGAGAGGAATTGTGAATCCCTTGTTGTTTTTCCAGTTCGATATGCAAGGAGGAATCATCCATTCCTTCTGTTCTGCTGCCGTCGCTTTTCGCGGTGGACTTCGTAAAACAGGTGGAGGAGGACTTGGTGGGCCACGAGGAATTTTCTTGTGTTTGAACCGTGGTGGCTCCAGTGGATCTTCTGCGACCTCGGTCATTTTGATAATACGCTGCTTGAGAGCACCGCCGTTCCCCTGCTGTCCAGGAGTATATCGCACAAAACTCGTCTTCCCTTGGCCTTCAGGTACATTTTTGGGTTGAGCTGCCTTGATTTTGCCGTTCACTAGCTTTTCTAACGCAGCCTTTGTTCGTTCAGCTGTTTCCTGGACCTCCTCCTCTGTCGGCCTCGCCATATCCCGTTGCTCATCGTCCAAATCCTTGCGATGAGCAAGCGGAACTAGGTCTTTGAATTCCGACTGAACAATCTTCCCAGCGCGTTGACCTTGATGAGCAATGGCATCGTAACGTACGTTTCCATCACTATCTACTTGTAGGGCAAGTGTGTTTCCAGAAGAAGCCTAGAAGAAATACATTAGTGTTCAGGTTGCGTCAAGCTAAGCATACCTTTTGCTTGCCCATACCTAACGGGTACTGAGCAACATGGCATTCAGGAAATGAACCCCCATCACCTGAAAATCTGGTTAGAGAATTCATGAAATTGCAACTACACACACACCAAAATCATCTTGCGATGATGGCTTCCAACCTCGCCGTTGACCGTAGGGAGGAACTACAGGTCGTGTAACGATTGCTTGAGTCAGAGCTGGACGTTGAGCCTCGTCGTCTGAAAGAGCAGGTGCATGGACAGGTTGAGGTAGTATTCTAGACAGTCCTATGAATCTCAGTGCAACACATTGGATCAAAGAACTCACGACGCAAGAGCAGCCATGATAGCAAATGGGAACAGTACAGCCTGCTTAAAATCATAGTATTATATAATACAGTGCAAGCCTGAATTGGAAAATATTTACAACGAAGAATGCTGGAGATGTTCTCGAGCCTCTGCACGGGGTACGGATGGTTTATTTTCATCTTGAGAGGGAGATAGTAAAATCGTCATCAAGAAGTATAAATATTAAACATATGTGATTCTCATTCAAACGCTGCTGTTAGATGGTGACTGACTCTTGAACCAAGTCCAGGCTCCAAGTCCGACAATAAAGTTGAAGACTCCCACAACTCCCGAACCGGCGCCAAGTAATGTGAGCACCCACCAGATGAAGCCAATGATACGGTCTAGGCACCGACCGAAGTGTTTCTTGAAAACAGCATTAGGATCAGGTCTAGGGCAATATGATACGGGAAGTTGAATTTTTGGAATATATATATGTTTAGTTGGAGATGGCGGCATTAAAAGAAGGCACACAATAGGTTTCTAGATTTGGGATGAGAATACTGTCCTGGCGTAAAGGAGCGGAACCTTACATGATCAGAGGTGGTATAAGAGGGTATTGAAGTGTACAACACATTCATGATGTTGCTTTGGGTGCCATTCTCAGGAGAGTCAGAATAGGTAGCGTAGAGAACTCGATCTGTCCAGGAAGGCGTCCGTTTCGAACTAAAGAAACCCAAGCGTCAGAATCTGCCAAGGACGAAGTAACAACTCTGTTACCTACCTGTATCTATCGACATGGCCAAGTTGATATTTGTAACTGCACTTGAACTTCCAGAATTCGCCTTCGTGTAAACCAACAAAAACATTTCCCTTGCGTTTCTCCACCGTGAGCTGGTCATATTCCTTAAGGTCCTCGCGCATCTTTTCCGACGATAGCATCTCGGAGAATCTAGGACCTTTGCTATCGACATAGTGAGGATGTGCAACCGGTAATTCCAGTCTGTAGTTGAGATCTCCCAGGAAAAACAAGTGGGAGGTGTCATATATTGTGCTGAAGCTGTCCTCGGGCATAACTGGGGGAAACACTAGCGAACGGACAATCCAGTCATAATCTGCGTTCCGACACGCGACTTTATGATCATGGGCTGTCAAGTGGGCATTGACGAACCTATTTCAGGGAATAGTCAGTACTACATCCCACATGTTCAGTCAGAACCATACGTGTAAGTCTCTCCAGCATCTCCATCTGACTCGCAAATCCTAAATCTTACACCAACAGCTCCCTTATTCCCCATGTAGAGAGGTCCGAACGACGTCCATTGCGTTTGCACATTATGAACCCTTCGTGCAATACCATCGTCCCGCCCATATACGAGGAGTGCAACACCCACATTTACTACTTTTGCGATGAGAGAGTACTTCTCCTTGTTTGGGGAGTGTTCTTCGATCTGCGAAAGGATAAGAGCATTCCTATGCTCAATCACGGACTTGGATAGTCCAGAAACTGTGAGATGTGGGAATTTCAAAAGGTATTCTGAATGACGTGTCAGGAAACCTACGCCCGAGATGGAGAGGCAAAAGCTCCTGAAATCCGACGGCCACGATATCAGGCGCTCGTTTCTCCTTTGTGAGAAAATGGGAAACCTGGAGTGTTGGAGCAAGCCAGTCCACGAGGTCCTGTGGAAGGCCTGCTATGCCTTGTAGGTTTGTGTTGTAAGATGCGATCTGGACTAACAGGCGTTCCGGCCGAGCGAACATCACAGCCAAGGGCAGATATCACTAGTTGTGTAAAGGGGAGAGACTAATGAGAGCCTTCCACTTGCAGGTGGTCAGAAATGACCTTGGCGGCAGGCTCTCTCGATCATCAATTTATTTCCACGAAGTTACATTTTTTACATGTCTTTTGCATGTCTCTTACATGTCTTTTACATGATGATAGTTCAACTAATTCGATTTATTTGGGGCCCCTGGTGATCCCCAGATCTTGCAAACGACCAGTTGCAAGATCATAGACGTAACCATGAAGATAGACGCTCTGGCCTTTAGGAGTACCCATTGTCCATGCATCTCTAATCGTCTGGGTCTGGCAAATGTTATCGATCTGCATCTTGACGTTCTCCGAAACGACAAGAGGAAGTGCCTTGTCGCGAGATGTGGCTCGGATATCCAACTTGCCAGCCAATCTTGTCAGGGGCTCGAGCCAGCGATTAAGGGCTGCCGATGGCGGAAGCGAAGGGATAGTGATCACTGGACCATCAAGATCAAAATCCTTCCTCTGTACGGCGTTTAAGCAAGCTGCTGCACCACCACATTCACTATGGCCGACGACGATGACTGTGAATTCACACATCGACAATGAGCGAAAAATCAATTAGAACGGGACGAAAAATTCCATATACCGTGTTCGACGCCCAGAAAGTTGACTGCATAGTCCAAGACTGCCAGAGCATTAACATCATCCGGAAAGAATTGACTGTCGATAGTATCAGAGGGTGAATCATGTGAACTGATGAGGGAAGCTCACTTGGCAATGTTTCTATGAACGAAGATGTCACCAGGCTTGGAAGCAGTAATAACGGATTCTGGGACCCGAGAATCCGCACATCCAATCCAAAGGGTCTGAAAGTTGACTGGACGTTAATTTAAAACCTACTGTCGAATTTGAGTACATACTTGGGGACTCTGGCCTTTGGCCGATTCCAAGAAAAAGTCGACGTCCTTCTGCGCAACGACTGTCGCCCAGTGGGCATTCGACCTGGAAAGTTGTTCGGCAGCAGATACCATTGTAGCACAAATAGTAAAATACAGAACCAAATCTCTCAAGGAAAACCTGACCAACTGAGATGTATTTATGGACACCCACAATAGATCCACAGTAGATCTGTCATATTACGGGCGGCAACACTTTGTCAATCTAGCGACACTCAGACATCCAGGGAAGATCCTCACTAGGATACTAGGAACCGAGTGCTTTGTAGATGATGTACCTACTATTCATAAAACATACGACAAACAATCGACAAACAATCTGAGCTTAGAATGATCACATGGGAATATTTGACCCCCTCTAGCCAGTTCCCGAAAGTCTCCTCGCAAATCTAGTTCATTTGCCGGATAAGTTTGTTGATGCTTGTTTCCCGGTCACCAAAGTCACCGCCCTGGACATAATGGTTAAATTTGCGTTTCCTCCAGCCGCCAGTGGGGTTGGATAGCTTGAAGGGCCACAGGAAGTTTGAAGCCTATTTTAAAAATGATTAACAACAATATATTGGACAATTGTGACGAGGATAACACTAACTTGCTTAAAGTTGGGTCCAACAGTAGTAATTTCGTGCACGAGGTCCTCAACGCAGAGGATATCAAACTTGCCAAGAGACTCCTCGATAATATTGTTGTTGACGAGGGGAATGCGCTGCTTGTTGACCTTGCCGTAGCCTCGCTTATAGATCAGTTCACGGATGGACTTCAAATTTGGCTCGCTGCGAACGAGCCTCAGCTGTACAATTGACACCAAAAGCTGTATCTGGAACTCACCCATATGTCACATAGGGTTCAATGAGACGCAACATCTGCTGAGTGGCCTTGGTAGCCTTGACAAAAACACCATTGTTAATTTGCAAGAGGCGAAGGAGTTGGAGAATCTTGCGGGGTTTCGGAGCAATCTCATTCACACTGCCGAGGTCAAGGTCGATTCAGTAAGAAATTGAAGACAGGCTCACCCACGAATGCGAATCACAAAATAAACTTTAGGTTGAGCAGGTACGTAGAAATCACCGGATGCACGAGCAACACGTTTCAGACGGATCTCCTCTCTCTCCCTAGCAAGATACTCCTTTACATAAGATTCGGCACGCTTGAAAATGACCTTGCGCTTTCCTTGGGAGGCCTGAGTAAATTGTAAGTATCCGCAATTTCACTTCAAATCTCAATGCAAGGGCATTTCAAAAAGTCAGTCCCGAAAGATGGATTTGACAGCAACATCGTGAAGTAGCTTCACTAGCCAAGTGTCGAAATGAAGTTATGCATCCCCTATCTAAGATATGAAGGCTCGAATTTCAAGTTGGACTAACCTTACGATTGGCCGCAATCGTTGCAAGGCGCTCCTCTCGGGCCTTGTCATTTTGCTTGCGCTTTTTGAGGAGAGTCTCTGGGACTTCAATCGTCTGTACAAGAATTTAATCACGTCACAGCGATATCGATGGTTCATGACTGACCGAAGCACTCGGGACGCTGTTTCTATGTAAGCTTCAATACATTGACACGAAGAAAAAACATACGTGGTAGATGGGGTCATGGGTCTTGAGGAATGACGATAGTCCTGGTCGTGATTGACAGTAGGGTTGAGATTATGTGGCTGAACTGTACAGTTTGACAAAGAAGGTCTCACGAGCTGCCAATACGCTTCCTTATACGGCGCGCAAGTCACCTGATAGTGTCATTTCACTCATGTCAAGTCATGTCAAACACAGTCACGCTCTGGCTACTTTTTTAACATCAGAAGGCCAGCCTATCATTGAGCTACGATACTACAACATATAGAAGGGTGTGCAATAAAAGTCCCTGCCGGCTATGACTAACAATACCCCTCAACTACCTTTGAATGGTGCACTTCTGCCTTGAGGTTTCCATGCATCTTTCCACGCACTTTGGTACAACCTGATAACTACCTTTAGACAATAAGGCTTTTAGCAAGGCTCACATGTGGCATAGCTTATGTTGTCATCTCCATAAATAGTGCTAGAATGATGCTGCCCCGGGAGCAACTAGTAACAAAGAAAGAGGGAAGATATTAGTGATAGATTATGCACCTTGAGGGAATGAACCCAGGAGGGAGGAGGGATGGTAGTGGTCAATGGACAGAAAGGGACGTCATGTGATAAAGGTTTCTGATTTCACACATTCTTAATTTCCCTGCAGCAAGGTAACTCTTTCTCATGCTGACTACGGTCTTCTCAATGACTCGAAGTGGTATTCGTGCTTCCCGGAGGATACAAACCATTGCCCAACACATGATGTCCACCGTCGCTCCTGAAGTGAGTTCTAATCCCTCTTCGTCTTTTTTTTTTATCTATCTGTATCTAGGAGCAGGCTGTTCTCTTTCAAAGTCATCAGAGCCTGAGGAAATTTATCCTCAATCGTGAACCCAAGCTCAATGCACTCAATGAAAATATGCTTACCCTGCTTCGCCCCAAAATTGAAGTATACTTCAGTATCATGTTGATCTGTCCTAAATCTCCTGACTCGAAACATCACTAGGAATGGAGTTCATCCGATCTCTGCGGCACGATAGTTGGAACAGGTATTGGGCGTGCCTTTTGTGCCGGAGGTGATGTGAGATGTGAGTGTAATCATTTCAATTCTACCGTGATATTGAACCTTTATCCGCAGATGTTGTGGAGAATGCTGTCGACCCAACCCACCGTCAGAAAGCAATTGATTTCTTCAAGCACGAGTGTGTCATCCATTTAAGGTCAATTATTGAGTAACAACCTGACTGGTTGATATTTAGGTTTGAGATAGACTATATTCTGGCAGCTTTAAAGAAACCCTATGTTGTTATAATGGATGGAATTACATGTACGTATGAATTTTTGCAGCATAAGTCCGGCCTAACTGCTCGACTACAGTGGGCGGAGGGGTGGGATTAAGTGCAAATGCACCATTCAGAATTGCTACGGAAAATACATCGTTCGGGATGCCTGAAACGAAGATTGGCTATTGCCCCGACGTGGGTGCAAGTTATTTCCTATCACATTTGGATGGTGAACTGGGGACTTACCTCGCCCTGACTTCAGACAGTCTGCGTGGTAGGGCGGTGTTGTGAGTATCCTAGGATTTGTTCTCCAAGTGAGACAGTGATGACCTCACTTTGCAGTGAACTTGGATGCGCGACACATTACATCCCATCAAGGAGAGTCCCAGTGCTCATTGATCGGTTATCAGCGCTTGACAAGCCACATCCCTCTGTGATTGATCAAACAATCGAGGAATTTTCTTCAGAGCGTCAACCGGAAGAACCACCCACACCTTTCATTGGTGCCGTTCGCGTAGCTCTCGACTTCACCTTTGGCTGCAATACAATTGAAGAAATAATTACCAGGTTGCAATCTCTAACTGCCCATCAAGACTCAATTATACGGGAATTTGCTATCAGTACTTTGGCCAAGTTGGAAGATCGGAGCCCGACCAGCCTCAAAGTTGCTCTGAAAGCCATTAGAATGGGCAAAAAGAAGAGTCTACTTGAAGCACTCGACATGGAGATGAAAATAGCTACAGCATTTTGCGTGAGGCTGAGCCCCTGGAATCAGATGACTCTTATTCATCCTGTGATTACAGAATCAAGCAACTCCTGATTTCAACACTGGTGTGAAGGCAGTCATCATTGAAAGGTCAGATAGACGACCCTATTGGCAACCGGCAAATGTAAATGAGGTTACTGATGACCTCGTTGACCGTTTCTTTGACCCAACCTCAGAATACCTGAGATCGGCACCCAAACTCGAAGTTCCCGTAGTAGCTGAAGTGCCTCCGTTATCACAGTTTGCACTTCCCACCGAGGCTGAAATCCATGGAGTTATCATTAATTCTCAGACTGGGGACGCCCCAGGCCTTCAGCTTGGAGAGTTAATCTCTCGGCTTGTCTATTCGAGAAAGGGTAAGTCGGGCGTAAAGGAGAAGGTTCTTGAAGTTGTACGGCGTAAGTGTAGTTTACAAGACCACGCTGATGGTGATACTGCCCCGTTGAAGTGGAGGGATGAGGAGCATCCTTTCTGATTCTTGTTCACCTTTTGTTATACCTTTTTAGAATATAGTCTGATAAGATTGTTTGTTCCGTTCCACGTCTGAAGCGTCAGGCAATGCCACTTTCTCGAGCTTTGAGAGTCAACGTGTAGCTTTGAAGCAGTAGTTTGCAACTTCTGAGTGAGATGAAATAAAGATTCCATTGTTGAAATCGTATGTCAGGCATACTTATTTCAGTCTGTTCCTGAAAGGTGTTGTTTAATCATTGATGGATCGCATACCAGAAAGGAGCATGCAGCACTAATGGAACATCGACCCTGAAAGAGGGATTTATTTACAGAATTGCGGCAAGTGTTTTACTTACGTATAGCTCGGCTAACGGGTGTTGCCAAGTCTTGAACAGCCTTACCAGAGGAACATAGCGAGGCCTCACATCCATATCTGATCCTTAGAAAGCTGATTATGTTTGAGGAGACATTTGATCAGACCAAGTGTTGATGATACACAGGCTTAATTGTACAGCGGTAGCGGGATCTGTTGTGACTCCGCACAAAAATCGATTATGTAACTATTTTACTTACGATTTTAGATCTCAGATATTCCCTTCAGTCACATATTCTTTGCCAATCGATGAGCTCAAACGGAACTAATCATGTACTGCTTGCCCTAATACTGTCTCATCACAAATACACTAGGATATTTTCCTCCGAACAGGAACGAGTCTGGATCACGATCGGCCCAGTTCGCTTCCCTCCCGAACCGTATCCTTAACGTTTCTGCAGCGATATGTATCTTGTACTTGTAATCAGTGGCGTGGTCAAATCTCATTTAAAGGACCGCCAGCTTTCAACCTTCAAGATTCCAGACGTACCTTGCTCTTTTCCCCTCTCTTCTGACCATGACTTTTTTCCAACCACACCTCTCCCCTCCTCACGCGGTCGGTACCCTCCTTAATGCTGTTTTCTCTCTGTACAACTTCTACTTTCCTCATGCCCCTCGCCTTTCGCTGCCAGATCGTCGCTCGCTTGATGACTTTGACATTAACCTTCACACTGGTTTTTTCCCTCCGACTCCCCTTTCACGTCTACCACCTTCCTTCGATCTTTGGGAAGATGGTCTTTCTGCTGCTGCAGGTAGCTTGTGTCTCGGTGACGACGATTCCAGTGAAGCCAAAAGCAAACGTGAATTTGGCCAGGCATGGCGAGACGACATAGACTTAGTAAGTATCTTCCTAATTTCAGATTTATGTAGATTCTCATCACCGGTATCTCAAGTGGCCAATGCTTTCAGTAGATGAAATCAAATCAAATCTTCGATTCTTACAAAGAGCCCATTACGTCCTTTCATGGCTCCTCCATCTCTACGTCCATTCGATCCCAATATTTCCTGCCCCACCCGAAGTCGTTATCATTCCAAGATCGATCACCGTGCCGCTTGTTGAGGTGTCCCAATTGCTTGGGATAGCTCCAGTACTCACGTTCGCTGATACCGTTCTATGGAATTACGAGCTTGTAGATCCATCTGAGCCCCTTTCAGTGACGAATATTCGCTTTCGCCATCTCTTTTCAGGAACAGAGGATGAAGCCAACTTTTATCTTGCATCAGCTAGAGCTGAGCTTGTTGGTGTCGAAATGCTACGAGTCCTTGAGGAATACAATCAGTTATCGCCCAACACAGGTGACTATACTGCAGTAGGGAAGGTTTCTCGAGACCTGGTCCGCCTTACGGGGATAATCAACAATATTAACGAAATCATCCAGTCTGTCCGCCCGACATGTGATCCGCATGTTTTTTACTGGCAGATCCGACCCTGGTATAGCGGTAGTGGGAGCGACGGACCTTCTTGGAAATATGAGGGCATCCCAGATGATCATAAACTATTGCGAAGTGGTCCTTCCGCCGGTCAGAGTAGCGTTATGCACGCACTCGACGCATTTCTCGGCGTCAATCACAAGACAGTTCCGCCCAGGAGCTCCGAAATGAAGGATCACCACGGTCAATTCATGGAGAAGATGCGGTTATACATGCCCAAAAAGCACCGTGACTATCTCATTTCCCTGTCGTCCTCCTCTCAGCCCATCCGCGAGCTTGCAAAGGAAGAATCTATTCTTCGCGATCCGTTTAATGCAGTTGTCGCGGCACTACAGAAGCTCCGAACAGAACACATAAAAATTGCTTGCCGTTATATTGTCACTATGGCGCATACGCAATCGGCTCCAGGTTGCCCCATTGCCAGTATGTGGTCACGGCTCCAGAAGGATGGGGCACGAAGGAATACACTGGGAACGGGTGGCAACACGGTCGCATCGTTGCTTAAGCATGGGCGAGACGCTACAAAACAAACCATGCTGCCGGGAAGATCCTTTTGAAGAATGACTAACTTAATCGCTAGTGATGATTTTAACTAATATCCATCCCAACGATACCTATCATTATTGTTCGTTACTCATAGCTATCTTACACTTGCATATTTATTTCTATTTACTACATTCATAGTTAATTAATGTCCTGCATCAAGAGGTTGTCAAGGGAGCACCTGGCACTAGAAAAAACACTGACAATGGTCATTCAGGGTCAAATATTCACTAATGTGATGTAAGTCCTGTTTCCGCCGGTACTTACACAGGGCGGTAGTCAGAAAAGCTAAAATCAGAGAATCAATGTGATATTAGCGTACCAACCCTCGAAGTCCGATGGAAACCCAGCCACAAAGTTTCTAATACAATCCCCATATTACCATTACCGAATAAATAGCCAATCATGAAACCTCAAATCCTGCTATTTTAGCAACAAATTATGGTCATCAAATTAAGCTAAGTTTGTTTATTGATTGGATTTTATAAGTCACGGGCTTGACAAAACATTGAGACATTGATCAGCGTTTGATGATTCCAGATAGAGATCATGATGACTCATGCACAAGTATTAGTTCCTCCGATCCGTCAATGTCGTCTTTTCAGCTTAGTACCGGCTGTTGTGCACATCTACCTCTGTCTTCCTGTGTCAATGAATCAAATTGGAAGGAAGAATATGTCGTTCAATTTCTATCAGTCAAAAAGGTGGTCAGAGGGAATAGTGAACGTTATCGACTGATTATATCTGATGGAACATACTTCATCCAAGGAATGCTAGCCACGCATTGTAATGCTCTTGTCAAGGCCGAGAATATTCGGGATTACACTGTTGCAGTTATCGAAAGATGGACATCAAACATTGTACAGAACAGGCGGTGCGTACTTCCTGTTTTTTTGATTGCAGATGGAAGTCATTGTTATATACAGATTGGTGATTTTGCTCAGCATCCGTGTTCTTGGCAACCCGGACGAGAAAATTGGCATACCTACAGCTTTGGGCGACACCAGCAGCATAGTCTTGGAGCACACGCCTGTTGCAGCTTCCCTGGGTGGTGAGACAAGCACCGGTGTCCAGCAACAACAAAACCACCCTCTGTTCGATGGTCAGCGAAAATACGAGGAGAACGCGCGATCTCTACCAATCATTCCTATCGAGGAGTTGAATCCATATAGGGTCAACTGGACCATCAAAGCTCGAGTAGTTCAGAAAAGCAACATCAAAAACTGGTCCAAGGAAACGAGCGATGGCAAGTTATTTAGCGTAGTGTTTTTAGACCAAAGTGGCAAGATTATGGCTACCGCCTTCAACACCGTAGCAGATGAGTTATTCTCACGTTTGGAAGAAGGAAAGGTGTATCAGGTCTCAAAGGCCCGAATCAAGGTCGCCAACAAAGCATATTCAAATCATGGTTATGAGTTGATTCTAGAGAGAACCACTCACATCGAAGAGGTGGTATTCTTTTGAGCCTCTGGCAAATCCCTAATAGTGGCGCCGTTTATGTAGTGCCATGACACGGCTTCCATGCCTAGAAATTGCTTCGTCCCTCTCAATCAACTCGGAAGTCTCGGGAAGGGTGCATTTTGTGGTAAGCCGAAGTACCATATGTCAGTACTTTCAGCTTTCCTTATGTCATGTCACTATTGATAGATGTCATTGGTGTTGTTCGAGAGGCCAGCCTCATCTCGAATTTCACAATTCGACGAGGTAATCATGGTCGAGCGGTATGTGGTACATATATTGCCTATTTGACCCGTATCGGATTCGACGTGGCTCTAGGTTAAAAAGATGGAACTCGATCTAATAGACGACACTAACTGCTCAATCCGAATAATTCTGTGGGGAGACCAAGCCGAATCTTTTGAAGCTCCTCGGAATTCTGTTGTTGCATTCAAAACAATAAGAGTCAGAGACTTTGGAGGTGAGGACGACTAGCTGGAGTGTCCAAATCTCGCTGACCTCACAAGGCATTTCGCTTTCCACGACAACCTTAACGCAGACAGAGGTCGAACCTTTGACAGAGGAATGCGTGAGACTCCGACAGTGGCGCGACATGCAGGAATCGCAACTGGCATTCCATACAAGAGCCCTCACCAATAACAAGTTCTTAGTAGAGTTCAATCGCGCAAATACACACAGCTTGCACCAGATTCGTGATATGGAAGAGAGTAGTGATTCCTTTTCAGTACAGGCGACAATTCTTCACATTAACGCAGAAAATCTTTATTACCCTGCCTGCAGGGGTCCAAATTGCTTCAAAAGATTGACTAGGGAGGGAGATCTCTGGTGTTGTGACAAATGTGGCACCAAAGCCCAGGTACCAGACTATCGGTAAAGTCTCCATCATCTCCCTGGGATATTTATTGGCTGGTATAGCTGTAATGAACAGATATATCATGCACATGTGCATAGCAGATTGGTCCGATGTTACATGGTTGCAGAGTTTCAGTGAAGCAGGTAATGTGATATTCGGGATGTCCGCTAACGAGCTACATAATATCAAAGTGAGCATTCCACGATTGAAGTTAATCACAAAGCTCAGCTGTACGATTAGATGCAAGATGAGAACAGATTTAATGACATTGTTCACCAAGCGACTTGTCATATTTTTGACTTTTCATGTCGTATCAGAAGGGATACGTCTAGTGTTTGTCCAGATTTTTCTTAGTATACACCGATGCTCATATCTATGATAGACTCGGGCGCGCACACGCTGTGAAATTTCTCATGCTGCTTCTGTGGATTGTCATAAAGAGACAAGTTATATGATTGAGCTTCTCCGTAATTCTCAGTGGGGGATATGAACATCTTTTATAACTGTAGTTTCTTCGTGGGATAGAATTAATATGTACGAGTTGCCTGTTTAGGGTGTGCCGGGGCGGACGTACGAACATCGAACAGGGTTGACTGATTTCCTGGACGCAGTTCTTTCTTGACGCGGTTTTCTCGCGTGTCTTTGTATTGACATCAGGAAATTACAACGCTCTCTGGTTTTTGGTCATACTTCCTCACACAACAGGCAAGTTTTTCTAGTCATTCCCATGTTCCTACCTTCGGATTGGTAACAAGCGTGCCAATATGCCCGTTTCCACTTCAACGCGAAGTTCTACAGCGTATGCGACACCAGCATCTCCTTTAACCCCTTCGCAAGCTTCTCTGAATCCAATGAGTTCTCCTTCGACGACCTTCCATGCTCCAACCATCACATCTGTTGGGCAGGTTGTCAAAACCAATGTAGTTACTCGCATTGCTATCGAGGGTAAAGCGAAGCAGGGTGAGGAAGGCGCTTCGGTCAAAATGTACTTGAAAGTCAGTTATTCAGAAACAGTCAATTTAAGACCTTCCGAGTATGACAACTTTTGATAGCTTGCTATTCCCGTAGACTCTATTACACCAGGATCAACCGTTGCGCTTTTCCCAGGTGAGAGATATGATCATTAGCAGCTGGCTCATATCATTTATTGCAATAGAGGAGAACGTCAAGATTCTGACGTCTCAAGTCCACCCACTCGATAGCAACTCAGTTCCATACAATTTTTCATCTAGTACATCACCCTTGCTGCACGACGCAGCTCGCGCTCTCAACCTGCCACCACGGTTGCCCACGACATTTGACGCGACATATCATCTCAGTCCAAGTCCAATCCTTACATCCATTGCTCCAACGAACTGCTCTACCGAGTCAGGCAGTGTTGCTATTCCTCCGGTTGATCCATATTTCACAGGTCAAATCCTTGTCAGTGGCTACAACATTGCCTATGTCTTGCCAAAATACTTCCCTAGTCGAGAAAGTGGGCAACATGAAAGCGAATATAGTCACTCGTTGCACAATAAACGACGTCCCTCAGTAGGTGATCGCAACTACACACATTTCATGGCAGCAGTGGATATGTGGGTTCCTTTCGTGACACGGCCTCCCCGATTCCCCTATCATGTAAGAACCTCCAAATGAGCTATTGAATCGAATCACAGGTTGATGCATGATTGTGTACAGCTTTCAATTCCAACTCCACGGTGTCTTCATAACAACATTCGGCTACGTATATTTCCTCCTTATAACGCGCCGGCATCGTTCGCATCGCTCTCATCGCTTGAGGATGATTCCAACTCTTGGGATCTCACCTCAGATCCACATGTTACGCGAACTACATCTAACCGCCATGCTCGTTCAGTTTCCTATAATCATTTCGCAGATGACGAATCTAGTGATTCATCAACGAGCGGATTCCCTAATGGATTTGGGATACAAGGTACATTTCCCGGTACTGATCGGCTTCGCATCCGATGGGCGAAGCCCATGAAGTCTCTAGAGGGTGCAGCTGGGAGCAGAAACCTTAGACGACGGGTCGGTGTGAAGGATGTCAGAAGTGAAATGTTATGTGTGGTTCGAGGAAAGAGGCAAAGCAGCAACAATGGCCCAGCAGGGATTGTGATGGACGTTGAGTACAAGGCTACCTGCAAGGGTATATGGTTCCCAGGAGTAGCCATTCTACTCGGCTTGGATGTGTGCCTTGTCGCGAAAAATGCCGACGTTGGCTGGCTCACTGACTCGCCAATCGAATGGAACGTTGTCGGAGGCGTGGGTTACACAGGGTTTGGTATAACCGGAACAGAGCAAGTAACAGATCTGCCATTGTCAAAAGCCTCGTCATTTGATTCACAGTCACCAGAGGACAATTCCTTGCCACTTCCCAATGAAGGCCCGAAGGAGAAATTTATAACCCAGTCACTTCTCAGGGCTCCCTTACCTTCAAATAATGCTGCCGAGTGCTTCCTTGAGGACCCGAACGATGTGACGGCATCTCATCTCGGAACAATATCTTCTGTTTCTTCTTTGTCGCAGTTTGCTACTGCAGCCCCTCCTTTAGCTCCTTTGACACTTCACATCAATATGAATGACGTTCTTCCTCCCAGCAAGACACCGTTCACATTCTCTATTCATGGTACCATTCTCGTGACTCCGAAGTCTACTATTTCTCGTGTCAATGACAATGATAGCTCGTCCTCACTTCTGGATTACTCCGAAACAACAGAGCCCATTAGTCTACCACATTTTACTGTCCTGGCCGCCGACGTCGAAACAGCCAAAATAGAAGTGAAGAATGCCATTGAAGGCACTAATGCAACAGTGGAGATATATAGTCCCTCTGGCGACATTGCTAAGGACCCACAAACTCGGAGAACAGTACTACAAAAAGGCGGCTCAACACGATGTACTGAAGATGGTGGCCGGATTGCAATTAGGACCATCCGGAACCGGGTTCCTTTTGTCCAACCTGCCAGCAGCCCCATATCGCGAGTATCTCAGAACATAACCCAGCCATTGCGTTCCCTTCGTCAGGTCCGGCAACACCACAATCCCCTCCTCATCCATTCAGTCAAGGTAACCGTGACACCATTTGTCTCTCGCCGCTCCCTCATACCCGATGTCTATGCCGTTAGGATACACTTGAGTACACCTGCCAATAACGAGACAGACTGGTTGGAATTTGGGTTACCCCGAGTCGACCTGAGTTCATGTTTACCGAGAGTCCAAATCGCGGCTGCCAGTGTTGCAGGACTCTCGGTGCAACACGTGATCACCAACACTGAGAAGCAACCATTGAACAATGAATTTCTACCAGGCGCTGTGCTCGAGAAAATGGAAGGCACTGAATGGGTGAGTTGGGTGAAGATACAAGCCGGTCCATCTTCTGGGGACAAGGCTGTCATTGATTATATCGTAACCGTTGAACCGACTAGATCGGTCTGGTCTTTGAGCTGGAATAAAGGGAGACAATGGGATCTATTGTTGCCAACATTTACTTTGCCCATTGAAAGACTGCATGTCAAACTCAAATCTGTAGAAGGTGAGTTGTGCTGCAATTTCATGGCTATGGAAGTTCTCAATTGACCGCTCAGGGTTTAAATTCTGTCCGGTCCATACAAACTTAAGACACCTCCATACATGCCCCTCCAGTCAGAATCTACTAAATTTTGGTCAAGGAGAGCTCTTCTCTCCGCGAGTGTCGATCAACGTAAAACCTGCCAACCCAGAAAAATCAAGGACATGGCTTTGGCTCAATATTGCGTTCTTGTCGTCCCTCCTCACCTTGCTTTTCTATCAAAATTTGGTTTCAGGCCTCCGAATGCATTCTTTTGATGTACTTTTGAAGAAACCTTCACCGAACCAGGTCATGGCTGACATTCAGGGTCCAGTAACAACGACAGTTACACTTTCGACTACGATTACTGAATCTAACTCTCGGCATACGGTGAACCCCACATTCTGCCCCGTAGACTCATCACTTCGCCCACAAAGCATATCAACGACGGTGACCCGTTTATCAGCAACATCATCAGTCTTAACCACTTCTGTAGCCACCACTACCCAGAATACACTTGCGCATAGGCATGAAATTCCTGTGTGGGAAAGACTGGGCTTAGACAATCTACGCCTCGTGTCCATTCCAATACCTGATCTCAACCTTTCTTCGACTAAAGAGACTTTGACACAATATGGAAAGGTGCTCTGGGAAGTCATTGAATATCTATTGTTTTCATGAACTCTGTCATGAGGTACCTTAGCATCATGATACATTTCTGTATCAGTATGTAGAGATCTAATTTTTTGTGCTTTTGACTGTTCTGAAAAATGCCAGTGTCTATTTGGCATCAGGAAACTACTAAGTCAGTATTTATGAATCACTACCATACGTACTACCAGTAACTTCTTTTTTGTATCATTATGTCATATGTAGGCCATGAAGAATAGAGGTATACTCTATTTTAACCTTATCTCTGACAGAGTTAGGATTCACTAAGGGTAGCCCAAGGGTAGGTCAGTGACATCTAGTTATCTTGTGGGCTCTGCCTAATCACTGTCTCTTTGAGCTGCTGAGATCTAATATTCTCCGTGAAGACACTATTGATGCTGGTCTTTAACACCAGTCTCAATGTGACAGACAGGATGACTGGATGGCTCACACATAGTTTTAACCTTGTTACTGAGAGGAGCTGGAGACCCTCAAGGAAGTCTTTCATTGGAGTGTTCACAAAAGGACTCTCCTGCCTCCTTCTGTATACAACAATGCAGATGCGATGAGGATGGCAAGTACCTACATTCCTATGTGACTCAAAGCTGATGGCATGATTTTCTCACATTCTGGGATTACGTCCTTCGCTTTTTACTCTCAGAATCATGGAAGCTAGCCTACGCATATCTTACATGAATCATATTGGTACCATCCGGTTCTCTGGTCCTGTTGAGGGTACATCGGGCGCCTGGCTGGGCATTGAGTGGGATGACCCTAAACGTGGCAAGCATGATGGCTCAAAGGATGGAAAGCAATACTTCAAATGCTTGTGAGACTCATGCCTGTCTGTGCTCAGGAGCCTCTCAAATGATGGCATCCAGGGTACCCGGTGCAGGCTCGTTTATTCGATTTTCCCAAAACATATACTTCGGCAACTCCTTTCTCGAAGCTCTGAAATCCAAGTACATTGAGCCCTTTCATGGTGTCAAGTCTCAAGAGGTCATAATCCTAGGTTCTTCCCAAGGTGCAGTCCAAGTAGAAGCAGTCAACTTGGACAAAGTGAGAAACAAACTTGCCAGACTGTCCTCTTTGCGGGAAGTGAGTTTAGAAGGGGTGGCAAAGGTTGATCCCCAAGGCATGATAGGTACAACTTGTCCAAGTGAGGGAACAGCCTGAGGTCGTTCAAACGCTCAACTTTTCTGATGATGACTCTACAGATGTGCGAGGCTTGGATTTATCCAAAAGTCTGATCCATTCTTGGGCCAATATTGCTGCAATTGCTCAAGAGCTTCCATACTTACAAAGATTATATCTGAAGTAAGCTTCGATTTGAACAAGGAATCCCGACTCTTAAAGTGCATTATATAGTCAAAATCGCTTTCAGCAATATTTAAACCCAGATTTCTCCAGCAACTGTTTCGACTCGCTGGTCGAGCTCAGGTTGAACAATACCCTTATGACTTGGCAGAACATTTTACGAGCCATCCTGAACATGCCAGTGTTGCAAGAGCTCGAATGTGGATACAACCGTTTCACTGATGCTTGTTTCTACTCCGATGACCATGCTAATATGAAAACCCCTGTTCACACCCTCAATCTAGACAACAATCAGATTGGGGGCTGGCGTAACGTTTGTCTTTCCTTTCTAGACTTTCCGTGGTATAGCATTTCCATCTACCTTATTGACTTCGTGTTACTGACTACATGGTGCATACAGCTTGGCACGAGTCGTACTCACCAACAACATGATCGAGAGTATCCCTTTCCCAATGCCTGGGGAAAGTTTATTGCAAGCGGGACGGCTCTCGTTATCCTTTAATCGTCTGAAGTCTTGGAGCGATATACATGCTCTTGCAGCTTGGGCTCCTTCGCTGGAGTCACTAACACTCAGTGGCAATCCTATTGTGGGTGAGATATACACATCAGTTGTCGATGTCTCCCCTGAGTACAACCGATTTGAGATGACTCACAAAATGCACGACCTTTGATTATTGCGCGTTTGGCGACTCTTCAAGTGCTTGATGGGGCATCAGTCAGTTCATCACTTCCACAGATCTTCAGTCCTGTATGCTTAGAAGGCTAGATATCAGGGAAGGAACGTCGTGATGCAGAACTTTATTATCTTTCCTACGTCGTCAATCAAGGTCCTATGCCAGACGACCAACGGAATCAGGAATATCCAAGGTGGCAAGATTTGTGCTTAAGTAAGTTGAGAACACTTCCTTTAATAATGTTCTGATACCTGCCGCCCTGGGCACACAATATAGAATACGGCAAACCTGATGCAACCCTGACAAAGGTGACATCGGATACCTTGAAAAATCGACTTTTAGGTGACTCAGCAATATCACCAGTATCAATATATATTGATTTTACATCAGAGCTCAGAATTTACCGGCCACCGGAGTCGAATCTTTTAGATGAGAATACAAAACAAGTCGTCCGCGCCTTACCGAGTATGACGCTCAAGATGTTGCGTAGCAGAATATGCAAGCTTCTTGGCATCAGTTCCAAAGACAACATTAAGATTTTAATGGCCATGCGTGATCAGTCCTTCATCACACTCACTACAGACCTGGATGATCGCGATCTTTCCTGGATTGGACTTGAATCAGGCTCCCAGCTCTTGTGCATGATGTCATGACATTGTTACCTTTTCCAACTACTAAATCGCTGTAATTAGCTTATGCTCTTCATCCAATGAGACTCCAAAACACACTAGGATCCATCAGAATTCAAGGTATGAGGTTGATGATTTACCATGAGGACAGAATATGTCCGAACGCTCCTTAAGCAAAGCCTCCTGCCATTGGACCAGATTTCGACCATTGAATATACGGTCCGGATAAACAACACCAATATTGAAAGACCAAGAATAAAAGCAAAACACTTCATCGCAAGTCGACCGTAAAAAAAACCACGTTGGCCCGGCTGTCCATTTCAAATTAACGAGTCCAACCACTTTCACCATTCGCATGTCTGGCTCTGTCATCGTAGCGTTCGTCCTTCTCGTCACGTCTTCTATCGTCCCTGCGACGATCGAAATCATCCCTGCGACGGTCATAATAATAATCAGAGACTCTGCGGTCATCATAGCCTCCTCGCCGGTGATCATCGTACCCTGCAGGCCTTCTATCATAATCCTCCCTCTTGTAGGGCGGAGACCTGGGTCGACGATCGTCATATTCTGGGCGGCGAGGAGGTGATCTGGAACGGTCCCGGCGGTATCGATCCTCCCTATAGCGGTCATCCCGATAGCGATCATCGCGACGATCATCACGTCGATAATTGTCCGGACCACCACGCTAAAACAGATGATATGAATCACTCTGCTATCCTTAATTTCAGACGTCACCCACAGAATCGTCCAAAGTGACTCGAACAGGCCTTCCGCGGAGTTCTCGGCCATCGAGTTCTTTAATAGCCCTATCAGCGTCTTCCCGAGACAAATATTCGAGGACGCTGTACATAGTTTGAGTTGCAACAAGATGAGGAATGAGATTGATAACTCACCCTTGTCCAGGATAGTCGCGATCAATGTCAGCAAAAGAAACGCTGCCAGCATCGCGTCCGAAATCCTTGAGGTCCTATGATTGTCAAGTTATTAGGAGGGTCCTTTGCCAAGACGAGGGGTGCATCGGAATGAAGGCCATGTCCATGGAATCCTGAACGATATAAGGCTATGAGGAGAAAGTATCCAGCCGAGGAAAATGTATGGGTCCAAAGTCGTGGATGCGTGCGGGAGAAGCCATTGAGCCAAGAAGCGATCGTACCTGCCAACTTGTATCACGGGAAACACCAGTTACAATGAGACGGATGCCAGGTGGACGGCGGTTGCGAGGACTAAAATAGTGAAGCCATCAGAAAGATCTTTCCATATACCTTCTTTCCTACCCGTTGCCCCGGTCTTCATAGTTCTCACGACGTGGTCGGCTCTCTTTCGCAAATTCAACAACAATGCTGGCAGAATTACTTTACCTGAGGCGAGACTGGTGGAATGGAACGATTGACTCACTTAGCACCCAGAAGGGGTTTGCCATTACAAGTCTGAACAGCCTCTTCGGCATCCTTGGCCTGGTCAGTCACGTAAGGCGGGCAGATTATTCATTCCTTACTTTCGGACTTTCAAATTCAACAAACCCAAAACCTTATAAGCAGGTTAACTTGTGTGAATGCAATGAACCACTGGAACGTACCAGTCATGACGCGACAGTCGATAATTCGACCCAAACCATCAAAAAACTTTTGCACATCTTCGGTACGGACGTCGGTAGGAAGCCCTGTTGTTTTTAGCAGAAGAAATTATGAGCAGAACTAGAAAATCTCACTGCCAAGGTATAGGCGCCTGGACATGGTGGATGGTGAACAAGGAAGCGTTTTGATGAGAATTGAACTCCGCTTGTTGATAGACATTGCAAGAGCACGGACCAGTTGCGTGATCCTGAGAAGTTGACAGGCGACATCTTATTCATTGACAAGTCCAGTGCTCGTTGCAGCCTTACTGACTGTCAGGTTACGAAAGTGCGTGCTGGGTGGTGTGAACAACTACTGGTCATGCCTGACAATTGATTCGGATTTTAGGTGTAAACAAATAGATTAAATAGAGCCAAAATTTAATGTTGAGACCAGTCAATGGTGTTTATGTCGATGCCTTCTTGAACCATCTCCCATAGTGGACTGCAATGAACATTAGTGTCAAAAGTTCACATGAATATTGCAAAAACTCACCTCATTTCACGTAATCTGTCAACAGTCTTGATGATGTGTTTGACGACAAAATCAACTTCTGCCTCTGTGGTAAACCTTCCAATCCCAAAACGCAGAGACGAGTGTGCCATGTCTTCAGCGGCACCTGCAATGTGGAGTTGAGGAGGTTCAATCTCGAAGGGGCGGGAACACCTTACCAAGAGCACGGAGCACATAAGAAGGCTCTAGAGAGGCCGATGTACAAGCGCTCCCCGATGAAAGAGCGATATCCTGAATTGAAATAAATAATGAACGAAGATAGATAATGTATAAAACTGACCTTCAGCGCCATCAGCAGACTCTCACCTTCTACATACGAGAAGCTCAAATTTACACAGCCAGGATACCCATTAGGATCACCATTCCGCACAACAT
>Ga0154006_1000066_pt1 | contig 37977 bp, 52 predicted proteins | sample TSFL090MetaG_FD_104747 | JGI IMG/M metagenome (GOLD analysis project Ga0154006, IMG submission 104747) | Attine ant fungus gardens microbial communities from Florida, USA - TSFL090 MetaG | ecosystem: Host-associated > Fungi > Mycelium > Unclassified | place: USA: Florida, Wakulla State Forest...
GTTCTGCTTGCAATACATCCTGCCAGTTGGCCAATGGCACTTGACGGGGTTGTTCGCGTTGCAAATCTGTTAGTGATAATGACATGATTGTCACCGCCTCATTTTTGTAATGATTTCATTATAGCGAATCACTAACTATTCGTCACTTTTGTGCATTCACATAATCAACAAAGTCTTGGAAGACGCGCAAATGTGTCTTATCACGTTCGAACATCATTTCAGGATGGTATGCAAAAACCCTTTACAGAACTGACTTCATGACGTTATTGGTGCGAATCTGGTGCGAATTTAAACATTAACAATACAATAAAAATCCCGCCAGACAAGGAAGTTAATCCAAGTCCAGCGGGATTTTAAATTATAATACTTCTTGTAGTTTCGATAAGTCAGTTACCACTATTTTTGTGCTAAGATTATGACTCATATCATCAATTAACCTAATGAATTCATGTAACTCACGAGAATGTTCATCACCTAAAATAGTAACAATAACTACTTTTTCAAAATTATACTTCTTTATTGAGGTTTGAATATCAAACATCGTTGACTTTAAAATGCCTGTCAATGATTTGTCCTTAGTGTAATCAAAACTTATAACTTTAATCGGAATATTGTTAGCCTTTAAATCAAATGCAACATCTCTAAATGCACCAACTTCATCAGCTTTAGTTTTCTTAACACCAGACGTTTTAACTTGTCGATTAAGTAAAGCAGTAGCCTTTTGCTTAGTGATTCTATCGCTTTTGGGACTATCATAGTACAAAAAAGTCTTATACAGATCTTTTTTTGTTTGTTCAAGATCTTCATCTTCGTAACTTAATGAATTGACACCATCGAAAATAAATTCGTTTGAATACGAGGAAGTTTTAATTTTTAAAAAGTCCTCTCTGTTAATAATAGTTTCCAAGTTAGAATTTTGTTCATCATTCACACCAAAAAATTCTTCTGAGATGCCATTACCATATGAAAACTCGTAAAGCAATGATTCCATTACTATTTTCAGATATTCTGAATCATATTCATCATCAAAAGATTTAAGACGCGATATGTTTTTTAATCCAAAAAAATGTGAATATTTATCATTTGGTACATGAATAACTAAGCCAACAATCATATTTTCGGCGCGAATTAAATCCGGTACATATCTCAACACACTATAAAATAATTTTTTCATGATTTCCCTCACTTCCCAACCCATTTCAAGTGTGAATTCAATAGTCCTTCAATCGTTGTTGCATTACCAACCTGGAAATTTAAAAACTGTTCCATGGCGCTCATATCTTCAGGTAGTATACCCCACTCTGCTGGTACATCCTGAATCATCTGCGCAATACTAACATCATCAAGTCGAGCTAATTTCCTTGTTATTCCATAAAAAGGAGTATCTTCAGTAATATTGTTAAGGATATTTAAATACAACGACTCTGAAAATTCAGGCCGAATTTCCATTGGCAGAATTTGGTCTTGTTGCAAAGATATCTGATCCCATAATTGCCCTATTCTAAATACATGTGTATGATCAAAAATCATTAATCTATGGGTTTTTTGGTCAAAAAACCAATTTCCTTCATTTTGTCCTCTATCAACGTTATTTAATAACTGGTCAAAAAAAATAATATCCCCATATTTTTTATTGTTTTTTGCATGTGCCAAGATTTTATCATTCTGAATCGTAATTCCCTTTCTATACTCTGACAGAAAAACGGAACCTGATTGTGCATTTAATGAACTTAACACTACATTGTTTGAAATTATAGATTTAGAGAGGTTGCCTATCTTAAAAGCCGGGGTGGGAAGGCCTAAATATTCTGCCATTCTTGCTGAAATAAGTTCGTTAAACAAGAACTTTCCTTCCCATCCGTCATGGATGTACTTCATAATGTATTTTTTATGTTCAGCATCTTCAACAAGCATGGGAGATGTTGTTCCTGCGTTCATTTGTTCGTAAACTGTTGTAACTGTGACCATGACCAACTCCATATATGTGTATTAGCTCTGAAAACTGTACCACCCTTTTACACACAAGTAAATAAAATAAACTTAGTTAGCAATAGAATCAATAAATAAATCTAACAAGGAACCGTGACTAAAACAGGTGCATATGCGATATTTTTCAGCCTATTATTGGCAATTTATCACAATATGTGGCAAGTTGATTCGCTTAATTTTTTAATTTAATGATGTCAGCTAAATTATTAACAGTTGCCGACTTGGCATTGAACGTGCCGTCAGTTCCAAAGTTAAAGTGATAGCCGTGCCAATCTCCCTCACCCTGTACTAACTTACCGTCACCGTCTGACCAATAGTGAAGTCCCCATGAGTTCGTCCAGTTAGACTTGATCAATTTACCGTTAGCAAATGACCAATAAGAACCCATGTGCTTCTTGATACCGTTGACCTTGTGTTTGAATGACTTGTCGGTATACCAAATGCCATTCTTAGACCAAACGGTAGCACCATCACCAAGGTTCTTATTAATCACCGCTTGGTCAGCAGTGAAGAAATTGTCATACAACTGGTTAACGTCAAAGCGACCTAGTGACATTGGGAAATAACCATTTGAACCCCATTGCCACGCGTGCTCAGTTGAGTAGTAGTTTTGAGTTGAAGTTGGTGTGTAAGGATATGAAGCAATCCATGACTTTTCACCGTATGGCGTTACTTCAAGATGCGAACCCATAGTGTAAGCGGTGGTACGGAACCCACCCTTAATTTGAACCTCATTTTCGAACGCTGTTACAACCGCCTGCATATTTGCACCCATTGCCATTTGTGCTGGTTCTTCAACATCAGCCACCAAAACTGCTCCTACTGGTAAACCGTCAGCTTGGGCCATAGCCACAGCATAATCAGCCTCAGCAATCGCACCAGCTACCGTTGTTGCATGCAAATAGTGATACCCGTTGATATACAATCCAGCTTCTTGTGCAGCTCGAATGTTTCCGGCAGCAGTCCAGTCATGATAGGTTGTACCTTCTGAAATCTTGGTTACAATCGACTTCACACCATGGTTGTTTCGCATATCCACGAACTCAGGCGTCGTCATTTGTCCGTTGTGGTTCGACACGTCCACCATGTCAGTTCGTGGCGTATCTGCATGCACCGTATGATCACTGACAAGCGTTGTTCCAAACAAAAAGGCCGCCCCAAGTGCGACCAATTTCATTGTTTTATTCATTTTACTTCTCTGCCTCCTTCATCTTTCCAACAGCCCATTCAATTGCCTCATCAATCTGCTTAGCAGTGAACAAATGTGCTTTGTCAGCCTTAATCAGGTAATCTGTAATCGACTTGATTGCTTGTGCTTTTTGGGTTTGGCCACCGTCAAAGGTCACCTCGGCCCACTTAACCACAGCTTCTGCAATACCAAGCAAATTTGCTAGCCGCTTGTTACGGGTAACCCGTTCTGAAGCCCAACCAATGGCCAAAATTAAAAGCGCTGGAGCAATACCTGATTGCCATAGCGCTTCTGCAAAGGTTATTAAGTTATTCGTTGTCATCGTGATGTTCTCTCCAATCTTCTAGCAACCGAATTCGTGTCTCATGGTCATCAATCCGACGATCATAAATTTGTAAAGTTTCTTGTAAGCCAGTAATCGCCTTATTCAAGTTATTCATAGACTTAACGAACGTGTTTTGAATGACAAACCACATCGCACCAGATAATGAGCCGACAACTGTTAACCAACCTGCGATGTCATGTGGGAAAAAGTTCATAACTCTACCCCACTACTTTTCAAAGCTGGCAACAACCTTATCGGATTCTGCAAACACAGTGTCTTGGAAATCCGACCAAGATGTTCGGAAATCAGACAAGTGTTCGCGATAAATAACACCATCTGAAATGTAATAACTCATTGATGGCACACCATACTGGTCAATTGAACCGCTCAAAGTTGCGTAGTTCACCGTTCCGCCATCTTCTGCCTTAATTGATAGTTGTTCGTTGAATTGTGTTGTCTTGTTGATGTTAGTCATTGTTTACACCCTCCTTACTTAATTCTTCAATTCGTGACTTCAATTGTTCATTTTCACCCTGCAAAACGCTTAATTGCGCCCGTAACTGTGCGTTTTCAATTGCCTTATTAGCGATTTCGAAACCAAGATTTTGCAAAGTTTGTTGTTGTGATTGTTCCATTTTTATTCTCCTATATTATAAAGTGACGTTGAACCAAGTTTTAACAGTTCCATCCGAGTTGAGTTCAGATGGTATTTTAACGGCGCCCAATCCGTTTAATGCCGCAATTACCTTAGTAGCGTTGTAATAAGTTGTTCCTGAAATCATGTAAGTTTGTGATCCTCCGAACGCCCATCCAGCTTCTGCTTGTGAGTCACCAAAGTATGGATAATTATAATTTTGGAAATTTTTTGTTCCAAAAATAATTTTTCTGTTTGTTGCGCCCGGAACGTTAATTCCTTTGTTAAAAATAACATCATCATCAAAATTAAATCCGGGATACGTACCAATTGGATTTGAACCGTTTCTGAACCAACCCAGTTTAGTAATAGGATTACCAGAAGTTGCGCCACTGTTTCTGGCTCCCCAAGCCATATATTCAGCATTACCATCTAACCAAAAAGTCAAGCCTTGGTAATCTGACGGCTTGCCAGCAAACCCTTGTACACCAATACCACCCACTGACTCGCCGGTCATATTAAGTGCCATGCCCGAACTTCCAAACTGTGTGTTAACCCCATTTGTATCAACCTTCATTCCGTTTGCGTCGATTGTGGTAGATCCATATTTTCCGTTCCAATTGGATTGAATAAAGTTCGACACGTTACCAGAGATCTTGTTCACATCAAGGCTGGCAATTTTAGCGTTGGTGATTGAAACGTCTGCAATTTGTGCTTCCCCAATTGAGGCGTTCTTAATCAGTGCGCCGTCCATGAAGTTCTTACCAATAAAGGTGGTATCACCAGTAATCGTGATTTTCTCACCTACGATGTTTAATCCAGATGAATCTCCGTTAATACCTGCAATCAAAGCACCGGTATTGGCTTGAATACCGAATGCGAAAAAATTGTTGAATAATTTAAGCGTTGAAGAATTGTCAGTGCTTGCACCAGCAATATACGCATTTTTTTGTAATTGTACCGAACCAAGATAAGGCCTTGATACATAAATCACTCCGCCACCGTATTGTGTAAATTGCCAATAAAGCTGTGTTGTTGCTGGGTCAAGAGTGATGTTAGCAGTATAGTTTGTCCAATCAGACATAGCCGTGTCAAACGATCCACCAATGGCAGTTGTTTTTGTCGTTGTTCCAGAACTATTTTTTTGGACAATTTCAGCCTTGAAATAAGCGCTTGTTCCAAAAGACTTTGCGTGCAAATCAAAACTAGCGTAGAACTGTGTGCCGCCTAGATTCATCGTGTAAATTGGAATACTTGTTAAAGTGGCTGTTTTCCTATCGAACACAGTGTCGCCGTTATCAAACTTCGCAACTCGCACACCTTCGTGCATATTTCCTGTATCAATCTTCCAAGAAACGTCGCCCGATACCGTCCAATTGACAAGTGCGTTTACAAATGAAGAGTCAACAATCAAGTTAGTTGCCGAAACTTGTGCCATAATTCCATCACTGAATTGCGTAAGTCGGCTTTGCATTCCTGTGTCATAGCTGGTGATTTGGCTTGTCGTAAAGTCCTTACCAGCTTGTAGCGTGTTACTGTCGCCGGTTTTTCTGTCAGCAATTTCTTGTGTCAAACCGTTCGCCGTAAGCGTCTGCTTAGAAGTAAGTTCGTTAGTTTCGTCTTGGACTGTTGTGATGGTTCCTTCTGCTGTAAGCAAACGTGTGGCAATTCCGGTTGTCGGATCGTTGATTGTCTCTGATAATCCGTCGGCTGTTAATTTAACACGCGCAATTTCATCATTAGAGTTTTTTATATCTGCTTCAATTCCGTCAGCACGTTGTTCAAGCGTACTTATGTCGCTTTTAATCTCGCCTGTCGCTGCATCCACTTCTGTCTTACTTGCAGTCAACTTGATAGCGTCAGCATTAGCCGTGATATTCGTTTCAGCGGTAGCTACACGCTTATCGTTCGACTCTTTGTAAGTTCCGATTGTTTGCGTTGCCGTGTCGGCAGTTTGTTGCGCCTTAGATACTGATTGTGTCAGCTCTCCGGTCTTAGCGTTGTAATCGCTTTGGCTGACCTTTTGCGTGATCGCGTTAGCGTTTGCTACAATGTCAGCTTGCGCTTTGCTAATGCGACCGTCAGCATCTGTTTTGTAGTTGTTAATTGAAATAGTGGCTTGGTCAGCAGTTAATTGTGCTATTGCTGTTGCTGACTCTAAATCTTCTAGCGCTAGTGTCCAATCAGTTGAAACGTTACCGTACTCAAATTTAACCTCTTTAAATTCAAATGATTCACTGCCAGTAAAACCATTCAAATATTGGTTATTAACAGCACCTTGAATTCGCAAGAATAAATCTTTTGCACCCTTGCTAATTGAAAATGTTGCATAAATTTTTGTCCAACTATCTGAAATGTTATAAAATTTTATTCCGCTGTTATAAGCTCCAATGGTGCTTCCCCAGCGCAAAGCAACTTGACTGGCGCTACCTCTTACCTTCAACGACAATGTATATGTTTGTCCAGATGTGACTGGACTGTCATTAAGGATAGTCCCATTGTTTGCTAGTGCATAAAACCAACCGTATTGCGATGATGATGCCTTGTTTTTTATTACAATACTTTCAGATGTGTAAATTATAGACGCATCATTTACCGAACTCTTATTACCAATTAAAGTTGGTTTAAAATTATCTGTTGCATCTATTCCAGATGAGTTCAAGATATAATTACGTCCACCAACAGATAAATTGTTAACCTTAGTTACCGTTGCTTCAAATCCGTCGGCACGAGATTGGAGTGTGGCAATGTCGCCAGACTGCTTACCTTGGATAGTTTGCAAATCGCTTACAGTTTGCTTTGTTCCGTTGACGTCAGATACAATCGAATTCATTTTTTCATCTTGTTCGCCGTCTTTTTGTTTAATCGAAACAATATCCGTCTTGGCTTGATTAGCCGTTTGTGTTGTCGCAGTTAAGTCAGTTTGCAGTTGACCGGTTTTTGTGTTGTATTCAGTTTGCGATACCTTTGTTGATAAACCATCAAGCGCCTGTGTCGCTGTCGTTTGCGCCGTACTAATTTTTCCATCAGCGTCTGACTTATTTTGTTGAATAGTAGCAGTCATTGAGTCGGTTGTTGACTTAAACTCTGTTCTAACTACTCCATCGGCACTCTTAGCAGCTGAAACAGCTTCCGACTTTGCTTGACTTGCATATTGACTTGCCTTTAAGTTCGCATCACTAGCCATCGAAGCTGTTTGACTAGCTTGGCTGGCAAAACTACTAGTGAAGTCTTTTCTAGCTTCATCCAATGCTTTTTGGGCGTTTTGAGCAGTTGTTTGACCGATTTGCACAGCCTTAGCATTAGCGTCAGCAACAGCGCTGTCTGTGTACGCAGTCGCTTGGCTAGAAATAGCTTGTTGACTATCAGTTAATTCTTTGACAGATTTATCAACTTTCTCATTAAGTGCGTTGGTAGTCTGAACCTGCTTTTCGTTTAGTTCATCGGTGTAAGTATGAGAGGTCTCAATCGCACTATCAACAGCTTTTTCGATATTCTGCTTCGTGTTACTATCGATCAATATCACCCACTCACCATTGGTATACTGCTTCATGAATGATGTACCCGATCCATTGTCATACCACCACATATCCCCTTCTCGTGGGTTCTGTGGCTGGTTTGGACCAGAGTAACTAGCGTTCTTACCATTGGCAGTCTTCACCGCGTTATCGGCCTGTTCTGTAGCGTGACTTAACGCTAAAACAACTGAATTCGACTCAGAACCATCTAACTTTTGTTTTGTTGCACTAAGAGACCCAGCTTCTACGCTTGAACTAATACGTTCACCATAGATGTTGTACTGTTCTTCAACGCTGATAATACGAATACGCTGGTTGAAATCCAATTGCTCATCAACTGCCAGAATATAATCACCTGGTACCGGTGATTCGTAATCGTATCCGGCATTCTGCAACTCTTCTAACGAAATACCAACCGAAATTGAGTAGGAACTATCTACTGCTTTTTTGAGTGCAGCCTGCAATGATGCCGTCTTGGTATAACGTTCGTCAGTAATTGGATCAGCTTCAAGTTTTCCATAAACCGACGCAAGCGGGCTTGTATACTCGGCTTCATAACGTCCCTTACTCTCATCATCTTTATCAATAAAAGCACCAAACCCTTTGGCATAGGTTACGAAATCAGAAACATTGTACTCCAAATTCAACTCTTGCAAATTGAACCCTTTTCGCACGATTGTTGATAAATCCTGCCCTATTTCTGACGTAATCATAATGCGACCAGAATCAGCAATTGAAAACTCCATTTCCATGTCGCTTATCAAGTCATTAAACAGCGCCAGCCTGTTCTTATCACCGAAGCTTTGTTTCTCCCAAGCATCAACTTGTGACAACAACGTGTATGAATACCCTGAACCATTGAATACAAAATCTAAGTATTCTTTAGCCGTGTGTGAACCATCTTTGAGAGTACCGTAAGCAACCGACTTACTCATCTTGAAAAAGAACTCGTGTACTGCGTCAAACTCAACCGTAATTGAGTTACCACCGTCAGTTGGCGCAACGTAAGTGATATAGTACCAATCACCATTGAACATTACTGACCAGCCACGTTCCATTTGATGCAACACTTCGTCATTACTGTAGATAGTTCCAGTCAGTGACTTCTCACCATTAACCGCTTCTTTATACGTCAACTCTGCTTCAGCTAACTGAATATTCGACTGAGGGTCTCTAAACTTAAGCATAAAACCTCCTTAGATATAAAAATCAACTTTGTTTTTGATGATGACGTCGCCCTTGAACGTTGTCTGAAACGGCACTTGCAACGTGTCGGATGGTAGCAACTCAAATTCCTGGATATTTGTTTGATCGTTAATATTCGCTTGATTAAGTTTGAAGGAGATACCGTTCAATAAGAACACATCCCCCTTCTTAATCGTCACTTTTCCCTTAGCGGTATAGGTGAACTTTTGCTTACCAACCGTGAAATCAAACGTATAACCCTGGGCTTCACTCGCTGTTAACTCGAAGTAAAACGGCCAATCAAACTGCGAAACACCTGTCGTTCCAGCGTAATGAATAGACGTTTGACCCGTTAAATCAATATCAACTGGCTCTGTAATACCGTACGGTACGCCTGTTGTAACAAAACTCAACGTAACCTTCGTTAGAATGCTATCGCCTACTTTTCCTTGTGTCTCGTAGTCAATTACATCAGATAACAAAACGATAAACCCGTATTTGTATGCAGAATGGTTGTAATCAACGTATGTCACCATTTGGTCTTGTACGCCGTCATTACTCAACTGTTGCATAATCGGATTTTGACTTTCGCCCGGCCGTTCATAACCATACATATCCTGACGTTCCTCAATCATCTCTGCAATGAAGTACGGTTCAAGACTACCGAAGACACCATTCAACTTATCTTGCATTCCTAAGTCAGCTTCAATGCCGGCCGCATAGTAATAACCAGTCACTGTGATTGCCTTCTCGCTGTGCGTAGCATTTTGAAATTTTTTACCGTTTTTAAAAGCAACGCTCTGTGTCTGAATGTCTAGACTAGGTGTTCCACTCGAAATATCAGTCACAATCACGCCAAGTTCCGATAAACGTTGTGGCACGTCACCTTTTTTAATTAATAAATCCATTGAGCACTCCTAACGCTTATTGATCAACTTAACCTTTGCTTCGTTACGTGCATCCTTATTAGCCAAGTATGTACGCACCTTGTTACCGTCCCACTCTTGATGGACTTCAATTTCAACTACTGCACTAGGTGCATTCAAGACATCATCATCAAGTTCAGCACCGAACGTCATACCGTTAGCTCCAGCAAGTTGTGTGCTAGCAGTGACGTTAGCATTTGCACTAAGCTGGTCTTTCATCATTTGGTGTACACCCTGTAATTGAGACTGTACGTTGGACAAATCAACACTGCCAAATGCATCAGAAACTTGGTCTGCGTAACCAGAAACAGACTTTTTAACATCCCCAAACGTATCGTTCAGCGCGTCGTTAAATCCGGTCATAATCGCTCTACCAGCTGGAATAAGCAACTTGCGGTCATAACTAATTGGCCCCTTGTGGTCACGTATCCATTGCGCAATGTTACCAACGAACTTCTGCACCTTATTCCAAAGCGAAACAAGCCCATTCCAGAAGCTGATCATGATTGCCCTACCGGCATCGTACAAATTAATGTTCATTGCTGCATAAATTGCATTCTTTACGCCATTCCATAAACCACCAATCCAATTAGCTAATCCATTCCATGCCTTACTAATATCGTTCACAACACCATTCGCAAAGTTGCCAGCCCCTTGCCAAATTCCGTTCCATGCACCTACAACGGCATCCTTTACGTTGTTCCATAATCCAGAAATCCAATCTGGAATTGAGTTCCAAATGTTTTGAATATCATTGATGATACCTTTAGCAAAACTAACAATAGCCTGCCACATAGAATTCCATGCGTTAGATACACCGTTCTTCACGTTATTCCAAAGTCCATCAATCCATCCTGGGATAGCTGACCAGATATTTTGAATATCTTGCCAAATACCAGAAACAAATCCAACGACAGCGTCCTTGACTGCATTCCAAACCTTAGACGTAACACTGGCAATTGCATTCCAAATCGTTGAAACAAAGTTTGAGATACCAGTGACGTAGCTTGAAATTGCTTGCGCCAAACCACTAACAATGCTTTTGACGCTATCAACAACGCTGTTCCAAATCATTACAGCGTCTTCCTTCATTTGGTTCCAATTACCCGTCATTGCATCAAGCAACAACAGAATAGGACCCATGACTGCTGCCTTAATCAATCCCCAGATACCAGACGCAATCTTGATGATCCCGTTCCAGATACCCGAAATCGTAGTTGTGAAGTTGTTCCAAAGTCCGACGATTGTGTCGATAATCGGTTGCATGAACGTTGTAATTGCTGACCAAACTGTGCTGAACACGCCCACAGCAGATTGCCATAGACCGCTCACAATTGATGTGAAGTTTTGCCAGCCCATTTGGATAGTGCTCCAAATCGTCGTGAAGACGTTTACAATTCCACTCCACAAATTGCTGAAGAACGTTACCGTTGCCTGCCAACCAGACTTAATACCATCCATTGCTGAACTAAACAGAGTGGTGATTGAGTTCCAAACACCTTGGAAGAACGTTACCATGCCCGACCATGTATCGGACAGCCACGACGTAAAGTTTTTCCAAGCGGCCTGTCCACTTTTAGTTTGTGTCAACCAAGCCACTAATGCCGCAACAACCAAAGCTATTGCAGTTATAATGATTCCCATTGGATTTGCCTTCACAGCAGTATTGAGTCCTTTTTGTGCTGTTGTTTCTGCAACTGTGGCAGTAGTATTTGCTTTGTTAGCCAACGTGAACAACTTTGTGTTCTTAATCCAGCTTACGAAACCACCTGCATCAGAAACCTTCCCTAAGAATTTACTAGTTGCTTTTCCAGCATTCCACAGCCCCTTACCAGCGGCCGACACTGTGCCAGTAATCTTCCCAGCGCTTGCCAAGAAACCACCAACTGCAGTTGTCGCTGGCCCGATTACAGGTGCAAGACCGATAAAGTCACGTGTCACCTTAGCAAAACCCGAATCACTTGATTGTGCCCAATTCAACGTGTTGTTTGTCCAGTCTAGCAAGGTACTTGAGACACCACTCTTGGATGCCATTGCCTTATTCGATAGCGACTCCCAATTACCACCAACTTGTTCAATCTTGGCTCCAACGTTCTTTTGCATTTCGTTGGCTTGCTCTTCTAAAACCTTCGAGGCGACTTTTTGAGAACTCGTCGACTTGTTAACAGCACCAGTGAACGCATCCCAACTTGTCTTGGTGTCGCCAGTTTTATCTTCCACGGCCTTCATGATAGGCACCATAGCCTTCATACCGGCTGAGTGGAAAATAGTCTTAAGCGCCGCAGCCTTATCAGCCTTTCCCATTCCATCAGTGGCCTTTGCAACTTCAAGGGCAATCTGCTTGAACGGTTTCATGTTTCCGTGGGAATCCTTGAAACTCAACCCTAAATCTTTCATCAATCCGCTTGCCTTATCAGACGGAGCCATCATCTGCAAAATAGCGTGGTTCAAATCTTGTGAAGCATCAGCCGCACTGAACCCCTGATTTGTCAGCAAACCAATTGCACTAGACGTATCTTGCATAGACATACCAGCCAAATTAGCTGTTGCTCCAATTGTTGCCAAAGCGTGTTGCATATCTTCAACTGAAGCATTAGACAAATTGGCTGTTGTCACCAACGTTGCAGCCGCTTGCTGTGGTGACCCAATCGACTTACCCCAAATATTCATGGCGTTTTGTACAACACCGGCTGTCTGTTGCAAATCAGAACCTGCAGCAGTCGCAGCTTGTGCGATTGACGGGAACTCTTTCTTAATGTCGCTGATTGACGCACCATCTCGTGCCATAGCGACCATGGCATCAGCAGAGTCTTGCGCACTCAGTGGCAATTCAGCACCCATTCGGTTCGCAACGTCGGCCAATCCATCAATGTCTTTCGACGTACCACCCGCGATAACTGCGGCAGAGTTCAAGCTTTGATTAAATTCACCAAAGCCTTTCAGTGACTTAACTCCCATCACAGTTGTCGCAGCACCCACACCAATCATTGTTTTACCAACGGTCGATGCAACCTTTTGTGCGCCTCCTAGATTGGCTGTCGTATCCTTACCAATCTGTTTCATGGCACTGGTGTATTCGCTAATATCAGCACCAATGTGTGCAATAACTTCTCCACCGTTATACATTCAATTCCTCCTTTCATTATGAAAATGCTTTGCGCACTCGATCATATAATCGCCGACGCTCAGACTTTCGTTCGTCCTTGCTTGGCTCAAAAATATTTCTAACGCTGCGCTCTAACTTGGCGCGGTCAAATATCTTTTTCATCTTCGGCTTCTTCGCATTTTCAACGTATCGCTGGTTGAATAGGTAGACAGCTTGTCGTTCTTCAGAGTCAATTCTTGCCATTGCAGCACCTTCAAACAACGCTTCAAGTTCCCATTTATACAGCGAAAAAATGTAAGGAATATCAGTAATACCTTGGCGTGAAGCTTCAACGATTAGACGTTTTCTTTCAACGTGTTCAACATATCGTCGAATGCCTTCTTTTGAACTTCCGTTGCGTCCTCCTTCTCCATTAGCGCGTCCCGAACCATGTCCATTGACTTGATTTGGTTCTTGACCGCCTTTGCGAAAAAACCTGAGTCTTGCAACTCTCCCTTAATCTCGTCAAACACCGCATCAATATCTCCGTCATGTGCAGCAACCATTGCATCAACGGAATCGCTCAACTGTTCGTCAGTCAGCTTTGTTGGTGTCAATACCGCAATCATTGACGGCAACATCATCACATCCTCTGTAACAATTCCGTAGAACAAGTTCACCGCTCCATCACCATTGCTAACGCCGTCTTGCTCGGTTGACAGCAACTTGTTTGCCTTGTAGAAAGCCCCAAAGTTAAACTTGCCTGTTACTTGCTTACCCTTAATGTTCAATTCAATAGCCATTTGTTTTACCTCGTAATTAAAATATTTTTGGCGCCCTTTCGGACATAATAAAAAGGCTCCCAAATTAATGAGAACCCTAAAAAATTAAAGTGCCGGTACGTCTGTTGTGCCGTCCGTCTCTGGTCCGAAGTCACCAGTCGTCTCTCCTGGCCGCTCGAACTCGTACATGTCCTTCAACGCTGCGATTTGCTCGTCAGTAAGTGGGAATGTACCAGTCTTCAACTTATCCAAGATATTCAACGTGTATGATGCTGAAACCATGTCATCTCCGTCGTCCAACTCCAACTCATCAACAACTCCGTACCCGAAATCAGCCGGGAATACCTTGTGCGCCTTACCGTCGGCATCTGTTTCAGTCTCGGCAACACGATCATCAACAACCACACGCCAAACCTTAACTTGCTTACCGTCGTGCTTTGCATTCTTAATAATATCGATTGCCTTATCACCCGGCACAACGTATGACTCCAAATCAATTGAGTCTTCATTAGTTGATGGCAAAACAACACGACCGAACTTCGTTTGCTCGTCGATTGAGTCACCACCAATTGTCAACGTTCCGCTGGTTTGTGCTGCAGGCAACACTGCCTTACTTCCTACTGGTGCGTTAGTAGCTTGCAAAAAGTACCAAATCATCTTGGCAAGGATTGGGTTACCCTTAGTTTGCTCCACACCATTATCAATAAACTTATCTGCCATATTTCCTCTTAAATAATTGCTCTCACGCTGATTACAGCATGATAAACATCACGTCCGATTGAATTATCAAACACCGTCTGACTGGTACTGACGTTAATTACACGGTTTGACTGTGCAATGACGCCACGCAACTTGTACAACGCATCTTCAAACTTGATACGACTATTCGCAGGATAGAAAACGTGAACCGATAGTGACGTATCACTAGCCGCTAACCCTGTTTTCAGTGCCAAGTCGTTATCAGTATGATCACTTAAAACAACAAACGGTTCTGGTTGTTCTGGGTCTGGTAATACACGGTACACTGGCAGGTTAACCTGGTCAGTTACTCGCTTTTCCAAATCCTTCAATAGGTCAACAAATGGTGAATAAGTCAACGTATCCCCTCCTTTAACAAGTTTGATAGCATGGTGTACAAATCTTTTTCATGTGCTTTAACGGCAGGTCCCATGTAAGGTTGCGCCGGAGCTTTACGTGTTCCCATTTCTAGGTAAATTGAATAGTTTGCGGTTGCGATAACTTGCGCATTAAGTGCACCCTTCGGTTCAGCCATAATGTGTTGTGAGAGATAACCCGTATCCTTCGGCGAATTCTGATAGGCAGTCTTTTCGACTTTTCCGGCTACCGTATTGATAATACGTGTCGCCTCATTCTTAATAACTGCCGGTTGACGACTGAACCCCTTAACTAAATCATCAAGACCACTAAAGTTAATCGTTACACCATTGCGTCCCATGGTTACACCCCCTGTATAACTAGCACAGTGTTTTGTCGCGTGTTAATAACCGCCTGTGGCTTCCTAGCAACCCCATTGATTAAAACGTTCTGTACGCCAGAATAATGCCCTTTTAAATGGATAGCCGCTGCATCTGATTTGTAAGAACCAAACACATTGATGTTCACCTGTGACGAAACACCAGTAACATGCGCTTCAATCCAATCGGTTGTTTCTTCTTCGTATTCATTGTCAGGGTCACTTGAAGGCGTCCTGACTGTCAACTTCACTCGGTTTTCATATCTCATCAATAGAACCTCGCAATGCCCCGACCACCACGCTTTTTGCGGTACTTATTCAAGTACGTTGCGTAGTCTGCAATATCATCATCACGCCATGACACGGATACATCACTTTCGTTAGATGACGTCTTACCTTCATCCCCAATACGGTTGTATCGGCGTACTGTGATTTCTCGCAGTACCCAATCAATACCAGTTGGAAATTTAATATCAGTGTCACTGTCTTGGTTGATATAACTAACAAGACGTTCCTGGCTGTCCGAAACAAGCAACGTCAGCAACTCATCTTGTAGCTCGTCCTTGATACCAAGCAATAACTTAACCTTACTCAAAGTATCTTCAGCCACGTGACACCTCCTAATCGGTAATCAAAGCCAACAAATCAGCCTTCTTAGCCGCGTTGTCGTATTCAATTCCTACTTGATCCAAATAACCTTTGATTTCATCAACTGTATTCTTATCAGTTGGCTTTTCAAAAGTTTCTCCAGTACCTTCGTCAACTTCCTCAAATACTCCGTGTTCACGCAAAAAAGCAACACGTTCAGGCGTTGGCTCCAAGTATCGTGGGTACATGTCACCAGCGTTGTAATGCAATCCAGTTTCCAAGTCGTTAAACGCTTGTACTAACTTAATTTGCTTCATCTAAAACCACCCCTTTACAATGATTGGTCGTTAGTTGTATCTGTTGTCCCCACATTCAACGTTGCAGCAACCACACCATCAGGAATTTCAACGAACAACTTCATAGCACCAGTAAATGTTGCTTCAAGCGTCAAGTTTGATGTGTTCTTGCTTGATACAACAGCCAACAAACCAGTTTCGTCAGTGTAATCAACGAAGTATTGGCTCAAATCAGACTTTTGCATGTCCAAGTAAGCCAAAACAATGTTATCAACGGCCGTCGTGAATACCTTTCCTTCTGGAATTGAACCCAATGAAATTACCTTGTCAGCTCCGATAAAGTTTTGCAACAACGTCATACCGTAAGCGTTTGATGCGTCAGCTTGAATTGGCTTACCTGCCAAGAAGTTTGCAACGTCCATTGGGTTAACGAATGAAACCAATGGAGCACCTTCAAATTCTGGAATAGTTTGCAACTTCCCCCAAGACTTTGACAAAGCGACTTGCAAATCACCTGCCGTCAACGTGTTCGTTGTTTCACCCAACGCCGTTACGAAATCAGTCTTGATGCCTGATTGAATTTCACGCATCAGCTTCGTGTCGGCTTGGTCAATAGCAATGTCGGCACCATGACGTGCGATTGCTTCTTCTGAAACCGCGCGACGCTTCTTGATCCATCCAACTTGCACCGTACGGGCCAGCTTACGAGTGACCTTTGACAATGGAATCGTCTCACCTTCGCCAACTGTTGCAGCCGTATCAACGTCTGTGGCCCACTCGTAAAGCTTAATTTGCATGTCTGACGTCATTGGTTCCATTCGGGTAACACCCAACAACGTCAACAAATCATTAATTGACGTACCAAATCGGTTCAAGAAATCAATTGACTTAATTTCTCCCAAGTCTGCTGCTACATTTAAGTTATTTTCTACTGCCATGTTTTAATTCTCCAATCTTAGTTACGACCAAATAGGTCAATGTGTTCTGCAATCGCTTGTTGACGTTCCTTCGTGTCCTTGATTGCGAAAATATCGGCCTTAGTCATTGAAGTGCCACCAGCACCACCATTCTTAGGCGTCTTTTGTAGCAATCGCTTGTTCACTTCATGTTCAACTGCTTCATCAAAGGCCGTCTTGGTCACCTTAATGTTGTTTTGAATTTGTTCAGCATCATCAGCCATAACCATTTCAGCAAATTCAACTGGCAATCCCGAATTATTTAATTGATCGCGCGTTTCAATCAACAATTCCGAACGTTGCACCTTGCGTTCACGCTCTGCCAATTCGTTTTCTCGCTTCTTTGCCATCTCAGCAGAACGCTCATCCTTACTCAACTTAGCTAAGCGTTCTGCCTCATTCCTGGCATTTTCAACTTCAGCTTGCTTCTCGTTCTCCCACTTAGCCTTTTCAGCTGCCATCATCTTAGATAGTTCGCTTCGTGTGAACGTCTTCTCAATGTTGCCAGTTTCAGGTGTAGCGTCATTGTCCGCCGCGTCCGTCACTTGCTCTTGGTCCTCAACTACTTCCGCCATTACAACTCCTTAACGTTTTACGCCCGCCGGCTATACTCGTTTTACGTCCGGCGACGAAACAACGTTCTTTAACGACTGCGCTGGGAAAGTCAGACAAAACAAAAACGCCTAACGAAATTACTCGTCAGACGTCTTGTCCAAATACTTATCAAACATTGCCAAGTCATCATCACTTGGCACAATACGGCTACGGCAGTTTGGATGCATAGCCGGTGCATTGTCACCAGATACAAAATCTGACAACTTGTGCACAGTACCGTTCAATCCACGGCAAACATTAGACGTCCGATCATCCATCACCGCTACGAATTCATATTGCTTAAATCCTGAATCTTTATAACGACGTGAAATTGCTTGATTAGCAACGTAAGTTGATTCGGTTCGCACCAAACGTTCTGTCACATAACGTCCTGAACCCAGCTTCTTTGCCAATGCACGCGCCGTCACACGTGGGTTATCACCACGAATAGCTGCTTGAACCAATGCGTCCTTCAATGCATTGACCATCACATCAGCGTTACGCCATATGCGCGTTGAGTAATTAGCACCACTCCATTGACTAGACAATATCTCCTTTATTTCACGATTATTCAATGTTGAAACAGCTTGTCCAGCGACCGCAGCCCCATAAACATACTTACTCTGATTAGATAGATAATCGGTCAACGTGCCTTCCTGGCTATTCGTTGCTTGTATCATTGAGAATTCAAGTTCAAGCTTCAACAATTCAAGACGGTTAATCTTCGCCGTAACATATTGCGCATTAAGCCTCTTAAGCGCTTCTGCGTCGTTTTGCAGACCTTTACGGTAATTATTCGCACGCTTCACATAGTCGCTTAAATCGGTGCCCCTGACCTGTTTAATGGCTTCTTCATAATCGAACCCGTTATCTTTGCCGTATCGGTCATAGAACTTGTAGATTTTATCGTTAATATCGGTCAGCGCATCCTGATAATACTTCATCAACTCATCATTGAGTTTGACTTCCTTCTTATCCAGCCTATCGAATATGCCGTCCATGCGTTTTGTCCAGTAATCTTTACTCGTCACCATCTTCGATTACACCTTCTTGATCAGGATTTGGATAATCATTGGTTTGACCGTTGAACATCAACTGATTATCTGCCTTTTGCTTTCCCAATCGCTTCAATTCTTCGTCCGCATCAACACCAGTGAATTGCTTCAGTAGTTCAAGTAACGTTTCATCACTGACAATGCCATACAAGCTCTTAACGTTAGCAATCAATTCATTCACGTTCTGTGGAATATTTGGCGTGAATAAGATTTCCGTGTCATTGATTGCATCATAATTAACGCTCGAATTACCCTTGATACGCCAAACATTTACCGCTAAGCGCAAACGTCGCATAAGTCCACGTTCAAACAAACGTTCTTGTGTCACACGTCGATTGTCGGCAGCCATCAGCTTATACTTCATAGCTTCACCAGACTGAACTCCCGAAAAGTTCTGGTCACTGGTATCTGGTGTAAATGTAAACCGCAGAATATCACCAACCAATCGGTCAATGTACGACTTAGTACCTGCTGAGTCGTAAGTCTTTGTCAGATACTCGGCATCAGGTTCAGCACCGTTTTCGTCAGGATTGTCATCCATAATCAACAAGCGGGCCTGCTTCATTTGCGCAACCACATTACCAATGAAGTTAGGATTTGGCATTTCCTTGCCGTCTTCGTCAACAATTACCGGGTTATCATCACTACCGGTGAATGGATTACCCTTAATCATCAACAGTGCATTGTTGAAATCTTCCTGAGTATTTGCCAATTCTGATTGGGCCAAATCATAAGCGTCGATTGTATCCAGAACAGCTTCATAAGCACCTGTCCTGTCCTCGTTGCTGGCATATTCAGTAACCGGCACACCGTCGAACTCGTGAGTTGTTTCCTCAACAAACTTCATGCCTCCAGCTTCTTGATTGTCATTGCGGTAGTAATACACCTTATCGTTCGTGTACACTTCAACAAAATCACGGAACTTGCCTTCTTCGTATCGAACGCGGTAATAACGAACCGCAAACAACGAATTACGTTGCACCGTATCGTCATATACAACAAAGACTTGCTCCGGGTTTAATCGGGCAAGCCTTACTTGAACGTTATTCTCATCACCGTCAACGTATAGCAACTCATAGGCCCGGCCGTAAATTGACAAGTCGGTCTTAATTAACACATTGTGGTAACTCTCATTGTTCTGCTTTGAAAAATCATCAATCTCTTCTTGCAACGTCTTATCTGACGCGTTCTTATAGACCACCGGCTTACCCAGCATATAACTCTGCTCAAAAATCGTAATGTATCGTGCAAAATCACTGGCAATACGATTGTCTGCTGCTGTCTTATCCGACTTTGGCTCCTTATAACGAATATCATTGTCAGCAAGATAGTAACGCTTCAACGCTTTTAACCGGTTCATCTGCGACGACTTATGCCGGTTAATGAAACGATCTAACTGATTAATAAATCCTTCGGCCGCCGGGTCCATAATTGCGTAATCGTCAGCATTCATAAAAAATACATCATTCGCATTAGGGTTAAATCGGCCTTTTCTCAAAAAATCAATACTCATAACTGCTCCTATCCAAAGTACGTGCGTGCCTTTCTCAGCTTTTGTTCAAATGAATCGGCACTCTTAAGCGACTGCTTGTCGGCTGCGTAACGAACCGCGTCCAAAAAGTGGTTAAAACTATCAACGGGCTTATTAATGTACTCGCCTGTTTTCTTATCCTTTTGCCACGTGTAGTTGTCCAGCTCCTCAATCACCTGAAACAATCGCTCATCAACAACGATTCTGAATTGCTGTAAATATTCAATACCGTGTCTAATACTGTCAGGACCTTTGCGTGCCTTTGTTATCCGGTCAATACCAGATTTGCGTATCTCAGCAATTGATTTTGGCTCGGCTGCATCAGCAATAATCGTTTCTTTGCTGTGTCCTAAGTCTTTAATCATCTGTGCTATTTCACCATTTAACATTCCTGTTTTACCGGTTGCTTCTAGGATATACAGCACCTTGTTTTCAACGTCCAGCTTGATATGCACAAATGCCGTCGGGTCATTGGTATATCCAAAGTCCAGTCCGAAGTATGACGGAACACCCTTTAATTCGTCACTGTCGGCCCGTAGAAGTCGTTTCTCGTACTTAGGGAATATCAGCTTATCCAGTGTCGCAAACTCTCCCAGCGCGTAAATCTTGTAGTATGCGCCGTTAGTTTCGCTCAGTTGTTCAATACGTCGTCGATTGGCGTCATCTAAAAACTTATTATCCTTGTACGTCGACAAATGAATTTTCGTGTCCGGATCCGTTCGCTCAAAGAATTGCTTATACACCCAATTGGCTTTAGACACTGGGTTAAACATAATAAATATTTGTTTCTGGGGATGCTTACGTTCACGCAAACGCAAATCAAGTTGATTGAAATCGTCCAACGTGAACTCAGTGGCTTCTTCCATCATGACGTCACTGATACCCTTTACCGACTTAATCTTTTCTGGGTTATCAAGTCCTTTGAAAATAAACTCAGCACCATTCGACAACTTAATTCGATAGTCAGTGTTTCGAACCTTTGCGTATGGCATCAGGCCCCACTCGGTCAGCCGTGAAATAAAGTCCTCGAAGATTGAGTCCTTAACAGTCGCACCGACTTTGCGCAAAATTAAAAAGCGCCGGGGAATTTTCCAATCACCCAACGCTTTCAATATAACTTTTTGCACTACACCAGCAGACTTACCAGACGACGCACCGCCGTACCACAAATCAACGCGTGAGTCGTAATCATACAGATAATCAAAGACTTGTTTGTTGAACACTCGCGCCGGCTTCGGAAACTCCAACGTCAACTGTTCATTCTTACTCATCTTCATCCTCCGTGTAATCACCCATCACAACGATTGGCTTCACTTCTACGACGCTTTCAGCCTGGAAGATACCAAGTACCTTACCCAAGTTTTCGGCAGCCTTAATCCGGTTGTTAACCTTTGTCGGCACCTCAATAACTTTTCCAGACGGCGTCACTTCCTGCTCACCTATTTCACCCTGAACAACCTTTTCAAAGAATTCGATCACGTTGTCAGTTGTCATACGTCGCTGTTCTCGGAGTTCGGCTTGTCTTGCTTGGATAGCTTCTTTAACGTCAACATTTGTCAACAAACGTTGTGCGATACTTCTAGCAGTTCTTTCGCTATAACCAGCTTCGCGTGCCGCCTGTGCGCCGTTTCCGCCATTTCGGACCCATTCATCAACAAACCGTTCCTGTCGCTCATTCAAGCTCATATGCCGTTCTCCTTTCACTGCAAAATAAAAAGGCAACAATCGAATAATTGTTACCTCAATAATTATTTAATAATATATTTGATGAAAGTTATCAATCATCTTGGTCAGTCTTAATAGCAAGATAATCATCTAATGATTTTTTACTTATGGTGAAAAAAGTATAATCACAATAAGCACATGAACAGTCATGATCAAACCCATCAGGAGCTGGATAGGTAGATTTAACAATTTCGTTCTTCTTTCCGCATCTTTCACAAATTCTATATGTTTTTTTCATTTTTAAATTTCCTTTCTATAGAATACATTCTATCAAAAATATGGTTGATTTGTTAATAAAGGCTACCCCACTGGATAACCTTAGTCATGCTTATAAACTATTCAAATGCATTTATTTTTCCGGCGGTATGTGTATATATTTGTATGTAAATAAAAATAGGGAGATCAACCGATGGACGCCAAACCTCTATTCAAAATACGCATGACTAAATTTCTGTTTAAAACCAGTTTATTTTTAGCACTTTATGGCACTATTCAATTGCTGTTATTTAAATATCTGTCTCTTGAAAAAGTAAATCTAGACTTAGTTAGTAAATTACTACAAATGGATACCTGGAAAATATACTACGTCCTAATAATCTTCCTTAGTGCTTTAATGTTTTTTATTAATTCACTCACCATAGAAACACACAAGAAAAATACTAGTGCATATAATATATTAGTAAGTGTGCTAGAAATTGAGGGTAAACACAAAAAAGCCCATCTATTGCGCATTGGGTTGGAATGGACTGGCCGGATTCGAAAGGTAATATCAATCTTTTTCCAAGCCGCGCCATTGTTATTACTTCAGCTCTCTAGCGTTATAATTGAACACTTAGTTTACCCAGAGCACAACTTTCTTTTAGATTTCAACACTGCGGTAATTCTATTTGGCTTGGTTTTATCTATTTTCGTCTACATCCTTTTGACGTTGACTTTCTTAAACTTAGGCATGCTCATAAAGAAAGTACTTCTCAATACAGATGAATCTTCACCTGCATACATCATTATGAATAATCTCAAAGAATTTCTATTACCCATAGTTGCAATTTTAATTTCGACACTAGCATTACTTCTTAAATAGTTTATCTTTGTATCCCACAATATAGCCAATAAAAAACGAAAAAAATATGAGTAAAAAATTTAATAAAACAAACATGCTATCCTCCTACAAATAATTTTTTGGTGACAGAGAAAATCCGTGCGCTCACATATCTGGAGCCACGGCACGAAAACAAAAAGTGAAAGTATATTCATATACTCTTTATTGATATGTACTGACCAGCGACCACATACAAGTCCTGATCCCGGTAATAACTATCAAAGTTTATCCTTAATAGTTTTGAGTATGTACGCCAGACATAGCAACTGGCAGTGTCGTTTAAAACAAACATAAGGAAGATTATCCTTTAATTTATTTTTGCTATGTGATGCATGTGGTCAGGATTTGCACCTGACAGATGACCTACCTATTCCACCACACATGCTTTAAACTACAAGAGTATTTCAACCCTTGCTCTCGCAATCCACAATACTTGATTCAATAAATCAGAGATTTATTTCAACTTTGGTACTCTATCATAATAACTTGGAACACCCGCACCTTGCATGCGGCACTTATGAACCATATACGCGCTTTCCAAATTATTCTTTAACTCGTAAATCATCAACGTCAGCAAACTTATCGGCGAACAACAAAAACGCTTCATCGATAATCTCTTGGCCACGACGTGTGCTGTAACCAGTCAGCGCTTCTACTTGCAACCATTCTAAGTGTCGAACGTATCGCAACCACATGAAGTGCCTGTGTGGCTGTGTCATGACTTTAATGGCATGGATAACGGCATCGTAGTAGTACACAGCGTCAGTGTGGTTCGTGAACCTCTCATCGTTAGCATTGCCAAATGATCGTGCACTTGGCATGTCTGAAATTTCAACTGACTTCAAATCAACATATCCCATATCAGCCATGTTAACGATACGTGGCCACTCACTATCAAAAAACTCTCGAACCGCTTCTCTTGTTGCCTTCTCATTCACCGCTGGTAAAAGTGCCATTCCTACGTCCTCCGAACCATGTTAAAATGAACTTACTCCCAATTCTTTTACCTGGCGCTGGACTTCGGTCTGGCGCTTTTTGTTTATCCTTCTTCTACCCAATAGTAATAGCCAGCTAACCACTTGCTGACCATATGCTTGATGAGCCACTTGCTACTTGTTCGATATGCCTGGCGCTTGTTCCACGTCCGCGCAATCACACGATTGCCTTCTGGCGTATAAGCGAGTTTGAAGTAGCCTTGCTTATCTCGGAAATAGTAATACTTACGCATGATCCTCTTCTTTCGAGTTGTTCATTTGATCTACCTTCCTTTTACAACGCTTCACTCAATAGAATTTGCCAAATATAGAACACCCACCAAACGGCTAGTGCGAAGAACAACCCGATTAACGCTCCTCCAAATAGCAACTTAAAAAAATTAACCATCTAGTCTTCCTCCAACTCAATCTGTTCCAACGCCTCTTGCGCTACCTCGTTCATCTTCTTGCCTGTAATGCGCATTACCATTCCTCTCGTTCAAATACTGGCTTAACTGCCATGACTTGATACTCCTTGCCATGATATTGCACCAGCAACTCATCTAAATCATCACCTTTCGCAACTGGTGTGTGGTGATTGTTTCCCATGCTCATGTTGAACACGACATACGTTGGCATTTTCTTACCCATGTTAATTTCCTCCATACGGGCTTACAGTCTTTTCACCCTTGGCTATTCGTTGTCTGTACAAGCTTAGTGGCCATTCATATACGCCCTAGCCAACAATTCAGGTTGACCAATCAAATACCAGTCAGTCGGCTTCGAGCGCAGCCACTTAACGAAACCAGTTAGTGTCTCGTGATAATCGTTAGCGATTGCCTCTGCCAATTCATGTGGCACGTCTGGCAAATCTTCCGCTCGCGTCATTTGTGGCAACTTTTGTCCGTTGTACTCGATCCAGATGTCTTCTGACTTAACCCCAATCTCTCCCAAATAATGTTGCTTATCCAAGAAATCTTGTTGCGCTTCATCGTAGGTCATACCATTCCAGTAACGCGCTTCACCCATGAAATTCGCCACAACCGCGTATCCACGGTTCACATATTGCTTCTCTTCGTTCATGATTAAACCTTTCTGACATCATCAAGCTTGTTCGTCGTGATGATGTGCTTAATATCCTTCGTAATTAACCGTGACAAGACCGCCTGGTCGTATTTCAACGCCAATCCGGTCAAATCATCGTTTGACGTGATAATCGTCGCCTTGCCCCTTCTAGCGTCTGCTAATTCAAATAGCATCGACGACACGGTCTCTTTTGCTTCGGCCTGTGTCTCTTTTCCAAAATCATCAAGAACCAATACTTCTACCTCACGCATAAACTTTTCCGTTAGGTTCAAACGTTCAGCAACCTTGTTGTCCTTGAATGACTTAAATTTCAAGTTGCGCCATTCAACAACCGACACGAACATCGTTGTGTAGCGATCGCTTAATCGGATCATCATTGCCAATGCCAACGATGTTTTACCAGCACCGGCTCGACCGAACAGGAACACATTGAACAGTCCGTTGCGCATCTCATTTGTCATTGCATATGCCTGATTGCCAATATCACGCGCTGTCTGCTCGTTTCGTTGCATTTGTGGGTTCCAGTCTTCAAACTTAAAAGAACGCGTCTCTGTCTCTCCCCACAAGCTCATGCGTTGATATTTAACGCGTTCTTGTGCTTGCCACGATTTAGTAATGCGTTCAGCATCAGCCTTTTCTTTTTCAGCACGCTCTTCTGGTGTCAACGTCTTAGGTGTTAACCCACGTTGTTGCAACTCACGCACCCAATCGCTTGTAGTATTCATTAGTTGCCCTCCAGTTCGTCATTAAGTTCACGCATCCAATCTGGCACCTGATCATTCACCTGTTTTTGTTGGTGCTTACCTTCCGAAACTTTCCAATCAGCAAGTGTTTTAATTCCCTGCTTCACCTTGGCTTCTAGAATTGCCTTTATATAGTTAAACTTCCTAATGTTCTTATCAGATGCATAAGCAATTGCTTTGGCAATAACATCAACACTTAATCCGTCACCTTCAACATAATCCACCAGTAGTTCTAGTTGGTGTGGTGAAAGCACATCTGAAAAGCCATTTTCACCAACTGTTTGCATAATTTGTTGACGAACTGAAAGGTCGGTCGGCATAGCCGGCGTTTCTACCTCTTGCTCTTTCTCTATATCTATCTCTTTCTCTAACTCTACGTGACCCAACCGTGACTGGCCCGTGACATTGTCACGCTTCGTCTCAATTAATGTTCGTTCACGCTCACGTTGACGGCGCTTTCGTTCAGCACCAGAACTTTCTGATCCAACCAATGACTTAACACTGGTTAACTCAACTTCATCAACACCACTATCGATTAACAGCCCCTTACTGCGAAGGTAATTGACCGTAACTGAGACGTTTTCGTAATCCTCATCAATATCTAGCGCAATCTCTTCGACAAAGTCATTGCTGATACCCTCGTAATATAGCTTTCCGTCAGTCTGTAAACTTTTTAAAAGCATTTTCAGATAGATGACCGTGTAGGTATCGCCACCAGCAATTCGACGTAACATTTTAATTTCTTTACGACCGAAGAAGTCTTGCTGCAACTTCAACCAAAAATATCGTTTCTCTGCCATTGTTCACTCCTTAAAATGGAAGGTCATCATCGTTCAACGGCGGTAAGTCTTTACCGTACATATCATTAGGCGAGAAACCACCTTGCTGTGGTGCTTGCTGACCATTGAAGTTGTTTTGTGATGGTGTACTCTTGAACCCACCATTACCTTGTTGTGCTGATTGCCCCTTGCGTTGCTCTGTCTGCTCTTTTGTTTCAACTAAAGTAAAGTTACTTACTACTAGTTCAGAAACGTATACACGCTGTCCTTGTTGGTTCTCATAGCTTCGTGTTTGCCAAGAACCTTCCAAACCAACCTGTGACCCCTTAGCGGTCATATTGACAAAGTTTTCGGCAGCCTTGCGCCAAATTACAAAGTTGATAAAGTCACTCTCACGCTCCCCATTAGCGTTCGTAAAATCTCGGTTAACTGCGATTGTTCCTGATGCAACTGCTGCACCTGACGTGGTGTACCTTAGTTCTGGCTCCTTAGTGAGCCGACCGATTAGTGAGACGTGATTCATTGTCTATTTCCTCCATACGCTTAAATGTCATGATTCCGAGACGTTGTAATGTTTCAGGATCTAACTTGATTCCCTTAACGTGATATTTATGTTCAAATGCCGGCCACCCAATGTTGTGTGCTTCATTGTGGTGAACTCGGCATAATGCAATTAGATGCTTTTGTCGGTGGTCTACCAGATTTCGGTCATTACCCATTCCAACAGTGTCGATGTGGTGAACATCAGCAGGTCGTCCACACACCACACAGCTTCGGTGACTCAACGATGAATACATATAAGCTTCTACATCGTCCATATACGCCAAACCGCTCTTAGACATCGGTATATGGTTCTTAACTGCGTAATCAAGCAGGTATGAGATGAAATTACGTGCTGTTGTCATGTCTGTATCAACAAATGAGAAATGTTGATCACCTGTTTCTGCCTCGTAGTAGAATTTCATCCACTCCTTAGCTTCTTCCGGTGTATATCCTGACCACTTCGCTATCTCACCGATAATTGCATATGCTTTTTTGCGTTGTATACGACTGATACTTCGCTCATCAGCGATACTAATGACTGCCTGGGGTTGTTCTTCAGAAGTGTAGAGTGACAACGTTGCCAACTCTTGCGCATCTTCAACCGACATCGTTACTCTGTTACCGCTGATGTTAGTGATACGTCCCCATATATCCATTACTCGATACCAGCGTCGTTCTTAGCGAATATCGCAGCACCCGCTAATAGCGAAGCTTTATCAGCTGACAACTTGTTAAGTTGCGTATCGTTATTGTCTTTAGAAGTCATACCTCCGGTAGCGAACACTTGCTCCAGCTTCTCTTTGGGTACTGATTTCAAGACTTCCTTCAACTTAGCAATGATCGCTTTGCGAACATTATCGTGTTTAATTTGCTCTTGCTTTAATGCTGTAATGTTTTCACCATCGTCATCATCATCTGCTACAATCCCAAAGGCAGCCGCTAAACTTCCTCGTCGTGCATAGGTTGTATTGGCCAACATTTGTTGTGGTGATTGACCGAACTCAACCGGCAATCCTTCCACTTCGATATATTCACCTGAAGAATGTGTAATCGTCGTGACAATTTGTGCCATACGCTTTCCGTTTGCGTCGATGTCTGTGTTAATTGATTGTGTATAAGCCAATGGTTCTTCCGAATTCTTAATTGCCAATCGAACAGCGTTGTCAATATCCGCCAAATCCGCGTACTTACCAAAATGCCCATTTTTTGTTTTTGTTGGTTGCACCATGTTCAATTGAACCTTTGCCAACGCTTCCATTAACTCCGGTGCTGGGTTATATGCGTTCTTCCGTAACATAATCATTCCTCCGTGTTCACTACTGTTGCATTAGCAACTAGCCACTCTTTAGCGTCATCAAGGCGTACATATTCGCCACCGATTTCTACGATGTCTAACTCGCCGATTTCGATGTCGTCACCTTTGAAGTCAACACCCCAAGGTATCGGATCATCTTCTGGTTCATAATCTGAATTGGTGAAAATCGCCATACGCTTTCCTTTCGTGATATGATTAACGGGTAATTAACGTACACAAAGTAATTACCCAACGCTTAACGGTTGCAGCCGTTAGGCGTTTTTCTTTTCCCTGTCGTATCGGCCCCTGTACTTTGCGTTGTACAACGATGCCAGACTCATTCGTAGCTGTTTAGCAATCGGCGTCGCAATCTCTGAAAACGATTGTTCAGGTCGCTTAGAATCCATGGCACGCTTGAATGCTTTATATCTATCTTCGTAACCAACCGCCGATGTTATATTCGGCTTGTTGAACGGTGTATCTTTTAACTGATCTTCGCTGCGTTCCCGAACAAAACGTCCGAGATAGCGTGAATCACTAGCAGTAATGAATGATAAGCCAGACTCTTGGCTTGCTTGTGATACTAAATCATCACGTTCATCAGCATTCTTCCCGACCATGTAATCCGATAGGTATTTCGCAAATCGACGATACCGCCTCTCATATTCAGACAATGCCTTATTCGGCCGTTCAACCGCACTTTTAAGAATTCGTTCCTTCTCTGCTTCAACATCAAACTTCGCAGGCTTTGCAAAGTTGTAGTGAATATCACCAACTCCCATTGGCCCCTTGAAATCCATCTAATTACCACCTTCCAATTTATCCAAGATGTCGAACACATCTTCTCGTGTTGTTGCCCACTCAATGTGGTTCTTAACGTGAATGCCCAGTTGAACACCACCAGTCGGTAATGAACGAGCTTCAACGTTATGCACCTTGTTATAAGTGAGAACCTGTTGCAGATTTACAAATTCTCCGACTTTCATAGAACTACCTTTCTGTTAGGCAAAGACTTAGCGTCGCCTGTAATCAGGTAGTAAACCGCAGGTCCCAATCGCTTTAACCAGACATACTTCAACCCAAGAAATGAGTAGTAAGCAATCACCCCAACGAGAGAAAATAGTGCCATGCCCATAAGCATTAGCCCGAAAAATACTGCCAAGGTTATTTGATCCATAATATTCACCACCAATCATTAAGTTTGCGATAACGCAATACATCAGAAACCAAGTAAGTTGGATGATGTGCGTTGGGCGTCTTATTAGGTACGTTTTGGGCAAACTTCTTGGAGTAACGAATATGTTCCTTGAAGTACCATAACGAACGCCCTAGTATTCGCCTTGCACCAACTTGTCCAACTACTCGCAGTTGCTCAAGTTCATCGATTGTGGCCTTTTCTTCTGAAAAACGCGTCATAACTAATCCTCCCAATCAATTTTCTTTAGTTCGTTTAAATCTAAGTCCAGCGCAATGGCTACTTTTACCATCGCTGGTAACGTTAAACTTTTCCGTTTTCCATTCGTTACGTCATATAACGCTGCGATAGATACACCCGTTACATTCGCTAACCAATAACGGGTCTTATTGCCCTTTAAACGCAGGCCATCATTGATTAAATCTGCTAGTAACATGTTGCTAACTCTCCGTTCGTTTATTTCCGTTTTGTGTTATAAACATTTATGGAAAAGTTTTTGAATCCGATTTTCCAATGGTTCATTTGTTTAGTCCTAATGAAAGGAGAAATCAATATGGCTCGAAAAATATATGCTAATTTGGCTCCATATGGTTGGGTAAACCTATCGGACGATCCCGATTCAGTTATTTCTAGAAACTATAGTTCCCCAAGTGTTTGGTGGTCAGAAGGTGGCTTGCTTGATTCATTGCCTATAAATGAATTTCCTGAAAAATTGGAAAAATATCCCTTTGTATGGGTCAATTACAAAGGTCATGATTATCGTGTAAGTCCCTTTGACTTTCAAATTGTGACAACTGACTAATTGTTATCTGAATGTAGCGGGAATGCATTCATTTTCGAACTAATCTCGGCGGAGGTTAGTTCTTTTTTTGTAACGCGATAACTGTGTTCAACAATACTTTCTATTTCTTTCCAATCACCGTATGAAATACCGGCTAGTGCTTCTGCAATTTGTTGTTTCTTTTCTTGTGTCATGCCATAACCTCCTTTGTTTATTTGTGCTAATATTTTGTTTGTGAGCGTCGCAATTCTCCCCTACAAATGTGAAAGGACCTGAACTTATGAATTGGACACCACTTACTTCATCAAACATTTCCGCTGCTGCGTTTGATGAAAATACAAGCACCTTATATATTCGTTTTAATAACGGTTCAGTGTATGCATATCCATCAGCGTCTCAATTGCTTTACAATGGACTGCTTTCTGCGTCTTCCAAGGGTGCCTACCATGCTCGTTTCATTAAGAACCTTCCTAATCACCGCGTTTAGTCTTGATTAATTAGGATAATTGCTGGGCCAACAACTTCATGGGTTGTTTGGTCCTTTTTGATTGTTGCGATTTCGTATGGTAAAACTTCGATAATCTCGATACCTTCACGTCGTACTAATTCGTTTGTTAATTCCTTAGTGCTTTTTCCCATTCCTACACCTCCAAAAGTGGTTGTTCATTGGCTCCGTTGATTGCAAACGTCAACACCTCGTCCGGTTGCCAGTTTTGAGTCAAACGCATTGCTTCATCGAACTTCGACATTGGCAAGCTGGCGAACTCACTAATAACAAAACGGTCTTTAATGACGTTTCCAAGTTGACGGTATACTGCGTTGCGCAACTTCTTAGTGTTGTAGGCTGTTCCGTAGTAACCACCCATAACTTCAACAACTCGCTTGTTACGTGCCTTTGTAAATCGCTTACGCAAATCATTAGGCAGTCCAAACTGTTCCTTCAGTTCGGCAAACTCACCACGCAACTCTTGTTGATCAGCACTGACTTCCTTCAATGCTTCGAATTGCGTTTCTAGCAATTCCATTGGGGTCATTGGCTTTGCTTGATAACCACCAGTCTTGCGAATGCTTGGCAATACTTCGGTTGTTAGCCAATTCTGGAATTTATCAGCTTGTTCACTCTCTGCCTTGATTGCTAGTGTGTAAACTTGCGGTTCGGTGATGAAATCACCTTTCCCCACTCGTGGGGAATTTTTCAGCAATGCATTTACGCGTTCCCATCGCACGTAAGTTGTCCCGTTCTTGATTTGAGTAAGTCCAATTCCTACTGCTGCACTTTCTGCATCGAACATCACTTGTCCGTTTACTTCCTTAACCTTCAAGCCGTTAAATACTTGTACTTCGTTTGTCATGTTTATTTCTCCTTATAAATCTGTGATGTTAAACAATGTGAAAATCTTCTTACGAATCACTCGTGACTTGGGTGAATTATCACCGTTAATCGCACGATTGGTTTGTGACTCACCCTCGCCAATCATCTCAGCAAGTTGAAATTGCTTCATATCATCGCGCTCCCACAACTCATCTTTGATGCGCTTCTTAATCTTGCGCTTTAGCGCCTCTTCTTGTTCTTCAATTGTTGTTGCTGTCATGACCCAACCTCCTTTGTTTATTTGTGATAGTATTTATACTGTGAGTGTCGCAATTCTCCCCTACATTGAATGAAAGGGAGTACATGACAATGGGACTAACTCAAAAACACTATAATCACCGTCCAAAACTTGGATTAGATGATTTAAATGAGCTATTAGACGCAAACTTTAATGAGCCTGGTGATACAGCAACCATTGATCCTAATGATTATGCTTTATCAATTGATGAACTGATTGCAGAGGGTCAAAAGGCTGGTTACACCGTAGCCAAAGCTGCTGACAATAAACATTTGGAATTTAGTTAATTTTTTAAATACTTAAATTCTGTTTTTAAAGAAGCTACTTCGCCTTTAAGTGAAGCAACTTCTTTTTTTATTTCAGTTATTTCTGCCTTGATTTTTAATTCATCCATCTTCACAACCTCCTTTCTGTTTATTTATTATCAAGTTATTGACTTATTTTTAGACTAGGTCTAATATAAAGGCATACGAAAAAGCACAATAAACGCCTGTATATCAACATTCGCTCGCCAAAGCATTGATTATTTTAGGTCTGTTTTTTGTTGCTCAATTACTTGATGAATTAAATATAAGCCTAAGTCTAAAATATTGCAAGCATTTATTTAGACTAAGACTAATTTTTATTCATCATATTCAGGAGAAACCCTTAATATGACAGTATTGGAACGAATAAAAGAAGTTTCTAAACTCAGAGGATATAACCTTACTAAGGTTAACGAAATGGCTCATCTGGGTAAGAACACCATATATTCTTGGAAAACCAAAGAGCCTAGTCACAATAATTTACAAGCCGTGGCAGACGTCCTCGGCGTATCAGTAGACTACCTATTAGGTAACACTGATGAGATGCACAGTAATAAGAAGGACGATAAAACAGTAGACCTTGAACAAGATACTACTATTCTTGCGTTGGACGGTATTGAGTTATCAGATGATTACAAGCAATTCATCATCGACCAAGTCCGCAGCTTACGTAAGTTACGAGGTGATGATGAGTGATACAAACGGTCATCTCAAAGTTAAACTCGATTGCTCGTCAATGTGGAATCGTGATTATCAAAGTTAATGCTGGCATTCACGATCCAGATGTAGCAATCGTTGAAGATAAAGTTATCTTCATGAACGTTTCATTTAAAACTAAATTTTCATACGCCTTTCGGTTGGCGCACGAATTAGCTCACCTCATCGATGGAGACACGGGTAGTCAGGGTGTTTATGCATTCTCACCTTATAGTAAGAAAATGGAAGAACGTCATGCTCACGAATTCGCGTTGAATTTTTTAGCTGCTTTATTCTTCCAAGATACTCCCGTCGAATATAGAAACTACGTTAATTTTATGGACGTATTGGGACTACCTGCTTACTTTGAAGATATGTCTCGCGAAGCGGTTATGCAAGTATGAAAGTGAGGCATTCGTTTGCTACGTGCAATTTTAATCATTGTCAACGCATTACTATTGCTAATCTCTATATCTCTATATGTTTACTTTAAGTTGAAAGAAGCTTATTTTAAACACGTAGCTGCTACATGGATAGTTGGTTTCGCAATAGTTGATTTTATCTATCTTTACTTCTTTAAAAATTGGACGTACTAACCACGTTACCTAGAAAGGAGTTATTAATATGAGATTGTGGCACGAATCTTTAATCTCAAAACTCCCTCGTCAGCAATTGCTAGGGCAACATAGAGAGTGTTGTGCACTTCGTGGCGGTGGTTGGGGCAAGAAGCATGCAACTGTGAATTACGTCTTTAACCACTCACCGTACAAATTATTTCAATATCACCAACTAGTAATGAACGAGATGTTAAGTCGCGGGTATAAACCTAACGAATTATGGTTAGACCCCTTGTACCGTGGCACTAAGGAAGATTCTTATATTTCACTATCAAGTGAAGTTCTGACTTCGCCGATTTACCCCGAGCACGACAACGTCTATTTGACGGAGTGTATTGAAAACTTAAAAGAAAAAGGCATTGAGATAGATTAAAAAAGCCACCCGTTAAGGTGGCACAGTGCTAGTACATTATTTAAATAGATCAAAAATACTGAACGTGGTCTTTTTATAGACTTTGTTGTAAGCAGCCTTCTTAGGGTTTGTTAACCAGCCCATGCCCTTTTGACCATAACCAGGCATAATTGCCTTCTTAACTGCTCGTTTTGCCTTACCTGTTGTTCTAGCTTTAATAGAACGCATTGGACTTGGCTTTCTCATTCCTATCTTCATTTCCTTACCTCCAGCAACAATAGTATACACCTTGTTGCTTACGTGCAGACAGGAATCACGTTAAAAGCTTTAGATGTAGATTAAAAGTTGAAATCAATTATTCATTGTTGCTAATAATAGCACTATAGCATATCTAAATATCTGCTAAATTTATTAATTTCAAAAAATTCCCGACCATAAGTCGAGATAGAAAGGTAATTTTTATGTTCTTAGATGATTTGATTAAAGAAAATCAATATCCAATCATTTTTGCCGGAGCCGGATTAACTAAGCGTTACTATTCTGATGCACCTAGTTGGTCAGATTTAATCAAAAATATCTGGAGCGAGACATTTGGTACTGAGACTTTCTATGATAGGTACTTCACTTTAAAAGAAGAATATGCAGATGATGATTTTGAAATATTAACACGTTTAGCGGAAGAACTCGAATCGCAGTTCAATCGGGCGTTCTTCAAGCAGCAAATTTCAATAGAAGAACTATCAGTCAGTGATGTTTATCAAACGAACCAGTCACCTTTTAAAACTAAAGTAGCAAACATATTTAAGAATCTAACACCTAACGAAGAGCACAAAGACGAATTAGATTCACTTAAATCAATGTTAAAGAAGGCTCGGTTTATCGTAACGACTAACTATGACATGCTGATCGAATCTCTTCTGGACGACGACATAAAGATTAACATTGGCAGCTCTGGACTCTTCCAAAATAGCGAAGATTACGGTGAATTATATAAAATTCACGGTTCTGTTTCTCAACCCGACTCAATTGTGATAACAAAATCAGACTATACAAACATCGAAAAAACAAACACACTTGTGAATGCAAAAATTTTATCAAAACTAACAGAGTCTCCGATTGTATTTATTGGATACTCACTAACTGATAAAAACATAAAATCTTTGTTATCTGATTTGTCGGCAAATATGCCTTATTCTGCTGATGCGGCGGCGAAACGAATTGGTGTCGTAGCATATACAGTTAACGAGAACGAAATCAAAGAAGCATTGAATACTATGCAATATTCAAATACAACAATTGCATTTACTGAATTAAAGACCGATAACTTTGGATTAGTGTACAGCAAACTTTCGACAATTAAGCAAGGACTGTCCCCAAACGAAATCAGACGTTATCGCGACGCAATAAGATCACTAATTTTGAGCGGTAACAATAATAGTGGCCAACCAGTGCTAGTTTCTTCAATCGACTTAGATAATCTTCCAAATGAAATAGCTGACCGAAACGTTGCCGTTGCAATTGCTTCATCAGATACAATTCAGAATGCCTTTGGTTTAGGCATTCCGGACTATGTTGATTATATCCGAGCGTATTTTCTTAAGTCAGTTGCAGATTTCAAACTCCCTCTTGCTTTGGATTTTATTAACTCGAAGCAATCTGACGAAATCTTTCCTGTTACAAAGATTGTCGAGTTGGCTAACAATAGTGATATCGCAACTTCATATGAAAAATACGAACAGGTTAAAGCTAAAGTTAGTCAGCGCAACCACCGACGCCCAAATCTAGAAATTTTGTTATCTACTCCCACCTACTCAATAAGTAAAGATAGTGAAATTTTATTTAGTTCGATGCGGGATCATAATCAAACGCCCGTTCAAATGTACGATTCTCAATTACCTCTTGGAGTAAGTAATACCACGACAGCTCTAAAGTTCATAACAAAACATATCGAAGAATTTAAGCCTCAAGAAGTCGCTGCATTTACAGAATATCTGCTAAATACAGTTCCTCACGATGTTCTTAAAAAAACGGATTATCGCCGGTACTTTCTTGCCTACAGTTTCGTTCAAAACCCAAATACGGTTGAACTAAAATAAAAAAGCCCTGAAAGCGGACGCTAACAGGACTCTCAACCGACGACAAACAACGAGAACGGACGTAAACGTTTTTATCTTGTATTCATAATAACACTATTTTAGCTAAGTTTTCAATAGTTTATGTTCCTTAGTAAGAACATAGTTAAAAAATACGCACACTCCCCGTCGCCAAACAAGTAGTGTGCGTATCAACAAAAACAGAACATTACTGCCCTATTTACGTATTCAATTGTACCAGACCCGGGCATGTCTTTAAACTGCCTAAATTTTTTATGTAAAGGTTAGGTTTAAACTAATGGCAGTATATAAAACCGAACACGGTTGGCGTGCTGACTTCTCATTTAAAGATGCCTCCGGCAAATATCGTAAGAAATCAAAGCGCGGGTTCAAAACAAAGAAAGAAGCTGAATCCTGGTTAGCTGAGTATTCTATCAACCATGGCAAGCCAACCCTACAAAAAGGATCACAAATTCTTTTTACTGACTACTTTGATGAATATGCAAAACTACGCCTAGAAACCGGCATGAAAGAAGCCACCCATGAATCGTGGAGATTCGAAAAGAAGTTTGTCGTAGACGTTTACTTTACAGGTTTAACATTAGACCAAATCACACGACAGATGTATCAATCGTTCCTAAACCATTACGCAATCGGAAAGAAAAGACAAACTGTTTCAAAACGTCACAGGTTGCTGAGACTAGTGATCAATCAAGCTTTTCACGATGGCTTAATTCAAAACGACCCCACCTTTGGAGTCACTATTCCAGGATCTGATTCAAAAGATGCGTCTGAAAAATTTTTGCAACTAGATGAACTCACTACATTAATCGAATACATTGAAAACGATGATAAGCTTATCACATGGCGAACGGGGTTTATGGTGTATCTAATATCACTTTCCGGGCTACGTGCTGGTGAAGCATTGGCCCTCACTAAAAATGATATTGATTCGGATGCACGGACAATTACCGTTAGCAAAACAAAACAATTGTCTGGCGCTGTAACAACGCCTAAAACAAAAACGTCAAATCGTACACTCGTTATGCCAAATCGTTTTTTCGATAGCTATCAGAAATTCATTGGTGCTAAAGAAAATTGGAACGCTGCAAACGAACTATTTGACGGCCGCAGAACACCAAGTGTCGTTAATAGATGGCTCGAACGATTAGAAAAATCACTGGGATTTGAAAATATTGTATCATTGCACGGTTTACGCCACTCACACGTTTCTTATCTACTATCGAGCGGTGTTGACATCAGTTACGCTTCAAAACGACTTGGACATTCTAACGTTTCAATCACACAAGACACCTATGCACACCTACTTCAACACAAGCAACAATCAGAAGAAAATAAGACAATCGCATTGCTTGACCAACTCAATTAATCACCTTTTGTGGCCTAGTTTTGTGGTGCAAATCCGGTGCGAATAGTGCGAAAAAGTGCGAATTTTTCAACACTTACCGATATTTTGTGACAGATACCAACACATTTAAAATTCAGGATAATCCATAAATCAAAAACGGCTAAACCCCATTAAATAAAGGGTTTAGCCGTCATATCAACGATTATTCACATAATCAACAAAGTCTTGGAAGACGCGCAAATGTGTCTTATCACGTTCGAACATCATTTCAGGATGGTATTGCACAGCACGGACAGATGCATCCGAACTCTGATAAGCTTCAACCGTCCCATCGCTCGCAAACGCAGCAGGTTGCAAATCTGTGCCCAGCTGCTTAATACCTTGATGGTGGAATGAGTTCACAATTGGATTATCACCCAACGTACCCGTCAAAAAGTTATCTGGCAATACATCCAAACGATGCGTGGGCTCATACCACTTCACTGGGAATTGGTCGTGCTTCACAATTGGATTACCATTTTCTGGCGTATATTGCGTATCGATATCTTGAATTAGCGTGCCACCCAAGGCAACGTTAATGAGCTGGGCA
>Ga0154006_1000067_pt1 | contig 37846 bp, 30 predicted proteins | sample TSFL090MetaG_FD_104747 | JGI IMG/M metagenome (GOLD analysis project Ga0154006, IMG submission 104747) | Attine ant fungus gardens microbial communities from Florida, USA - TSFL090 MetaG | ecosystem: Host-associated > Fungi > Mycelium > Unclassified | place: USA: Florida, Wakulla State Forest...
AGGACTTGAACAAAACACCTGGACTTGGTGTTCAGTCTCCTCCCTCAGTCTCTCCTGACTGAGAAGTCCCCTTTACAGCTAGGGCCTGCTATCCAAGATGCTTGTGAGCGCTGTGCTCACTAGTGAGGGAGATGAGAGAGTGAGTGATGATGGGGGTACTTGCTCGCAGCACCAGAATTAAGCCAACTGCATGTTGAACAAATATGAGCAGAGATTGAGGTGATCAGTGCTTGGGAGTGGAATTGAGTTCTTTTGTTATCACTAAGTCTTGACGACTCAAGGACCACTCGATGTAAGTGTTTAGGAAGAACTCGATGGAGTTCTCTATTGGATTGGACTACCTACTTATACTACTTTTACAAGTGGCTGTACATTACTAGTCCACAATCACATGTCCTTCTAGAATGTTCTACAATCACATGACCTTGTCATGTGATATGGTTACTTAAGTTCCCACACTTATTTATATCTTGAATGTGTGGGAAACTTGTTCCTTCTTAGGGCTCTCATAACATTTCTTATCAAGTTGATAAATGTATAAGAAATAGTTTTTTTCTTGAAAGTTATCTTATAACAAATCTCTAGAGACAAAACACTATATCTCTAGCACAATACAATAACCTCATGAGTAACATACTCGAGCAATGGTATACCCTTGCCAAACTAAGGGCAGAACTGGAGAAAAGAGAAAAAAAAAAGTGTTTTGGCCATAGAGGGTTTGGATACCTAGCCTGTAACTGCAGGAACCAGAAAGAGGAGAGAAAGAGAACACTGATCCCCTACAGTAAGTTTGAAGTATTGGCAAGTAGAGTGATGAGATATGGGATAAGAGAGGAAGTGAAAGTAAAGAGGCAGAAAATAGAAGAAGTGCAGTGTTTTAAATATTGGGAAGTAAGGCACTTCAAGTAGAAGTATCTAATAGCAAAAGCTGAGAAGGAGAGGAGAAAAGAGAAGGTAGCATATACAGTCCAACTGCAAAAGGTGCAGCAAGAAAAAAAACCAGTATATCTTATATGGGAAAAGGTACAGGAGTACTGTAATGAGTAGAGTATATCTCCAGAAGGTGTACTCCTACTTGAGAGAGGATAGATCATGGAGGAGATGGTGGCAACCAATGTGGACTGTAGAGAATACAAAGGCAAGGGGGTTTAGATCTATGAAAACCAAGGACAAGGGTTTCTTCTTGAGAAACAAGTGAAAAATGTATAGTGTAACCTTTGCAAGGAAGCATGAAACTGGAGAGAAGAAGAAGCAAGGAGAGAAGAAATGACAAGAGTGTGGAAGAAGAGATGCAATAGAAGGAAGAGTATTAGAACAAAAAAGAAGAGAGATTCTGTGCCCAGAATGTAAGATAAAGAAGAAGAAACTGTAGTGGAACTAGGAAGTAGTGGCATACCCCATAGAAGAAAAAGTATAGCAGAGTAGCACACAGACAGAGATTCTGAAAAGTGCAGCAAAGGAGGAAGTTAGCTAAAGAAACATTAGAAGAATGTTTAAGATATTGAGAGAGATATGGTTGAATATTGGAGTAAAAAAAGTAGATATACACAAAGGTATACTGTTATAGTCCTCTGTGACATCCTCATAGCAGTTACTTATCACCCACTTATCTCAGTCAGATTGTTTGTATATACCTTCCCAGTATTTGCATAAGTTTGCCTTTTTCCTTAGTTTATAAACTAGCAAGTTTCACTTAGTGCCTTAGCTTTGTTCATAACATAGTAGTACTAATCCAAACTCAGAATTCTTCCTTGCTATATCTAGAATACTATTTGGGCAGAGAACTCACCAATAGAGATTCTTTCTCCATCAACTCAACTAATTCCCCTGGTACACTAGGTGATACTTAACATATATTAGTTAAAGCACTTTTGGATAGTAGTATAGCAAGAATGTTCATGGATAAAAAGATAGTAGCTAAAATACAAAAGTTAAAAAGACCAGTGGTAGTAAGAAACGTGAATAGAATAAATAATAGTGCAGGAGCAATAACACCAGGTAGAAATTAATGTGAACTATAGGAATTATATAAAGAGGATGCAAATGAATGTCTGCAACTTGGAGAAAATAGATGTTATATTGGGCATACTATGGCTACAGGCCCATAACCCAGAGATAAATTAGGAAACAAGAGAAGTCAAAATGACAAGATATCCACCAATTTGTGGGAAAAATACATCAGAAAAGAAAGATATCAAGTAAAGGAAGAAAATTAAAAAAAGAATCAGAGCAGCAGACCAGGCAGACAGAAAAGAGTAGAAATAGATAATAGAGGAAAAATTTGATAATGAAGTTGAGTTAGATAGAGAGAAAGTTGCTATGATCAGCCTTATGTTATATAGGAGTTCTATAAGGGTGACTAGAGTAGAGTAACTCCAGGAAAATCCTCAGAGATTAGGATAAGACTCCTAGAGGGATACTTTATACTATATATATATTCTGACACTGGTATGTTCCTGTCTCTACAGTCCTAGTTGTCAGGGTCTAGAGTTTCAGAAGTGAGCTAAGAGTAATTAAATATTATATAGTAATATTTAATATATTACAGAGTTGCTCCAGGAAGTTGGTCTAGCATCAGGGATGGTATTGGTAAGATCCCCTTATAAGTTCTTTATGAGGATCAGGCATGTCTTGCTTCTTTCATTAATATTTCCCTATTTGTACAGTAGTTCAGTCAGTGTCTCATTGTTGGAGCATATTTTTTACTTGGTAGACCTCATATCTGCCATGTACTCTTTTCACTTCTACCTCATGGTACATAGATATATTGTTATGAGATAACTCCAAAGAGAGCCTGAAGAATTTACAGCACCTTCTACTATATACTACTGCTTTTGTTACCACACTTGATCACAAATTTACTACACTGTTTAGTAATATTCATAATGGCTTTGCTATATATTACTGTAACTTGACTGTATATTGCTACTACTTGGCTACTATCTATTATCTTGTTACACTAACTCAGTAATAGTAATTAGTGATAGTAATTAGTGATAATCCTGAGTAACTAACAGGTTGACTAGTCAATTAAACTCATAAAATGGCTAAGTCTACTGACTGACAAGCTATAATCACTAGCTCAGTAATCATTCAACTATACTATAGTACCAAAAAGCTACTGAAAAATAAATTATATAACTTAGTTCTATAATACAGTTAATAATTTGAGTAGAGACTCATTACAGCCACTATAGCAACTTTACTGTACTTTCTGGTTTCTTGACTTCTACTGGGCTTCTCTACTAGTTTTTCATATTTTAGGCTATTTGGTAATATTAAGTAGGCTTACAATCTATCCAAATGAAATTTATCTTTTAAAGGTAGTAGAAATGAGTTGATCACCTTACCAAAAACATATCACAGTCACTCTAGCAACTTTACCACACTTTGTAGTTTCTTGACTTCTACTAGACTATTCTACTAGGTTTTGGGCTTCTAGACTGTTTGGTAATATTAAGTAGTCTTATGTCCTATTTTCATAAAATTTATCTCCTGAGGGTATTAGAAGTGAGTTGACTATCTCACCAGAAACATGTCACAGTCACTTTAGCAACTTTACCATACCTGGTAGGTTCTTGAATTTTGCTTGGTTATTTTACTAGATATTTTATTACTAGGCTATTTAGTAAAGTAGAATGAACTTATACTCTATTAAATAAGTTTTATGACTTCAACATAGTAGAAGTGAGTTGACAATATTACTAGCAGCTTGTCACAGTTATACCAGCAACTTTACAGTGCTTTGTAGTTTTTTGTTTTCTACTTGGTTATTTTATTAGATATTTTACTACTAAGCTATTTAGTGAAGTAGAATAATCTTATACTCTATTTAAATAATTTTTATTACTTCAGTCAAGTAGAAAGTCAACTTAACAATTCTAGTAAAAGCAAAGCTTATAACAATTACTTTGGTAACTTTACAAAAGCTGACAATTCCATTAAGAAATAGTATTAAACAAGATTATAACAGAGACTTTGAAGTAAAATTATATTTAGTTAGTATATATATATCTGCTAGTTCTTGTGAAGAGCAAACTAGAATATATTGTTGAGTTTTTTTCTATAATACTAAGATCTTTCTAGAAGTAAATTATTATAATATATAAACTTGTTGGAATTAGTCTTTTCTATGGATTTAGCCATAGATAAAGTGGTAAAAGAATAGGCTTGAATATTATGAGAAATTGAGTGTAAGTGGTCAATCTTAATTTAGTGTGAGCATAAGATATTTATATTATATGACTTAAAATTAAAATGACAGAGTTTTCCCTTATTTTTTTATTATACAAATAAAAAAATACAAGTTAAGTTATTATACTATTTATTTTTCTACACTACAAAGTCTCTTTTGCTCTTTGTTAGAAAGCTCATCCTGACAAAGAGCAAAAGAGGATAGATAGAAAGAATATATAAAAATACCTAGTATATGACCTAGAACATGCTAAGTAACAAATAAATAACAATAGATAAAAATAACTTAGCTTGTATTATATGCTAGATATATTCCAGAAAGAGGTGGATGAGGTAAAAAGAGAGAATAACATAACAAAAGACCTATATAAAAGAAAAAGTCAGTAATTACAAAAAATGCAAAATAAATCTTGAAAAATGCATACTCATCTTCAAAATGATACAGACAGCTGGGAAATATACTTGACATGTTCCTGAGATATAGACACACACTAGACATATTATCCTACTCATATACAAACAAAGTAGTGAGGTAGTGGTATGACAATCAACTTATACACAATAGTTAGAATAAGAGAAAAAATAGAAGAAAAATAAAATAAAAATTGTACTCACTGTAGGAAGGTTTGAGAGGGTACAGACATATGATAGATACATTGTTCTACTTGTGGAAAAATAGGAGCATGAGGTGGCAGCACAAAAATCAACCTGTATACAATAATAATTAGTATTAGACAAAAAATAAAAAGAAAAGCAATAAAAATATGCACTTACTATAGGAATGAAGGAGAAGATGGGGATACATGTTAAATGTGTTCTCCAACCTGTATACAAACCAAACAGTAAGGTGGTGGTGTAACAATCAATCTGTATACAATATAGTTAGAATAAAAGGAAAAATAGAAGGAAAAATTAAAAAAATATATATACTTACTATAGAAATAGTGAAGATGGTGCAGATACATCATAGATGCATTATTCTACTTGCAGACAAATGGAGGCATGAGGTGGCAGTACAACAATTAACTTATATACAATAATAGTGAATATTAGACAAAAATAGAAATAAAACTAGTAAAAATGTGCACTCATGGTAGGAATAGAGGAGAAGATAAGAATACATGTTAAATTAGGTCTCTGGCTTGTATACAAAAAGAACAGTGAGGTAGCAGTATAATAATTGACCTGTATACAATAATAGTTAGTATGAGAAGAAAAATAGAATAAAATACAGAAAAATACAGAAAATATACATACTCACTGTAGAAATAGTGGAAAAGGTATAGACATATGTTGAACACATTACATAGCTTGTATATAAGAGAAACAGTAAAGTGGTGATATAACAATCAATCTGTATGCAATAATAGTTAGATAATATAAAAAAGCAGAATAAAATAGGTACTTACTGTAGAAATAGTAGAGAAGGTATAAGTGAATGATAGACATGTCTTCTTATCCTCAAGGTAGAAAAAACTGTCAGACTCTCCCCTAATGAGGAGACAATCTACTATATGCTCTGGTCAGTGGAAAGATGAATAAATAAATATAAGCAATCCTCTAGAGCTCAATAGAAAAAGGGATTTCAAACCCCAATTTTCTATACCCCCCCCCTAGACCAAGGCTGTCAAAGACTGAGCTGCCAGTACAAAAAAGGGATAGAGATTCTTCTCTTACCCAAGGCCAAGCAATCCCCTGACCATATCCAGATCACACAGGACCTAGGTACTAGACTGTGCTCAATGAGCTGGTAGCAGAAACTGCCTAGCAAAAAAGTCTTAGGAAAAAAAACAATATAACATATTAATTTTTTCTTTACTAAGAACTGTGGAAAAGTATAACTTATATTCTTATAATTAGCCAGGTATAGGTAGACCCACAAATGTATTTATTACCAAGTGCTTGGTATTAGATTGTTCCACAACAAGGAGACTAAAAAGTTTAAACATATAGAGGATCTACACTATGAGAAGTTAGTTAGTATACTAATTGGTTGATAAGCTATCAATAGTTCCTCTACAACAAGAATCATAGATGTGAAAAATGGACTGTAGGTATAGCAAGCACAATAGTATAGAAAAAGAAAAGTCAGTATTTAATATAGACATGAAGACTTGATATATAATAGCCCATTGAAAAATGCTATTGAAAACTTCCTTTTCATTATATTCAAACCCCATAGTACAGACTTGCTATATTTTTACACTATAGCTTGCTTGTTGTGCAATATAAATATACAAAGTATATTGTGCATTTGTGAATAATTTGTTAATTTATTCAAAGCTTTCCTTATTTATAACTCAAGTATAGGGTTTGTTTATTCTTTGGGTGATTGTTGCATTAGTGAAACATGTGGGCTTCTATAATACATATAAAGGCAACTGGAGTGAAGTAGGCTCTAGAAGAATCCTTAGTTATATTACAGCTTCTAAGTATGTTACAACTTATTTCTAGGAAAATCCTTAGAGTTTAGAATAAGGCTCCTAGAGATGTACTCTACAATATATATACTACTATGGTCTGTCTGTTCTCTATTCTATAGTCCTACCTGGTAGGGCCAGGGGTTACCAAGTCGAGCTAAGGCAATTAAATATTATATAGTAATATTTAATTAGACACAGAGTCACTTCAGAAGATCAGTCTAGTGTTCTAGAGGTAACATTGGTAGGGTTCTCTTACAATATATAACTTGGTCCACCTATACCTGATTGTTAAGGTAGCTATATCTATATCTTCATTTATTGAACTTATATTATATGCATCAATTTTCAAGACCTCAATCACATCACTCTAGATTGCCAGAAAGATATAAAAAAGCATCTTTTATTATATGGATGTAGCCATTTTATGATTATAAGACAAATAAAATAGATACCAAGCCCTAGTACTAACTCCAACACTTCTCTATCAGTCAACCCTCACATACCATTATCACTATATATTTTTTCATATCTTCTTCCTAATATCCACCCTCAATCTCTGCAGCTTTTGCAAGGGCCACTTTGATACTGGCAGGCATCTTATTTGAGGATCTATCAAAATTTAAGTATCAACAAACAATGTTGGCAATAAGCAAGATACAATGATATACTCTGAGATGTAAACTTATGTTTTTTCATTTGTCAATAACTTCTGAAAATGTTCTTCTCAATCAGATCTTGAATATATGTCTACTTGGTATCTTTGGGTCCATCTTGGGAATGTACCACATAATAAACCAAGTCTTGTTCTTTGGTGTATGTTCTCCATTCTTGTGAGTAATACTTGTCTTTTGTAGCAGATTGACATCCAAAATACAGAGTATTTGCTAAGAGGTATCAGCCAGAAAAAAATAATCTATGAGAAGAATAGAGCTTATACTGAGATCTAAGGCCCAGCTATTCTTTGATAATCACCTACACATAGGTGCTGCACCAGTACCAGGTCCAACACAAATAATTAGTGTATTGGTCAAAGAAAGCAGGTTTATTAAACTTCTCTGAATCTTAATATTCAACAAGAAAAAGAATGCAAGTAATTATTGGATAGACCTTCAAAGTTCTTTCTGACTGACAGAGGTTCATTTGCTATTTTGTTCCAACCAATTGAGATAAGGAACTCTTGAACCTTATTTGGATCTACAAAAGGATAACAGCAATATCTCCAGGAAGATAGCTACTTTGAAATAAGCTGTGTCCAGATAAGTAAAGAAAAGGACATATACAATATCTTGTTGGGACTCTAATTCAATATGACAAATATCTTGGTTCCAGTCTTGCACTGTGATTCTATCATTCTTGTTCAGAATCACAGATAGAGAACCTAATAGATATATAGAGGGTGAGTCTACTTCTTCTTTGAGTGAACTCAAGATGACTCCTAGCAGTGGAAGTTTTATGATTGACCTAATGGGTATAGTGTTAGAAATAGAGAATAACCTTAGTATTGTCTCCAAAAGAATATCTATCTAGGGTTCAAATGCTCTATCTAGTCTATACAAACAATAACCAAAACCCCTCTTAATGATAATAGATTAAAAAGCTTACCCTAGAGGATGTTGTTTGTTACCTTCTCTATATTCACAGATTTTGGTCATGCCAAGAGTCTTCAGTCATTTGGACAAAAGTTTAGTAGACCAACAGTTACAAACTTTATTTGGACCATAACTCTGAGAATACTTGACTAATTTTGATGATCTAAATGGTCACTGAAAGCCCTTAAGAAGATCTTTCAGGCAATACCAAAAACATCTCAAAGCGATTAGTATTTACTGAGTTATCAGCAGATCAGTCAGAAATCACCAAGTTACTAGATACTAAACCACTGATATCTCAGGAACTGCTTAATGTAATTATTTGCTTCAATGACCATTGTGAAGCTCTCTTCAATGTGATTCTTTTGGGTATAAATAGAACCCAAGGTGATAAGATCCTATAGAGATACAAGGTCCTCAATATTTGTATATAATACTGATCTTTACCTATAGATTATTATCTGTCCTTGAATAGAACAAAGGACTGCCCTAAGACAGTGAGGTTATCTCTATTTCAAGAACAATAGTACTTCTATATATAGAACAATAGGTAGTAATCATGTAGTAGGCTGTCCTAGTACACAAACTACTACAATCATATATTTAAGAACTCTATGTCTGAGAATAAACCTCAGACTTAACAACATTTTTTGCTGTTTGTTTAACCTCACTTTTTTGAGCACTTTGATTATCAAATCAACCAATTACAAATCAGTAAGTGACCATTTGTGATACTACCCTCTCTTGTCAATTTGGTCTTCTGCTCAACTCATCTGCCTTTTCTATACTCTTTTCTAGAACATGTTTGAAAGTGAAGTTGAATTATGATAGATATAATACCTATATAGCTTGTTTTCAGTTTAACTTCTGGCTAATCATAAAGTACTAGAGGTTTTTGTAGTCTATCTGTGAGGGCAACTAGAGTGGAGCTTCCAGGAGAATCCTCAGTCTATAAATATACTCTGAAGTATGTTACAACTCACCTTCCAGAAAATTCCTTAGAGAATAGAATAAGGCTCCTAGAAGAATACTCTATACTATATATACAAGTTCTTTTAGCTATGGAATGTCCTAAGAGTTAGGGTCCAGAATATAAGAGAAAGCAACTAATTAAATATCAGGTAATTATCATTTAATTAGTTCAGGGTTACTCTAGTGGGCTACCACTAGTGTGTTAGGAGTGTAACTTAGTATAGTTCTCTTACATTCACCTCCCCTCCAAGGTTACTATATCTTAAAGCAATAGATCTAGGGCAGAAAAATTATGTTAAACTTGGTCTAATAGATGTATCTAGGTGCCCCTGGATGTCTGCAATAAAAGTCTACTATAAGATTGGGTGTAGAAGCTTTGGAGGTGGGCTCCTAGGAGTTATATTTACAGCTATATCCCTTCCACTTGATAAGGTATTGGAACTATCTCTGGTGCCAGTAGCTATTGAGGATCTCTTTTACCTCCCACTTCTCTTCTCTGTTGATAAGTATGGGTAAGGGTGTTTTTCCAGTTTATGGCCTGGTATCGGGTCTTCTGGGGCAGCAGACAGTTTGATTACATTAAAGATAGGGTAAAGTTATCTTATCAAGTATAGTAACTTTAGCTTGTAAGCTATAGGTCCAACTCATTATTCCATGGTGAATGAACCCAGCCTTTAGTAGGAGAGCTTTTAGGAGGGATGAGTAATCCAGATGTTTGATATGTTTGGGAACACCTTGTTTCTAGGTTTGAAGATGGGGGCTGGAGTCCTTCGCTAGTTGTAATATCTTGCCATGTTTTCCTGGACCTTCTATATTACAGATTTAGCTTCTTCAGTGGTAGCTCTTATTCTTTCTGTGAGCTCATTAACAGTTTCTAGGCCAGAAGGGCATTGTTGAGGTTCAAATCCCATTTAGAGGGTTCTTCTGGTGTCTAATAGAAATAGAGACTGCTAAGTGAAAGAGTAGAGGTGATTGTTGTGTTGAAACTCTACTATTGGAAGGAGGTCATACCAATTGTTTTGTTGTTTGTTTACAAAGACATAGAGGTATTGGTCCAACTCCTGATTAATATGCTCCATTTATCTATCTGTCTGAGGATGCCAAGTAGTAGAAGAGACCAGTCTTATTCTAAGAAGCCTATAGAGTTCTCAAGTGAAGAGTGTAACAAACTATGGACCTTTATCTGAGACTACTTACCTAGGGAGTCTATAGAGTTTCCAGACATGGTGGAGGAGCAGCCTAGCTACTCTTTCTGCAGTCACCATTGTGTATATCAGAATGAAGTGTGCTCTTTTTGACACTGAGTCTACTACTGTTATTACTGTGTCATGTCTGGATAACTCAGGGAGTTTCACCACAAAATCTACACTCAAGGTATTCCACTGTATTTCTAGGACAGGAAAGAGATGGAGCTTGCCTACTAGAGGGTATTATATAGATTTTGTTCTTAAGTACAGGTTATATATACTAACGTACTGTCTGATGTACTAAGATATCTAAGGCCATCAGTAGTTCTGGAATATGAGTTCTAGAGTTTTCCACTGGCCAGAATATTTTGTGATCTTCATGTCATAGTATAGTGTGATGATATATCTACAAAGTTCTAAATTCTAGAGGATGTATATCTTGTCTTGGAATCAGAGTAGTCTATCTATATTTGACCACTCCATAGAGTGTACCATTTAGCTGAAAGATTGCTAAAGTTTGCAAGCTGCTTGGACTATGAACTCTTCTTGGTCTCTATTGCAGTTACCTTTGCAGATATTAGAGAGTACATTCTTTTCTGCCCCTTCTAGTTCAACACCTTCTAAGGCTTGAACAGCAAACATCTCCAGATAGAGGAGAGTGATATCTTCATTATTAGAAGTTCCTGTGCTGTGGTCCAGTCTCTAAGAGAGTATATCTAGCTTTCCCATAAAATGGCCTGGGTAATGGATGAGCATGAAGTTAAAATAGACCAAGTATAGGGACCAATAAGCCTAACAGCAGTTGAGTTTCTTAGCTATCATGAAGTACTTTAAGTTTCTGTGGTCTATCCATATCTCTACCAGGTATTTCACTCCTTCTAGAAAATATTTTTATTCCTTGAGTGCACGGATAATAGCCAATATCTCCTTGTCATAGATCTTGTAGTTTTGTTTGACCAGAGACAGAGATTTGCTATAAAATACAACTGGATGCCATTTCTTGGTTCCAGACAGCCATTGGGAGAGAACTGCTCTAGTAGTGAAGTCCAAACTATCAGCCTCAATGCAGAAAAGCTCTGAGTCTTGAAGTGATATGAGGACTAGAGCACTAGTGACTGTTATCTTGAGTGTCTCAAAGACTCTATGCTTTTTGTCATTCTAGGACCAGGGTATGTCAGACTTTGTAAGGTCAAAGAGAAGATGGGCTATTGTAGAGAAGTTATAGATGAATTAGTGGTAGAAGTTGGCAAACCCCAAGAATGCTTGCATGTCTATCCAATTTTCCAGAACAGACCATTCTCAGACTCCAGAGACCTTGACAGAGTCCATAGCTACTTTGTTCTCTAAGATTATCAGTCCTAAGTACTCGATCTGTGTTTTCTGGAATTTGCACTTTCCAGGGTAGAGAAATAGCTTGTGCTTGGCAAGGATTTCCAACACTCCAGACTGCTTGGATAAGCTCTTCAACCATTCTTATAAAGATAAGAATATTGTTCAAGTACACAACTATAATCTCTTCTATAATTAGATCTTGGAAGATATCATTTATTATAGTTTGAAAGATTGTATCATAAGTTACCTTGACTATAACAATGAGCTATAAATAGAATAGATATAGACTGGAGTTGAACCAGTAGCTGATAGACAGCTTGTAGTATAAATAAGGATAAATAGTGTACTTGTATATATAGTAGACTGTAATCAAGTGAGAACTCTATTGAGTTCTCTTCTAACCCTGAAGTATTACCTTGAGTTAACCCCTAACTTAAGGTTCTTGAGTCAGTTGCTGATAGAAGAACTCAATTCCATACTCCTAGTACTGTTTGCTTTGAACTTTGTCTAAACTTTACTTTCTTATTATCCTCAATTGGTGATTAGCTCAATTACTAATTCTCTTGGATAGCAGGCCTTAGCTGTAAAGGGGACTTGGTAGTCAGTTAGAGACTGCTGGTAGAGACTCAGTACCAAACCCAGATATTGTGTTCAAGACCTGACCTAGCAATTGGGTAGTGCTTAGTATATTACTTGTACACATTCACTTTATTAACCTTGTACTAGGGGTCCATTGTGATCCATATATACAGAGGAATAGCAGCATATCCCTAAGAAGCTGCTTAGAGTAGAGATCCTCTTCTTAGAGGTGATAGTGTAATCCTAGTACTAGGGTAGTAGTCAGTAAGGTAGTAGAAGTAGTTGGGTGAAGATCTTGTACCCCAATAGATGTAGTTGTAATTAGCAAGATTCCAAAAATTCTATTCTACTTCAAGGGGCACAATACCATGTCTTTTGAACAATATAACCAACTTATGAATAATATGCTCAATCAACAGCAGACCCTCACCAAACTAAGGGTAGAACTAGAAGGAAGAAAGAAAAGAAAGTGTTTCAGTTGTAAGAAGTTCAGACACCTGGCCTGTAACTGCAGGAACAGTATTGGAGAAAAAGAGAAGAAACTGATCCCCAAAAATAAGTTTGAAGTATTGGTGAGTTGAGTAATACAATATGGAGTAAGAGGTAAAATAGCAGGAAAGAGAAGGGAAAGAAGTAAAGTACTTCAGATGCTGGAGAGTTGGGCACTGCAAATAGGAGTATTCAAATATAGAAGTAGAAAGAAGGAGGTGAAGAAAGAAGAAGGTAATATATGTGACCAGGCCACAAAAAGCATAGCAAGAGAGGAGACTGGTACATTCCACATGGAAAAAGGTACAAAAGCATTGTGATGAGTAGAGTATGCCTCTAAAAGATGCTCTCCTACTTGATAGAGAATAGATTACAGAGAAAGTAGTAGCAACCTATATAGATTGTGGAGGATATAAGGGTAGAGGAGTGCAGTCCTATAAAAACCAAGGGCAGGGCTTTCTCCTTGAAAAACAAGTGAGAAATATATGGTGTAATCTTTGTCAGGAAGCAAGGAGGGGAGAAATGACAAGGGTATAGTGTATAGAATGTAGAAGGAGAGATGCTATAGAAGGAAGAGTATCAGAACAAGAAAGGAGGAAGATTTTATGTCTAGAGTATAAAACAGAAAACAAGAAGCCATGGTGGAACTGGAAAGTAGTGGCACACTCTGTAGAGAGAAAAGCACAGTAGAGTGGTATACAGGCAGAGACTCCAAAAAGTGTAGCAAAGACAGAGGATAGACAAAGGGACATCAGGAGAATGTTCAAAATATTAAGAGAAGTATGGCTGAACATTAGAGTAGAGAAAGTAGATATACATGAGAGAGTAATAGTAAAAGTGCTCCTAGATAGTGGTATAACAGAGATGTTTATGGACAAAAAATTAGCAGCAAAACATGGATTTAAACTACAAAAGCTAGATAGACCAGTGACAGTCAGGAATATGGATGGAATAAACAATAGTAGAGGGGCTATTACATACCAAGTGGAAATAAATGTGTACTACAAAAGCCATATGGAAAGGATGAGAATAGATATATGCAACTTGGGGAGAACAAATATTATACTGGATATGCTATAGTTGCAAGTACACAACCCTAAGATAAATTGGGAGACAGGAGAAGTCAAAATAACAAGATATCCACTAATTTGTAGAAGTAAGATAGTGGTAAAGGAAGAAATAGAGAAAAAGAAGAAGATTGGAAAGAGAATTAGAGTAGCAGACCAAATAGATGGAGAAGAGTGGAAATGGACAATAGAGGAAAAATTTAATAACAAAGTTATATTAGATAGAGAAAAAGTGAGAAAGATAGTGCCACAAAAGTTTCATAGATAGCTCAAAGTATTCAAGAAAGCAGAATCAGAGAGGATGCCAGTAAGGAAACCTTGGGATCATGCAATAAACCTAAGGGAAGATTTTATGCCAAGAAAAGAAAGAATGTACTTAATGTCAAAAGGAGAGAAAGAGGAGGTTAGAGAATCTATAGAGGAATAGTTGAGAAAGGGGTATATTTGACCCTCCAAGTCACCTCAGACTTCACCAGCCTTTTTTGTAGAGAAAAAGGATAGAAAGAAAAGAATAGTACAAGACTATAGATATCTTAATAAAGGAACAGTTATGAACAATTATCTCTTGCCTTTGATTTTAGACTTGATTGATACTATAGGCACAAAAAAGGTGTTTACAAAGATGGATTTACAATGGGAGTACAACAATATACAGATAAAAGAGAGAGATAAGTGGAAGACTGCATTTGTAGTAACTTAGTTCGAGATGACTTAATCACTCTCCTGGTCTGAGTTGACAAAGAGAACTCAATAGAGTTCCTGTTTGCTTTCTGTACACTACTTATACACATTCTGTATTTACCCTTATTTACAAAGTCCCATGTATCTCTTTTGAGTCATCTTTTCTCGTGTCCATTGATTTCTTAGTTGTTTGGCCAAGTCATAATACCACCTCTCTCTCAAGGTTCCTCGTCCTGAGGATTTTCTTTATAGTTTGTAGTAAGGGTCAGCCATATTTTCTACTTCATTGTCGTCTTCCTCTGTTCACTCTCTTATTCCCAAATTTTCCTGTTCAATTTTTTCCTCTTCTTCCTTTATTGTTTCCATTGTTCTTTGCCCCTTTCTCCTTTCCCCTTTCCATCGTCTCCAGTTCCTTTCCAACCTTCCCCAGTACTCTTTGTCGTACCTTTTATCTGACCACCCAAATAACTTCCTTGCTGTAAATCGTCCTGGCAATTCTTCCCTTCTGAACGTTCTCTCTTCTCTTTCTTGTCTTCTAATGTCCTCCATATCTCTTTTGTACTCTTTTTCATATTCCTCTATCACTTCCTTAGCGTTTTCTAAGTTCTCTTCTCCTTCCCAGGTATCTGATTCAGCCGTGAACCCCTTCCATCACACCAGATACTTATCTTTTCCTCTAATTCATTGCTTATTCAATATCCTCTCCACTTTCCATTCCTCTTCTTCCTTGATTACTACTGGAGCTGGTTGCTCCTTTCTCTGCCCCTCTACCTGCCCTATGTATCTTCGTATTCTACTAACATTAACTACCAAGTATATTTTTACTGTACTAGGTAGTTCTAATTCTACTACATTTGATGATACAATCTTCTTTATCCTATAAGGGCCTACAAACCTCTCTGTCAGCTTTTCCATCCTCCTCCCAACCATCTGATATTTCAGGTCCTTAGTGCTTAGTATTACTAAGTCTCCTACTTTATACTCATCAACCTCTGCTCTCTTTCTATCTGCATACTTCTTCATTTCCTCTTGTGCTTTTCCCAGCGCTGCCTTTGCTTCCTCCTGGATCTCTTTCATCTTTGTCACAAATTTCTCTGCCCCTTTGTATTTCCCCTTCTTCCTTCCTTCGAACCCCATCCTAGGGTCTTGCCTGTAATTTACTTTAAAAGGCGTTGTTTGAGTACTCGAGTGCACTTTATTGTTATATGCAAATTCTGCTGTTTCCAACTATTCGGGCCATTGTTCTTGCCTATGATCAATAAATATTCTCAAGTATTGCTCTAACTCCTGGTTCACCCTTTCTGTTTGCCTGTCAGTCTATAGGTGGAATGCCATCAACAATTTACTTGCAATTCCCAACATCCTATTCAATTCTCTCATCAACCCTGCCATAAATTGGGGTCCTCTATCCAAAATAATGCTTTCCGGTAACCCATGCAGTTTCCACACATTATCTCTAAACAACCTTGCTAACCCTTCTGCTGATGTCTTCTCTGTAGTTGGTATAAAGTGGACCATCTTAGTTAGCTGATCCACTACTACTAGAATACTACCGTATCCTTGCGCTAAAGGCAACTTAGTGATAAAGTCTGCTGATATATGTGTCCACGGTTTTTCTGGGATTGAGTTTGGTATCAGCTTCCCTGCCAGTTGTTCTGTGCAGTTTTTGTTGCACTGGCAAGCATCACACCCCTCTACATATCACTTCACCTCTTTAGTAACCCCTGGCCATCAAAAGTTTCAAGTGACCAACTCTACTATCTTCCACTGTCCCCTATGTCCCCCTACTGGCGTGTTATGATGTAGCCAGATAATTTCTGCCCTTAATTTATTATTCTTTGGCACATACACTTTTCCCTCCTTATACATAATACCATCTGTCTCTCTCCATTCTTCATCCCTTAACATTTTTACCCCCACTTGCTTCATTTCTTCCACCACTTTTACCACTTCATCATCTTTTACTTTTGACCTTTTAACTTCCTCTAATAGATCTACTCTGTCTACTATTATCTCTACTTTCTCTGTCCTTCTATTCTCCAGCCATTCTTTCTTTACCAACGTCTCATCCTCGTTGTCTCTCTCCACTCCCACTTCCCAGTCTGGTCTTCTACTTAGACTATCCGCCTTCCCTATCTTACTTCCTGAAACATGCTTCAGCACAAAATTAAATCTCGACAGGTATAGAGCCCATTTTGCTTGTCTTCTATTTAACTTTTGTGCTTTCATAAAGTACTTGAGATTCTTATGATCAGTCCAAATCTCAAATTTAATTGCTGCTCCTTCTAGGAAATGCCTCCATGCTTCTAGACATCTAATGACTGCTAACATCTCCTTGTCATGTATCTTGTAATTTCTTTCTGTATCACTGAGAGACTTGGAGATGAAAGCAACTGGCCTCCACATTTTATCTGAGCACTTCATTAATAGTACTCCTTCAGTAGCATAGTTTGATGCGTCGGCTTCTACTCTGAATTCCTTATCTAAATCTGGTGCCGCTAATACTGGTTTCATTGTGAACACCTTTTTGAGTTTATTAAATGCCTTCTGCTGTTCCACTCCTCACTGCCACTTTACATCCTTCCTCATCAGCATATTTATAGGTCTTGCTACTCAGGCAAAATCTTTGATAAACCTCCTATAATAATTTGCGAGGCCCAAGAATTTCCTGATGTCTTTCACATTTTTTGGCTCTGGCCAACTGAGTACTCCATCCACTTTTCCTTCTTCCATTTCTATCCTGTTAGGCCCTATTACTACTCCTAGGAACCCTATTTTTCTCACTTTCCATATACATTTTTCTGGCTTGACATACAAGTCATTTTCTTTTAGTCTCCTCAGTATTTCTTCTATCACTTCATCGTGTCCTTCCTCTGTTTCTGTTCCTACTAGTACGTCATCTACAAATGCTGCAACTTTTCCTTCATTAATTAAGTCCCTCAGAATTTCATTTATCATTGCCTGGAATGTGGCTGGCAAGTTTGTCATCCCAAAGAACATAACTGTTGGCTCAAAGGACTCTATGTGCATTGTAAACACTCCCTTCCACTCATCTCCTTCTTTTATTCTTACGTTATTGAACCCCCACCTCAGATCCATTTTAGTGAACACCTTCTTGCTACCCATATTGTCGATTAGCTCTGTAATTAGTGGTAGCGGGTAGTTATTTTTCACTGTCTGGTCGTTTAGATTGTAGTAGTCCATTACCATCCACTTACTTCCATCCTTTTTGCCCACAAAGAAGACTGGTGATGTTTGAGGGGATTTTGATGGTCTAATATACCCCTTTCTCAGTTGATCTTCCACAAAGTTCTGGACTTCTTCTCTCTTATTTTTGAATAGAGGGTAGATTCTTCCCTTTTGTGGTTTGAACATCTCTTTGAGATTGATAGCATGATCCCAAACTTTTCTGGTTGGCATTCTTTCTGGCTCTACCTTCCCGAACACTTTCCTCCACTTTAGAAATTTCCTTGGGACCAACTCTTCAATTTTCCTGTGGTTCTTTTTAATTTCCTCTTCTCTTCCCCAATCTTCCTTGTCATCAATTGCCCATCTGACAATTTTCTCTTCCTCTAGGGTTGCTACCCTTTTTACTCTCTTGACTTCCCTTGGCCTTTTACCACATAGAGGTGGGCATCTCGTCATTTTTACTTCTCCAGTTTCCCAATTGATTTCTGGGTTGTGTACCTGTAACCACAGCATTCCCAGTATCACTTCTGTCTTTCCTAGGTCGCATATATCCATCCTCATTCTCTCTATGTGCCCTCTGTAATACACATTTACTTCCACCTGATGGGTAATAGCTCCTGCACTGTTGTTTGTCCCATCGACATTTCTAACCATTATTGGCCTTTCTAGTTTCTGCAGTCTAAATCCATATTTTGCTGCTGTCCTCTTGTCCATGAACATTCCCATTGCACCACTATCCAAGAGCACTTTTACCGTTACGCCTTCATGTGTGTCTACTTTCTCTACCCCAATATTCAGCCACACTTCTTTCAGTATTTTGAAGATTTGTCTGACCTCCCTTTGCCTATCCTCCTCTTTTGCTGCACCTTCCAAGGCTCTTGCCTGTGCGCCGCTCTACTGTGCCTTTCCCTTTTCAAGGCGTGCCACTTCTGTCTTTCTCCTTTTCTGACATCCATACCACTTCTGCCTTTCTGAAATCACCCCCTGTCCTCTATTCTCCTCCACATGGCATCCTTTCTGTCCACACACTTCACACTCCACATATGATACTACCACCTCCTTTGTATACCACCCCAGTTCCAGCAGGCATGCCTCATCTGGAATGCCCTCTCTACAGTGCTCCTGTGCTTTTTGTCGTAGGACATGCGCCGGACTCCTCCTCCACTCTCCTTGCTGCACCTTTTGTGGTGTGGCTACATGCACCGCTTCTTCTACTGCTCATGACTTCTTTTCTCCTTTTCAAATAGGACACTTCCTGCACTTGTGTCCCTTCTCTCTGCACTTAAAACACTCTACCTCCACTGTCTCCTGCTTCCTTATCATTGTCTCCTTGACACCACACTGCATCACCCTACTCGACAACACTTCGAATTTATTTTGGGGAATAACTCCCCTCTCCTCCTTTTCTCCCTTTTTCCTGCAATTTTGGGCCAGGTGCCCGAACCCTTTGCAACTCCAACATTCTCATTCTCCCTTCCCTTCTAACTTTGCCCTTAACAAAGCAAGGGCACGCTTTTGTTTGAGCAAGTTGCTCATTAGTAAATTGTATTGTTGCAAAGACATAGTGTTATATCTCTGCAAAGATACAGAGGTAATGTTGGTTCTTGCTAGTTACAACTATGTCTGCTGGAGCACAAGATCTTCACCCAGCCAGAGTCCTACTGCCCTACTAGCTACTGTCCTAATACTAGGGTTAGACTATCACCCAACAGATGGGATCCCTAACCTAAACGCCTTCTTAAGGATGTGGCATTAATCTCCTGCATAGACAGATGACAATGCACCTGTAGCACGAAGTTTATAGTATAAAAGGAGTACAGGTAACTATCCAGCCCACTCGATTGTAAGGTCAGGTCTTAGTAGTAATACCCAAGCTTGGTACCACACCTCCACCTGCAGTCCCTAACTGACTACAAAGTCCCCTTTACAGCTAGGGCCTGCTATCCAAGAAGCTTGAGAGTGCTGTGCCCCCTAGCGAGGAAGAGTGTGGAATGAGTATGATAGGGAAATCACTCATGGGGCTGGTATGAAGCCAACTGCACCCTTGAATGATTTTGAGCAGGGTTCGAGGTGAACAGTGCTTGGATGTGGTTATCGAGTTCTAGTGTAGTGGCTTAGTTCAAGATAACTTAATCACCCTCCTGGTCTGAGTTGACAAGGAGAACTCGATAGAGTTCCCATTTGCTTTCTGTACACTACTTATACACATTCTGTATTTACCCTTATTTACAAAGTCCTACGTATCTCTTTTGAGTCATCTTTTCTTGTATCCATTGATTTCTTAGTTGTTTGGCCAAGTCATGACAGCATTCACAATACATCTTAGGGTATATAAACCCACTGTGATGTTTTTTGGTCTCACAAACTCACCAGTAACATTTCAGGCAATAATGAATAATATATTAAGAGATCTAATAGACACAGGAGATGTAGTGGTATTTATGGATGATATGTTGGTAGAGACAGAGGATAAAAAGAAGCATGATGATATAGTAGAGAAAATTTTAAGGAGAATAAAAGCAAATAATCTATATCTAAAACCAGAGAAATGTGTGTGGAAAGTTAAAGAGATTGACTTCCTAGAACTAGTGATAAGGGTAAATGGGATAAAGATGTAGGAAGAAAAGGTGTCAGGAGTTCTAGAATGGCCAAGGTCTAAGATGGTTAAAAATATACAAAAGTTCTTAGGATTAGCAAATTACTATAGGCAATTTATGAAAGATTTTTCCAGAATAGCTAAACCACTACATAGATTGGTCAGGAAGAATGAGAAGTGGAACTGGGAAGGAAAACAGGAAAAGGTGTTTGAGGAGTTGAAACAGGTGTTCATAACACAACCAGTGTTAGTGGTACTAGATCTAGACAAGGAGATGAGAGTAGAAGCAGATGCATTAGAGTATGCAACAGGAGGAGTATTGTCAATGAGATGTGAAGATAACAAGTAGAGGCTAGTAGCCTTTATTTCAAAGTCATTAAACAAAGCTGAAAGAAATTATGAAATTCACAACTAAAAGATACTGGCAATTATTAGATGCTTAGAAGAGTAGAGACACTTGCTAGAAGGAGCACAAAACAAATTTGAGATTTGGAGCAATCACAAAAATCTAGAATATTTTATGAGTAGTTAGAAACTGAACTATAGACAAGTGAAATGGGCCTTATATCTATCTAGATTCAACTTTACTCTTAAACATGTACTAAGTAGTAGCCTAGGAAGAGCTGATAGCCTCAGTAGGCATCCAGACTGGTAGATTGGAGTGGAAAGAGATAATGAGGATAGAGTGTTAGTAAAAAGGGAGTAGCTAGAAGTCAGAGCAATACAAGTGGCAGAAATTGTAATAGAGAAAGTAGATTTACTGGAGAAGATTAAGAAGTCAGATACAAAAGATGATGAAGTGATAAAAGCAGTAGAAGAAATGAAGTAAGCAGGAGTAAAGATGTTGAGAGACAAGGAGTGGCAAGAGAAAGATAGGCTAATGTTAAGAGATAAAAAGATATATATCTCTAGGGATGAAAAACTAAAAGTAGAAGTAATCTGGCTATATCACAATACACTAGTAGAAGGACATGAAGAACAATAGAAGATAACAGAGCTGGTTACTAGAAACTTCTGGTGGTCAGGGGTGACAAAGAAAGTTAAGAAGTATATAGAATGATACAATATCTACCAAAGAAACAAGAATTATATAGAAACACCAGCAGGAAAGCTAATGCCAAATACAGTACTAGAGAAACCCTAGGCCCATATCATAGCAGACTTTATTACAAAGTTACTATTAGCATAGAGATACAATAGTATATTAGTAGTATGCAATAGGTTGACAAAGATAGTACACTTTGTATCTACTACAAAAAAGACTTTGGCAGAGGGAGTGACAAGATTGTTCTAGAATAATATCTGGAAGCTATATGGCCTACCAGAAAGTATTATTATAGATAGAGGAGTGCAGTTTGCAGCAGGAATAATAAAGGAAATGAACAATATATTAGAGATCAACACAAAATTGTCCATAGCCTACTATCTACAAACAGATAGACAGACAGAAAGGATGAATTAGGACTTAGAACAATACCTGAGGATGTTCATTGATCACAGACAAGAGCAATAGTCTGACTGGCTAGTGACAGTAGAGTTTGCATATAATAACAAAGTGCAGACAAGTATAAAAGTATCACTATTCAAAGCAAATAATAGACAGGATCTATGTATGGCATTTGAAATGAGGAAAAAGGGGAAGTTTAAAAAGGTAGAGGAGCTTGTGACAAGAATAAAGAAAGTATATGAGGAAGCAAGAGCAGTATTAAGAAAAAGTTAGGAAGAAATAAGAAAATATGCAGATAAGAAAAGGAGCAAACCAGAGGAGTACAAAGTGGGAGATTGGGTATTACTGAGTATAAAAGATCTCAAGTATCAGATGCAGAGGAGACAATCGGAAAAACTGATAGAATGATTTGTAGGACCTTATAAAGTCAAAAGAATAATTTTGACAAACACAGTTGAACTAGAGTTACCAAGTAGTATTAAAATACACCTAGTAATAAATATTAGTAGAGTACAGAAGTATAGAGATTAAGTAGAAGGTCAGAAAAAGGAACAACCTTTACTAGTAATAATTAAAGAAGAAGAGGAATATGAGATAGAAAAAATATTGAATAAGAGAAAGTTTAGAGGAAAAGATAGATATCTGGTACAATAGAGGGGTTATATGGTAGAAGAAGACACTTGGGAACCAAGGGAAAATCTAGAGAATGTACAAGAATTAGTAGATAGGTTTGAGGAAGAATATGGAAAAGAGACCAGAAGAATAAAGAAGAGAAACTTGAAAGAAGATTATAAAAGAGAATTACCAGAGAGATATATAAGAAAAACAAAAAAGAAGATGAGCAAAAACACAAGAAGAGTGGGATAGAGGAATGGAACAAAGAAGATGAGACAGATAATTTATAAGACCCATATAATGAGCTATAAAGTCCTTGGAACAAGAACCCTTAAAAAGAGGATACTGTCATAAGTCACCTTGACTATGACAATGAGCTATAAATAGAATAGATATGAGCTGGAGTTAAACCAGTAGCTGATGGACAGCTTGTAGTTTAAACAAGAACAAATACTGTACTTGTATATATAATAGACTGTAATTAAGCAAAAACCCTATTGAGTTCTCTTTTAACCCTAAAGTATTACTTTGAGTTAACCCCTAACTTAAGGTTCTTGAGTCAGTTGCTGATAGGTCACCAGACTGTTAGTCATTCCAAAGAACATTACCAAAGGTTTGAAGAGCCCTTGGTTCATCCAGAAGGCAATCTTCTATTCATCTCCAGACTTAATGTATATGTTGTTGAAACTCTAGTAGATGTCTAGCTTGGTGAAGTACTTAGCTCTACAGAGCTGGAAGACAAGCTCAGAAATGAATAGGAGTGGATACTGATTCTTGACCATCATGGTATTCAAAGCGCTAATGGAAATAAATAAGAATACAAAGATAAGATCATAGATGAGAAAGACAAAATCTCCAAACTGTTTCACAGTTGTATGTAGACAAGTAGGCACAGGGGAGATAAATCAAAAGAGAGAGAGCTCACAAAGAATAATGAATAGTTAAAAACAGAGTGGAAACTAGAGAAATATAGTGTTTTTGGTATCCTCTTGAACAAGCTCCAGTTGATTATGGATCTCGAAGATATGCATTCATTTTACACTGTGACACTACTCTTCTCAAACTAGTCTAGCAGCCTAGCTTGCCATCAATACAGCAGTACTGTCTAGAACTCCTATATTCTCATATAGGCTCTACTTCAACTGATTGTACAGTTGGAAATCTACTCTAAAAATATATAGTGAGTGGTTAAACTTCTAGTTGAGCAAATGCCCAAGTCCTTCTTAAAGTAAGATGTCATCCTGAGGGATATTTTGTATAGACTTTTTATAAAGGAAACAAACAGGAAAACTCAGTCACTCAAAAATAACAGTGGAGCTCTAGAGCAACAGAAGGAGGGAGATAATAGGGGTAAGTTGTTATTAGGCCCCTCTGTGCTTCTAGAGTATATATTAGGATTACAAGTAATAGAATCAACAATTAAGAAACAAAAGAAACATTCCAATGACCTATTATAGTAGGAAGTAGAATGATAAAGCAGGGTTTCTTCCTGATCACACAGCTAGTGCTCTTTATCCTTCCTAATCTTTCTATCTGGTCTTCTCTTATGTCTATCTATTAAACCTGGCCTTTGAATATGGCTCAAGGAGCCTCAAGGTCAGTGTGAGTGACTTGCTCTCAAAGTCAGTGTCTTTATTGATCTCCCCAATTTCTACTTCCTTGATCCTTCTATCCTATTCTCCTATACTCCTGACCTTTTTTTCCAGTTTTGGATATCTCTTTCTTTCTAGATACTCTAACAGTGTTGCCCTTGAGAGGGTTGTTCCACTATTTCTAATTATAGTAAACATCAAAAATGATCACCAAGGTCTAATGGTAACACTAAAGCCTAATCCATCAAATAAGACAGCTACCAAACTATGATATTATTCTACCAGAAGAGACTAGTCTCTTCAAGGTCTGAACAGTCCTTAAGAATACTTCTAGAGGGGATTTTTGGGTTGTATCTAGTACAGAATAGCTGGACAGGTCCTATAAGACTAGTATAGTGGTAGTCATAGCCACTATTCTGCTACTTAGGTGATATACATGAGTCCAAGACTGGAGATCTAGTGGTATATAATTAGAGAGTCACTTTTGCTACTTGAGCTGAATTATAGTATAGATTTGTGACCAATATCACTTAAATTGCCTAAAAAGGCTGCCTGGCATGATAGTGTAATAATTCTGCACCAGCTAGAGGGAGCCATTTTTCTTTTTGATAAAGAAGACCAGAGCAGCTATAGGTGACTTAGAAGGGTAGATGCAACCAGTATACAAGTTCTTTTCTAGGAATATGTCTAGTTTAGTTTTCTCCACTGGGGATAGAGGATATATCTTTAATAACTTGGGATCAGACCCCAGGATCAACTTGATGGTATGGTCCCAATAGTAGTGTTCTGGAAGGACATCAAAACTGTTCTTAGTAAAAACAAACTCAAACCCTTGAGTATACTCCAGTAAGTAGATAGTGGGGTTTTGGGTTTCTGCACTATGTCAGGTACCTTCTACCAGGTGCTGAGAATTAGTGACCATAGCTCTAAGGTCAGTGGCTATAGGCTCAAAGAGTATCTATGTCATGAACAAGCAGTCTCCAAGTTCCCAGTCTCTACTATTAGTACTAGAGAGAGGAAGGTTGTCTACATTGTCTTCTAGGAACAATGGAAAGGGTCCATTTCTGCACAAATTGATAGCACAGAGCTTTGCTTTCTTCTACTATATCTGCTTTTTATATAGGGTGTGACTGTCTTCACAGTATTAAGGGCAATATGTCATTTTGACCTTACCAGCCTCCTAATTGATCTTTAGATTGTAGTCCTTTAGCCAGTTGTATTCTAGGATCAAATCCTGCTTTCTGAGGTCTGAGACAGCAAGTAGCATTCTTTTCAAGTGAGTACCATACCACAGGAGGATGTCTACCACTTTAGAGATTTTACCAGCTTCATTTAGAGAGCTGTCTATATTGAAGACAGGAATAGAGTGCAAGATCGTCTGGGTGTTCAGTCTCTTAGAGTGGATGAGGCTTTGGTCTATGAAACTTCCTATGGCTCTATTATCTAGAAGAGTTTCCATGGAGTGGAGCTTGCTTATATCCATGGTACTTAGTTCTACAGTGAGCTGTAGTATTACAAATAGCCACTTACTGATTTGTAAGTTGATGATTTAATAATCAAAAGGCTCAAAAAAGCAAAGTTTAGACAGTAGCAAAAGATGTTGTTAAGTCTGAGGTTTATCTTCAGACATATGGTCCTTAAATATATGATTGTAGTGGTCTATGTACCAGGATAGCCTACTATATGATCACTACCTATTGTTCTATATATAGGAGTGCTATTGTTCTTGAAATAAAGATAACCTAACTGTTTTAGAGCAGTTCTTTGTTCTATTCAAGGACAGATAATAATCTATGGATAAAGATCAGTGTCATGTACAAATATTGAGGACCTTGTATCTCCATGGGATCTTATTGCCTTGGATTCTATTTATACCCAAAAGAAGTGCATTGAAGAGAGCTTTATGCTGGTCATTCAAGCAAACAATTATGTTAAGCGGCTCCTAAGATATCAGTGGTTTAGTATTTGATGACTTGGTAATTACCAACTGATCTGCTGATAACTCAATGAATACTGATTGCCTTGAGATGTTTTTGATACCATTTGAAAGGTCTTCTTAAGGGCTTTTGATGGCCATTTATATCATTGACATCAGTTGAGTATTCCTGGAGTTATGGTCCAGATGAAGTTTGTGATACATAAAGAGATTCCTTGTGCATCTAATATACTAGTAGAGAGTTGGATAGACAGTCTTCTTTCCTACTTTGGTCTCCAAGAGAAAGGATTGCACTTAGGAGCAGAGGGAGGGAATATATCTATGGGTTCACCATCATCTGTATTAGTCTCTATCTTGAGTATAGTAAACCTATTTGCTGGTGATCAGGGTACACTTGTCACCAGTCATCCTCCACAAAATCCTTATCCTCTCCGACTTCTCTGAGCTTTGCTTCTTGTACATTGTGCAATACCAGGAGATCTTCTATGAGCTTTTCTTATTTGGAGAAGAGCTGTCTTACATCAAGGCAATAGGGATAGTCCTTGACCAGATAATTGGCATCTCCACAATAGTAGCAACCTCATGGAGATAAGGGCTTTGGCCTTCTGACAGTATCTATATCCATAGGGATATCTATAGATAGCAGAGAGGGCAGTAGTTTTAGAATTGGAGGAGGAGTAGTGACTGGGGAAATCTAAACCATTGAGAGGAAAAGAAGCTGTGATGGAGGAGTTTTAGCTGGAGTGAAGGATGTAGTATGCTAAGTAGACTGGAAAGCCTTGGTTACAAGATACACTTGGTCCATTCTCCAGATAGCTCAATACCAAGCTTCTAGGTCTGTGTTCAAGGGGTATTTATAAGGTATGGTCGCAATTTGATTTTGGATGCCAATCCTCAGTCCTTGATAGAACTTGGCTATAAGAGTCCAAGGGTTGGTATATCCTATATCAGAGACCAATGACTAGAAGCTGACAAAATAGTCCTCCACCATCTAAGTTCCCTAGTAGTAAGAAATACTCTCCAGAGTGTTCACCATGTCTGCTTTTACATTTACCAGAAAGAGCTGTATCTTGAACTGGGCTTCAAAATCAGCCCAGATCTGAATAGAAAAGAATCTGGTATCTACTTTCTAGCAGAAGAGGTTTTTAGACCACTTTGCTATGTGACCACTTTTAAAGAAGGTAAAAGCCTATAGGGTCTTTTTCTCTTTATAGCTAAACTGCTCTAGGGCCAGGCATATATAGAGGGTGCAAAAGTTCAGAAATGCCTATCTGATGCTACAATCTCTATTGAAATCTAAAGAGAAGAAGAGCTTGGGATGAGCACAAATATGAGAGGTTACTGGAGGAGGGGTTACCAATACAGAAGGTAATAGAGGGGAATTTGTCACTGGAACTGGATGTTGAGAGAGGATATTTGATACCAGTTATGTCAGTTGTTGGAGCTGGACTATTAGAGCAGAGAGAGCATTGTTAATGTTAGTCTTTGAGTTATTCTGTCTTTTGGTGACTTCATATAAATGATGCTGCAGATAGGCCAGGGTATCAGCTATGTTCTAGGAAGTGCTTGTGTGCAACATCTGCATAGAGCAGAGGCATAGAGTGTTAGATATAGGCAGTAGAGAGTGACTGGATAGAGGTTGTTTACTATGTTCTTACAAGATTCTGTTTAGGAGATTCTATTCTACTGTAAGGGTAACCAGAGTGAAGCTTCTAGGAGAATCCTCAGTTTATAATTATACTCTGGAGTATGTTACAACTCATCTTCCAGGAAAATCCTTAGAGAATAGAATGAGGCTCCTAGAAGAGTACTCTATACTATATATACAAGTTCCTTTAGCTATGGAATGTTCTAAGGGTTAGGGTCTAGAATACAAGAAAAGGCAACTAATTAAATGTTAGGTAATTATCATTTAATTAGTTTAGGATTACTCTAGTAGGCTACCACTAGTATATTAGGAGTACGATTTAGTGTAGTTCTCTTATACTGTCTAGATTTTGAACTTTACTTTTGCCTCTTCCAAGTAGTACCTCCATAACTCTAAGCACCAAATTACTGCTAGCATCTCTTTGTTATGGATTTTATAGTTCTGCTTAGTCACATTCAATGACTTAGAGATGAAGGCAACCAGCCTTCACTTCTCATCCCTACATTTTACCAATAGTACTCTTTTTATTGCATAGTCTGAGGCATCTGCCTCTACTCTTATCTCCTTATCTAAATCTAGGATGACTAAGACTAGCTCTATTGTAAACACTTCTTTTAGTTTTCTGAATACTTTTCTCTGCTCTTTCCTCTACCTCTACTTTTCCTTCTTTCTGACTAGTAGGTGCAAAGGGGCTGTAATTCTAGCAAAGTCATTAATAAATTACCTATAATAGTTCATGAGCTCTAGAAACTTTTGTACTTTCTTTACATTTCTTGGTACTGGCTAGCTTAGAACTCCATTCACTTTTTCCTTCTGCATTTCTACTCCTCAAGGTCCAATTACCATGCCTAGGAATTCTATCTTCTTTACTTTTCACTAATACTTTTCTGGTTTAACAAACAGATTATTCTTCTCTAGTTTTCTTAATATCTCCTCTACCAGTTCATTATATCCCTTCTCAGTATCTGTGGCAACTATTATGTTATTAATGAATATTGTCATATTTCCCTGATTGATCATATCTTGGAACAGGTCATTCATTATAGTTTAGAAGATAGCTAGAGAATTTGTTAGTCTAAAATACATGACTATTGGTTTATATGCTCTAATATGTATTGTGAATGCCATCTTTTACTTATCACCTTCCTTGATTCTCACATTGTTGTATCCCCATCTAAGATCAAGTTTCATAAACACTTTCATCTTCTTTACTTCATCCAGAATATCTGCAATTAGGAATAAGGGGTATTCATTCTTTACCATCCACTAATTTATATAGTGATAGTCTTGTACCATTCTCCTTTTACTATCCTTTTTTGCTACAAAATGAACTGGTGAGATTTGTAGTGATTTTAATAGCCAAATATACCCTTTTTGTAACTGATCTTCCATGAATGCTTGTATCTCCTCTCTTTTCTCCCTTGATAATAAATATATCTTTCTCTTCTTTGGTACAAATTCCTTCTTTAGTTTTATCACATAGTTCTATGGTTTTCTGGCAGGTATTCTTTTTAACTCCTCTTTCCCAAATACTTTTTTCTGCTTCTAGAATCTTTTGGGCATTAATTTCTTCACTGTTTTTTCTTTTCTATCTTTCTTATCTGTCTCCTTCTTTGTGTTTTCTGCTTTCTTTTTTTACATATAGATAGACAATATATCAGTTTTACCTCCTCTTTCTTTCAGTCAATCTCTGGGTTATAGGCAGCTAACCAAGGAATATCCAGTATTACTTCTGTCTTTCCTAAATTGCATATATCTATTTATGCTCTTTTAATATGTCCTTTGAAGAACTCTACCTAGTGAGTGATTGCTCCTCCCACATTTACTGTCCTATCTATGAGGGTGACTGGAGTAGAGCTTCTAGAAGAATCCTCAGTCTATAAATACACTCCAGAGTATATTACAACTCACCTCCCAGAAGAATCCTCAGAGAATAGGATGAGGCTCCTAGAAGGGTACTCTACACTGTGTATACAAGTTCCTCTAGTTATGGAACACCCTAAGGGTCAGTCTTATGACTTGGCAAAACAACTAAGTCATTATTTATATTTCTTTTCTTTTTTTTTTCTTTTTCTTCTTATTTGGATTTACTATACAAGAAGGAAGTACAGGAAAGTGTCACATGACAAATGTCACATATCATTATGGTCACATGTCAGAATGTCATAGCATCACATCACATGATGAGTGTAAAAAAGTACTATACAGACTGTGTAGTAGTTATATAAGTAGTATACAGAATTTAATAGGAACTCCATTGAGTTCTCTTTGTCAACTCAGACTTGGAGTGTGATTAAGTCATCTCAGGCTAAGTCACTACAGTCAGGGTCAGGAGTGCAGGGGTAGGCAACTAATTAAATGTTATATAATTATTATTTAATTAGTGCAGAGTCACTCTAGTGGACTACTACTAGTGCATCAGGAGTATGACTTAATGTAGTCCTCTTACACTATTTACATTTCTCATTAATAAGAAGTTCTTTAGTTTCTCCAGTTTAAACCCTTTTTCTTTTGCAAATTTTATATCTATAAACAGGCCCATTGCTCCATTATCTAACAGTATCTTCACTGCAATGCCCTTATGATTTTCCAGCTTTTCTAACCCCATCTTCATCTATACTTCTCTTAGTAGTTGTAGTGTATACTGCATATCTTTCACTCCCTTAGTGTTGCTTAGACACAAAAATTTATTTTCTAGTTTTTCTGGGTACAATATACTGTACAAATTATTGGAGGTCAGTTGGAAGCTCACTGTCCTTCATTTTCTTTTGCTAACTCTTGTAGCATCTTTGCTACCCTCTCTTCTCTTTCCTTTCTCTACCAACAATTTTTGGCCATATGGCCCTATTTTCCACAAACAAAATATATTTTATCTCCTTTTCTTTCTCTATCAATATCTATTGTATTAGGGTATCTTCCTAGCCCCTGTTCCCTCTGTCCCCCCTGGTTGTTCTATGCTCTTCCTCTAAAGTTCTAACCTCCTGTTCTCTATGTAATTTGATCTCCTCTTCCTCTATACAACCCCCTACCAAATTCTTCCCTTTGCTGTATATTTTCCAATAAGCATGCTATATTCTTTCCTAGCATTCTTTCTTCTGCTCTACTTTGCCTCTAATTTCTATCCAACCTCACCACTCTTTCCTGCCACTCCTCTATCATACAAGGGAGGCTCTTTGCTTCTGCTAACTTTCTTCTAATTTTCCCATTTAACTCCCTTTTGAATTCCTCTATGAGGGATTGCTCTTTATATCCACTTCCTCTCATGATTTTCTTAAACTCTTGGATATATTTGTTATACATTCTTCTTCCTTGTTCTATTATCCTCAACTGTTCCACTTTTCTTTTTTCCTCTGCTATTTCCCCAAACTTGTTCCTCATTTTCTTAACTAACTTCTCTACTGTTTTATCTCTGAACTTCTCTACTGTTTCTATCTCTGATTCTCCCTTTGACAACTCATCCAACAGATTATCCTTCTATGTCTCTATTACCCCTTCTTGCATATAAGACAGTACCCAGACCATCTTTGTTGATTCTGACTCTCCTGTCATCTTCATGCTCAAATACAATTGAGCTAGGTTAATGAATACACTCACTTCCTTTATTTTTCCACTAAACAAGAAAGGTTTTGCTACCTTCACTCTAGCTCCTCTATTTTGTTATAGTAGAGTAGCCACCTACTGCTATAGGCCAGCAATCAGGGTAAGAAGTTGCTCTTTCTAAGTGGAGAGAGGGAGTTGTGGTATAGGAGTAGTAGGTTGCTCTGTAGATTGTTGTTGTTGTTGTTATTGTTGTTGTTGTTGAGATATATATGATGGTAGTGGTAATGGCAATAGTGATGGTGATTTCTTATATAAGAAAAAGTAGTCTTCTTTGTCTGAACTTATAACTAGTTACTGACTAAAAGGGTAAAACAATATTATCTCTAAGAAGGGAATCTCTAAGCTAAACAGGCCTTTAAGAGGTTACTATTGTTCCCCTGCATAGACTGATCACAATGGACTAGTAGCATAGAGCTAATAGTAAAAGACTAAATATGAGTCTATTCTATTATAAGTTATTTCCAAAGAGGAAAAATATCTCCTATGCATTTGTTAACTTGATAGAAAACCTCCAGAAATACAACAAAGAAAAGCTATAAATAGTATAGGATAATGTTATGTACAACTATATAGTTATTAAGTAAGGGTCTTGTAATTGTAAAAAGTAGGCACATAGACCATGAGACATTTGTATAAGTAGCAGTAGAAATCTATCAAGGAACTCTATTGAGTTTTTTTCTCTCAATTGTTACTGGTTGGGGTCAGAACTTCACTTCTAAGTCCATACCTTAATACTATGTAACAGTAGGCAGTGTTATCTGTCAGCTTGCTACACTCCCTTCCTACAATAGTCTACAAGATTACAATTAGCTTGCTTTGCTCACTGTCTGTTTTGCATTAATTTTTGTTAATTTCTACTGAATTTTTCTGAGTTTATTGAGAATCCAGAGTGAAAAAGTATACTAAAAAGGTTTGGAAACAGGTGCTATTTAGTTTAATTTTTTTCTGAATTTTTGTAATTTTTAATGAATTTATTTGAATTTTTGAGTGAAAAGTATATGTATACTGAGAAATACTTGTAAAGTATTGGCTAAGCATTGGCTAAGCAGCTATTATTCCATATGAGGTTTTTATCTGGGCCTCCAGCCCAACTTGAACCCTCTACTAATTCTGAGTAAAGTTGACATTGTATTGTCTATCAGGTTGCTGTGCTCCCTTCCTCCAATAGTCTGTGTAATAGTGTATAATGTTGTCTGTCAGGTTACTGTACTCCCTTCCTCCAACAATTTTAGTATTATCTATAGTGCACTATACTTTCTTTCTCCAGTAGTATTGTCTGTAGTGTACACATTCAGTAGTATTGTCTACAGTTTGTTGTACTATTTTTCTCCAACAGTTTTTGTAAGAGGAACACTGAGAGATAGTCACTCAATAAGCTAAAAGAAAATCCTGGAAGCTAGTGTAATATTCAAGTAAAGATAGATCTATCTATACAAGCTATTATATATACTACAACAGATAGTCTGTGTACAGTCACATGAACACTAACCAATAATACCACAATGTTCTTATATAGTTAAATAGGTATTACCATGATGACACAAAACAGGAGAAGCATAGGAAAGAGTAGGAACACAATATAAAAAATATACTTAGCCTATAGATACTGAGCTTACCTAATAACTAAGCATGTCCCTAGGGTGTCCCCTTACAGTTTTCAGTTTGCTATATTTCCTTTCTCCAATAACTACTAGTAGTCTTGTCTCCAGTCTGCTATACTATTTTTCTCCAACAGTTTCCAGTTTACTATATTATCTTTCTCCAATAACTTCTAGTAGTCTTGTCTCCAGTCCACTACACTCCTTTCCTCTAATAGTCTACAGTACACTATATCTCCTTCCTCCAATACTTTGCCTAATTTTCTGTACTTTTTTCTGATTTTTTCTGATTTTATTTCAATTTTTAATGAATTTTGTTGAATTTAGAGGAAAAAAGAGAAAGTATGCTGACAAATGCTTGTAAAGCATTGGCTAAGCATTGGCTAAGCAGCCATCATCCCATGTTTGGTCTTATATACATAATAGATGAGACTTTCATCCAGGTCTATAGTCCAACTTGAATCCTTTACTAATTCTGAATAGTTGAGTATATGTTGAAGTCAGTCTGCTATACTCCCTTCTTCAACTTTCTGTGTATTCTATAATATTTTTTCAATCACTTACTGACTTAACTATCTTGACTGACCTTATTTACTTACTTCTAATATCATAGTAGAAATCAATCTCAAGTCCATTGTTCATACATATACAATCTATAATCTAATACTATTGAATACCTCTTTATATACTACATTAAGTGTCCTTCTGTTCTCCTAGCTCTGTTCTAGAAGAAGTACTAAAATGTTCAATGGTAAAGTACATCTTGAAAATACCACATAAAGTTGTCTATATAAGAACACTGATGTTTGCAGATTAATCCCTACATGCTCCACTGACTGTCCTTGAGATTTGTTGATGGCCATAGCAAAGGCCAACCTGACTGGGAATTGAAGTCTCTTGAGTGGCACAGGCAATATATTTGCATTAGATAATAACCTGATCCTTGGAATCAACATAACCTTTCTTCTAAACCTCCTATCCTTGCTGATAATCCTATACTAGAGCATCTTTCTTACATTCAACACCACTATTCTTATATTCAACACCACTATTCTTGTTCCATTGCAAAGTTCTTCTCCTAAATCCAAGTTCCTCAGTAAGATAACTGGACAGCCAACCTTAAGACAAAATAAAGCAGGAGGCAATCCACTACTATTGAGTTGTTGAAGAAACTCTACAGGATAGGTATGGTGCATTCCATCTTCCTTAGACACAAAGTTCACACTTCTCAGCATATAGACCTCTGCATTTGGTACTGGGTTGAACTGTTGGAGAATAGCTTCATTAATATTATGTACCTTATCATTTCTAGAACAGAGAATAATATGCTCCAAGAAGTATTGGTCATCTTAAACTCTTGGGTTTCCAATTCCTAGATAGATTCTGTTGATGAGAGTGTTGAGATTAGTGCAAACCATAGACTGAGGAACTTGTATCATCTCATTATTATCTATAGTTGATCTAGCACCAATTTTCAACAACCACTGAACATGTTAATTGTCAGCTTCAGAGTAGTCCAAGTGTATATTATATCTAAGATATAAGAATTTGATATGTCTCTATAGATTTCCTCTGCAAAGGGATGCTGCTACCACTTGTTGATGTGTTCCTTTAGGTACCATAGGCAAAATTTGACAAAAATCTCCTCCAAATACCACTTGTTGTGCGACTCAAGTTGAGTTGACTCAGCAGCTAAGTCTTTGAGGGTTACAAAGAGAACTTAATAGGGTTCTTGATCAATTGTATATCCTACTTATACAAGTACACTATTTGCCCTTGTTTACATTAATGGTATTCTATAGTCAGCCAAAAGACTACTAGTTTAATTCCCTTGTCTGTTATTCTATAAATAGATCTTTCTATAGTCAAGGCAACTCATGACACCACTGTAATTCCACTAAATAGATGATCATTCTAGATAATATGTCAATTCAACAGCTATCAAGTGCAAGTAATCACTTATTTCAAGCAAGTCTCTCAGACATTGATCAATAGTATCAATGTTATACTTGTGCTACATAGGAACTTCATCCCAGATGATAACCTTGGTCTGTTAAATGACTGGAAACATATGACTATTCCATTTTAGTCTAGCCACAGAGTCCTCATTAATGGAAAGAGAAATCTTGAAGCATGAATGAGATATCCTTCTTCCATCCAGCAAAAGAGCAGCAATTCCAGATGATGCTACACACAGTGCCACCTGTCCTCTCCTCCTAACCTCAGCAGCAATAGTGTTATAAAGAAATGTCTTTCCATAACCACCAGCAGTATGAATAAAGAAAAGATGATCTTGGTTGTTGGTGACAGACTCCAGAATAGCATCAAAAGCAGCAGCTTGTTCAGGGTTAAAAATTGCCCTCTGCTTATTTACCAAAGTTGCCATTTCATCTGCATCATACTGCTCAGCCTATAAGAGAGGATTAGGTATTCTGTGACCCCACTATTGTTGTGGAAGAGGTATGGGTGAAAACTCAGCAAAACTTCTTCCCATTTCTACCAACATCCTGTTTAGATCCCAAAGGCCATAATCATAAACATCATCCTCTGGTATTTTCTGGTCAGCTTGGTAGTGGCTCATATAATATAGTTTGTGCTTGACATCATCACAAAGTCCACTCTTGGTTAGTAAGATCACTACCAACAACCAGCAACATGCCACTTCAGGCTGCATTGTAATTACTTCCTCCAAGCAAATCCTTCACTTATTATCATCCTCCAGTAATCCTCTTGCCATATACACCTTCTTGAATGTGACAAATACTTGGCCATTCTAGGTTCTCAGATGCTCCTAGCTTTTTCCACCTTCAAATATAGTCAAGAGAAGTCATAAAAAAAACTGTTCTCCCTTTGACAGTAACACAAAGTACATTTTTCCAATTACCTTAGCATATTGTCTTGGATGCCATGACTTGGCTTTGGCATTCCAGGTATAGTATTGAGAGAACTACCAGTAGATAAGGCCCAAACCATCATTATGTACAGAGTTGTAGTCAAACCAAGCAGTAAGCCAAGTCTTCTCTACATTTTGTCTGGCCAATACTTCATTGACAGTCTGGTGTACATAAAAATTGACATAGTGCTCATTGGGAAGATAGACAGAAAGATGTTAAACAGCTAGTGACTCTCTATGCATGTTGAACTCAAAGATCTTCCAACAAGCTTCAGTTGGACTAATAAATATCCAAGTGTACTTTGATCTCATCCTGCACTCCACCACTAATCTCCATAGTTGCTCTGTCAGAACCCTTATAGATGTACTTGCTGAAATACTTGACAGTTCCCAATCCAGTAGAGACCTCCATATTAATATAACAATCAAAGAGAAGAAGTTGAGGACAGTAAGGGACCATATATTAATTGGTAAACCTGGTCCTATTGTATTCAAAAACCAAGCCATTGTTAGGCCTAGCATAAAGTGGATAACTGTTCTCAGTCCAGGCTGTTCTCTTTCTATAATCTTTGGAAAAACATTTACTATATCATCTATTGACCATATACTTGGCTTGGGGATTGTCAGTACTATATGGACCATATAACATATATTTGGTGACTTTTGCATAGAAAAGTGGCTGTAGCTGAGGATCAGGTAACTATACTGAGATCATGGAGTTTATATGATAAGGGTCTCAAATGCAATCTTGAGGGTGCAGAAAGATAAGCAGGTGAATATGGGGAAGATTTCTCTTCTAGAACTCAATGGTATGAATATAAGCTACTGCAGTACCAAAGAAGCCATTATCAATGAGCTTAAGAAGTACTTTCTTCTTCTGCTCAAAGAACCATAATACAATATTAGGATGATTAGTAGCTATCTGTCTAGGGAAAAGACTCTGAACAATTTCTGGCCACTTGGGATTAGTAGTCATAGTAAGGAAAAGGTCTAGTTTGTGAAAATGCCTGCAAATGCCCATAGCATCTTAGAACAATTGAGTCATAAACCTAGGACTCTCCACATGAGAAGAAGGAAGAATGAGTTTGTGTCCCAAAGGCCTAATATCTTCTCTATTATGCCTATCATGCACAGCAGCATCTTGTATTCCCTGGTAAAGTTCTGATCTAAGGGTATGTTGATATGTTCTAGCCTAGTTGAGTTTCCTCTATTTATAGTTTGCCCATGCATCAACAACAAACCGCTGAAATAGCTTTCTACTATAAAAGAGGGGTGGCTGAGGACCATCTCTGACATGAAGGTGATAGACATAATAATATGTATTAGAGACCACCTGTGAGCAAGCCTGTTCCTCTCTATCTCTCTATCTTCCATTCTTTCTTCGCTCTTTTAGTTGAGCACCACAGGCTGGAATTCTTGAATGCCATCTATTCTCTCTCTTTGGAAACAATAGAATATAATGGAGAGCAGCATATAAAGGACTGTTCTGGTTTATTCACTCAAGTTGTTTTCTTTTTGCCCATAACACTACATCTCTATTATCTATTGCATAATAGACTCCTTTCTCAGGAATGATAACTGCAATCTCTTTAATAGTAGGCAGATTGTGAGTTTGTTGATCATGCTGTAGATCTACATGCAATCTAATCCTGACCTTCTACTGTTCATCTACTGGTTTGTCCCTGATAAGCTCATATGCATAATGGTATCAACCAATATATGAATGGTTGTCTGGAAGCATTATCTGAAGATTGTCTATTACTACAAGATCCAAGTTATTGTTGTTGGCTCTTCTGACATTGAGCTGCTCTGCTATATCAAGAATATAGATTTGTGCATACATTGGAGTCTAATCTGCATAAGAGAAAAGAACACTAGTGAGATGATGAAGCTCTCTCTGGATTTTGAAACAGTAGGGGCCTGACTGCCTGGTGACTGAGTTATCAACTTTGACTCCTACTGAAGTCATGGCAAAGGCTGCATTATAATATCATATATTATTGTGGAATTCTTTTGAGAAATAGTCATCTCCAGTCAAGTAGTTGTGAAGAATTCCAGTAAGTGGCTAAAGAGGAGGCAGTTAGATCTGTTCTTGTAAACAGTACATGCCAAACCTAAGATAATTGACTCTTGAGAAAGTAAGCTTCTCACAGTCAAAGTGAAGAGCATGACAGTGAGAGCAGATAACAGTCAGCATGCCCAAATTGTTATACTGTATA